>Ga0265296_1000694_pt1 | contig 46629 bp, 38 predicted proteins | sample MunlanPumphouse1_FD_189073 | JGI IMG/M metagenome (GOLD analysis project Ga0265296, IMG submission 189073) | Groundwater microbial communities from a municipal landfill in Southern Ontario, Canada - Pumphouse #1 | ecosystem: Environmental > Aquatic > Deep subsurface > Groundwater | place... | reverse complement strand
AGGTTATCGCCATGTACACGGAAGGAAATGATTTTGACCGCCAGGAAGTTTTCTTCGTCGGCTTAAACCAGGAAAATTTTAAATCTACGATTGTTGAAGGCCGCGGTTTCCAGCCCCAATGGTCGCCCAAGGGAGACCAGCTCCTCTATAGCGTTTATTCCTCCAACAATGACTTAAAGCCCATGCTTTGGCTGGTCGGGGCCCAGGGAGATAATATCGGAGCCGGAAGAAAGAGCTTGGGCCTAGAAACCTGGGCGGATAAATGCACTTTCGCTTCTGATACCGACCTTTATTGCGCCGTGCCCCGCGACTTAGAAACCGGCGCGGGCCTTTTCCCGGAACTGGCGGAGAATACTCCGGACCGCTTGTACCAGATTGACATGGCCACCGGCTTAAAAAAATTAGTTGCCATTCCTGACGGCGACTATAATATGTCAGACTTAATCATATCAGAGGACGGCCGCAATCTTTATTTTACTGACAAAACCACACAAAGAATCAATAAAATCAATTTAAAATAAACGACAGGAGGAAACCATGAAAGACGAAGACCGGGCTGAACAAAGCCCAGGCCCATGCAACCATGCCGGGAATGATACCTGCGCCATTTGCCCAGTTCCCCGCCCCTATGCAGTATGTAATGATTCCGGCACTTTCGGCGATTAAAAAAGACCCCGGGGGAGGCAGCCAAGCTCTTGCCTCCCCTGAATTTTTATGGGGCAAGACAAACGAGTTCGCATAATAACGAGTTCCGCAAAATCGCTCGCTTGTCTCTCCGCTTCGCTTCGGGACTTCGCTCGCTCTTTTTTGCGGAATGCGCGTCGGTCCCCGGCCGTTCGCTTCGTCGCTCGCAAGCTCGCGACTTCGCGGAACAGCCGGCTATGCGCCGCTTCGCTAAATTTTCTGTCAGCAAACCCTTTTGGATTTGCCTCCAGAAAACTTCGCATAGCCGACGCGCATTAGCTGAAATGCCTGACAATTTTTTTCAATAAATTTAAATGCTATGATTATAGAAGATATAATACAAATAGGTAATCCGATATTAAACCGTCCGTCTAAATTTGTTGCCAGAATTGGTGATATCGAAACACAAAGAGTGATAACCAATTTGGTTGATTCAGTGCGACATCACGATTTGATTGGCATGGCGTCTTCACAGATAGGCGAAAAGCTTAGAATATTTGTAACTGAGGTTCGCAAAACTAAATATCGTAATTTACCGACAGATAAACTTCGTGTATATATCAACCCTGAAATCGTATGGTCATCCAAGAAGCAGGTTGTGATTTATGAAGGCTGTGGTAGTGTTGCCTACGCTAAGCTTTTCGCCCCCGTCCGTCGTCCTGAAAAAATAGTTATCGAGGCATGCGATAAAAACGGCAACAAATTTAGACTCAATGCGGGCGGCATGCTTGGTCGTGTAATTCAGCATGAATATGATCATTTAAATGGCATTGAATTTACTGAAAAAATAATTGACATGCGTAAAATCATGAGTTCGGAGGAATATCGAAAAATGGTGACTTCAAAAGGCTAAAATTGTCAGGCACATCAGCTAACAAGCGATATCCGCAAGGGCTAAAGCCACATTTCAATTCGTTTCACTTTATTGAAACGTCGGATATCGCGGTACGTTATGTATAATTGCACTTTTAAATTTTACTTCTAAAAAAATAGCCTACTCAAGTTTTACCTCAAGTAGGCGATGTTGTCCGACATGAATCGGTCTATGATAGTTTTTGCGTCATCCAGGGTGACATATGCGTGGCATTCGAAAGATGTTTTCACAAATTCCGAACCTTGCATGCCTCGAATATAAGCGGAAACAGCTTTCTCATCACCCTTGAATAGGCATAATACCGGCTTCCCTTCGTGGATCATATCCGCGATCTCTGCGCCAGCGCCCAAACTGGGGTTGCTAATCTCAAACACTCCGACATCAGCGCCTTTCAACCAGCAATAATCCCGATCATGGATATACGGCGGTGTTTGCTCGTTTTCTTTCGCGACAATTCCCACCTGCGTTTGATGCCTGGAAGCCAGTTTATAACCAAGTTTTTCGATGACATCAGGCAATTTGGCCAAATCCTCCTGGCTCACTACTCCATAACCTCCTCTCATGGAACAACCGAAAAACACCACTTTTTTCTCCATCGTTTAGACCCTCCTAGTGTATAGGTTACTATCCCAATTTTATATCGAACCTATTAACATAACAAAGATGTACTTTATTGTCAATCAAAAATTTAAAAGTACAACAGCACACAACACCGAATATACGGCTACGTTAGACGAAATAATAAATTAACATAAACTCTATGGGAACAACGCCTTGGCTTTTAATTTCTGTCGCTATTCTTTTAGTCCTATTCCTGATTCTAGCGATAATGCTTAAAAAAGGTATTAAAAGACCACCGGATTATTACGCCTTTTTCATTATGGGCATAATTTGGCTCATCCTTGGAATTCCTTTAAAAAATTACACCCTTTCCATTATGGGCCTAGTATTTACCATAGTCGGTTTGGTTAATAAAAAAAAGTGGAAAGAAAACCGGCAATGCTGGGGAACTATGACCCCGGAAGAAAAAAAGTGGAAAACTATTATTTTGGTTATTCTGGGACTCTTAGTTTTAGCCGGACTGGTGTTTTTACTTTTGAAAAATAATAGAGCAGCTTAATCCCACTTTGTCATTTCGAATCCGTCGCTCGCAAGCGACGGGTGAGAAATCCCTTAGAGTTCTAAAATGGCACAAACATTGTATCGCCACGTTTAAGGGATTCCTCCTCCCGCTGGTCGTCGGAATGACAAAACGGAAGGGACTATAAATAAAAACAAGAATGGCAAAAAGAGAATACAACTTTTATGTTTATATAATGGCGAGCGGAAGTGGAACACTTTACATGGGAATAACCAACAACTTACTAAGGCGAGTATTGGAGCACAAAGAAGGTAAAATAAAAGGATTTACGGAAAAATATTCTTGCGATAAATTTGTTTATTACGAGCATTATAATGATGTTCATGCCGCCCTTGGCAGAGAAAAAGAAATAAAAAAATGGAGGCGGGAAAAGAAGCAGGATTTGATTAAATCAATCAACCCCCATTGGAATGATTTATATAAAGAACTTTTTTAATTTTGTCATCTCGAACGGAGCGTAGCGAAGTGAGAAATCCCTTAAAGATTATAAATAGCACGAACGCACTAATTACCGCGTTAAAGGGATTCCTCCTCCCGCTGGTCGTCGGAATGACAAATAAAAAGTTGGGGCTATGGATAAAAAACGTTTTTTAAATCACGTCTTATCTTCGCGTGATTTTATTTTAGATTTAATTTTCCCGATTGAATGCTTGGGCTGCGGGCAAGAAGGCGTTTGGCTTTGTAAAAAATGTTTCCGCCAACTGCCGCTTCAATCCGAGCAATATTGTTTAAATTGCAAAAAACCTAATGAATTCGGCCAATTTTGCCAAAACTGCGCGCCGGCTTATGCTTTAGACGGCGTTTGGATCGCCGGTAATTATGAAAATAAAATAATCGCTTCTTTAATCAAAAATTTAAAATATCATTTTGCCAAAGACTTAGCCGAAATTTTAGGAGAGTTTCTAATTCTTTTTTTACGCAACTTAATAAACAAGGGCTTAATCAGCCAAACTGATTTGGGCGGACAAATCAGCCAAGAGAAAATAGAAAAAATTAAAAACACGCCGGAAATTATTTTTGATTTTAAAAACTGCCTGTTAATTCCTGTACCTCTCCATCCGAAAAGAGAGCGCTGGCGCGGCTTTAATCAGACCAAAGCCATTGCCTCTACCGTGGCCATCCATTTTAATCTAGAGCTATCAACCGGCTTAATTCGCTTAAAACATAGGCCGCCGCAAGCTAAATTAAGCGAAGAAAAAAGAAGGCAAAATATTAGAGAGTGCTTTGCCTGGCAAGAAAATAATTTAATCAATAGGCACGTTATTTTAGTGGACGATGTGGTTACTACTGGCTCTACCCTGGAGGAATGTGCTAAAATATTAAAACAAGCCGGAGCGAGCGAGGTTTGGGGCTTAGTCGCGGCTAAAGGGTAAATTATGACAACAATCTATCTTTATACATTTTTAAGCGTTATAATCGTTTCCCTTCTTTCTTTTATCGGAGCGCTGTCTTTGGCTTTAAATCCGGAGAAATTAAAAAAGATTACCATATTTTTTGTAAGCCTTTCCGCCGGCACCTTGCTGGGCGACAGTTTTATCCATCTTCTCCCCGAAATGGTAAAAGAAAAAGATTATAGCCCCTCGGTCTGGCTTTGGGTTTTAGGCGGTATTATTGTTTTTTTCATCTTAGAAAAAATAGTCTGCTGGCGGCATTGCCATATCCCGACCTCAATCGAGCATCCTCATCATCTAGGCCCGATGAATCTAATCGGCGACGGCCTGCATAATTTTATTGACGGCCTGGTTATTGCCGGCTCATTTTTAATTAACCCGCCCCTTGGTCTGGCGACGACTTTGGCAATTGTCGCCCATGAAATCCCGCAGGAAATCGGCGATTTTGGCGTCTTAATCCATGCCGGCTACTCTAGGGCCAAAGCTTTGCTTTTTAATTTTTGCTCCGCTCTCTTAGCTGTTTTCGGCGCTTTAATTGCTTTACTGGTCGGTCCGCAAACAGAAAATTTTTCCGCTTTTATTATCCCTTTTACCGCCGGCGGATTTATCTATATTGCCACGGCTGACTTAATTCCGGAGCTTAAAAAAGAATCACGCTTCTGGCAATCTTTAAGCCAGCTATTATCCATTCTTCTCGGCCTCGGTATTATGTTTGGGCTAAAATTTTTATTTGAATAAATTTTCTATTTAAAAAGAGCGTAGTAAATACGTTCTTTTTTTTATTGGCGGAAGGGCAATGTTGGAAATGTCGAAATCCACGTAAAAACTTGCTAAATATAGAATATAGGCTAAAATGTAATTAATAACCTACTAACACACACTTATGCTAAATTGGAAAAAGGCAAAATCGTCTGGTGATAATTCATATACAATACCAAATAATTGGCTTTTTATACATTATTATGAGGCATTGGTTATATTGTTTAGAATAGAAAATGCTATGAGAATTTTTGTTTACTCGGTTTTGAAGTCAGAATTTAAAAATGATTGGATAAACCAAAATGTATATGATAAAGGAGAAACTATTAAAAGCATAGCAGAAGAAAGAAATTCGAGAGACAGTAAGCTCGGATATATAGGATATAATATTTCATGCCCTATAATGCATTTAATGTTAAGTGAATTAATTTATTTAATTGTTCAAAACTGGGGCGTCTTTATAAATTATTTTCCCGGGGAGAAGCAAATTATGGAATATAAATTAAAAGAAATTGCCAATGTCAGAAATAGCATCGCCCATTTCCGCCCGATACAGGAAGATGATATTGAATTGATTAAACAGAACTCAAAACATGTTTTAATTAAAATTGATAATTTTATTTCAGACATGTTGACTTGCTATAAAACAGTTCCGTCAAACACAAACACTGAATGGTATAAAAAATTCGCAGAACTTAATAATTATACTAAGCTGAAATTTACAAATCTTTGTGAATTTAAAATTTTAGAAGATAAAAACCAAAAATGGATAACAATTCAAATGGACTATAGGTGTCAAATATTAAGTTTTGACGATTTGGGAGAAGATTTTAAATATTATGGATTGACAAACATCCATTCTTCAAATATAGTTAATCATTCATCAAGAATACTTAAATCGGTCACATTTATTTCCGAAGATACATCGGGTGAGGCGGGGTTAATTAGCACTAACAATAAAACCTCTCGCACTCCATACTCCAAACAAATAAAATTCACCTTTAGACGTGAAGCGATTGAATTAGAATTCAAAAAAATATACTACGATTTCTATAAAATTGTAAGACAATTATCTACTGAGACAAATATGGTAATAAAAGATCACAACGCAAAAGGAGAATTTGTCCATGGTGATCAAGTGTTCGCTAGCCAAAAGAAGTTCGCTAGTCAGAAGAAAGGCACTAATGATTCTAAATATTGGGAAATGAATGATGATAAATTATTAACAAATGTTCAACCAAATGACCCGCCAGAATTTTGGGGATATTTTGATTCAATCAACAATTTTATTACGAATGCCCATAATTACCCATGGATGGGCACCAACATATCAAACAAAAGCAGGTGGGACGAATAGTTTTCATAATAAATACAAAAAAAGAGCGCATCTAAAGCGTTCTTTTTTTATTTTGTGCGGAAGGGCAGGGATTCGAACCCTGGGAACCCGTTAAGGCTCAACAGTTTTCAAGACTGTCCCTTTCAACCGCTCAGGCACCCTTCCTAATATATTTTGTTTTTAAGTGTTTGTTTATAAACGCCCTGCCGGAACCAGATTTTAAATACTTTTCAAATTTAAATGCCCTATACTTATTTACAATAGCAAAATAAAAATCCAACTTAATAGGAAGTCTATTTGATGTTGCCGGGACATATCCATTCTTATGCCGTTCAATTCTTTCTTTAAGATTATCTGCACATCCAATATAGTATCCGTCTTTACAATTTAGACTATAGACGTAATACATAAATTTAATCCTCTTCGCAAGCTAAAGCGGACTGCATCACGCCGTAGCTAAGGCGAAGCTCGCCTACGCTCGCGTGGCGAGCTTCGGCGTAGCGAAGGCGGAGAGGCAGGGATTCGAACCCTGGGAGCCCGTGAAGGCTCAACACCTTAGCAGGGTGCTGCTTTCAGCCGCTCAGCCACCTCTCCATAGCTATTTTATTAATTTTTTTAACAAATCTTTTATTTGTTGTCTCAAAAACCTTCTTCCTTTGGTTGTTTTTAAATACCTTTCTCTTCTTTGAGCATCACTTTTCAAAAAATAACACTCATAATGAATTAATTTTAACGGTCTTTTTTATTTGGTAGACTCCACCTTGCCCAAATTATGTTCTATAATTCTAGCTTTTAAATCGCCACAACTTCCCTTATAAAGCGTATTATCGTTTAATAATAATATATAAGCATAGTACATATTATTTAAGGATTCGCCCAGTCATCCGACTGGGCGTCCGGTCGAATGACCGGACGAACCCCGGGAGCCCGTGAAGGCTCAACACCTTAGCAGGGCCCGGTCATCCGACCTGGCAAGTGCTGCTTTTTTACCCAGTCGGATGACTGGGCAGCCGCTCAGCCACCTCTCCCTCTTTAAAACTAAGAAAGCAAGGAATAACTTTGTTTTCTTGCTTTCTTGTTTTGTGCTATAATAAATATATAAGATAAAACCAATGTTGTCAATCCTAAAATATGCCTAAAAATCAGGAAAAATCCCCGGAAAAAGAGCCGGAGAATATCAGCTGGCGGGTGCCAGAATATGATAAGCATGAGAAGAGCGGAGGCTGGTATATTTTTTACAGCCTTATTGCTTTCTTGCTTATTCTCTATTCTTTCCTTTCCGGCAATTTTCTCTTTGCCGTCATTGTTATAATCGCGGCCATTGTTATCGTCCTGCGCGACGGCCAGGAACCGGATTTGGTAAAAATTTCTTTAACCGAAGAAGGGATAATAGTGGGAAAAAAATTCCACGACTATGATGAATTTAAAAATTTTTCCATTATTTACAAACCCCAGCAGGAAATAAAAAATTTATATTTTGAATTTAACAACTCTTTGAAATTTAGATTATCTATTCCTTTAAGAAAAATGAATCCCCTCTTAATCAGAAAAAATTTATTAAGGTATTTACCGGAGGATTTAGACAGGACCGGCCGGCCGCTTTCTGAAGAGCTGGGCAAATTGTTTAAGCTGTAAAATCCTAGAAAAATTTAAAAATAATAGTTTAAAAAATTAAAAAGCTAAACCTATGACAGGAAAAACTGTCCGCTTAGTTATCGGGGTTGTCCTTCTGGCAGCCGCTGCTTGGTTGTATTGGGGAGCCAGCATGCCCTGGACAGCGGTAGTCGCTCTCATTTTTGCCATTATCGCTTTTATCGGCGCTTTTGCCGGCGGCAAAAAAGAAGAAACTCCGCCCACCAGCGCAGGAGGAGCACCGAAAGTGGAATAAATTCAAATTTTTTATTAAAATATTGCCCGAGAAACAATCATGTCTTTTTGGGTTTTTATTTATCCCGCACCTTTAGAACACGGGGGTAGTCTTTATCCACGAAATCACCAAATTATATTTTTACTATACATAATTATGGAATAACAAAATTTGCGGGATTTATATTGCTATTTTTTTCTAAAAATGTTAAAAGATTATAAGCGCCCTCATAGTTCCCTCCGAAGCTCCGATGTAATCATCAGGGCGTAGTTGGGTCCTCATAGTTTCCGCCAGAGGCGGATCAGCCTTTGGCTGACAATTGGATACCTGCCCGCTAGTGCCTATGCCCTCATAGTTCAGATGGATAGAACGTCGGCTTCCGGAGCCGAAGATCAGAGGTTCGAGTCCTCTTGAGGGCACAGGCTTTGGCAGGCGGGTTTTCATCAAAACATAAATATAATGGGTTTTGAGGAGCGAAGCGACGAAACCCCGCCGGATGGCGGGGCAAATCCTCTTGAGGGCACACTCCTTCGTCCCGAGCGCGGGACTACAAAGGGCAAGCCCTCCTTACGCGTCTTTGGTGGAACTCAAAATGGGCAAGCCACTTTTTCCGAAGTCTAGTTTGCTTAAATAAGCTCTCGTCGTTTCCGCCAGAGGCGGATCGGCCCCTGGCTGACAATGGGCCGAGAACTTACTTTTTATATAAGCACCCGTAGTTCAATGGATAGAACGCAGGATTGCGGATCCTGTGACATAGGTTCGATTCCTATCGGGTGCACCAACGATAATTAATTTACTATTACTCTCATCTCCTCAAAGGCGGGCGCGGTAGGACTTAAAGATTGCGCTTGTCCGCCGAATCCGCCCGCTGGCGGAGTAGGCGGAGATCTTGCAATGCAGGTTCGATTCCTACCGAGAGCACCAAAAAATAGTCCCGAGACATCGGGATTGTTTTTTTATCCAATAGAACCAACCCTGCAGTAAAAACCTTGACAATTACCAAAAATTAGTTTATACTTATCAAGATAATCTAAAGAATATGGGTAGTTCTTAAACAATTGGAGAGCTTATGTGGGGAATGCTGATTGTAGTAAGGGTTCTGACGGCGTATATACTTTTTCCAATAACGCTGAAAAAGACCCTGGAGAGAATCAAAAATCTGCCGACGCCCAGAAAGGTGGTTTTGATTATCTGGCAATTTTTATTATGTCTTTCTTTTTCAATAGCGTTGGCAATCGTTGCAAAAATTACCGGTTTCGGAAGACTGGATTGGCAATTTAATTATCTTTGGGCAGTGGTGGCGATACTCGGTGTCTTTAACGCCTACGCCTGTTATTGCCAATGGCGAGCTATGGATACCAACTTGAGCAAAACGGCCATAGGTACGCAACTTGATGACGCCATTGCCATAGCCCTCGGCTATTTTTTTCTGGGAGAAAAAAAATTCTTCGGTTTTCAGCTTGTGGCCGGAATTGCTTTGTGCTTTGCTGCCGGTTTTATTCTAATCGGCTTTAAAGCCGGTGAAGAAAATTCGGCTAATCGGCGGCTGGCGAAGAACGTTTTGAAGTATTCCGTGATTTGGGGAGTGGCGGGGGCGGCCCAAAGATTTTTCAATTTAGAGGGGCTGCCGATTTTCAACTTTCTGGTATGCTGGTACGGCGGTTCGGCAATCGGAGCTTTACTAATTCACCTTTTTGGCAAAATCGTCAAAAAGGAAAAAGTCAGTTTCTGGCTGGATGAAGAAGATAAAAAGAAACTTCCGGCTGTGGCCTTCTTTGTCTGGGTAAGCCTAGTCCTGGGTTATCTAATCGCCAATCATGTTAGGATTTCCATTTATCAGCCCATATTTCTCGTTTCTGAAGCAGTTCTGATGGCCTTTATTGGCCTGTATTATTTCCATGAAAAGAAAGAGATGAAAACCAGAGAATGGGCGGCGATTGCCATCGGTTTAGCCGGGGTTATGATCGTTGGCACAAGTTATTAGTTTGTTCTTCCAAGATAATTGGGGGCGGCATCGACATTGCGATCGATGCCGTTTTTATTTTAAATGGCTTATGATAACTTCTTTTATCTTTTGCTAAGTATTTTTTGTTTTTTGGGGCTATAATATGCTAAAATATATTTATGTTAACCTTGGATACGGACATAATAAATATCAGCCGCGTGGGTAAAACCACGGCTAAATACTTAAATAATTTGGGCATAACCACGGTGCGCGATTTGCTTTTTTATTTCCCTTTCCGTTATGACGATTTTACTCATTTAACGCCTATCGACAAGCTAATTCCGGAAACCAGCGCCAATGTTGTTGGAAAAATTGAGATGATCCAAAGTAGAAGAAGCTACCACCGGCGGATGTCTATTACTGAAGCTTTAATAGCCGACAGCACAGACACTTTAAAAGTAATTTGGTTTAATCAGCCATTTATCGCCCGCAACTTAAAGGTGGGAGACACTATTTCTCTGGCTGGAAAAATAGAAGGCGAACCGGGAGAAATGGTTATGAAATCCCCCGTCTATGAAAGAGTGGAAGAATCCCCCCACCCCTCCGCCTCGGCGAGCCTTTGGCGAGACGGGCCTTTATCCCGCCGACGCTGAAGCTTTGGCGGGCAAGCAAGGGGGCAACGCCATCCACACCCAGGGCTTTGTACCGAATTACCATTTAACCGCAAACATTACCCAAAAACAGCTAAGGTTTTTAATAAACCAAATTATAATTCTGGCAAAACAAATTCCAGACTGGCTGCCGGAAGAGATAAAAAGAAATTTGCACCTGCTAGATCTGAAAAAGGCCGTAGCCAAAATCCATTTTCCCAAAACCAAAACCGAGATTGAAACCGCCCGAAGGCGCCTGGCTTTTGACGAACTTTTTTTAATCCAGCTCCAGTCCCAGCTAATAAAAAAGGAATTGGAGGCAAGCCAAGCCGAACCAATCCCGTTTTTAGAAGAGGTAACGAAAAATTTTGTCAGTTCCCTGCCCTGGCCATTAACCAACGCCCAAAGAAAAGCCGCCTGGGAAATATTAAAAGACATTGCCAAAAACAAACCGATGTCGCGCCTCCTATCCGGAGACGTTGGCAGCGGCAAAACAGTTGTGGCCTTAATCGCCATGCTTAACGCCGCCCTAAATAATTTTCAGGCGGTCTTAATGGCGCCAACGGAGATTTTAGCTCATCAGCATTATGGTACAATTTGCCAACTATTAAGTAATTTTAATATTAAGATTGGATTAATAACTGGAAGCGAAAAAAGAGCGAATTATGAATTAGGAATTATAAATAAGGAAAAAAATGCGAAATCAGAAAAGCATAATTCATTATTCATTATTCATAATTCAGATATTATTATTGGCACGCACGCCCTAATCCAGGAAAAAGTAGAGTTTAAAAATTTGGCCTTAGCTATAATTGACGAACAACACCGCTTCGGCGTCAATCAGCGCGCGGCGCTGATCTCGCGGACAACGGCGGACAACGGCGGACCTATGCGGACCAATTCGAAGGAAGCGAAAGAGGAAAATAAATTATTATATGAGGAAATTACTTATAAAATCAGAGGAGCAATTTTTAATATTAAAAAACAGCTGGATTTGGGACATAAAGAAGTAATTTATCAAAAGGCTCTGGAAAAAGAATTTGAAAAAATTGGCTTATCTTTTGAGAAAGAAAAATCCATTGAGATAAAATATGATAATAAAAAAATCGGTACCTATAGACCTGACTTTGTAATAGACGATAAAGTTGTTTTGGAAATAAAAAAACTTCCCTTTATCGGTAAATTTGAAAAAGAGCAGGTATGGCACTATTTAAAGGGCTCTAAATACCAGTTAGCCATCCTGGCTAATTTTGCCCGAGACGACGTTCGCATAGAACGCTTCATAAATACACACAAAACAAGTCAAAGTGAGTCCGCATTAGTCCGTATTGGTCCGCATAAGTCCGTATTGAGCCCCCATCTCCTATCCATGACCGCTACGCCTATCCCCCGCTCTTTAGCCCTAGCTTTATACGGCGATTTAGACCTTTCCATTATTAACCAGATGCCGAAAGGGAGAAAGCAAATTTTAACTAAAATCGTGCCGGAAGAAAAACGGATAGAGGCTTATAACTTTATCAAACAGCAGATAGACGCGGGGAGACAGGTATTCGTCATCTGCCCCCTAATTGACCCCTCGGATAAATTAGGCGTTAAATCCGTAAAGCAGGAATTTGAAAAATTGGACAAGCAAATTTTTCCTGATTTAAAAATCGGCATTTTGCACGGTCAAATTAAGCCCGCGGACAAAGAAAAAGTCATGCAAGATTTTCTTGATAATAAAATAAAAATCCTGGTGGCCACTTCAGTCGTTGAGGTCGGGGTGGATGTGCCAAACGCCACGACAATGATGATTGAAGGGGCAGAGCGTTTTGGGTTGGCCCAGCTTCACCAGTTCCGCGGCCGGGTCGGGCGGGCAGAGCACCAGTCTTATTGTTTCCTTTTTACGGAAAATTCATCTGACAAAACCCTAAAACGGCTGCAAGCGCTAACCAATTGCCATGACGGCTTTGCCTTAGCAAAAATGGATTTAAAATTCCGGGGCGCCGGCGAAATTTACGGCACGGCCCAAAAAGGTTTTCCTGAATTAAAAATCGCCTCTTTATTTGATTACAAATTAATGAAAGAGGCGCAGGAAGAAGCGATAAAAATTATAGGGAAAGACCCGGATTTAAAAAATTATCCTTTATTAGCGGAAAAATTAGGAGATTGGGAAAAAAGAGTTCATTCAGAGTAATTCATTTAAACCCTATACCATCGTATTAACACATTGACAAAAATCCATTTTTACCCTATACTGTTAAATAAGAAAATAAGTGACCTTTATATAATCTCACGGGGGTGAGTAAAAAATCAAAAGGGCTCTTTGGAAAGGAGGGGTAAAAGAAAAAGAGTCCATGGAAGAAGGAAAATGAATGAAAGAGCAACGTTGTTCGCCTAAACATCAATCTTTATTAAAGCTCCGAAGGAGCTTAAGAAGGGCGAGGAGAGTATGGAATTAGAAAAGGAAGGCACAATGACATTGCGTCGTCCTGCTCAACTTTGCGAATTCGTCGGAGGCGGAAATGGCAGCAAGCCGACGAAACCTTTTTCTGTCGAGCCTGGCACCTACAGGGTCAAAAGGGTAAAAAACCCGGTTGCTGAGGGTTGCTTGCCCTGGATTGTAATACTGGACATAACCGACAGAATCGTCGGAATGGCGGAAGATCCTCTGCTGAAAACGGGGGCTGAATTAGCCATATAAGTGTCCCCGCTCAATCCGACAAACAAAAGGGCCGAAGAATTCACCAACCGGTAGCGAATTCTAAGGCCCTTCTATTTTTTAGAAACGAATTTATTATCTTTAATATAAAACCGCCATTTTTTGTCTTTATATTTTCCGGCATAATCAACGCCAACTCTTTTGGTTTTAATTATTTGCGGTTTTTCATCTTTAACACGGCTCTCAATCCAAAGGCCGTATTTTTTTACATAAATCGGCAACCCGTTAAAAAATTTGTCAATTTTTAAAGCTTTGGTTAAACGAGCCGGCCCGTTTCCACTTTCCAACTCAACAGCCCTGATCAAAACCGCGGCCGGATATTCTTTTTCTTCTGTCACGATATTCAGCATATAGTGCATGCCATAAGTAAAATAAACATAAATTACGCCCGGGCCACCGAACATCACTTTATTTCTCTCCGTCCGGCCCCGGCTGGCGTGAGAAGCTAAATCGGCCGGGCCGTTATAAGCTTCCGTTTCCACAATTTTTGTTTTGATTGTCTTTCTGCCAATCTTTTTAACTAAAAAACAGCCCAAGAGGTCTTGGGCAACTTGCAAAGTATTTCTGTTATAAAAACTTTGAGGCAATATCATATATTTTTTACCATTTCTTCTAAGTTTTTTATTTTTACCAGCTTTAATCTTTTGGCCTTGACCGGATAATCCGGCACCATTGCTTGGACAAACCCTAATTTTTCCGCTTCCGCCAATCTTTGCTCCAGTTTTGACACATTGCGCACTTCCCCGCCCAAGCCAACCTCGCCCAGAACTAAAGTTTTCCGGTCAATCACCTGATTTAAGAGACTTGAGGTTATGGCCAGACAAACGGCTAAATCCAGGGCCGGGTCATTAACTCTAAAACCGCCGACAACGTTTAAAATTATATCTTGATTTACGAGGTTAACTTTGGCTCTCTTAGTTAAAACCGAAGCCAGAACCTGCAAGCGGTTTAAATCAAAGCCGGAAGACTTTCTCTGCGGATAGCCAAAGACCGTTTTAGTCGCCAAGGCCTGAATCTCCACCAAAAACGGCCGGGTGCCTTCCATCAGGCAGCTTATAACCGACCCGGTTATTTTTTGCTCCCCGGTTTCAATAAAAACCGCTCCCGGATTAGCGACTTCTTTAAAGCCCGAACCGGTCATTTCAAAAATTCCCAATTCATTAACCGAGCCAAAACGGTTTTTTGTCGCCCTGAGTATCCGGTAATTATTGGCAGTTTCCGCTTCGAGATAAATAACCGTATCAACGATATGCTCTAAAGATTTCGGCCCGGCAATTTGCCCGTCTTTAGTTATATGGCCGACTAAAATAACGGCAATATTATTTTCCTTGGCTAATTCCAAAAATTTAACTGCCGAAGCCCTGATTTGGCTAAGACCGCCGGCTTCGGTCAAGACATCATGGGAATAAACCGCCTGGATTGAGTCAACAACAACTAAAACCGGCTTTAGAGAAGAAATGGCGGCGATGGCCTTTTCCACGTTAGTTTCGCTAATAAATTTAATTTTTTCAAGATTGCATTTTAATCTTTCCAGGCGCGCTTTAATCTGGCCGGCTGACTCTTCGCCGCTAAGATAAATAACGTCGCCGTGGCTTTTGCCGATCGCGTCAGCCAATTGGGCGACAATGGTTGATTTGCCGATGCCCGGTTCGCCGGAAAGAAGCACTAGGGAGCCGGGCACAATTCCTCCGCCTAAAACCCGGTCCAGCTCGGAAATATTTGTTTTAATTCTTGTTAAGCCGGTTTCCTTTATCTTTTCTAAATTTATAATTTCGGCTTGACTTACCTTTTTTTCTGAAGCTTTCCCGCCCAGCCGGTAATCAACCTCTTCCTGCTTTCTGGTTTCCATCTTTAAAGTCCCCCAGCCTCCGCACTCTAAACAACGCCCACTCCATTTGGAAAATTGGGCGTCGCAGTTTGAACAAACGTAAATATTTTGAGTTTTTCCCGGCATAATAATCTATGATAGTAATTTGAAATTTGTAATTGGTAACTTGGCTATTATTATAATGATTTTAGCATTACCCCAAATTACTAATTACAAATTACTAATTTCAATTTGTGATGCGTAGAAAAATTAAAATCAACCAAAATTATATTTCTGCGTAAATCGTATTATAACTCATTTAACTCAATGTCAATTATCTTTTTTAAATCATCAGCCGTCGCTTCTCCCATGATTTCCTCTTTATTGATAAATATAAACGGCACGCCTTTTATATCCAGGGCCTGGGCTTCTAAAATATTATTCCTTACTGACTGGCCGACTTCTTCATCTTCCAAACATTCAGAAAACAGGCTTTTTCTCAAATTTAGTTTCTCGACTAAAGCAATAAACAAATCTTTGCCTAATTTATCGCCACTGGCGAAAAGCAAGTCATGAAAGGGCCAGAACTGCCCCTGCTCCTCGGCGCAACGGCCAGCCACGGCCGCGGAAAAAGAGCCTGAAGCAACATTTTTTTCCGGATAATCTTTCCAAACCAAGCGTATCTTGTCTTTATATTGCTCCATTACGCTTTTTATCACCGCTTCCTGCTTCTGGCAATAGCGGCATTCGTAGTCGGCAAAATAAGTAATAACAACCGGCGCTTTCTCCGGCCCCAAACTTGGATCAGGGCCGTTTATAATCGGCCCGTCCAGAATATCTTTCAGGCCCGGCACTTTAGTTATTAGGGGGTCTCCGTTTCCGCTACCGCTCTGATAACTTCCGGCCACCCTATCGCTGCCGGCCTGAGAGCTATTCAAACTAAAATTCAGGCTGGAAAAAAAGAAAAACAGCAAAATAAAATTGCCTAAAGCAGCAACTATAAATAGTTTTACGGGAAATTTCACCCCGTTAGCCCCGCCCAGGAGTTTATTTCTAACAGGGTAAACTTTTTTTCGAAAAGGCATAAATTACTTCTTGTCCCGCATCTTTTTAGGGATTTTCATTTAAGACTAAGCTTCAAAAAATTAGATTTTTAGGTATTGTTCAATATTTTATTAAAAAAGGTGTGGGATTTATTGCTCCTGCCACTCGGCCTTATCAACTTTCCAGGAGCCACTTTCTTTGGAAAAAGTAATTAGAATATCCTGATAAGCCACTGAGGCATTGTCCATAGTTTCATTCGCTTCCCGCTTCTGGGTTTTTACTAAAATTTCCGCCTGCCCCGCGCCCTCGTCAAATACTTTCACCTCGGCTGAAACCGCTTTGGTGGTAACGCCGTAATAAATATCGCCCGATCCTTGCTTAGCTTTTATTTCTTCCATAAACCTATCCGCCCAGGCCTGCATGGTACCGGTCATAAAAATTTTTAAATCGGAAATATTGCTGTAATTTGAGTGGTTTGAATAACTGCCAAATCTTTCCGCAAAAGAAGCCGCCATCCTTTTTAAATTTTCTTGCGCAATCTCGCTTTGGCTCATTTCTTTTCCGCCGGCTGATAAACCTTTTTGATTTTCGCTGGATAGGACCATTGTTTCTCCTCCGCCTCCAGTTTCTTCCGGCGGGGAAGAAATTTTCTTCTCTTCGCTAACTATATTTTTCCCGGTAAAATCATAAAAAAATACAATATAGACAATCCCGGTTAAGGCCGCCAAAGCTATTATAGCAATTATTAAATTTAAAAATTTCTTTACCATAAATAAACTATTAAAACCAAGCTAGGATTATGGTTAGACTTTTTCTTCTTCCGGACTGGCTACTTCTTCGCTCTCGCCTCCTTTATCCTGGCTGGCTTCAAATTCTTTTTTGGCTTCTTCAATTTCCAATAGCTGGCGGGGGTCAGAGGTGATAAGCTGGTCTTCGGCGTAAGAAGCCACGACTTTTATGGCCGCATGCTTCCGGCCGGCAAAGAATATTCCCTCCCCGACTCCTCCCTCGAGGAGCAGATATTTTTCTCCTTCGGTTAAAGCAAAAGTTTTCTGGATTAAATCAATAGCCGCCGGCGATTGCTTTAAAAGAAGCTGCAGGGAGGAGTTGGTAACAATCGCCTGGCCATAAGGCGAAGTTAAAAAATCATTAACATCCTGGGTAATCGTCGTCACGCCCAGATAATATTTGCGGCAGCGCTTAACTAAAGCAAAAATGAACTTGGCGCTGTCTTCGTGCTGCATCAGCCACCAGGCTTCGTCAATCACTAAAACCCTCTTTTTCGTTTCTGACCGGACAATATTCCAGATATAATTTACAATGGTATAAATGGCCATCGGCCTTAATTCGTCTTCCAGGTCGCGGACGGAAAAGCAAACAAGCTGATTATCCATCTCCACGTTAGTAAGGTTATTAAGAAGCCCGGCAAAGGTTCCTTCGGTATATTTGCGCAGGCGCAGGGCCAAATCAGCCCCGCCTTCCATGCCGTCCAGCATTTCCTGAAAATCCTGCATTATCGGCGGCTCTATCTTAGCCAGGTCTGATTCCGGCGTAATGTCTTTTTTCGCGTAAGTTTCAAGGAGCGCCCGGTCAATAATAGAATCCTCTTCATGGCTTAAGCTGCCAAGCATCAGCCGGACCAGCCCTTTTAGCGTGATTACAGCGCTTCTGATTATATCTTCCGGCTTGGAATCGCCACTGATAGCCCGGGGCAGGTCAAAAGGGTTAATTTTATTTTCAGAAGATAAAGAAATATTAATATAGGTTCCGCCAACCGCATCCGATAAATGCTTATATTCATGTTCCGGGTCAATAATTATCACGTCTGTGCCCAGCATCAGGGAGCGCAGGACCTCCAACTTTATAGCGTAACTTTTACCGGCCCCGGAAGTGGCGAAAACCACAGTGTTGGCGTTCTGCAGACTAAAGCGGTCAAATAAAATTAAACTGTTGTTATGCCTGTTTATGCCGTAAAGAATGCCATTGTCAGACGTTAATTCGGAAGAAATAAAAGGGAAAGAAGAAGCAACCGGCGAAGAGTTCATATTAAAAGTAATGTATAGTTCGTCGTTGGCCAGGGGCAGGGTTGAGTTAAACCCCTGCTCCGCCTGATAAAAAACTTTTTTGGAAAAAACCAGGCGGGAACCGAAAACATTTTCAATTTTATCTGATAATTGGTTTAATTCCTCTTTGGTGTCAGCATAAATCGTTACGTATAAAGAAAACTGGAAAAATTTTTCTATGCCCTGCGTTAAAGCGTCGCGCAAAGCCTCAATATCCCTTAAAGCGGTTTCCCGCAAAGGATCCCGGGCCGCTCCTTTCTCGGAATCAGAAACAATCTGGGCTTCCAGCGCCCCGACTTTATTTTTTAGCTGCTTCAAAATTAAAGAACTGCTTACCGGATAAAAAAACATCGCCACGTCGAAAGTGGAGTTTAAATTAATAATCGGGGCGAACCAGCCGACCGTGATATACCGCGGGTAATTTATAACAAAGATAGTGCGGATATATGTCTCTCCCAGCTTCAAATAGTCGGAAGTAATTTCCATGCTGGCCGGAGCGATTAAATCATTTATCGATAAAATCCCGCGCCGGAAAGTTTTTTCTTCCTCAATAATCTCTCTGGCCGCTTCCGGATTAGCTTCAAGAGCCGGCTCTCTGGCCGCTTCTTTTTCCTGCTCTATTCCCTTGTCTTTATTAAAATTAAGCATATCTTTAAAAAAGCTTATTCGGCCACCCGCAAATCTTTTACATCAGCCATTCTCTGATTCTTGGCGGTTTTTGGATTATAAGTGCTGTAATACAACTCAATCAAACTTTGGGTATCAAGCTGAACGGCGTTTAAGCCGGCTGAAGATAAATTATTTACGACATTATCTACCCGCCGGCCCAATTCGGTTTTATATCTTAAAAAATTATCTTCTCTCATTTTAATTAAAGTCGCCGGTTTTAAGACCTCCCAAAGGGAAGAAAAAAAATTTTTTTTCTTGTCCGACATTGGATTATAGGGAATAACCACATAAAATCTCTTATTCATAATCTTCGCCATGGAAACCAATTCTTCTATATACTGGGCGTATTCCGCCGTCTGTATTTTTAATAGTTCATTTGTCTGCTCCTTCTCTTTTTGCTTTAATTGTTCAAGATAGCCGTTAATATCAAGCTCCCGGGACTGAATTACAATCTGCAGGGGAAAATCAATATTATTTAAAAAACTCACATAAGAAGAAATTATCGCTCCCTGCTCATCTTCGCTTTTTAGGGCAAAATTAACGCTGGAAACCAATAAAACCGCCCGCAAGGTATTATCCCGCATAATCACAGCATCCTCCCTTATTTCGGCAATGCCGAGATATTTCTGGGAAGAAACGATGGATCTATTTTTAGCTCCCTTGTTTTTAGCCATAACTTTTTCTAAAAAATTATCTAACGGCCGTAATCTTTGTTCCCCCGTCTTCTTCTCCCCCATACCCTCCCCGGGTATCAACCATTAAAGACAACTCGGCCAAGCGAGAAAGGCTGGGCTCAATTTTTTTAGCGGGCAAAGAGGTCTGCTTTATTATTTCCTTCTCATTCATCTCGTATCCCTCCATCTCCGGCGGGAAAAATTCGTTATACCACACCCGCAGCTTCGGCCGCTTTAAAGTCTGGGTTATATTTAAGACAAAAAAATGAAAAGGCCGCCCGTTTATCCTGGCGAAAGCAAAAGTTCCGGTTATTATCAGGGTTAAAACGCTGACCGTTAAAAATAAGGAAAAATCAAATATTTTATAACTTATGCCCATCAGCAAAAACCCGCCTAAGAGGATTATAAATTGCCGGGTCGTTATCGGACCGATTATCTTATCTTCGACATCAATAAATTGAGGAATAGTAAACTGTTGCACTTCGTTAGTAATTAGTAATTAGTAATTAGTTAATTAGTAATTTGGAATATTATTATGACGATTTTAACATCACCCCCAAATTGCTAATTACCAATTTACTAATTTCAGTAAGTTAAAATCTTAATTCTTTATTTAAATCCATTATGGCTTTAAATTCTTCCAGGGTTAAATAATCCTGCCCGGCATTCTTTCTTTCTTCTATTATAACATCAACCGGCTTGCTCTCACTAATGCTTTGCTGGCCGATAGAAAGATATAATTTATTAATCAGGCTTTGCCGCCAGCCCTTTATCCCCTCAAGCCGCCGGCTATAATTTTCTTCCTCCAATAAATTAATTTTTTCTTTTATTTTCGCTACCTGTTTCCCAGCCTCCGGGCTAAGGCGCCGGAAGTTTACTAAATCCATATACCGCAGCTCATCTATCGGATTCATCACTTTGGGCGGGACGTATTTTACGTCTTCCATCTTTTTCTTTCCCGCGCTCTGAAGCAGGGTGGGCGTTCTTAGCGACGCCTTGGCTACCGGCCTCTTAAATTCTTGCGCCGGCAGAGCAACGGCGTTGGATTTTGGAATAATACCAACGGGATTTACCGGAATTTTTGTCTCTGTCCGGCTTGGTTCGGCCGTTTTTTCCGTCTCTTTCTCCGGCCGTTTTTCCGCAATCGCCGGAGGCGGAGGAGCAATCTCGTGGCTCACATCTAATTTTATCGGTTCCTTTTTCTTTTTTTCTTCAAGAGCCGCCAAAGAAGAAAAACTATAATCAACATCCCGCACTCCGATATTTCTTAAAACGGCGGTTTTATCTTCCGCCTCTTTGCCGGCCGAACCGTCTTCCGGCAGCCTTAGAGAAACCTTTTCTCCCCCCGCGACGCTATCTGTAATTTTTAAAACTTCGTCAACCGAATCATTATCAAAACCCAAACCGCCGTCAGCGAAAGTTTTCTTTAAAGTCTGCTTAATCTCAATCCTGTCCCTTATGCCCCGCAGATAAGTTTTTAAAATACTTCTAAAACGGTCCAGAAGCTCTTGGCTGCCGAAATTTATCTGGGCCGAAGCAATAATTTTATTTAACTTTTCTTCAATTTGCTCATCTGTTAACGCTACCTTTGCTCCCCCGTCTATCTTTTTTGTCAACTCTCTTATTTCCTCTTCATCTTCCGGGGAAAAGAAAAAGCTTGCCCCCTTAACAACCGGCGCCGCTTCTTTTTCGGTTTCAACTTTAACGGGCTCTTCTCCCTCGCCCTGCTTGTCCGCCAAATCCGCCAAGGGGACGGAGGCGGAGGAAGCTTGTCGGGGGGCTTCCTGCCTTTTCTCTTGCCCGCCGGCTTCGGCCCCGAGATAATCTTTAACGCCGGCAAAAATTTTTTCCGCCATCGCTTTTGTAAGCTCCCCTGCCCTGCCCGCATCTAAATTTTCTTCTTCCAGAAAATAATCAGCCAAACTAGAAAATTTTATTTCCTTTGCCATAACTTTCATAACCGTAGACGCCAGGCTTATCCCGTATTTTTTTTCTAATTCATTAATCGCCGCCATAACAGAAGGCGTCGAGACTTTATCCCGCAAATTTTTTGGCAACTTATTAAATTTTTGCAAATAATCAAACACTTTTTTAAGTAAAAAGTAAGAAGTCCTAAATCTCTTTATTCCACTTCTAAATCTATAATTAAAGATATAAAATTTCTAATTCACCTAATTTATAATTTCTAATAAAATTCCTAATTAAAAAATTTCTAATACTAAAAACGCTTTTGATTTAGAAATTAGACATTTGAAATTTTATTAGGAATTAGGTGAATTAAAAATTAGGAATTACTCTTGGCTTCCCCGTCCCGCCTTGGCGGTGATAACTTCTCTAAATCCCTGTTAATCTGTCTTTTCAGCTCCTCAACATTGCCGAATTTCCTTATTTCCCTTATTTTCCGACCTACCTTTATTTTAACATTTTTTTGCATAATATTCAAAATATGCTCCCTTATAAACAGCTCCAAAGAGGCAGCTTCGCCGAAAGTCTCTTTTGGGCCGAAATGCAGCAATCCTTCATAGACTGCCTCGCCAATTTCCGCTTCAACCAAATAAACCCCATAATCTATGTCTAAATTAACCTGGTTAAGGTTAATTGTCGGCAATCCGATTTTCTCGCCCCGGCCCATTCCCTTTATGATTTTTGCCTCAAATTCAACTTTTCTGCCCCCTTCTTTAACCACCATAAAGAAAGATAAAAGCAAAACCACGCTGGCAATAATTTGTCCGCCGGTTAAAATATTTTTGTTCAACAGGTAATCCAAGAGAACTGCGGATAAAGGCCAGGCCAGCTCGCAAATAGTCGCGGTTGAAGCGGTTATTCTCTTTAAGCCGAAATAATAAATAAACATAGCCCCGGCCCCGCTGGTAAAAACGATTATTGCTAAAAGTTCCCAATATAAAACGCCTATCTCGTTTATTTTAAATAAGTCTCCATTGAAAAAAATGAGAAAAAAAGCCAGTAAGCTTGTCAGGCCGAAGCGCAGGGCGGTGGTAGATTTAAAATCCAGGTGGTTAACAATCCTTTTGCCAAAAACCGTTGAAGAGCCAAAAGCAAAGGCCGCGAGAATCGCGAACCAGGCGGCCTGATGGGAAAAATTTAACTCCTTAAAATTTAAGCCGGTTTTGCCAAAAGCTAAAAAATAAGCGGCCGCGATAGACACGGCTGCCCAAAAATAAAAACGGCGGCCCAGTCTTTCCCCCAAAATCAGGCGCGCCATAATTAAAGCAAAAACCGGCTGCAGTTTTTGCAGGATTACTACGGTAGCAAAAGTGACTTCTCCTCCGACGGCCGCAAAAAACGCCTTGGTAATCATCAGGGTCCCGAGTAATCCGCCGAAAATACTTACCCAAAAAATCGCCCCCCACTCTTTTTTACCAAGCAGCTTTATTTTGGACCAGCCCAAAACAATAAAAGGAGCCAGAACTATAAACCCTAAAAAATGCTCCAAAAAAACCACCAAAGCCGGGGGTAAACTATAAAATTTTGGCCTGATAAAAACTCCGTCTAAACTCCAAAGCAGAGCGGCCAGCATAATAGCGCCGGCGCCAATAATGCTTCTTTTCTCTGAAAAAAACTTTCGCATAAACTGAGAGCGTTGAATAATTATGAAACGCTCTCATCCCGAGCGTAGCGAGGGATCTCTTATTCTTTAAACACGAAATTTTCGTTATGGTTAGGATGAGATTTTAAATTATTCAATAATCTAAAACTAAAGGCGAGAAGATTAAACTTCCCGCTTTTGCCCCCTTTTTACCCCGCACCTTTTAAGCACTTTGAAGACTTTTCCTTATTCTCCGTTTAAGTTGAGAATAGACTTTCCCGAAATACTTTAAGTTTTTCTCTCTTAATAAAGCTTCTTCTTTTGAAAAATAGCCTTCAATATAAACCGGAACCCAGGGAATATATCTTTTAGTGGAAAAAGATTTGCTTTCATTGTGCTCTTCCAGTCTCTTTTTTAAATTTGAGGTGCTGCCAATATACAGCGAACTATTCTTTTTACTTTTTATGATATAGACCCAATACATATTTAGTGCTTAAAAGGTGCGGGGTTTTATTTTAGATAATTTTGATGACTTATAGACATGCTCCTTATACGGTTTTAATCTAATAATTTCACCAGAAAAAACTTTTTCCAGTTCACGAGTATCAACTATTTGGTCATAACCCAAGCAGATAACCGACGGCTTGTGCTTCTTTATTATTCCGAACTTATCGTGCAACTGGCCCAAAACGGCTTTATCAACAAAACTTAAATTTTTTACCTTCCCTAAGCGCAATTTTTCATTCTGGCGCGGAAGTCTTCCTTTCAATTTTCCCGCATTCACATCACGAGCCACAACCACAATTAAATAATCCCCATACCCTCTGGCCTGGCTTAAGTATGACAGATGGCCAGGATGCAGATTATCAAAAGTGCCGAAACACATAACTTTTCTTATACTTCTTGAATGTCTGGATAAACCACTGTTAACTATAGAATTGCCCGTAGCCATAAACTGTCTTTCCAATTTCTAATTCCTAATTCACCTAATTTCTAATAAAATTTCAAACGTCCAATTTCTGAATTAAAAAAGTTTTGACATTAAAAATTTTTGAATTAGGCATTTTATTAGAAATTAGGAATTAGGTGAATTAGAAATTCATCTACAATCCCGCTTCTTTCTTCAACGTCTCCGCTTTATCGGTTTTTTCCCAAGTAAAATCCTTATCATCCCGGCCGAAATGCCCGTAAGCGGCGGTTTTTCTATAAATCGGCCTTCTTAAGTCAAGATGGCTGATTATAGACTTTGGATGAAAATCAAAATTCTTCTTTATCAGGTCCAAAATTTTATCTTCTTCTATTTTATTAGTGCCGAAAGTGTCAATATAAATCCCAACCGGTTCGGCTACGCCGATAGCGTAAGCCACCTGCAATTGGCATTTATCCGCCAACCCGGCCGCGACTACGTTTTTAGCGACATACCGGGCCATATAGGCTCCGCTGCGGTCAACTTTAGTAACATCTTTCCCGGAGAAGCACCCTCCGCCATGCGCGACCGCTCCTCCGTAAGTATCCACAATTATTTTTCTCCCGGTCAATCCGGTATCGGCCGGCGGCCCGCCAAAAACAAATTTACCGGTTGAATTAATAAAAAATTTCGTTTGGCCGTCTATCAGACTACCCAAAATCGGCTCAATTACTTCCTTTTTTATATCCGCTCTTAATTTTTCAATCTCAACTTTATCGCTATGGTGGGCGGCAATTACCACGGTTTCAATTCTAGTAGCTTTTCCGTCTTCGTATTGCACTGTCACCTGGCTTTTGCCATCCGGACGCAAATACGGTAAAGTCCCTTCTTTTCTCACTTTAGCCAGTTGCCTGACTAATTTATGGGCTAAAACAATCGGCAAGGGCATTAATTCTTCTGTTTCATTTATGGCATAGCCAATCATCAACCCCTGGTCGCCCGCTCCCTGCTCTTTATGGTCGCCCGCTCCCTCATTAACTCCCTGCGCTATATCCGGGCTTTGTTCATGGATTGAGGATAGAATTCCCACGTCATCGCAGCAAAAACCGTACTCCTGTTTATCATACCCGATATCCCGCAAAACTTTTCTTACCACTTTATCAATATTTATATAGCCTTTAGTCGTAACTTCTCCGCCGACAACCACTAAGCCGGTGGTGCAAAAAGATTCCACCGCCGAGCGGCTGGCCGGATCCTGCTTAAGCATTTCATCATAAATGCCGTCGCTGATCTGGTCGCAAACTTTGTCCGGATGGCCTTCCGTGACAGACTCCGAAGTCACGAGCCTGATATTTTTTTCGTTCATAACTTTTTTTCCGACAAAAGAAATCTTAATTTTACCCTTTACCGTTCTACCCGCTTTAACGAGACGAAAACTTTAAAGTTCTCGCAAAGCTTTAATGACAAGATTACTATTTGCCACCTAAGCCCGAAAACAGTAAAAAATAAAATTCAAGATTCAGCGCCGATTAATTATAAGTAAAATTAAATTTCTAAACTATTTAATAACTCGGAAATTCGTCATTTTTTCTGGATTCCTGCCTGCGCAGGAATGACGGTGCTTTTCGAACAGCCCAATCCAATAGTTTAAATAAAAAATATTTTTGAATTAAATATTTTATTAGAAATTAGGTGAATTAGAAATTAGAAATTTTTACGTTCCCATATCCCAGCTCGACAAATATTTTTTCTGTTCCGCGGTAAGCTGGTCAATCGTTATACCCATTGATTTTAATTTCAGCTTGGAAACTTTAATTTCAATTTCCTCCGGAACTTTGTAAACTTTTTTCTCCAGATGCTTTGAATTTTTAACGGCATATTCGCTCGCAAGCGCCTGCGTGGAAAAACTCATATCCATGACCGAGGCCGGGTGCCCTTCGGCCGCGGCTAAATTTATCAATCTTCCTTCCGCCAGCACATAAATGCTTTTAACATTTGACTTTCCTGCCTCGCCGGTAGGCGGGTGACCTTTGACTTTTATTAGGTATTCATCCACATAATTCCTAATATTTTTATTAACTTTTACCGCTAATTTTTTTAAAGCCGGCAAATCTATTTCTACGTCAAAATGGCCGGAATTGCAGACCACCGCGCCGCTTTTCATTACCTTAAAATGTTCCGTCCGCAAAATATGAATATTCCCGGTTAAGGTGCAGAAAAGGTCTCCAATTTTGGCCGCCTGCCCCATAGATATAACGCTAAAGCCGTCCATAGCCGCTTCCAGGGCTTTAATTTCGTCTATCTCGGTAATTATCACTTTCGCGCCCATGCCCCGCGCCCGCATGGCCATACCCCGGCCGCACCAGCCATAGCCGGCGATAACAATATTTTTTCCGGCGATCAGCATGTCCGTCGCCCTGATTATGCCGTCAATCGTGGACTGGCCCGTGCCGTAGCGGTTATCAAACATATTCTTTGTCTTAGCGTCGTTAACAGCCACCACTGGAAGCAATAGTTTTCCCGCTTTTTCTAAAGCTCTCAAACGGATAACTCCTGTCGTGGTTTCTTCCATGCTGCCCAAAATCTTAGGCGCCCACTTTTTGTAGTCCGAATGCAAAAGGGAAATTAAATCCGCTCCGTCGTCCATGGTAATTTCCGGCTTGTGGTCTAACCCTGAACGAAGATGCTTATAATAGCTGTCTCTTCCCTCTCCCTTTATCGCCAAAACGGAAATGCCATAATCTTTTACTAAAGAAGCCGCCACGTCGTCTTGGGTTGATAACGGGTTTGAAGCGCATAAAAGCAAATCGGCTCCGCCCGCTTTTAGGGTTCTGGCCAGATTAGCCGTTTCCGCCGTCACATGCAGGCAAGCCGACATTTTTTTCCCGGCAAACGGCTTTCTTTTCGCAAATTCCTCTTTTATCTGATTAAGGACCGGCATATCCCGTTCGGCCCACTCAATCCGCTTCTTCCCGCCCGGAGCTAATTTTATATTTTTTATATCGTACTTCATAATCTCTACAAATTACGAATCTTATACAAATTTACAAATTTGTAATTATTCTGAATTATTTAATATTTAAAACTCTTTTATATTTAACGCCTTCTCTTGTAAAATTTGCCAGAATGCCTAATTTCAGCCCAGTCGCCCTTAAATAACCATAAACTTGATCAAAATTACTTTTGGCGTAGTAATTTCCTTTTTTAATTTCTAGCACAATTTTATTTTCTATTACAAAATCTATATAATATCTGCCGACAATTTTTCCTTTAAATCTTATCCTATAGGGACATTGAGAATTAAACTCTATATTATTTTTTATAAAGGCAATCTCTAAGGCTTTCTGATAATATTTCTCCTGATAACCATAGCCTAATCCATTGTGGACCTGAAATAATGTTTTTACAATTTCGTAACTTAATTCAGGATAAACTATTTTCCCCAACTTAACCCCTCCTTGCATATATAACTTTTTAATAACATCATTCGTAAATTCGTACTAATTCGTAATTCGTAGGCAATCTCCGAAATTTTCCCTATACCTTTTCTTAAGACCGGCCCAACTAAATCTGTGTGTTTGCGTCCCGTATTTCTCTACCGTATAAACCGCCACTAAGGCGGCCAGCCGCCCGGTTTTTTCTAGGGGCCATCCCTCTACCAGGCCTTTTATCAACCCGGCCCGATAAGCGTCTCCGGCGCCGGTCGGGTCAGAAGTGTTTTTCGGTTTAGCCGAAGGAATCTTTATAATTTTACCACGGTTATGAATTTCCGAACCCTTAGCGCCTTTGGTAATAACCAATATTTCCGTCATCTTTTCCAGTTTAGCCAAATTTATATTCAATTTCTTCAGAACCAGCTGAATTTCGTAGTCATTTCCGATTAAAACCTTAGAGCCGGCTATAGCCCATCTTAACTCTTTTTCCGAAAAATTAATAATCTGCTGGCCGGGGTCAAAAATATAAGAAACGTTTGACTTTTTATAGATTTTTAAGTACTCCAGCATTCTCAACTTAGCATCCGGAGAAACAATAGCTATTTTAACATTTTTAATTTTTTTGGCAACCCGGCAGTATTTTTTATCCAAAGGGCCGGGATAAAAACCCGTAATCTGGTTATCCGCCCTATCCGTGATAATATAAGCGCTGGCCGTAAGCTCTTTTTTAGACTTTCCGATTCTGGCAGTATCGATTTTCTGATTTTTCAGCCATTTTTCGTATTTAAAAAAATCCGTCCCAACCCTTCCCAAAATTATCGGTTTTTCCCCCAATAAGGACAGATTATAAGCGATATTGCCGGCCGTGCCGCCGAAACTTTCTCGCAATTTATTTATAGTAAAACTTACATTTAATATATGAATCTTCTCCGGTAAAATATGGTCCTTGAATTCTCCGGGGAAATCCATAATGCGATCGTAGACGAGGGAACCGCACACGAGGATGGTGTTACAAGCGTTTTTCTTTTTCATGTTTGGTGATTTTACAATATTAATTAGGACTTAGGTACTTAGGGAATGGGGTAAAAAAACGCTTATTTATATGCGCCTAATCCCCGCGCCCTAAGCCCTAATTTACTTTTTTTCTATCCTAAATTCTTTATTTCTATTAACCTTTTTCTCTCTTTCCATCCGTTTGAGATAAGCGATATAACCGTTTATCCCCTTGAGCAATTCTGTATATTTATCATCAATAAAATTAGCAATTTTTTCACTAACAAACTTTTTCTTAAAAGCTTTTCTCGCGCCAGCTTTAGTTTCTCCAGCCTCGCCTCTGGCAATATACATTCTGTTAATTTTGTCTCCGTAAGAATATCTATTATAGCTTTCTGAAATATTATCCGTAGTTGAAGAAGATGACCTTCTTAGCTGATCAACGCTTCTATATTTTTCGTCTTTGGGAAATTTTTCGGTTACTTTATGAATAAATATTTCTAATCTTTCCGCTAATTTATAAATTTCCAAATTTTCCAGCCCTCCCTTCATATCTCGTTTTTTTTATTTGAATTATCTATTTTCTTTTATCACGTTCTATGATTTTATCATATGCATTAGGTACTTGGGGCATGGGGCATGGGGCATGGGAGCTTTCAATCCTAACCGCCTAATCCCTAAGTACCCAAGCCCTAATGCACTACCCATACAGCAAGTCCTCGCCCTACCTCCCAATCTTTTTACTCCCGCCTCCAGTTTTCAATTTAGCGATTTCTTCCTCCACCGCCTTTCTCTCCAGGCTTCCGACCGGATATTGGGAAACCATTTGTCTTAGCGCTTCTGATTCTTGAACTTCATTTTTATTCGCAGCCGGCGCGCTGGCCGTAGTCTGCCTTATTTTTACCTCGCCAACCGGTTCTAACTCTCCGCGCCTGAATATATAAAGCTTTTCATCTATAACAATAGGGGTTTCCTCGTCAAACCCTAAAGGCGTTAAGGAGGAAAATTTTAGGGATTCATAAAAATTAAACAGGGTTTTAAGCCGTTTAATATAATGTTCATCAAGGCCTTTTATCTTAGTTAAATCAACCAAATATTGGGTTCTCTTTAAATTATCGGCTATGCCCAAGCCTAATTTTGAAATATAATTCTTAAGCCAGCCGGCGACGGTTCTAATTTCCGCCCGGCTGGTAATCATTTCCCTATTATTAAGGATTTCCCTTTTTAAACCGGCCTTAAGTTTATCCCGGTCTTCCAAAGCCAATATATTTAAGAGCTTGGTTGATAATTTTTCCATAATATCATAATCGGGCAGGCGGAATTGCCAAACGAAATAATTTTTTACCAAGTCTATGATATCTTCGTCATCCAGCAACGGCAAAGCGATAAATTTCAATTTAATAACAATTTTTTTATAAAAATCATTAATTTCCTTATTCGCTTCCAACTCGCTTTTTCTAACGGCCATGGCTGCTACCAGCACTTTCAGCAATATCTGCGCATGTTTAACGTCATTATTCCTAACAATTATATCAAAAACTTTTTTTAAAGATTCTAAATAATCATCATCAAACAATCTATTAGCGATGCCAATATTTTTTATCGTTTGGTTTTTAGTTGTATTATTGGAAATTTCCATAAATATTACCCGAGATAAACTCTAAAAATTAGACTTTTTTGTTTACTTTTTCCCTTACTCTTGTTACGTTTTCAAATTGTTCGCTAAAGTCCACTTTTGCCTCATTAGCTTTAAGTCTTATCATATCAGCAAGATTAGGATATCCTTTTGACCCATCCGAAAGGATCATTTCTTTAGGCCCTCTAGTCTTAAAAAATTTTTCATCCTCAAGTTTTTTTAAAAAGGGCACAAGAAATTTAGCATTGCTTTCTGTCATATCTTCAAGCATCCTGTCTATACTGGTTGGATTATCCCATGACTGCAAAGCAATTAAGCCAACGTCTGCTAATTCATAACTCTTTTCGCCTGTCGCCGGGTCAACAATATGTTTTCCCATGGCTAATCTATTGAAATTTTTAGCATTAGCCCTGGGCCCGTTCTTTCCGAACTCGGTAGAAGCTATTTTAGCATGACTTTCGGCATCAGTTTCTTCCCATTGGCCGTCTTTCATTTCATAAGCCGCGGTCGCTTCCCAATGATTGGTTTTTTTATTCATTTCCGCCATTTGAGCGCCTAAGGACATTGCTTCCTGCGGGTCAAAACCAGCATTTAAATTTTTTAAACTAGGGTTTGCTGCCAAATCTTTTTCATTTAAAGTTCCGGATATAGCGCGTATAAACTGCTGCATTCCTTCATAACCGCTCCCGGCCGTCGGAGTGAGCTTCTCAAAAATTTCATTATCATTGGCATCGGCCGTCAATTTCCTAGATATCGCCTTAATTCTTGATTTCTCCTTGGCCGCGATCGCTCCTTCTAACATCCTTACTAATTCCGAGGCGTCGTCAATATCTTTTATCTTGGACGCTTCTTCCCCCACGGCTTTGGCTTCGGCGCCCTTGGCTTCAAAATTATACATCGGAATGTTTTTATCAATCTTGGGCTGGTATTCCTTCTTGGCTGCTTCTACCTCCCCTGTCTTTTTTGCTATTTGGCTATTCAGAGAAGTAATTTTGTCGTCGCTAACAACCTTTCCCCCCAAATCTGCAATCTCCGCTCGTTTTTCTTCTTGTTCTTTCTTTAATCCGTCTATTTCGTTATTCAGGGTTCTTGCCTTTGTAAAATCTCCTGCATCCTGTGCTGTTTTTGCTTCAGCTGTTTTGCTTATAATTTGATTCTCTGCTTCTTCTATCTTGACTTCTCTCGATGTTTTTTGCCCCTCAAATTCTGCCGAAGATAACACACCCGCTCTCTCTTCCTCTAGGGTTTTTAATTCTTTCCCCGGTGCTTCTATTTTTGTTTGATATTCTCCTCTTTTCCCCTCCATATACTTTCCGCCCATTATCCTCTGCCTTATCCCTTTCAGGGTAGTAATTTGGTCCCAGGCGTCTCCGGGCGAACCGGTCATAGCTAACGCCCCATGCAAGCTGTTTCCTCCCGCCATAACCTGCCCGGCCTTTTGCTGGCCCAAAGCGTATCTCTGTTTTTTAATATCCGCTCTCCTCTCTTGCAAAACTTTCCAAGCCCTTGGCAAATTTAAATCAACGCCGGTTCCTTGGTGTATTTTGTCAACGGTGAAACCGGCCAAAGCTTTAGCTCCAAGCAAAGGAGAAGCGGCCATTATTCCGCCCGCCTTTAAAGTTGACTGCGCCAAACTCATTCCTTTGCCGGCTATACTCCCAGCCGCTCCGCCGGCTTTCTGCGCTACCATCAGCCCGCCCATCAAGAGGCCGATAGTAATTATAAAAGTCTGAAATTCCCCCTCGCAGAATAATTTGCTTATGCCGGCGCATACTTGCTCTCCTCCAACCGCCGTCCCTCCCGCTCCGCTAATCATCGCCCCTGACCCCAACTTATTTGACGAGTCGCTCGCCGTTGCCAGCGCCAACCAAAGGAAAAAAGCTAAAACCGGGCCAACCACCAATTGCTTATTAAAATCTTCCCAAATTTCTTTTGTATAGTTCTGGACCGGGGGAAAGGCAAAGCCCAGAAAAACAAGGGGAGAAAGAATCGTATACACCCAAAGCATAATTATTCTCATAACCAAAATCGCCAGCATTACCAAGACTACTATATTGGTTATAATTAAAGCTATAACGCCGGTTATTATTGCCACTACTATTGACCAGGAACTAACATCTCCTTTCCCTCCCCACATTGTCATAATCTTATCCGTCTGAAACATAGCTATAAAGTTGCCGGGGCCGTTTTGAGCAAAACCGTTAACGAAAGTAAGCATAACAACCTGGGAAAAATCTATTAAAAGCCCGAAAATAGTTTTAGAAAAATTTATCAAAACCGCCATTAACAATAACTTCGGCAATATTTTTTTGGCGCTGTAATTTTCCTGCCTTAAAATCGTGGCAAAAGCGATAATAAGCAAAATCAGGATAAAAGACATATTGCACAAATCCCTTACAATAATCCAGCCCTTCTCTACCGCTGCCACATTAATAATATTGCTAAATTGGGCGACATTAACAAGAATCTGTACGAGTAAAGTTAATAAGAGCCCAAACACAATAGTAAAAGCCCAAGCGATCCAGCTAAGCAGGGTCGCCACTGCCAACCCCACCCCATCCAAAACCGCTCCCCCGGCCGCCGCGGCGGGATTGGTTTCAGCAAAAGAAAAATTCCCGATTAAAAAAGAGAAAATACAAAAGGTAGCTATGCAAAAAATAGCCGTTTTGCTCTTTTTAATTTTACTTAAAAATTCTCTCATCTATAAATTTTTAAATAAATAACTTAAATATAGCCTCTACTATCCCCCAGCCCAAAGTCATTATTCCGCTTACAGCCGCCCCAACTTTCCCCCAGAAACCCTTTTCCATAAAATCAACAATCGTGACCAATATAGCTAAAGCTCCGCCGATAATAATTAAAGCGATTAAATCTAAAATTAATAATCCTGCCACCTCAACCAGGCCGAAAGCCGTGCCCCCCACATTTTTGGCGCTGCTTTCGCCGGCAACAATCTTCGGCATCCATTCCTCCCCTAATTTGCAAAAAAGATCAGGGAACACCCACCTTAAAAAAACATGCATGTTTATATATATCAAAGTCAAACCAAAACTATCAATAAGGTTTGTCCAGGCGGCTTTCAGCAACTGATTCGTCCCCTGCTTAATCGGAGCCATTACTTTCTTCTTTATTTTTTCCTGCGCGCTCTTTTTCTTCTTCTTCGCTTTTTCTTTTAACTGCCTTATCCTGCCCGCTAAACCTCCGCCCTCTTTTCCTTCTTCATCCTCCGGGTTTTTCCCGGCTTCCTCTCCTTCTTTCCCTTTTCCTTTCCTATCTTTGTTTTTTTCTGCTCTTAATTGACTAGATAATAATTGGGGATCTACACTACCACCTACGTTCCCCGGCTGCCTTCTCGCTCCTTCGCCTTCCTTCCCGGTCCTTTCTCCTTCACCCTTTGGCTTCTCTCCTTTTTCACCTCCCTCTTCCTCACCGGGTTTATCTTCACCTTTATCTCCAGGATTGTCTTCTCCTCCAGGTTTCTCTTTTTCTTCACCTTCTTTTCCTGGTTCATTTTCTCCTTCGGGCTTATTCTCTCCTCCGCCTTCTCCTGCCTGCCCTGGTTTATCTTCGCCTTTATCTCCAGGCTTATCTCCTCCCTCACCCTTTTCCTCGGGTTTATCTTCTTCTCCGGATTTGTTCTCTCCTCCGCCTTCCTCCCCAGATTTATTTTCAGGCTTCCCCTCTCCCTCACCCTTTTCCTCAGGCTTGTCTTCTCCTTCGGGTTGGTTCTCTCCTCCACCTTCTCCTTCTTTCTCGGGCTTACCTCCTCCGGGTCTATTTTCTCCTTTATCGTCGGATGCAAAATTTTGCGTCCCGGCATTGCTGTTTTCTCCAGGGGCATCTTTTTTTCCACCTTCGGGTTTCTCCGCTCCTTTGGGTTTGCCTTTTTCTTTACCATTTCCTCCGGATTTCTCTTCTACTTCTATTGTTATTTTTTTCTTTATCTCTATTTTCTTTATTCTTTTGTCTTGCCCCAACTCCTTGGCAGCCCGAGCTTCCTCTTCCGGCTTCAACTCTAATAAATCATCAATTGTGCCTGTTTGTGCCATAGTTGTCAGCACCACTGAATCCGCACATGAATACACTGATTACACATGAAAAATAAAATTCAGAAAAATTCACGTGGTTTCAGTGGTCCAGACTTTCAGCGATACTATTTAATAAACCTTTTTACTTCTAATTTCTTGGCTCCAAAATTCATAAGCAAACCGATTCTCACTTTATAAGCTTCAATATAATTCATTAATTGAGCTATATGAACATCTTCTAATTTTGTCAAAGCTTTCAGTTCAACCATAATATCGCCGTCTACCAAAAAATCTACCCTTCTTTCGCCGATTTCTAATTCTTTATAAAATATCAGCATTTCTTTTTCTCTTTCAAAATTCAATCCTAACTCACCGAATTCAATCGCCAGCGCCCTTTGGTAAATAACCTCCTGGAATCCAGTACCTAAAAAATTATGTACTTTATAAGCACATTGAATTACTTTTGCGGTGATATCTGATTTGTAATATCTATTATCAACATAATCCATAAATTATTCAGTGATATTCACGTGGTTTCAGTGTTTTTCAGTGGTCCTACTTCTCCTTTACTTTTATCATACCGATAAACGTTTCACTCTTAGAAAAATCCCAATTATCTTTTATTTTTACAGTCGGCTGAACCGTGCAATAACCCGTGTCTCCATCTGCGCCGCATTCTATACCGGCAACCATACCCCCGTCGTGCTTATTCTTTAAATCCCAATAGCTGTATAAATGATAAACCGAATGGGGAGTTTTTTCGTTTGTTTCATCCGGTCGATGGTTCATTTCCACTCCGGAAACAACCGTGTTTCCTTCGTCTTTCCAGTCAATCTCATATCTAACCAACGGCAATTGGTTCGGGTTTACCTCTGTATTAAAGGTTAAATTGGCAAAACCGTTTTTGATAATTGTGGTTTCAGTAGTTGCGGCATCAGGGACGCCATTTACTTTTATATTTTTTATAACCGGAAGCGTGCAATTTATAGTCTCTCCGCCTATTGTCTTCCCGCAAACTCCCTTAACTCCACTCGGTTTCCAACTCCAAGTAGAATAAGTACTATCAGGAATGTACCGGCCGGCATTCGCTTGGGCCGTCTCGCCAAGGGCCACTTCCGATTCTGAACATATCTCACCGGCATTTGACCCTTTAACGCAAACATATCTGGTCCTATCCTTTTTTTCACACGTCCCGCTCCCGGTATCAGGGCCGCAGCACCTTTTGCCGTCATTCCCCCCGCCATATATTCTTTGGACCTTTACGCAAATATCATTGGGATAATTAGGGTCTACGCATCCCTGATTATTACCGCCAAGAGCGCAAGTTTCGCTGTCTCTGGGCCCTCCGACACATTGGGGCGTATCACAAGCGCCGTAAGTAGTAGAAATACCGCAAGAATAATAAGACGCGGTGCAGACGCCATCGTGGCTTGGGCAATCGCCATCGCCATAGCAAAGACCGTTGGGGTTAGCTCCTCCACTGCATCTGCCGGCAGGGCAGGTACCGCCGCCTTCGCTACAATTAACAGGATTACTAGGATCGTCGCAAACTTCGTTATTATGATCCCCGCCGTCGCATCTGCGCTTGGAACAGGTGCCATCAGCTCCATTGCAATGCGTAGGATCACCCCAACAACTTTCCTCATCATGATCCCCGTCTATGCACTTTTCCTCTTTCTTACAATTCGGATCTTGCTGGCTAGTGCAAGTCATATCATTATCATTGCTGCAGGTCATAATCGGGCAATCCGGATTAGAATTTTCGCAAGCTTTCCCCGCATTCACTCCCTCTTTGCAGACATTACTGCAAACACCGCCATAGCAGCAGCTTACGCCGGCGCTAGGAAGATTACTTGTGGATGAATCGCATTTATATTCTCCGGTTGGCCGGCAATTCGCCATCGTATCAATACCTCTTATGTCGCAGGAAGCTCGTTCTTGGGGATTGGCATTCTCGCATTTACCGGCGTCTGTGCACCGACTTTCGGGAACGCAACAAGGATTTCCGTTTAATGCCCCGTTGCAGGTATACTGATTCAGTTCTTCATTAAGCGAGCAATTAACGCCCGTGCATACTGCCGGCGAAGTACATTCCTGGGTATAATTTACCGAATTTACTCCGCAAGTATAGACAGCATCCAAGATCGTGCTCAATTGGCACTTCCCGCCGCCCACACAGGTTTGCTCCGGGACTAATGTATAACCGCCATAGCTTTGGGCAAAAAGCCTTTTTAATTCACCTTCATAATTATTTGCATTGCCATCATTATCGTTATGCAATTGCCCCATTCTTGATAACGTTTTATCCTGGCTGTAAGAAAGCGGCTGGATGCCTTCATTAGCGCTTGTATCCCATTCATAAGGATTAGCCGCCGGGTTCGGATAAACAATTGTGCCAAAGGGCGGAGCATCGCTGTTATACTGCGCCTTGCTATCCGTATAGCCGGGAACGCCGATAAAAGTGCTAACGAGAACATTATTCTCTCCTCCGCTTAACCTTGTCTGATAAACTTTATTATCGCCGGCCGCGGAAACCGTTTGGACAAATTTTTTGCAAACAGGCGCGATATCAATAATTGTCCGGCAAAAAACCCTTGTACTTTGTAAATATTGATCACTGGGCCAAATACCGTCAGCGCCGGGAATGCTGTTTGCATCCAAAATCTTAGACGGTTTTACCCAGGCTAATTCATCATTATATTCATATTCAAGCGTAAATATGCCCTTGCGATCCGCGCGAATTTTTTCATAATCGGTAGGTTCAATAGCGCAACGCCAGCCATATTTTTCATCAATAGAAGTAACCACCTTTTCCATATAAGCCGAATTAACGGCTTCTATGCTGGCCGCCACATAACCGGTCTTTGCGCCATTATAACCAAACAAAACGACTGCATGTTTGCCGGCTGAATATATCGTATCAGTTACTTGTTCGTCTAAATCACCATTTTTTGTACCATTTGCGACCCGATGATCCTCGAGGGTAGAATTATCGTCATCCGGTATATAAGTAGAAGGATCCGATATATAAAGCGTAACGTTATCATCAGCCACAACCTTGACCCTTAATCTTGTCCCTGCCGTAGGTTCAGTACAATAATACAGGGGGAATTTTCCTTTATAACCGGCGCCCTCTTCAACGCCCTCGCCTTTGACTTTGTCAACCGGATACCAGAGCAGGCAGGAATCAGTCGAACCGGGAGGACGGTCATATTCCAAGCAATAGCCAGTTAAACCTTTCTGGGTTACCCCGGAATCATCTATATAACCGCAGGATAAAGAATTTTCTTTAGGGTAAAGCCGGCAGGATTGAGAAGAATAAGTATTTTGTTTTATTTCCAGCGCCGGTTTTATTTTTATATCGTCAAAATAAGCTAACCCGCTTGCAGTAGCATCTGAAAAAACTGTGATTTTCCAATTTGCAGTATCCGGGGAGAATTTTTTAGTAACATATCCTTTATTGCCCGCGCCAACAGTTAATAAGTCTACTGTATCCGCTGGTGTAACCGCTGGTGGAGTTGTCAACCTTATGCCGACCTCCCCGCCTATCAAACTCATAGTATTGACATAGGCGCTTACCACATACTCCTTCGGCAACTCAAAATTAATATCTTCGCTGTCAATCGAAGTTCCGGGGCTCATCTTTAAGATATTTTTTCCTTCCGGCGGAGAGCTTGCCCCTAAGGCGGCTTTAGCTTCATTAGCATCGGTAATTACCTTAAACTTACTATCGTCCCAGGCGCCGCCGCCGGGAGTATTGCTCCAGCCAACCGGATAGCCATTGCCTCCGGCCATTTCAAATCCGCCGTTAGACAAGCTGATTATATCGCCAACCTGCTCCATTTCTCCTAAGGGATAATAATTGTTGCCTAATTTCCCGAATTCATAACCGAACTTTGAATATCCGGTTAAATTGCTAATAGTGTTGGGATCATCGCCGGCTTTAAATATCTGCTCCTTTTTAACAGCCGAAGAAATAAAATTGCCGCAATTGCCATTGTCATCAAAACCATTGCAAAGCCCGATGTCAAAACAGACATTATTGTTGTCTTTATCCTTAATATAGCTGCGGCAAGCCAGCCACTCGGCGCAGATCCTGTTAGGAGTTACTTTTGTTAAAGTATTGGCGTCGTTGTTCTCTTTGCTCGGGCTTGACTGCGGTGGAACGCCGGTCTTGTCGTTAACGGTCAAATCCGCATCAAAGTTCAGTTTAGTTAAACCGCTCCCGCCGTTTTGAGCGCGCTCATTTAATAAAATACAGCCTTGTTCAAAATCAACCAAGCCATTGCAGGTTTTTTTATCTATTTCTTGCTTTAACCTATATTCAATCATGGCTTTTTTCAGTTCTATTGTACCAACGCTCGTGCAATTATTTCGGCCGGAAGAATCATTGAAAAATATAGTCGATGAAGCGACCAAAATGTTAATTAGCTTTACGGGGGCAGCTAAAGTATTATCTTCTCCTAACTTATACAAAGTAGAGGCGGAACAATTCAATTTATTGGTCCCCGTACCTATCCCCTTCAATATATAAAGAGTGGACGGCTCAAGGCTAAGTTCTGCGCCATCTTCATAACTGACGCCTGAAGCCGGTTTGCTTATCGGGTCAATATACTCGCTGCAGTCGGCTTGCGCCGCCGGGCAGGTTCCGGCCCAATCGGTTTCCGGCTGATAAACAGTCTGGCCTTCTCCACCATAACCAAAAGTTTTTTTATCGCTGGTCAGGCAGGGAGTATCGCTTCCTTCCAAAACGCAAGTCTCATTCTTTTTGGCGTCGCAATTCTTATCAGACAAGCAGACTTTGCCGGCGCCATTGCATCTTTTTACTTTCTTCTTATACCAGCCCCAGCCGGTTTCGCCGCTTTCGGCAATTTGGCGCCACTCGCAGATCATATCGCCCGGATCTTTAAAGATAGAATTGCCGTATGCCTGGCACCCCTCCCCTTCCTTGTCGCATAAAATATCGGCGTATTTTTCCGGGTCATTTTTTAAATAAATATCGCCATAAACCGTTTCCTCCCCATATTTATAGGGCGAGCCGAAACGGCTGCAGCCTTTATCGGCTTTATTGCATTTCTTAGCCGCGTCGTAAACTACGTAAGCAAAATTATCTCCTCCGGTAATTACCGCCGGATTCGTTTCTGAGGTGGAAGTGGCGGCGTTGGTTGAATTATTAGTATCAATCATTAATTCGCAGCCCACGGCCGACTCCTGGCATAACCCGCTGAAATTATGGAGATAATGGATATTCCTGGCCCTATCCTTATATTGGCTGCAACCCAGCATATAGAGAGGGAAAGGATTTTTGTTTATATCCTGGTTGCAGACCGCGGGGGTTTTCCAGGAATCTTTAATCAGATAATAGCGGTCTGTTATTTCTGTTAATCTTATATCATCAATAAAGAAACCCCCGTTCGCCGTAATTACTAAACTTTCGCTGGTATCAACATTATGGTCAAGTTTAGTTAAATTGAATTTATATAATTTCCACTCGCTGGTTAAAGCAGCGGCCGGAGAAGCAGCGGTAATAAACTCTTCTTTATTGCCGCCGCTAGTAAGCTTGATTGAATTAAATTTAGCGTCCGCGCCGGAATTTTTAGCAATAAAACTTAAAACATAAGACCTTCCTTTCTGAACAGAAACGCCTACAGTTGTACTCGCCATATAAGGGCTGTTGCTAATTTTCAATGACTGTCCGCTTCTTGTTAAAGATTCACTAACAATATCTACTGCCGCTCCCGTCCAACCCTGCTTATTGCCGGAGAAGTCGTTATCTAGAATAATCCGCATATTACTGCCGCGGTTGCCGCTGTATTCCCGGCAGCCGGATTGGTTAGCGCCACAAGCTTTGCCTTCGCCCGGGATAGCCATATAGGTGCAAGAGATTTCGTCCCACTCGCCGCCATGAGCCTCGCAATTTTCTTTTGACTCATCTATAGCTGTCCGGCGGTAAGAATGGCAATTGTCGCTGCAGGAAATTGTCCTGGTATATAAATGATAGGAAATTCCGCCTTCTTTATTATAGAATTGGCGGCAGTCCGGATTATAGCCCGGATTAGTAGCGGGCAGATTATAAATTATCTCACTGCATTCCGAACTGTCAGCTAGAGTTACTTTGGGTTCATTGCCATTTTTTTGCAGGTTAAAAACTTTTAACTGATAACCGCTTTCATCGCTTCCTTCCCAAGTATAAAATTCAGCGCAGGTAGTATCCGGTTTTATGCATTGCCTTAAGTAAGTATAATATTCTTGGCCTTCCCCGCCCTTGGCCACTTCATCTAAATTAGTAAATTCATCGCAGCCAGCGGCGTCAGCGCTGCAGGTTTCGGCTCTCTTAGGAATAAAATATTCTGCCGAACTGGAAGCAAAGTTGGTTTCGGCCTGGATATAGGTGTCAAAACCGTCGCATTCCTCCGGACAATAATCGTTAGTCGTGGTTTTGGCCGGTATAGAAAAGCCGTCGGAAACCGAAGTGTATAATTCACAGCCAACGTCAGCCGGCCGGCAGCTGCTCGCAAGCTTATTGCAGCGGGCTGGCGGTTTAGCTTTATCGCAATTAAGGTAGGCCGGAGCTAATTTTTCATAAATGACATTAGCCGCCCCATATTCTTTATAAGCCGTGGCTTTAGGCCCGATTTCAAATTGGATATTGTCAACATAAAATTCAACTCCGGTTCCATATCCGTAAATATAAAATTCATTAGCGGCGAGACCGCTGTCGTTATTCACAGTTACGGCTATTCTTTTCCAAACATTTTTATCCGTTAAAGTAGTCTGCTCGCTCCTAGTGTCGTTATTTCCGATAGCCATTTTTATATAATCGCCCGCCATTAAATAAATGTCGGCGCTTAAAGTATAGGCCGTGCCCGGCTCCATAATAAAGCCCTTAGGCATTACTGATTTATCGCTCCAGAACGTAGAAGAATCGTCATAAGAGTATAAACCGCCTTTGCCATTTTCAACTTTAATATATAAAACTTTCCCGTCTCCATCCGGAGCATCGCCAACTATCTTAGCTATCATTTTTTGGCTACCGGCATCATCAAATATCCATAGCGGCCAATTATTAAACTTATTGGCGCCAACCGTTGTAAACTCTTCTTCTCCCTCGTCGCCTTCAAATCCGGAATCAACGACTAAATTAGTGCCTAAACCGGATTTTGTCCTGATAAACTCGTGGCAACCTTCATTGTCTTCATTGCACGCTTCAATCTTTTCATTAAAATAAATTGAATTGGAGCCGATCCAATCAACAGAATTAGTGCTGGAAGCGTAACCGGTAAATGATATCGCATATCCTTTGCAGCCGGCGTTATCAAGCGAACAGCCGCTATAATCCAAGGTGTTTTCTAAGTAGGAAACGGTTTTGCCGCCGCTCCCGCGGAAAGTCTGGCAGGTATTATATTTCGGTTCGCAGGATTCGGCTTCAAAATTCCAGGACCGGCGCTCCTCTACGCAGTAGCCATAGGCCTCGCAGGAACCGTCGCTTCTTTCTTTAATGCAGCTTTGCTCGTCCGCGCAATAATTATCATTGCGGGCAATTGATCTTTCTTTGCTCCCCCCGCTGCCGTCAACTATCTCGTCAGAAATTATCTCCGGGCCATAACCTTCTTTAGCGCAAAAATTCTGCGGCGCCTTCAAGACCCAATTCGGGTCAACCAATCCCCGACACCAGTCTTCGCTATAACCGATATAAGAATCGCTTGGGTCAAAGCAAGCTATCATTTTTGCCAAAGTAGCATTCCCTAATTTTTCCTGGTCAGAATTAATATATTCCGCCGCCAGTTCCCAGCCAACCGGAATAATCCTGTATTTTCTTAAAATCAGCATGGAGCGGTAAGGATAACCCTGGTTATAAACCGGCTCCATCGCGCCGGAACCGCTGGACCTAAAGCCAAAAGGCCAGTCTTTTAAATATCCTAAACTTATCGCTTCTCCGACCGTCTTTCTCTCCTCTATGGCCTGCCTAAAACCCTCATCAATAACGCAATTAGTCGGCCCGGCTTTGTTCGGGTCGGGACACGTAGATAATTCAGCTAAAATATCATAATCCGCCCTGGTATTAAATTTGGGCTCTAATAATTGCCTTAGAGAATCATTGGCGCCGGAAGTGGGGCTGGCTTCAAAGTCAGCCAGCTTATCATAGTCGTAAGGGGAAGAAGTCGGTCCGGCTTTTTCTCCCAGCTTCAGCATCTTGGCGTTAAAAGCGGAAATTGCCAGTTGATTTATAAATATTTTAGAAGCGTCAATTAAAGCGTTGCCCGTAAACCTGCCAATATTGCTATAAAGATTATTGCTGGTCATATTTAAAGCGTTCTTCGTCCACTCAGGCACGCTCTTTAGGTTGCCGGCGATATCGGTCGGGTCAAGCCAGCCGCCTTTTGCCTCCAATTTCAACCCTTCTTCATTCAAGGTAGTTTTTGCCTTAGTGATCATCCCCGTTTGCAAAGTCAAGGCAGCGCCCAGGTCATTTCCTTTAGGGTCAAATGACTCCTGAAAAATTTTTAAAAAGTCCGGCTGGTTCATGGCGGCTAATCTTTCGTATTCGTTCTTCCAATTATTTTTCATTTTTGACCAGGTGCAAGCCGGTTCATGTGGCCTGTTCATTTCTACCATGCCCAAGCCAATTTTCAATTTTACGTCCAATTTAGGTTCGCATAAATCGAACTTAACAAAACCGTTTTTTTGGCCTATTTGCTCTATAAATTCCCCCTTAGCCCTATCCTCCATATTACTTAAATATTTATTCCAGTTTTCCTTTATAAACAAAGAGCCCTGGCCTTTATTGCCCGTCGCCAGCCGGTTAGCGGCGTCATAAGCTAATTTATTTAAGGTTGAGGTTATGGAATCCTGCAAAATCCCAGATCCGCTCTTAATCGTAAGTTCTTTTGTCTTAGCCCATAACTTTTCCCACCGAGACATTGCATCCCATTTCGCCTGCGCTGCCCTTTTTTCCGCATCTGCCTTTGCCGCGGCCTGCTGTTGTAACGTCGTTTGCGTTTGTATTAATGTGTCTGTTGCCGGGGCGACAACAGCCATTTGCGCATAAACCGGTTCAATTTTAAAGGAGAAAGAAGTGAATAAAAGCAAAAAAATAAAAAAACCGATAATAAATAAGGGGCTCTTTTTATTATATTTATTTATTTTCTTCTTTCGAAAAATCATATTATTTAAAATTAAAATCAAATCGTAAGAATCCTAAGAATCTTAATAATCACAATTTTTTACTGGCTTTTTAACACTTCCTCATAACTAGCCATCAGATCTTCATCGCTAATTTCGTTTAACGCTTCTTGGTCCATTCCTGATTCCAAAAGCATTTTTCTTAAAGCCGAAGCGTCGCTTTCCCCCACAAGCATTTTTTGCAAATCTTCTTCCTGGACCGGGGCCGGCTCTCCGGCAGTTTCACCAATATTTAAATCCGGGATAGCTTGTTCGGAAACGGTTCCTTCTCCGGCAGCGCTTGTTTCGGCGCTGGTATCAATTAAAGCTGAGCAGGTCCTGCCGGCCGGGCAATTCGGGTCGGTTCCGGCCGCAATTTCTTCTTTATCAGAAACGCCGTCGCTATCGCTATCTTCTAAGTAGGGAGAAGTTCTATAAACATTAAGTTCGTCCCAATCCGTCAAACCGTCTTTGTCCGTATCCTTTGTTTTTAAAGCTTCGTCGCTATTCCCGTCCGCGCCGGAAGAAGAACTAATTTGGCCGGTATTCTCCAGATTATAAACAAAGGGGCTATTAATGCTATTTTTAAGCTGAACCATCCACGTAATAATTACGGCCACGGCCAAAACCCCCAAAACCGCTACCGCTATCTTCTGGTTTTTCCCTAAGCCTTGCCTCGTCCCTTGGCCTTGTTCTAGCTCCTCCTCATCTCTCAAATTATCATCGTTATAATCATCCATAAATATAAAATTAAAATAAAAAATTATATTAGAATATCTTAAAATCAGAAAATCACTCCCTTCGGAGGTTCCTCCACTTTTTGACTTTTGAATTTATGGCTTTTTATTTTTTATTTTGATTATCCTTGCTATTATTATAACACAAATCAAATAAATTCTCCAAGCAATTTAACCCAATCTTCAACGGATAGCTCTTGGGCCCTGATTTTTAGGTTAAAACCCGCCCTTTTTACCCTCTTTTCCGCCTCTTCCGGGGTAATATGAAAACCAGCCGCTAAATTATTTTTTAGCATTTTTCTTTTAGCGCTAAACCCAATCTTTACCAACCTAAAAAATTTCTCTTCGTCTCGTACAGACGCACGGCCGCGCGAAGACGCATAATTATGCGCCTCTACAATTAATTTGATTATTGCGCTGTCCACTTCCGGCTTTGGCCAAAAACAATTAGCCGGCACAATCTCAATAATTTCCGCCCGAGCATAAAATTGGACAGAAATAGCCAGCAGGCTCATTTTAGGAGGTTCGGCTACAATTCTTTCCGCCACCTCTTTCTGCAGCATTAAGACCATCATCTCCGGCTTATTCTCAACGGACAAAAATTTTCTTAAAAAGATAGAAGTAATATTATATGGCAAGTTTGCGACAATTTTATACTCCCCCTTTATAAGGAAGGCTAATGGGGTTTTTAAAATATCTTCATTCACGACTTCCACATTTTTTACCCTGTCAAATAATTTTGCCGAAGGCAAAATTCCGGCATCGCCGGATTTGACGGGGTAAACTCTCTGCGCTATTAAGCCGGTTCGCAAAATTTCCGCTAATTTATCGTCAAGTTCTACCGCCACCACTTTTTTTACAATTTTCGCCAGCCTCGTAGTTAAAAATCCCAATCCCGGACCGACTTCTAAAACAATATCGCCCTCTTTCAAGTCGGCGGCCTTTAAAATTTTTTCATAAACTTCTTCTTCAATTAAAAAATTCTGCCCGCGCGACCGGGCAGGCTTTATGCCGTACAGATTGCAGAGTTGTCTGGTTGTTTTTAGCAAATTCATACCTTTGTCATTGCGAGGATCCCGCTAAAGCGGGAGCCGAAGCAATCTCACGAACTAAAAATATTCGTCTAAACCCCACTACTTTGGATTAACTTTTTTTATTAACTTAATTTTTTCTTTTATACTATTATGGTTATTTGTTAGATTGCTTCGTCCCGCCTGCTGGCGGAACTCGCAATGACAGAACGGCAAAATTAATCTATTAAACTCTCTCTTTTTATCACCTCTTCATCAGCCAAAAAATTCATAGACAGCGAAGCGATGGCGGCTAAAACGAACATCCATTGGATATTAAAAAACGGCAGGAGAAGCAGGACAAAAATCAGCATAAAACTCTTGCCAAACTGAACGGCCATCTCGTGGATAACGGTATATTCGTCAATGTAATGCCCCTGGTCAGCCGCTTTCTCATAATTTAAGGCGTCAAAAGGCGTGCGGGTAAAAATCCTGGCTAAGCTATGGTAGGCGGAAGTGATAAAAATCTGGAAAGCGGTGGCGATAAAAATTTTAATAATCCAGCCTAAAGCGTAAAAAACACTGCCATATTTAAGCATTTTTCTTTTATTGCCTTTATCAGCAAACCGGCCGATGGACAACTGCAAAAATATCGTTATAACGACGATTAAAGAAGACAAGGCTCCGACTTTAAAATAATTTCCGGCTAAAATTTCCCAAATAAAAATTGGCCAGATGATAACGCCGATTACGCTTTCCGCTCCGTCCCCGAAATAAGCCAGAACCTCCCTTCTTCGCCGGCGGGAAAAAAATTCTTTCCAAGTCTGTCCATAACTCCAGGAAAAAACTTCTTTGGTCTTCGGCAGAGTGGCAAAAGGAATCAGGGAAATGAAAAACGTTAAAATCGCGATTAAAAACAAAATATCATAGCTGTAGTGGGTTAAAATCCAGCCGGCCAAGAGCGGCATTACGGCGCCGATGGCAATGGCCGTTGCTTCCATTAAGCCCAATTGCCTTGCCCGGTTGCTTTTACTTGTGAATTGAGCCAAATCGGTATGAAGCGGTATCCAATACATTAAGCGGTTCAAAGTAAGAAAAAATACAGATAAGGCCAGAAAAAAAATTATTTCTTTATAATCCCATAGCCATTCCGAGGCATTTGTTCCCCGGTCAAGAAGATAAAACATTAAGTAAAAAGCCGCCCCCCAGACTATGCTTATCCTAAGCGACCGCCGCAATCCCACTTTATCTAAATATTTAGCTCCCCAGGCCACGGCAATTCCATACAACAAATTCCCGATTAAATAATAATAAATAACTTTGTTCAAATCAAAGTCAAATAATTTGTATAAAAAAATAGGCAAAAATAAACCTAAGAGTCCGTCCGAAATCCATAAAACCATCCGGCCGGAATAAAGGGAAACAAACCCCTGGGAAATTCTACCCTTAAAATATTTATACATGACTTAGGTGCTTAGTTAATTAGTTAAATAGGTTCCTGTCCAAAAACTAATTAACTAACAAACTAATTAACTATTTAACTAACTCCCATCTTCTCTACCCTCCTATA
>Ga0265296_1000693_pt1 | contig 46650 bp, 39 predicted proteins | sample MunlanPumphouse1_FD_189073 | JGI IMG/M metagenome (GOLD analysis project Ga0265296, IMG submission 189073) | Groundwater microbial communities from a municipal landfill in Southern Ontario, Canada - Pumphouse #1 | ecosystem: Environmental > Aquatic > Deep subsurface > Groundwater | place... | reverse complement strand
CCGTCGCGTTCCAGTTCGCGATAGGCCTGGGCCACCGTGTTGGGATTGACCTTCAGATTGGCGGCCAACTGGCGGACGGACGGCAAGGGATCGCCGCTGACGAGCGCGCCGGCAGCCATGCCGCGCCGGACCTCGTCCATGATCTGGACGTAGATGGGACGGCTGTCCGAGGGGTTGATGGAGAAGTGCAAGGGCAGGACATCTCGTTTGGTGTATCGGTTCACTAATACACTGGTTGACGGCCGTCAACGCAGCCGTGTGCGTCCGCGAAAAAATCTGAGATCGCGCGGGAGGCTGCAAGCTTAGGTCGAGAGAGGGCTCGGTGGGGAACCGGCAATCCCAGAGCTGGAAGGAGCGGCTATGTCATGAAGCGGATCGCGCGGCGCCCAAGCGAGGCGCCTTCGGGATGGACCAAATCAATGTCTACAGCAGGAAAAGTCGATCCAAAGCCGATGCGCCGGTGCGGGTTACGGAAACCACCCGGCTTCCCGGCGACCGGCGGACCCAACCCAAGACCATGAAGCGGTCGAGCAGGCCCGCGCCGGCCAGGCCGGCCAGATGCGGCTTGCGCTCGCTCCAGTCGAAGCAGGCCTTGCAGACGGGGCGGCGGGACCGGGCGTCCAGTTCGACACCTACCTGCGACAGCAACTCCAATCCCCGCGCCGTCAAGCCAAGCTCTTCGGCCTCGCCGAAAGCGCGCCGAGACCGTACAGGCGCTCAAACAGCACAACAGCGCGTTCGCCGGCTAGGTGGTCGTAGCAGACCCGTGCTTCACGCAGCGCCAGGTCCCTAGGGCCAGGACGGGTCCGCGTCGCGCCCACGCGGGCGGCCAGTCCCAGCACCTGTTCCAGCAGCGCGGCGACCTCCGAACTGCTCAGGCTGTAGTAGCGGTGCCGCCCCTGCTTCGCGACGGCCAGCAGCCCGCCGTCATGCAGCCGGCCCAGATGGCCGCTTGCGGTCTGCGCGCTGACCCCGGCCTCGCGCGCCAGTTCGCCCGCGGTCAAGGGCTGTCCCCCAAGGAGCGCAATAAGGATGTTTGCGCGCGCCGGGTCACCCAGCAGAGCGCCGATCATCGCGATGTCCGGACCTTCCTTCATGCCGGTAGCCTAGCCCCAATCCGTCGTCGATGTTTCAGGCTTGGCCGTAACATTCCCAGCGTCGTCCGTGATCAAGAGGCGGAAAGGAGCCCGCTGATGCGCAAAGTCCTGATCACCGTCGTCGCGATTCTTGGAGCCATGCTGTCTATATCTTCGGCCTCGGCCCAATCCAGCCACGACCATCGTCTCAGCGGCCAGGCCGCGCCCGACTGGCGGCCGGAACTCCTGGTGCGAGAGCAGACACCGGCCAGCGGCGATCGGACCCGTCCGGTGCTCTATATCCATGGCTCCAGCTTCCCTTCAGCTTCGTCGGTGATGTTTCGCCTGGGCGGCGTCTCGTGGGCCGACGCCCTGAACGCAGCAGGGTTCAATGTCTTCGCGCTGGACTTTGCCGGCTATGGCGGCTCCGAACGCTACCCCGTCATGGCCAGTGGCGACCCTGTGGGGACGCCGCCTGGACGAGCGCCCGAGGCCGCCGAACAGATTGCGCGCGCCGTGGCCTTCATCCGCGAACAGACTGGCGCCAGCAGGGTCTCGGTGATCGCTCATTCCTGGGGCACGATCCCTGCGGCGCTGTTTACCATCCAGCATCCCGAGGCGATCGATCGCCTGGTCCTGTTCGGACCCGTTCTCGAGCGTCAGGGACCGCCGGCCAGCCAAACCTCGCGCTGGTCTCTCGTCACCATTGCACAGCAGCACGCCAGGTTCGTCGGCGGCGTGCCCGCCGGCCACGCGCCTGTGCTGGAGGAGGCCGACTTTCCGCGATGGGCCAGCGTCTACCTCGCCTCTGACCCTCACGCCGGCGAGCGCACGCCCGCATCAGTGAAGATTCCATCCGGCCCGGCGGCCGATCTGCTGGCCGCCTGGTCCGGACGGTTGGGCTATGATCCCGGCGACCTCGCGAGACCCGTAATGTTGGTGCGCGGCGAATGGGATGCCCCGTCCTCGGCGGCCGATGCAGCCTGGTTTGAAAGCAAGCTCGCGTCGGGGCTCGAATATCGTATCGTCACCGTGCCTGACGCCACGCACCTGATGCATCTGGAGACTGGGCGACACGCTCTCTACGCGGCCACGAATGCCTTCCTGGCTGGCACGCCGAGATATCGCCGCTGAAAGCGGACCCCCAGCACACGCGCGGAATGTCGTGTTTAGGACGGAGTCCGCCTGACCGATCTTGGCGCATTCCTGCCATCAGCGCATAGATCAGATGGGCGGAAATGGTGGGATGTTCAGGGGCGGGCGACTGGCCGCTTCATGCTCCAGCAGCGCCCGTTTTCGTTCAAGACCTCCACTGTATCCGGTCAGCCTGCCATTGGCGGCGACAGTACGGTGGCAGGGAATAAGGATCGACAGGGGATTGAGCGCATTGGCGCGGCCGATGGCGCGTGCGGAGCTCGGCGGCTCCATGCGTCTGGCGAGATCGCCGTAAGACAGGACCGACCCATAGGGCGTGTCGCGTAGGGCGCGCCAGGCACGCTGCAGGAAGACGCTGCCTTGCGGCGCCAGATCGAGGTCGAAGCGGCGACGCCTGCCGTCGAAATACTCGGCCAGTTGGAGCGCCACGTGCGCGACCGCTTCAGGGGCGGCCGCGCCGGAAATGAGCTTGTTGGCTTCCTCGCGGTAACTGTCGTCCTCGAAATCAAGTCGAACGACGGCGCCTTTCGGATCGACGACGGCAGACAGGCGTCCCAACGGGGTGTCGATCCAACTCCAACGGAAAGGCGTCATGCGGGAGCTCCGTCGCCTTGAGCGAGGCCGGTGAACGCCCGCCGCCAGTGGACCAGAGGTCGGCTGGGCCCGACCTCTGCCGACGCGACAAGGGCGGAGACCAGGGCATGATCTCCGAAAGTCGTCGTGTCCCGTACGGCAGCCGTCATCCAGGCGGCGGCGCCCTTGAACTGCGGCGCGCCTTCCGCATGGCTCAGGTCCAGCCCGGCGAAGCGGTCCATGCCCCGCCGTGAGAACCGCGCCGCGATCTCGGCTTGGTTTTCGCTCAGGAGATGGATCCCGATCACCGTCCCAGGTTGGAGACGTTGCAGCACGCTGCTCTCCTGCATCAGTGAGAACACCAACAGGGGTGGGGCGAGCGAAAGGGGCGACAGGGTCCCGACCGTCAAGCCTGCGGGGTCTGAAGCCGGCCCGGTTGTCACGATGCAGACGGCCGTCGGCAGATGCGAGAAGGCCTGCTTGAAATCCTCGGGCCGCACCTGCCTGACCTCCCTGGGGGGCCTCGTCACCATGAAGAGGGAAGGGGTGGAGGGGCATCGTGGGACGGGAAGAGGGGCAGGACCTCTTCGGCGAGCTCCTGGATGATTTCGGCGGGAGGACGCTCGGCGAACTGCATGCCGAGCGCGGCGTGGTTGACCCCGGCGTCGCGCCACTCGCCCAGCAGGTCGATCAGGCCCTTGCGACCCGTACGCAGGACGAAGCCGCCCTGCATCGGCGTGCGCGGGAAGTCGGGATCTTCAGCCAGATCGATCCACTCGTTGGTCATATGAGGCCGGAAGCCGCCGTCGGGAATGCCCGAGCGCCACGCCCTGACCTTCTCCGCCAGCTGCCGGGGGCCTTCCGGCGTGTGGGTGGCTTGCGGATAGGTGAGCCAGCCGTCAGCGTATCGGCTGATCCACGACAGATCCTGCCGGCTGGACCCTGTGACTATCAAGGGGATGCGGCCGGCGGCCGGCTTGGGCAGGAGGTCGGCCGCGCCGGCCATGACGCCGAGCGACGACTGGATGGAAGGGCGGGTTTCGCCGGTCAGCCGCCGGAAGACCGAAACAGTTTCGGCGAAGCGGGCGCCCCGCGCGTCGCGCTCCAGACCATAGGCCGGAAACTCCACCGGACGGTCGCCAGAGGCTATGCCCAGAACGAGCCGCCCGCCGGATAGCTGGTCGATGGTCGTGGCCGCCTTGGCGAGATCGATGGGGTGGCGCAGGCTGAAGACGGCGCTGCCCGTGGCCAGGGCGATCCGCTGGGTCCTGGCGGCCAGGTAGGCCAGGTAGGTGAAGGGGTCGAAGACCTGTCCGGCATCGCCAAAGCCGGGGTCGTAGAGCGGTACGTCGCGCACCCAGACGGCGGCGAAGTCTAGGCGGTCGATCTCGGTCACGAGGTCGGCCTGGGCCTCGAGCACGCGCATGTCGCCCTGATAGAAGCGTAGCGGCAGGAAGACGCCGATCGTCAGCTGGTTCGGCGCAAACATGCGGCGATAGCCGGGGTGGTCCGCGAAGGCGTCGATGGACGCGCCGAGGGGCGCAGGCATGTCGCCCGCGAGAAGGGAGGTCGTCATGAGGATATCCTTGAAGGGGCGGGCCTAGGGGGCGGTCGCGATTTCAGGCAGGGCGACGCCGCGCTGCACGGCGGGGCGGGCGGCGACCTGCCGGTGCCAGCGCGTCAGGTGCTCGTGATGCGAGAAGTCGATGCCGCTGACGCCGGCGATATGGGTCCAGCCGAAGGTGGCGATGTCGGCGATGGAATAGTCGTCGCCCGCCAGCCAGGAGTGGTCCGCCAGGCGGCCGTCTAGCGTCGCAAAGGCGGCCTCGGTCAACTGACGATAGCGGTCGATGGCGGCAGGGATCGGCTCGGCCGCGAACAACTCGAAATGGACGCGCTGTCCCAGGATAGGGCTGGTGCTGGAGGCGTGGAAGATCAGCCACTGGATCGCCTCCCAGCGCGCCTTGAAGTCGGTCGGCAGCAGGCGTCCGGACTTCTCGGCCAGGTACAGAAGTATGGCGGCGGATTCGAACAGGACGACGCCCGTCTCGTCGTCGGTGATGACCGGGATGCGACCGTGGGGATTCAGCGCCAGGAAGGCCGGGGTTCGATGGTCGCCGTCGTCGATCTTCACGTGGTGAAGGCGGTAGGGCAGGCCCAGTTCTTCCAGGGCGATGGTGGCCTTGTAGCCGTTTGGCGAGGCCGTGGTGTAGAGGGTGATCATCGGGCTTGCAGCCCGGCGTGCGGTTGAAACATCCTGATCCTCACCTGAAAGACCGGAGCTTGACTAACTCCTGATAGATCGTTTCAGGTGCGTATTTTCTCAATCAGGCGGCGTAAACGGAAACGATCGCTTCTGTTCTAAAAATGTAGATTGGCTAAACTATGGGTCGCGTGCTTCCTCTGCTGGCTCTGCGCGCCTTCGTCGAAACGGGACGCAAGGGCAGCCTGAAGGCGGCCGCTGAGGCCATGGGGGTGACGTCGGGCGCCGTCAGCCAGCAGATCCGTCTTCTGGAGCATCGCGTGGGTGCCCCCCTGTTCACGCGTACCCGCTACGGCGTCCGCCTGACCGAGGCCGGCGTGCGGGCTCACCCTGAGCTGCTACGGGCTTTCGACCAGATCGAGCGCAGTCTGGATGGTCTGGAAGCCGCCGCCGCGCGCAAGACCGTGACGGTCAGCACAGTGCCTTCATTCGCCGCCTCCTGGCTGGCTCCGCGGCTAGGCCGGTTCACCGAGCTTCATCCCGACGTCGAGGTGCGCGTCGAAGCCTCGGGCAGATTGGTCGACCTGCGACGCGACCGGATCGATGTGGCGATCCGCCATGGGCTAGGCGACTATCCGGGACTTGAGGTCCGCCATCTGATGACGCCGGTCTTCCTGCCGGTCGCCTGCCCGGGGCTTTTGAAGAAAGGGCCTATGATCCGCACGCCCGCCGACTGCCTTGGCTATCCTCTGCTTCAGGATTCTGATCGCGCCGACTGGCGTCTTTGGCTGAAGGCCCATGGGGTTGAAGACGACCCTCGTGCAGAACGGGGATCGTCGTTCGATGACGACTTCACGCTGATCCGGGCCGCCATATCGGGACAGGGGCTAGCCCTGGTCCGGGACATCTACGCGGCCGAAGATCTGGCGTCCGGACGGCTGGCGCTGGCCCTAGACTGTTCTTGGCCCTCACAATTCGCCTATTACAGCTTGACCTTGGGAACTGTTCTTCGCCCCGAAGCGGAGGCGTTCGTGGCGTGGCTGGATGAGGAAGCGCGGGGGCAGAGTGCGCTGCATGCTCGCGATCAATCCGGCAGCCCGAATGTCGGTTCGCCGGAGCGGCTACAATGTTCGCTGTCGGCGCATTGCTGACATCACTTAATCACCGCGTCTGGCTCATCTCGGACGTTCTGTGAGTCCGCTTTCGGCATTGATGGTCGACGAGATCGAATGTCCTCTTCTGGTCCTTAGCCGAAGGTCGAGGTCTAATTTGCGATCTACGTTGAGCGATCCGCATCAGAACGTCTTGCGAAGACGTAGTGAGTAGAAGGTCCGCGGATCGATGTTGCGGGTTTCGACATAGCTGATCAGTCGGGTGTTGCGGTCAGCGTAGGCGATACGCGTCTGGTGGTATTCGTCCCATAGGTTGATCTGGGCCCGGATCGCCAGCGTCGGGGTCGGCTTGTACTCAACCCAGCTCTCCAGGAAGTCGCGGCCCCTCCATGAGAACTGCACGTCCGGATCGTAGCTGGTCCGACCCAGCAGCGGGACCCAGGCGGCGCTCCACTGCAGCTTCCAAGACTTGATGTCCTGGGCGAGGACGATCACCGCGTGGGTTTTCGGGACGTCGGAGAGCGGGCGCGTCCTGCCGGTCGTCGGGTCCGTGACCTCGGTGTGGTTCCAGGTATTGCGCGCGCTGATCCGGCCGCCGCTGAAGCCGAACCGGTCTAGCGGCGCCTGGATATTCACCGACAGCCGGTCCAGCGTCGCGTCGCCTATGTTGCCGGTCGCCGACAGGCCGTCCTCCAGCGGGATGACGTCGATGGCGTCGCTGATCTCGTCGTGACGCAGGGTGACGCTGACGACGCCGTCGCCCCAGAAGCGGCCCTCATAGGCCAGTTCGCTGATCCAGCGCTGCTCGGGCTCCAGGTCGATGTTGCCGCCCAGGACGTTCTCGTTCTGCAGTTCGGCCGAGGCGGCGAAGGCGCTGAAGTCCAACTGCCCCACCTCGCGCTCGAAGCGCACGCGGAACTGGTTGTTGCTCAAAGGGGTCCAGGTCGCCAACAGGCGCGGCTTAATGAAGGTGAAGGTCTTCTCGCTGTCGGCGTCGCCTGACTGGCTGATGGTCGAGCCCTCGATGCGCAGGCCGCTTTCCACGGTCAGGTTGTCGCGCACCCGCCAGGTGCCCCGGCCGAACACTTCGCCGCGGGTCTCCTCGACCTTGACCGAGGCCGAGGGCAGAGGAACCGGGACCCCGCCGTTGCTGAAGGCCTGATCGGTTTCCAGCATGTTGTAGGCGACCTCGCCGCCGGTCTCGAAGGTCAGGCTGGGGGAGCGTTCATAGCGCAGGAGGCTGCGCAGGATGGTCTCTGCGCCTTCGCTGTCGGTGGCGAAGCGCTGCTCGGGGCCGTCCTCGCTGTTCAGTCGGGTCCGCGAAAGGGCGACGCCGTCGGCCGCATCGAACTCATGGATGAAGCGCGTCTCGGAGGTCAGGCGACTGCCGAGCGGGCGGGTGAAGACCGCGCCGAACTCGCCGCTGGAACCGTCCTCCTGGTAGCGGGACTCGCGCCGCACGGTCGACGAGGTTTGTAGGGTCAGGTTCTCGAAGTCGTTAACCCCGTAGCGGGCGGTCAGGTCGATCAGACCGCCCAGGAAGGGGCTGGCGTAGTTTAGTCGCAGGGCATTGCCGCCACTGCGCTGATCGTTCGAGAAGTCTTCGCTGCGCAGCAGGGCGCCCGCGCCGTCGCGGCGAACGACGGGCCCGACGCCGTTGGAGTCGTTGACATCAAATCCATCGGTGAGCGTGAAGCCCCAGGTGCGCTCGCCGTCCTTGGCGGTGAACTGCCATGTGCCGCCGTAGGTGTCGTTGCCGCCCTCGTACAGGACGGCATTGCCGGTGAAGATCGACTGGCGGCTGGACTGGTCGCGGGTAATGACGTTCACGACGACCGAAAAGCCCTGCATGTCGATGCCGGGGGCGCCGCCGCGCACCAGTTCGATCCGTTCAACCTGGGCGACCAGAGTGCGCGACAAAACGCTGGAGCCGGTATCGTTCTTCGAGGCCGGACGCGCGCCGTTGATCAGGACGTTGCCGACCGAACCCTGGAAACCCCGGCTGCCGTCGCCGTCGATGACGCTGAAGCCTGGCACGCGACTGACCATGTCCAGGGCCGTAACCGGCTGCTGGCTGGTGAAGACGTCCGAGGTAAAGACCAGCACGCCCTGTTGGCTGGCTTCGGCCTGTGGCGCGGAAGGCGGCGCGGTCTGCGCCATCGCCGGGCCGGCGATGGCCAGAGACAGAGGGGGCAGCAGGAGCAGGCGGGCGTGGAGGATGCGCATCGGGGGTTCCATCAAGATGGCTGGTAATGTCCGCGGCGATAGAAGAGATTGGCGTTCTGGGAGCGAGGGCGGGGGCCCGATCTTGAACCGATGATTTTCCGATGAACGACCTGTCAGCTCTGCTTCGCAGGCCGATCGAACTGGTGTCCGAAACGCCGTTCCCGTTGGGGACGGGCGTGGTTCATCCCGCTTCTCTCGAGGTGGTCTGGCCCGATGGAAGCTGCAAACTGGAACCCCGCGTCATGCAGGTTCTGGTCGCGCTCAACCGTGGGCGCGGCACTCCGCTCAGTCGGGAAGAGTTGTCCCGGCTCTGCTGGGACGGACGGGTCGTCGGCGACGACGCCCTGGTGAGATGCATCGTCAAACTGAGGAAGGTGTTCCAGCGCGATCCGGCCGTGGAGATCGGCAGCATCCCCAAGGTCGGCTATCGCCTGCGGCTTCTGTCCGTCGCGCCGGAGGCGACCGCGACGCCATCCTCCACGCCGTCGCCTCGTTCCGTTCGGCGGCCGCTGCGGTGGCTGCTGGCGGGCGGCGGGGTCGTCACCATCGTCGCGCTTGGCTTCGGCGCATTCGTCTGGATGAAGCCTCCGGGCGCGCTGGCGGCTGAGGCTGTGCGCCCCCTGACTTCCGATCCCGGCGTTGAGACCCACCCCGCCCTTTCGCCGGATGGCCGCATGATCGCCTATGCCGGCGGCGCTGGTTTCGGGACCCAGAGAGACATCTTCCTGCGGGGCGTCGCCGACGGCACGCCGATCCGACTGACCAACACCGCAGAAGACGAAATGGCCCCCGCCTGGTCGCCCGACGGGCGGCGCATCGCCTTTGTGCGCCGCATTCCCGGCGCCCCTTGCGAGATCCTGGTCGCCCCGGTTCCCCAGGGCGAGCCGCGCATCGTGGGCCGTTGCTCGGTAGAAGCCATGACGCGTCTGGCCTGGACCGGGGGCGGCGAAATCCTGCTGTCCGACCGGCCGACGCGCGACGCCGTGCGCCGCATCCGAGCCCTGAGCCCCGACACCGGACGGATGCGCGAGGTCACTGCGCCGCCCGCCACCAGCCTGGGCGACCTCGATCCCGTCGTCACCCACCGTGGCGATCACATGGTCTTCAGGCGCGCCTTCTCCTACGGCGTTGCGGATCTCTACGCCGCCGAAGTGTCCGGCGCCGGACTAAGGCCGCTGACCAGCGACGGCTGGAAGGCCGTCGGCTACGCCTTTACGGCAGACGACCGAACCCTTGTCTTCTCCAGCAATCGGGGCGGCGACTCCGGCCTGTGGTCGGTGGACTTCAAACGGCCGGCGACACCCGTTCGCCTGAGCCTGGGCCTGCTCGAGTTCGGCCGCCTGTCCGCAGACAAGACCGGCATGCTGGCGGTCGAGGCCGGCGACTACCGATCGAACCTGTTCGCCTGGCGCACCGGCGCTGCGCCCGTCGCGTTGACGGGCGGCAACACCAGCGACTGGGACCCGGACCTTTCCTCGACAGGCCAACTGACCTTCGTTTCAGACCAGAACGGCGGATCGGAAATCTGGAGCAAACGCAGCAATGGCGAACCGACCCGTCTGACCGACCTGAAGGCCAGCAGCGTCTTCTCGCCCCGGTGGTCGCCTGACGGCCAGAGCATCGCCTTCGTCGCGTCGCGCGATGGCCGCACCAACGTCTATTTGATCAACGCCGAGGGCTCCAACCTTCGAAACCTGACCTCGGACGGTGCGGTACGGGACGAACTGGCCTGGGACCAGAACGGCGACCTCCTTGTGCCCACGCTCCGGGAAGGCGGCTGGCGGATCGAACGGATCGACGCTCAAGGCCGGGTTACAACGGTTCCGAACAGCGCCGGGGTCCTGACCGTCAAGAGCGCCGGCGCCCGAGGCCTCTACGCGGTGAAGAAGGATGATGACCGGCTTTGGCGCCTGGAGGCCGCAGGCGCCGTTCTGTCCTCCCCCCTGATCCGCATCGACCCGGAGGCGGCCTGGACGCCGACAGACAGGGGCCTCTACCACCTGACGGGCACGCCCGGCGGCGAAGCCGTTCTGCGCCTGACCGCCTGGTCAGGCGCCAGCCGCGATGTGCAGTCGCTGGGGGCGTTCGGCCTGAAGCACAGCCTGGCCGTCTCTCCGACGCAGGACATCGTCGCCGCGAGGGTGGTTCGCGACGAGGCTGACCTGCGGGCCATTCGGCTGGCGCGTCGCTGAGGCCGACTGGCCTCCTCGTGACGACCATTGCTTACGCGCACGCGACGATCCTCAGCAACGCCGCGCTTGCTCGGCGCGCTCGGAAGTGGATGTAGATCAGGCGGCAGCGCCTATACGATCGCTGGAGTGTCGTTTTTTCGGCTCGAGTAGCGAGTCTGCTTGTGGCGCGTTACTGACTTTGAGACGCTGTTGGCAAAGCTACGCCATGAAGCTGAACGTAGGTGTGAGGTATCGCCCAAATCCTGCTCCCGCACCCAAGCATCACAAAAACCCCAGCAGCCAAAAGCTGCGGGGGTTTTTGCTGTCCTGTCTCGCCCTTTCAACCGCGAGATCAGGCCGTCGCGAAACTCCCGCGAAAACTTGCCCAGGATCTGCACCTTGGCGCGCCGCCCGGAACGCTCGGAAATCGCCGCGAAGACTCTTTCGCACTCCACCCGACGGTTGACGACGTCCGCATTTGGCTGCGCGGAGGACGACGTGATGACGACCAGCTTCGCCGTGGCGGTGATCAATACGTGGTCGATGGAAAAACAGGTCGCGCCAGACGGCATTGGTTGTTTTTCTTCAATCATTTGCGGGCTGAGATGGCGGCAACGATCGTACAGTTGGGATGAGGTTATGAAATCAGCTTTTGCCTGCGCTTTGGCGTCGGCGGTCTTGGGTCTTGGCGCGGCGCAGGCCGAAACGCCTGAGGTCGCCTTCAATGCAGGCGTGGTGAGCGACTATGTGTTCCGGGGCGCCAGCCAGACGGGCGGGAGCGCTGCCTTGCAGGGCGGCGTCGATGTCGACTGGGGCGCGTTCTATTTGGGGAGTTGGGCGTCGAACGTCGATTTCGGCGATGATACGGACGCCGAGATCGACCTCTACGGAGGTTATCGAACTGAAGCGGCCGGCTATGCCCTGGACTTCGGCGCCGGCAGTTACTTCTATGTCAACGAACCGGGCGGCGCCGACTACAACTATGTAGAGTTCAAGGCCCTCGCCTCGCGAGCCATTGGCCCGGCGACCCTCGGCGCGGCGGTCTATTATTCGTTCGACTATTTCGGCGTGGACGAAGAGGCGGCCTATGTCGAAGCCAACGCCGCCTTCATTCCGGCGGCCAAATGGACGATCTCAGGCGCCGTCGGTTATCAGTGGCTGGATGTGAGCGGCGATTACGCCACCTGGAACCTGGGCGCGGCCTATGCCCTGACCGACCAACTGGCGCTGGACGTACGCTACCACGACATGGACACCCCGCAGGCCGAGGATCGCGTCACAGCGGGGCTGAAGTTCAACTTCTAATGGGCCGTCAGGCCGGCGGCGCGTAAAGCCCGCTGGCCTGACGCACGCACGGACGTGCCCCTGTGTCGCAACCTTCCCCGCGTTAGGAAGGCTGCGACGCAGGTGAATAGGCCTAGAACTCTTCCCAGCCCGCCTGCGATGCCGCCGCGGACAGGTTTCGACCGCCGACCGTCTTCAGCATGGGGACGGTCCCGGATCTTGGGGCCGGACGCGTGGCGCGGGTCGGCGCCGGTTGCGCCTGTGTCGCCGGTGCGCCCTGGCTCACGCGGAAGCGGCCCATCATTTCCGCCAGATTGCCGGTTTCCTGGGCCAGCGAGTGGCTGGCGGCGGTCGATTGCTCGACCATGGCGGCGTTCTGCTGCGTCATCTGGTCCATCTGGTTCACCGCCGTATTGATCTCCGCCAGGCCGGTCGCCTGCTCACGTGAAGAGGCGGCGATATCGGACACCAGGCTGTTGATCTCGGCCACCTCGGAGATGATGCGGTTCAAGGCCTCGCCCGTGCCGTCCACGAGCTTGACCCCTTGACCGACGCTGACGGTGCTGGCGGCGATCAGGACCTTGATCTCCTTGGCCGCCTCGGCCGAACGTTGGGCCAGGGCGCGTACCTCCGAGGCCACGACCGCGAAGCCACGACCGGCGTCGCCGGCGCGCGCCGCTTCGACCCCGGCGTTCAGCGCCAGGAGGTTGGTCTGGAAGGCGATTTCGTCGATCACGCCAGTGATCCGGGTGATCTGGCTCGCCGAGGCTTCGATATCCTTCATGGCGGCGACCGCCTGATTGACGACTTCGCCGCTGCGGCTGGCGTTGCTGCGGGCGGCGTCGACGATGCCGCGCGCGCGCTCCGCCCCGTCCGAAGCATGGCGGATGGTGGTGGTGACTTCCTCCAGGGCGGCGGCGGTCTCTTCCAGCGAAGCGGCCTGCTGTTCCGTGCGACGCGACAGGTCGTCGGCGGCCTGGCTGATCTCGGAGGTGGTCGAGCGGATGCCGCCTGCGCTGTTGATGATGGCCGACATGGTGTCTTCCAGACGGCTCATGGCGGAGTTGAAGTCGTCCTGCAGCTTGCGATAGTCCTGCGGGAAGGCGGCCTGCAATCGATAGGTCAGGTCTCCGTCCGACAGACGCGACAGGCCTTCGCCGACCGAGGCGACGACGAATTTCTGTTCTTCTTCAGCCGCCTGACGAACGGCCTCGTTGCGCCGGCGCTCCGCTTCGGCGGCTGCGCGATCCCGCTCCTGCTCGGCGCGCAAGCGGCCCGCTTCGGCCAGATCATGGCGGAAGCCATCCAGGGCGCGGGCGATGCCGCCCACTTCATCAGCGCTGGCCGTGCCCTTGACGGGGTCGTCGTAGCGGCCGGCGTTCAACGCGCCCACGGACGCGGTCAATTGGGCCAGGGGGCGGCGGACGACGCGGTCCGCCACAAAGAGCAGGGCGGCCATGACCAGGCCCAGGATCACCAGGCCGCCGATCATCATGGCGATGGCCAGGCGATCCGCCGGGCCGTTGATCGCAGCCGAGGGGATGTCGGTCACAAGCGCCCAGGTCGCATTCAACCCGGCGAAAGGCACGGGGCTGACCAGACGCTCGATCGGTTCCTTCCTCAGGTCGCGCAGACCGTCCAGGCGCGTGGCCTTGCCGCTGCTGATGACGGCGCGGACATCCTCGGCGCGTCCCTCTGCATAGGGCTTGGTCAACAGGGGCGCGTCGGGGTGGGAAACCCAGTTACCGGCGCCTGACAGCAGCATGACGCGGCCGGTCTCGAACGGCTTCATCTCGCCCAGCATGCTCGACAGGCCGCCGAGCGCCAGATCGACGCCGGCGACGCCGATCACCTTGCCGCCGGACATCACCGGATAGGCGATCGAGGTCATCAGCACCGTCTTGCCGCTGACCTCATAGGGGTAGGGCTCGTTGAGGACCGGCTTGCCGGTCGTGAAGGGCTGAACATAGTAGGGCTGTTCGTAGTCGTTGGCGGAGTTCAACGGCTGCATGGAGATCGTGCTGCCGTCGTTGACCCAGTAGGGGGTGAAGTTGCCGTTGGCGTTCGAGCCGAGGTCCGAGCGGCCGGCCATGGCGCCGTCCAGACCGTCGAACGCGCCGGGCGCCGCCATGAACCAGCTTCCTGTGACCAGGGGCGTGGAACTGGCCGCCGGCTTCAGCATGTTCATGATGATCCGGCGATCACGGACGCCGGATTCGTGGGCCGAGCCGATCATCTCGGCGATGGAGCGCGCCGCGGTGTCGGCGCCGCCGATCCTGCCGCTGAGGCTCGAAACAGCGCTTTCGCTTAGGGCTTCGGCGTAGTCATGCGACAGGCCGCGCGCGACCGAGCGCGTGTTCTGCGATACCGCGACTGCCGCGAAGAGCAATAGGACGCCCGTGACGGCGCCTCCGGCCAGAAGCAGCTTTCCAGCAACGGACAGATTCTTGAACCCACGCATCATACACCCCTCGTTTCAGGGTGTGTTACGGCGAGTTTCGTAAATATGCCCTTAGGAAGGCGAACGCCCCTCGATGACCGATGTCGGTTCGCATGGGGGGCCGTGCCCTCAAAGTCCCGCTCAGCCTCGGCTGAGCGGGGGGCTTTTGAGGCGCCTGCCGATGCAGCGTCAGAACTGCGAGCTGAACATCACCCTGGCTGCCTGGGCCTGGCCCTGGTCGGCGAAGGTTCCGTTATAGCCGAGGCCCAACGCCATGCGCTCGGACAGTCGCCATTCCAGACGCACGTCGACGAGAGCCGCATCCTTCGCCAGAGGCGCGCCATGGATGGTGAAGGCCTCGCCGTCGGCGAAAGCCAGGTCGGATTCCACGGTGCGTTCGCTGAGAGCGTGCTGCCAGCCTGCCTTCACGTTGAGCGTGACAGGGGCGCCCATCTCGAAGTGATGGCGTGTCTTGACCCCGACGGTGGACCAGACGCGTTCGCGTGTCTGGTCGGCTCCGGCCAGGGCCATGTCGCCGCCCCGCTCCTGGAAGGCGTCGTTGCCAAGCCACAGACCATTGAAGCCGATAAAGGGCTCAACAATCGCGCCGTCGATCACAACATCATATCCGGCCTCGCCGAAGGCCTGCCAGGATTGCCCGCCGTACTCGGCCGTTAGCTCTTGCGAAAGCGCGCCGACCTGGGCGGTGCGGCGGGTGCTGAAGTCCAGGTCGCTGTAGGTGAGTCCGCCGCGCAGATTGAAGACGCCGGCTCGCGCGCCGGCATAGGCCGCGAGATGGATCATCTCGAGGTCGGCGCGGCTGCTGCGGTCACGGATTTCCAGCTCCGTATCGCCGTAGCCAGCCGCCAGGCCGAGGCGCACGCCGCCGACCTGGGTCTCCAGGCCCATGCGGAATCCGGCTGCGTTTCGTCCATCAACCCCGGCGGCGCCGGAGGCGGCGTCGAGTTCGGTCCGCTCGCCGATGCCCTCGGCCCAGATCGTCGTGCCCTCCGCCGCCGGCAGATCGAGACGTTCGATCAGGTTGCGCCGCAGGTTGTCGCCATGCTGGACCGCAGCGCTGAGCGAGGACGGATGGGCTTCGCCGGACAGGCTGTCGAACGCCTTGCGTGCGCCGTCCGCCGACAGACCCACAAGGTTGAAATAGACGTCGCTCGTGTTGGTGAAGGCGTCGGCGATCGCCGCGCCGGTCGCGCGCTGGTTCCGGGTCTGCGCCACATCCGGCAGGGCGACATCGTTGCGGGTCAGGGCGAGTTCAACCTGATTGGCCGAGTAGATCAGGCGCGGATCAAGATAGGCGAAATTGCTGGTCACGCCCGCGAACTGCCCCTGGACGCCGCCCGCGGCCGACAGGATGACGTAGCGGGTCTGCGGACCGTAGTTCCCGCTCTCGGCCAGAACCTGCACGGTCCCGCCCTGAAGAAGAGCCTGTCCCGCGGCGTCGAGCCGATCGGACTGGCCTGCGGCGTTGACCTCCACCGCGTAGATTGATCCCGCTTCAAAAACCACGCCGGTGTTGACGCGCAGGGTCCCGATGGAGTTGCCCGGCGCCAGCGTCCCGCCGTTGCGCACCACGATCCGACCCGCTGTGCCGACGCCGCCCAGAACGCCGCCGCTGTTCACGCTGATCTCGCCGGGAAGCACGCCGTTCAAGGCCAGGCGACCGGCGTTGACGTTCACCAGCCCGGTGAAGCTGCTCGTGCCCGTCAGATTGAGGGCGCCCGCGCCAGCCTTGTTGAAGACGCCGTCGCCTCTCAGGCCGCCGCCGAAGACTGCGTTCTGGGTCTGGACCACGGTCAGGTCGCCGTCATCGCCCAGCTCAAGGAAGCCGCCCGCGCCGCTCAGCCCCGCCACCTGCTGGGTGCGATCACTGAGGTCGAACACGCCGTTGTTGATCTCAAGATCGGTTTGCGCGTTCAGTTGCGACGTCAGCTTGACCGAGCCGCCATCGACTGTGGTGGTCCCGGTATAGCTGTAATCGCCCGAGAGCAGCAGCGTGCCCGCGCCGCGCTTGATCAGACCGCCGCCGCCCGACAGCGCCCCGGTGTAGTCATAGTCGCCCGACTGATCGAAGATCACGACGCCGTCGTTGACCACGTCGGCCAGAAGTTGTCCGTCGATGACGCCGTTGCCGACCTGAAGGGTTCCCTGCTCAAAAACCCGCACGGTTCCGTTCAGCGCGCCGGTCAGGCGTAGAGCCCCGCCGATGATGGAGGTGACGCCGGTGAAGCCGCTGCTGTCGCCGCTGAAGGTGGTGTCGCCGGCCAGAAGATCGACAGCGCCGACGTCAGATCCGGCGCTGATCAGCTGGGACGCCAGGACGTAGTTCGCCGTATTGTGGTTCAGAACCAGCCGCCCTTCGCCGTTGCGGAACCTGATCCAGGGGCTAGCGACGATCCCGGCGCCGGTTGCGGCCTCACCGGCCGCGCTCCCGATATTCAGGGTCCCCCTGGACCCCGTCTCAAAGCCGAGCGTGATCCCGTTCACGGCATTGTCGGCGCGCAAGGTCGCGCCGTTGGAGACGGTCGCCTCGCCCTTGCCCAGATAGCCGATGTGCAGGCTGGACGTGGCGTGGGCGCTGGTTCCCGCGCCGTCGAGCACCAGGGTCCCTTCCGCAGTCGATTGCACGCCGAGGGCGATGGTCGTCGCCTTGAGCTGTCCGCCGCTGGCGAGGGTCAGGCTTCCTGCGCCGCCGTCGCCGATATAGCTCTGATAATCGACCGTCACCGCCGCCCCGCCGGTGATGGAGGCCGTGCCGACGCTGCCGACATAGTTCGCCAGGGTGAAACGGTTTGCGGCGCCGATGACGTTAATCTGGGCGCCGTCCTTCACGACGAGCTCGCCCGAGCCACGCCCCCCGACGTTCAGAGACGATCCCGTGATCCGCCAGAGCGTGCCGGCGCCCTCGATGGTCGCCTCGCCGCGCGCCGTAGCGTTCACCCCCAAGGCGCCCGAGGTGCTGTAGGCCTTTGCGCCGTCCGACAGGGTGAAGACGCCCTTGCCGTCGGCGCCGATCAGCAGGCCATGCGACGTGACCTCGAAGCGGCTGTCCGGTCCGCTCACGTTCAGCGTGCCCTGGCTCAGAGCGGTTGCGCCGAGGGAGACCGTCTGGTCGGAAACGACTTCGCCGCCGGCGACTACGTTCAGAACGCCATGGCCGTACAGGCCCAGGGTGATGCTGTCCGCCGTCCATTTCGAGCCGTCGCCGGTTACTGTGACCGTGCCCGTTTCATCGGCGATTCCCGGCAAGGCGGCGTTGTTGGTGCTGTTCCCCACAACCACGCTGCTGCTGGTCAGAAGGCCGCCGTTGCGGATGGTCAAATCGGCCGTGCCGAGAGAGCCGACGAAAAGCATCTTCGTGGCGGCGGTTTCCGCGTCGATAACCGGCGTGGCGACGGGGCCGGTGATGAAGGTGAAAGGCAGGCTACCCGGCACGGCGCCGCCGGACCAGTTGCTCGGGTTGCTCCATTGATTGTCGCCGCCCTGCCATGTCTGCGCCTGCGCCGGCGCGTGGATCAGCAGCGCCGTCAGCGCGCCGCCGAGGAGAAGGGCGGCCTTAAGGGGTCTCGGATTTTGCGCGAGAAGGATCGACATGGTCTGCTCCACAGGCGACGCGGCAGCTGTGGGAAATGAGCGCTCACCGCGCACGACCTCAGACCGGTCTCTGGCATGTTCAAAAAAGACAGAGCGGTGAGTAGGGGGCCAGAAGTGAACATTTTCTTAACATCTACCGCCGTTCGCTTTGCGCTCTGCGGTTGATCCTGAAGCCGGGCCTTGCGGCGGCTCAGGCCGGGCGGCCAGGCTGACGCTCTCTTCGGGGTCGATCCTAACTGTCGTACGGCTGAAGGTTTTTGTGCGCGGTCAGGCGACGATTGATATAGCTGAAACTGAATATCTACGAATACAGAATCTATTATATAGATATACAGACGTCATTAACGTCACCCTTGGGAATTCAATCAGGCTGGCCTTCGCTCTTTCCGTACAAGGATCAAGGCGTGTCCGGTCACTGGGGGTGGGTAATGCGATCGAATCGGAACTTGCGCTGGGCTTTGCTGGCGACCGTGGCGGCCTGCGCCGCGCCAGGTGCGGCCTTGGCGCAATCGGCCCCGGATGGCGCTGCGGCGACAGCGGTTGACGACATCGTGGTCACGGCGCGCAAGCGCGAGGAGGCCCTGCAGGACGTGCCGATTTCGGTGCAGGTGTTCGGCAGCGCCGCGCTGGAACAGGCCGGCATCAAGGATTTTTCGGAGATCGCCTATCGCGTTCCGGGGCTCAAGCTCAGCGCCGAACGGGCGGTGGACACCGAGCTCTTCATTCGCGGCATCGGCTCGGACATCCAGGGCGCCGGCGCGGACGGCGCGGTCGGCATCTTCGTGGACGGCGTCTACATGTCGCGCGGCACCGGGGCGCAGCTCGACCTCTATGACCTCGAACGCGTCGAGGTTCTGAAGGGGCCCCAGGCGCTGCGGTTCGGCAAGAGCGTGGTCGGCGGCCTGATCAACTATGTGACCAAGAAGCCCGGCGACGAATTCGAGGGACGCGGCGAGGTCACGGTCGGCAACTACGCCAAGTTCGACGTGGCCACGTCGGTCAGCGGACCGCTGACCGACACCCTGGGCTTCGGTCTGACCGTCAGTTCGCGCACGCACGACGGCTATGCGATCAACACGCGCGGCGGCGACGAAGAGGATCAGAACGCCCAGTCGGGGCGGGCGCAGCTGCGTTGGCGGCCCAGCGACCGGCTCGATATCAACCTGGCGGCGGATTACACCCGGCACCGCGACGGCGCCCGTTGGGTGGACATCGTCGTCCCTGGCGACAGCAACGAGGTCACTTACAACAGCTTCTTCGCCCCGCCGATCGCCAGTCTGCCGGGCTTTGTCCTGCCCGACCGCAATGCCCCGTTCCGCAGCGACAAGCGACGTGAAGGCGCGCATAATTTCACCGGCTATCAGAATTCCGACATGTACGGGATCAGCGCCACGGTCGACTGGGCGGCCAGCGACAACCTCAACGTCGCTCTGCAGACCGCCTATCGCGACTCCGAGCTGGCGGCCCGAGAAGACGGGTCGGGCATGTTCTTCGACTTCCCGATCGATCCGGCCACCAACGCCCCCGATGTGACCTCGGCCATGCTGGCGGGGCTGGACGCCTATCTCGCCACCGTGCCCGACAGCTATTTCGACAGCGGCAAGGCGGAGGATGTGAAGCAGTTCTCGCAGGAAGCGCGCCTGAGCTGGGACAAGGGCGGCGCGCTGCGTCTGGAGGGCGGGGCCTATTATCTGCACGAGGAGATCCGGCGGGCCGAGGATGTGAACTTCCTGTTCGCCGACTTCCAGGCGATCACCGAGTTCGCCTTCGCCATGGAATATGGCGGCACGCCGGCCTCGCCCTTCCCGGGCTCCAACCACACCGTGACGACGTCCGAGAACGACAACATCGGTCTCTTTGGCGAGGTGAGCTACAGCCTGAGTGAGCAACTGACCTTCGATGCGGGTCTGCGCTACGCCTATGACCGCAAGGACTATACGAACACCCGCTCGGGCGAGTCGTTCGAAGGCGAGCCGGTCAACTTCACGGTCGGCGAGAAGCGGTCCTGGGACGCCTGGCTGCCCAGCGTCACCCTGCGGTATGAGCCGAACGCCGACGTGTCGCTCTATGGACGCTACGCGCGCGGCTACAAGCCCGGCGGCTGGACCGGCGAAGACGCCAACACCCCGGCCGAGGCCCTGGTGTCGTTCGATCCCGAGACCGCCGACAGCTTCGAGCTCGGCGCCAAGATGGCCTTCGCCGAGCGCCGCATCTTCGTCAACGCGGCGGCCTATTACACCCTGTACGAAAATCTCCAGACCAACCAGTTCGTGTCGCCGGGACCGGGCATGCCGCCGGACAACTTCGTCTTCAACGCCGCCAACGGCACCCGCGCCTATGGCCTGGAACTAGATGTCCTCGCGCGTCTGACCGACGAGCTCACCCTGTCGGGCAACTATGCCTATTCGCGCTGCAACTTCACCGGCGAACTGATCATCGATGATGACGGGACCGACCTGGACGGCAAGACCTGCCGTCGGACGCCCGAGCATGCCTTCGGAATCTCGGCCAACTATGACCGACCGATCGGCAACGACCTGGTCTTCACCGCCGGCGGCGACTTCCAGTTCACCGGGGCGACCTTCTTCGACAACCCGAACACGGCGTTGCTGAAGTTCGACGACGAGACCCTGGCCAATGCCCGGATCGGCATCCGCAATGCGGACCGCAAGTGGGAGGTGACGGCCTGGGTGAAGAACCTGACGGATGAGCTCAACTACACCAGCAAGCTCAATCTGTTTGGCACCATCTACGGCACCTACATCCCGCCGCGCACCTATGGCGTGACCGCCCGGTTCAGCTTCTAAAATAAAACCGCGGTCGGGGTCGGCACAGTTGATTATGAGGGGACAGCCCATGAAGCGGAGTTTCGGGATCAAGGCAGGCGGCGCCGTCATGGCGGCGCTGCTCAACGCCACGGTGCTGACGACGGCCAACGCCCAGCACGGGCAGGACCTGGGGCCGATCAACGTCGTCGATCCCTGGCTCAAGGCCTGGCAGGACGCGACCCCCGAACATCCGCCGACCCCGCCGACGCCGGGCGTGGACTATGGCATGGACCCCGAGACGGGGGCTTTCCGCCACCCTGTCTCCACGCCCCTGACCACCAATGCGCCGTCCTTTCCGGGCCAGCTAGATCACTGGGACCAGAACAGCTACGCCAAGAACGTCGATGTGGTCGCCTTCTATCCGGCTGTGACCTCGCCCTGGCACGCCTGGGCCAGCGTCGTCGATTTCGAGGGCAAACGTTTCCTCTATACCCATGACCGCGACTATCTGCGGATCATGGATGTCACCGACCCGCGTCAGGCTAGGATCGTCTGGTCTCAAGGCGGCGTCTGGAGCGCCGAAGGGTCGAGCGAAGACTTCGACTCCTCTGCCGTGACCGACTATTTCGGCGGCGTCACCATCGCCTGGAGCCCCTCGCTTCAGCGCAATGTCCTGGTGGCCTCCTACGAGATCGGCCGTTTTGGTCTGATGGAGGACAAGCGGCGTCAGCCCGACAAGGTCGAGGCGCAGCGGCATTACAACTCGCTGAAGGGTTTCAAGGTCTACGCCATGAACGGTCCGACCCCCGACCAGTGGGAGTTGATCGCCACGCGGACGACGGACTACCAGCATCCCGACGCGCCGATAGGCGAACAGCAGGGTTCGGGCGCGCTGGACAGCGTCACCTGGTGGGGCGGCCAGTATATGCTGCTCTCTGCGGCGCCCGACGACAGCTACGGGCTGACCGAGTATCCCGACTACCTCTATTCGCCTGGCTATCAGGTCTGGGACATGGCGGACCCCGCCGATCCCAAGTTCGTCTCTCAGGTCACTGTGCCGGGGCAGGTGCTGGGCGACCCGGAAAGCGAGGCCGCCTATCGCGCCAATCCGCGCGCCGGCAACCGCACCAGCTGGATGGGCTCGCGCACGCCGATCGTGCTGTCCCGGCCGGTCGAGGAAGGCGGCAAGATCGGCTTCGGCGGCATGGGCGGCCTGGGCTTTTACAGCTTCGATCTCAGCGATCCGGCGCAGCCCAAGACCCTGGGCCATATCAGCGTGCCGCCCAGCTTCGCCGGGACCGAGTTCGATAATGTCGATGTCAGCCAGTACGACCGGACCGGCTTCGTCTTCTCGAACGGCTATCCGATGAACGAGAACTGCTACGAGCCCTACAAGGACATCTTCTCGATCGACGCCCGCGACCCCGCCAACCTGCGCGTGGCCGCGAAGTTCCCGCGTCCGACGCCGCCGCCGGGCGCCGAATTCACCGACTTCTGCCAACGGCGGGGCAGCTTCGGCCCGAAACGTTCGGGGGGGCTGGGGCAGCCTGAGTATGGGCGTCAGGGCATCGTCCCCTATGCCTTCTACAACGCCGGCATCCAGATCTTCGATGTCAGCGACCCGGCCCAGCCCGCCATCGCCGGCTATTTCGTGCCCCGCTTCGCCAACGAGACGGAAGTGCCCGAATACACCTTCGGCAACTCCACCTTTGCGGTCTTCACCGAGTACGACCGGAACATCATCTGGGCCTTTTCGGTGAACGGGGTCTACGCCCTGTCGACGCCGTTGCTGGGCGAGCCGAAATTCACTGCCCCGGACAAGCCCTGGCCCGAACGCCGCCAGCCCCAATAGGGATCAAACCATGCGCCACTGGAAAGCCGCGACGGCGGGAGCTCTGCTCCTCGCCGGATGCTCGAACGCGTCTGTAGATCAACCGACCGCGCCGAAGTCTGTCGAGGCGTCGGCGGAGCCTCAGGGCGACAATATCCTGCACATCACCTGGGGCGGGATCGCCGAGACCGATCAGGGTGAGGCCAAGCGCCACTGGTCGACCTGGACGATCAACCTGGTCGATGGCGGGCCTGAGTACGGCTGGCTGTCCGAGAAGGACGCCGCCTTCCCGCACACGCTAAACTTCGAGCTGGCGGGGACGGGCAAGGTGCGGTCCGTCGCGCTGGACAACCGCTTCGCGCCGGTGGTGCGCGAAGACGGGTCGATGTCGCAGACCGCCGAAGGCTCGCCCGTGCGCCGCTTCGCCCTGCTGGGGTCGACCGTCGGGCCGGATGGGCCGTTTGAAACCCTGGTCGCGGGCGAGGCCAAGGCCGACGCCCGGACGCTGATCAAGCTGCCCAAGGAAGCCTCCGCGCGCTGGCTGCGCCTGCGCATCGACAGTAACTGGAAAGGCGGCGGCGTCACGCGTCTGTCGGACCTTGCAGTTTTCGGTGAACTGGACCAGCGCGGGGCGGCGGGCGAGGCTGACGTCAGCGGGGTCTATGCCCACGAGTATGGCCCGATCGCCCTGCGGCAGTCGGGGCAGGACATTCGAGGCTGTTACAACAACGGCCTGGGCACGCTGCGCGGCACGGTCTTCGGTCGCATCTTGCGGCTGGCCTGGTTCTCGAAAGAGGAGGGCAGCATCGGCTCAGCGACCCTGGTGGCGGCCAACGGCAAGCTCTACGGCTTCTGGTATCGGCCCGAAGACAAGATGGGCAGCCCGTGGAACGCCGTCAGGGAAACGACCTTGATCGACGCCGACCTCGGCGCGTGTCGCGCGGCCCTCTATCCCCCCGCCTGAGACGCAAGGCCGCCTGCCATGAACCCACTTTTTTCCGTCGCGCCGCCGACCGCCGAGATCGCCGGCGGCGCGCAGCGATTTCCGATCCGCCGCATCTTCTGCGTGGGCAAGAACTACGCCGACCACGCGCGCGAGATGGGAGGCGACCCCCTGCACGAGCCACCCTTCTTCTTCTCCAAACCCGCCGACGCGGTGGTGTCGGGGACGGCCGATATCGCCATGCCGTCGCGCACCGCTGACCTGCATCACGAGATCGAGTTGGTGGTCGCGCTGGGGCGGGGCGGGGCCAGCATCGCGCCCGAAGACGCCCTGGCGACGGTGTTCGGCTATGCGGTCGGCAATGACCTGACTCGCCGCGATCTGCAGGCCGACGCCAAGGCGGGCGCGCGGCCCTGGGACATGGCCAAGGGCTTCGACCACAGTGCGGTGCTGTCGCCGATCCGGCCCGTCGCCGCGATCGGCCATCCCGCGACGGCGCGCATATGGCTGTCGGTCAATGGGGCGCTGCGGCAGGACGGCGATATCGCCGACATGATCTGGCCGGTCGCCGACATCATCGCCGAGTTGTCGACCTATGTGGAACTGCAGCCCGGCGACCTGATCTATTCGGGGACGCCGGCGGGCGTCGGTCGCATCGGCCCCGGCGATCTCGTCGAAGGCGGCATCGACGGTATCGGGACCATCGCCAACCGCTTCGTCTGATCATTTGCTTATAGCGTATTGAGCATATCAAGACGGCCATTTGGTATTATTTGTTTATGGCGAGCGGGCCTAGGCCGAATGGGGCTGATGGCTCTTGTTCAAGGATCTCGCATGAAATCGACCAACGTAGCCCGCAACGTCGTTGTGGCCCTTCGCGACATGGGGGTGCGCCATGTCTTCGGCGTGCCGAGCGGCGGCTGGGTTGACTACATGGAGGCGATCCGCACCACCGACGGCATTGATTTCGTGCTGACCAGTCACGAGGGCGGAGCCGGCTTCATGGCCGATGTCTGCGGGCGCCTGACCGGGGTTCCGGGGGTCTGTTTCGGCACCTTCGGGCCTGGCGCGACCAATCTGGCGACCGGGGTCGGCGGGGCGACGCTGGATCGCTCGCCGATGATCGCCCTGACCGATGAAATGCCCGCCGCCCTGCGCGGTCGCACGGTGCAGATGGGCATCGACCATCAGGCCCTGTTTGCGCCCCTGACCAAGGCCACGATGCGGATCGAGGCCGACAGCGCCGTCGACACCCTGGCCGAGGCCGGGCGGATCGCGCTGTCGGGCCGTCCCGGCGCGGTCCATGTCGGCCTGCCGCAAGGGATGAGCGCCGTCGTGGTCGAGGAGGCGCGGATCGCGCCGCCCGCCGCCGACCCGGTCCCCGCGCCGGACGAAGCCGCCGTCGCGGCCCTGATCGCCGCCTTCTCCGCCGCCACGAAGCCCGTGCTGGCTATCGGCCTCGGCGCCGTTCATGCCGGGGTTCAGGACCGCATTATCGCCCTGGCCGAGCGGTTCGGACTGCCGGTGCTGCTGACGCCCATGGCCAAGGGCATGGTGGCGGAAACCCATCCCAGCTACGCCGGCGTCCTCTTCCACGCCCTGTCTGATCTGGTCGGCCAGACCCATGCCGAGGCTGATCTGGTGGTCGCGGTCGGCTATGACCCTATCGAATTCAACTACGAAAGCTGGATGCGCGACGGGCTGGCCCTGGCCAGCATCGATATCGTCGCCGCCGACATCGACCGTGCGGTTCATCCGGTCGTCGCCGACGTGGTCGGCGCCATTGCGCACGCCCTCGACGCCCTGCTCACGCTTCCGGCCGTCACGAAGGGCTGGGATCTGGCGGCGCTGGCGGCGCGCAAGGCCGAGTTGTTCCGGCGTCTGGCAGGGCGCGAAGGCGTCTTTGCGCCGCGCGCCGCGCTGGATGTGCTGCGCGACGTCCTGCCCGCCGACGGCATCATGACCTGCGACGTCGGCGCCCACACCCATCTGATCGGCCAGCACTGGCGCACGCCGGCGCCGGGCACCCAGATCATGACCAACGGCTGGTCGGCCATGGGCTTCGGCCTGCCCGCCGCCATCGCCGCCAAGCTCTGCCGCCCGGACACGCCGGTCTGCTGCGTCCTGGGCGACGGCGGCTTCCTGATGACGGCGGGCGAGCTGGCGACGGCGGCGCGGGAAAAGCTGCCCATCGTCATCGTTATCTTCACCGACAACGACCTGGCCCTGATCCGCATCAAGCAGGAGAAGAAGTCGAACCCCATCTATGGCACGCCGGTGCGCGCCGAGGGGACCATAGGCGGGCCGTCGCTGTTCGGCGTGCCGGTGACGGTGGCGCGCGACCCGGTCGAGTTCCACGCCGCGCTGGAGGCGGGCTTCGCCGCCGACGGTCCGGTGATCGTCGAGGCCCTGCTGGATAGCCGCGAGTATGACGAACTGGTTCTGCGCAAGGACAAGCCGTGAGCCTGGCCTTGCGACAGGCCGTGCACCCCGATCTGGCCGAAACGGGCCGGTCGCTGTTGATCGGCGGCGCCTGGGAAGCGGCGGCTGAAACCATGACGGTGCGCAACCCCTTCACCGGCGACGTACTGGGCGAGGCGGCCTGCGCCACTGTCGAGCACGTCGAACGGGCGGTGGCGAGCGCGGTGGTCGGGGCGGCGGCCATGCGCGACCTGTCGACCGGCGCGCGCGCCCGCATCCTGCACGGCGCGGCGACGGCGCTGGAGGCCGACGCCGCCCGCTTCGCCGCCGCGATCACGGCGGAGACCGGAAAGCCGGTGCGTTCGGCGACGCGCGAGGTGGCGCGTGCGGTCAACACCCTGCGCCTCTCGGCGGAGGAGGCCACGCGGCTGGCGGGCGAGACCATCGCCTTCGACAGCTTCCCCGGCGGCGAGGCGCGCTCGGGCCATTACCTGTATGAACCGCTCGGCGTGATCGTCGCCATCACCCCTTTCAACGATCCGCTGAACCTGATCTGCCACAAGGTCGGCCCCGCTCTGGCGGCGGGGAATGCGGTGGTGCTGAAGCCCGCCGAACAGGCACCCCTGGTCGCCGTCATGCTGGCGCGGCTGCTGCTGGCGGCGGGCCTGCCTGACGGCGCGCTCAACCTGCTGACGGGACGCGGGTGCGATTTCGGCGACGCCCTGACCCGCCACCAAGACGTCGCCATGGTCAGCTTCACCGGCGGGGCCGGGGTCGGTCAGGCGATCTCTCGGTCGGCGGGGATCAAGCGTCTGGCGATGGAGCTGGGCGGCAATGGCGCCGTGATCGTGATGGACGACGCTGATATCGACCGCGCGGCCAAGGCCTGCGCCTCGGGCGCCTTCGGCGCGGCGGGGCAGAACTGCATCGGGGTCCAGCGCATCTATGTTCACGCAGCCGTCCATGACGCCTTCCGCGACGCCATGGTCGCGGCGACGAAGGCTCTGACCGTCGGTGATCCGATGGACCCGGCCACCGATATCGGACCGATGATTGGCCTGGAGCAGGCGGAACGCATCCTGGCCTGGACCCAGGAAGCGGTGGCGCAGGGCGCGACCCTGCTCACGGGCGGAGAGCGCGTCGGCGCCCTGGTCCGTCCGATCCTTTTGACCGACGTGCCGGAGCAGGCGCGGGTGTCCTGTCAGGAAGCCTTCGGCCCGGTGGTCAGCCTGTTCCCTTTTAGCGATCTGGATGACGCCATCGCTGCCGCCAATCGCGCCGACTACGCCATCCACGCCGCGATATTCACAGGATCGCTGCGCCATGCACGTCATGCGGCTCGCCGTCTGCGGGCGGCCGGTGTGATGATCAATGATTCGACCGACTATCGCCTCGACGCCATGCCGTTCGGCGGCGCGGGGCGGGGCAATATGGGGCGCGAAGGCGTGCGTTTTGCGGTGCGTGAGATGTCTCAGACGAAGGTAGTGTGTTTCCATGACGCTTGACGTAACCCGCATAGACATTCCTGAGGCGCCCGACCGCGCCTGGTGCGAGGCGATGGATCGGGCCGATCCTTTGGCGCCGCTGCGCGACCGCTTCGACCTGCCCGAAGGGATGATCTATCTCGACGGCAATTCGCTGGGCGCCATGCCGAAGGCTGCGAGCTCTAAAGCCCTGGATGTCGTGACCCGCGAATGGGGCGCGGACCTGATCAAGAGCTGGAACAGCGCCGGCTGGTTCGACCTGCCCGTGCGGCTGGGCGACAAGCTGGCGCCCCTGATCGGCGCCGGGGCGGGCGAGGTCATTCTCTGTGATTCCACCAGCCAGAACCTGTTCAAGGTGCTGTCGGCGGCGGTGGCCATGCGCCCGGATCGCAACGTGCTGATCCTGGAGGGCAGCAACTTCCCGACCAACAACTATATCGCCCAAGGCGTCGCCGCCGCGACCGGCGGGCGGGTGACGGTGCGCCTGTACGAAAAGGACGAGATCGCTGACGCCATTGATGCGGACACCATCGCCGTCGCCATCACCCACGTCCATTACAAGACGGGCCATGTCCATGACATGGCGGCGATCACGGCGCGCGCCCAGGCGGCCGGGGCGCTGGCCGTCTGGGACCTGTGCCACAGCGCCGGCGCCATGCCGGTCGATCTGAACGGCTGCCAGGCGGACTTCGCCGTCGGCTGCACCTACAAGTATCTGAACGGCGGACCCGGATCGCCCGCCTTCCTGTTCGTCGCTAAGCGGCATCAGGGGCAGGCGCATCAGCCTGTGACCGGCTGGTGGGGGCACGCCGCGCCCTTCGCTTTCGAGCCCGGCTATCGCCCGCAGACGGGCCTGCGCCAGTTCCTGATCGGCACCCAGCCGATCCTGTCGATGACGCTGGTGGAGACGGGGCTGGATATCCACCTGTCGGCCGACATGGCGGCGATCCGCGCCAAGTCGATGGCCTTGACCGACCTCTTCATCCGCCTGGTCGAGCAGCGCTGCGCCGGCCACGGCTTCTCGCTGGCGTCGCCACGTGACGCCGCCGCGCGCGGCAGCCAGGTCTCCTTCGCCCATGCTGACGGCTATCCGATCATGCGCGCCCTGATCGCGGCGGGGGTGATCGGCGACTTCCGCGCGCCCGACACGGTGCGCTTCGGCTTCACGCCCCTCTATGTCGGCTATGTCGATGTCTGGGAGGCCGTGGAGCGACTGGCGGCGATCATGGATGGCGGGCTATGGAACGCGCCCGAACATCAGGCCCGCGAAGCCGTCACATGATCGAAGAGCGAGGGGGCAAGGCGATGGACGAACAGACCTATATCGACCGCGAGGCGGGGCTGGAACGGGGGCTGAGCAAGGCGCAGATCGTCATGATCGGCCTGGGCGGCGCGATCGGCACCGGCCTGTTCATGGGCTCGGGCATCGCCATCGGCTACGCCGGTCCCGGCGTGCTGGTCAGCTATGTCATCGCCGCGCTGATTGCGGTGATCATGGTGTTCAGCCTGTCGGAAATGGCCGTGGTCCATCCGACCGCGGGATCGTTCGGCACCTATGCCGAAATCTACCTCGGGCCGCTGATGGGCTTCATCGTGCGCTACACCTACTGGATCCAGCAGGTGCTGCTGATCGGCAGCGAGGCGATCGCGGTCGGCATCTATATGCGATGGTGGTTCCCCGGCACGCCGGTCTGGATGTGGGCGCTGGGCAGCGCCGGCATTGTCGTCTGGGTGAACACGCGCGCCGTGCATAATTTCGGCACGGTCGAATACTGGCTGACGGTGATCAAGGTGTCGGCCATCGTCGGCTTCATCCTCGTCGGCCTCAGCCAGATCTTCGGCCTGACCGGCGCCGCCCCCATCGGCCTGCACAATGTCACGGGCCTGCCGGGCGGCTTCCTGCCCAACGGTTTCTCCGGCGTGTGGATGGCCGTGCTGATGGCGCTGTTTTCCTTCATGGGGCTGGAGTTCGTCGTCGGCACCGCCAGCGAGGCCAAGGACCCGAAGACGGCGATCCCGGCGGCGCTGCGCACGATGGCGGGGCGGCTGTTCCTCTTCTACATCCTGGCGCTGTTCATCATCGTCGCTTTCATTCCGTGGACCGAGTCCGGGGCCAAGGTGGTGACCGAAAGCCCGTTCGTCAAAATGTTCGCCAGCGCGGGCATCCCCTATGCGGCGGGCATCATGAATTTCGTCGTCGCCTCTGCGGCGCTGTCGGCGATGAACACCAGCATCTATCTGGGCTCACGGATGCTCTTTTCTCTGGCGCGCGGGGGGTATGCGCCGCGCGCCCTGGGCCAGCTCAATGCGCAGAAGGCGCCGATGCGGGCGACGCTGGTTACTGGCGTGGGCATCCTGGCCGCGGCGTCGGTCTCGGCCCTGACGCCGCTGGCCTACAACTACCTGTTCGGGATTGTGCTGTTCGGCGGGCTGCTGGTGTGGAGCACCATCCTGGCCAGTCACCTGCGTTTCCGCCGCCGCCACAAGGGCGTCGATCTGCCGGTGCGGATGCCCTTCTTCCCCTATGCCCAGATCCTGGGGCTGGTGCTGCTGGCCGCAATCACGGTGACGATGGCGCTCGATACCGACTTCTGGCAGACGGCGCTGATCGCCGGCGTGCCGTGGCTGGTGGTCGTTACGGCGGCCTATTTCATCTGGAAGCGCGTGTCGCGGAAGTCGGCGCCTACGGCCTAGCCTGTCCCAGTTCGTCGCGAATCTCGCTCGCTACCTCGTGGATGATGTCCATGAAGTAGCGGGCGGCGGCGGACAGTTCGACATGGGCGTGGGTCGTCGCCCCGATCCGCGAACTGGCGCCTTCGAGCGCGACCGGCAGGATCGCCAGCCCGGCCTGGCCGGCGCCGACGAGGTGCGGCATGGCGGCGATCATGTCGGTGTTCATCAACAGGCCGTGGTTGGTCAGGATCGACACGGATTCGATCGTGTCGTGCGGCGGCTCGAGCCCTTCGTGACGGAAGGCGTGGTCGATCTGGCGACGCAACGAGGTCTGTTGCGGCGGCATCACCCAGGCCTGGTCGACAAGGTCGGCGAGCGTCAGTGACGCGCGCTGGGTCAGGGGATGGCCGGCGCGCACCATGATGGACACGGTGTCGAGGTAGAGGACGTCCTGCTTCAAGCCTTCGCGCTCGCGATACTCGGGCAGGCGGCCGAGAACAATGTCGATGTCGCCGGTGCGCAGGCCAGGCATCAGCCGGTCGATCGTTCCTTCGGCCACCGTGACCGCGATCCCCGGACGCTGTTCCCGCAGCCGCGCCAGGGCGCGTGGCAGCAGCGAGGTCGAGGCGGCCAGCAGGGTGCCGACATGGACGCGGCCCGAAAGCCCTTCCTCAAGCGATTGCAGTTCTTCGCCCGCATGGCGCAGCTGAGTTAGGATCAGCTTGGCGTGCTTGATCAGCACCTTGCCGAAATCCGTCGGGGTCACGCCGCGCGAGGATCGATCGAACAACTGGACGCCCAGGGCGTCTTCCAGCTCCTTGATGCTCTTGGTCGCGGCGGGCTGGGCGATGTTCAACGCCTGCGATCCCTTGAGGACGGTGCCCTCGTCGGCGATCGCCGTCAGCAGGCGCAACTGGCGCAGCTTCAGCCGCCCCAACAGGAAGTTCTCGTGGAATTTGGGCATGATGCGTCCCCGGATCGTTTTGGAGGCGATATAACTGTTTTGCAATAGCCGGGGCAAGTCTCGGGATTATTGTTGATATCCGCCCCCCGCTACTCAACCTCATGGCCCCCGCGCCTGAATTGGCTGTGGGGATGATGGATGGCAGGGATGCGACGAAAGTCATGACGATAGAGGCTTCAAAAAACATGGCTGTCATCGACATGCACAGCCATTTTTTCCCTGCGATGGACGCGGCCTATCGCGCGCGGGCGGAGGTCGAGGGGCTGCCGTGGATTCGCGATACGGGCGGCGGCAAGGGCTTCATCATGCAGGGCGGGACAGAGTTTCGCCCGGTCGATGACGTCCTGTGGGACCCGGCGCGGCGCGTCGAGGCGCTGGACGCCCAGGGCATCGACCTGCAGATCCTGTGCGCCACGCCGATCATGTTCGGTTACGGACGCCCGGCAGCGGAGGCGCGCGACCTGGCGCAGCGTTTCAATGATGAGGCGTTGGCCTTTTGCGGATACGCGCCGCACCGGATGAAGGCCCTGGCCCAGGTGCCGTTGCAGGACATCGACATGGCTTGCGCCGAGGTCAGCCGCGCCATGGCGACGGGGCACCTGGGCGTCCAGATCGGCAACCATATGGGGATGCGCAACCTCGACGACGAAGGCCTGCTGACCTTCCTCGCCCACTGCGCCGAGGTCGGGGCGGCGGTGCTGATCCACCCCTGGGACATGATGGCGCGCGAGCGCATGCCCAAGTATATGCTGCCCTGGCTGGTGGCCATGCCGGCGGAGACGCAGTTGTCGATCCTGTCGCTGATCCTGTCGGGGGCGTTCGAGCGCCTGCCGAAATCCTTACGCATCTGTTTCGGCCACGGCGGCGGCAGCTTCGCCTTCCTGCTGGGCCGGGTTGAGAACGCCTGGAAATATCGCGACATCGTTCGCGCCGACTGCCCCCGTCCGCCCTCGACCTATGTCGATCGCTTCTTCGTCGATTCAGCCGTGTTCGATCCGCGCGCGCTCAGCCTGCTGATCGATGTGATGGGCGAGGATCGCGTCCTGCTGGGCTCCGATCATCCCTTCCCGCTGGGCGAGCAGGACATCGGGTCTTTGGTCCTTGGACATGAGGGCCTGTCGGGCGCGCAGAAGGCCAAGATCCTGAGCGGCAATGCGAAGGCGTTTCTGAACCTCTGATCGGGCTTTAGAACAGCAGATTGGGAAAACCCGCCGGAGCGCTGCTCCGGCGGGTTTTTCCTATACGACGCCTGAGCGGATTTTCACACCGGGGCGGGGCTGCCCTTGTAGCTTTCGGTGCCGGCCCAGCCGCGCTCGGAGACATCGACCATGACGTTTTCCGGCCCGGTCATCTTGTACTCGGCGTTGTCCTTGGCGGGGTTCTTGCCGAGGCCCTGGGCCAGGTTGACGTCGTGGCGCGGCGCGAAGCCGGAGTTCTCGAAGCGCTCGACGATGGCGTTGATGTCGTCGCACTGGAAGCCGATGTGGTGCAGTCCGGTATAGCCTTCCGGGAACTCCATGCCGGCGGCGGGGCGGTTCTTGAAGCAGAGCAGGGCGATGTTGATGTGGCCGTCGGTGACGTAATAGCCGCGCGCATTGCGGCTATCGATCTTGCCGGCCAGGGTCCAGCCGAGAACCTCGGTGAAGAAGCCGACCGAGGTGTCAGGGTCGGCGGATGCGATCGCGACGTGGCGCAGGCGGGTCGTCATGGGGCGGGCCTTTCCAGGATGGGGATGGCCGCTGGCGTTCAGCGGCCGGGTTGGGAAGAATCAGGTGCCGATACGGATGGGGCTGACCAGGTCCTGAAGCGCGGCGACGATGCTGAGCGCGGTGATCCGGCCCGTGCCGGGGTTTTCGTCGGTCGGCACATTCTCGATGGCGAGCTCCAGCCGCGCGCTGTCGGCGTCGACCACGATCCGGTGCGTATTGCGCTCCAGCATGGGGTCGGCCCAGATCTCGAGCCGGGTCCGGTCGGGACCGACGCCCGCCATCCCCAGCGCAGCCGCGACGTTCACATTGGCCGGGAAGGCGATGGCGCCCTCGCGAGCGCTGCCCTCGAAGATCTTGAGGGGGGCGGTAAGGCCGGACAGGTCGATCTTGTTGCGCACGACGTGCTCGGCCTTGACCAGGGACTTGACCGGCTTGCGCGTCGCCATGGTCACGGAATGAATGGTCCCGATGGCGGCGGCGCGCACGGCGTCGAGCCCGAGCAGGGCGCCGGTGGCCAGGATGATGCGTCCGTTATGGGCGCGCGCCAGATCGACCGCCTCGGGCCACTGCATCAGGGCCGCGCCGCTCACCGTCACCAGCGTCTTGCCGGCCCGCAGCGTCGTTTCGGCGATGTCGCGGAAGGCCGCCGTCGGGGCGCTGTCGACGATGACGTCGGACGCGGCGACCAGCGCGGCGGTGTCGAGGATGGGGACGGGCGCTTGCAGCTGCGCCATCGCTGCCTCGGCGCGCGTGCGATCGCCGGCGGAGACCGCCGTGAGCGCCAGCGGCAGTTCGCTTGTTTCGATGTGGCGCGCGACAACGCGGCCGATGGTGCCGAACCCGGCTATGCCTACCTTGATCATGCCGGCCACGCTAAAGCGCCGTGGCTATATAGGATTATACCCTTTGGCCGATTGGCTATCTCGGAAAGGCCATAGGTAGCCGCGACGGCCTGGGTATATACTTTCGATTATATATCGGCTGACTTTCTATCTTTGACCGCATATCCGCCAACCCGCACAAGTCATGACTGACTTTCGGGGGGAGCCGGGTGCACGACATCATCAACCAGGACCTGCTGACGTTGGCGGCGATGATGCTGCTGACCGGCGCCGTGGGCGGCCTTCTGGCCGGGCTGCTCGGCGTCGGCGGCGGCATCGTCATCGTCCCGGTGCTGGACCTGGTGCTGACGTGGATGGGCGTTGATTCCTCGGTGCGGATGCATGTGGCGGTGGCGACCTCGCTGGCCACGATCATCCCGACAGCCATCTCCTCGTCGCGGGCGCACCACGCCAAGGGCGCGGTGGACATGGCCCAGCTGAAGCGCTGGAGCGTCGCCATCTTCCTGGGCGCCATCGCCGGGGTGCTGATCGCCTCGCGGGTCACGGGGGATGTTCTGTCGGCCGTGTTCGGCGTCGTCGCTCTGCTGGTGGCGATCAAGATGCTGCTGCCGCTGGAGGGCAGGCATATCGCCGAGGCCATCCCCAGCGGGCCGGGCGGGCAGTTGCTGCCGTTCGCCATCGGCGGCTTCTCCAGCATGATGGGCATCGGCGGCGGTACGCTGAGCGTCCCCACCATGACCCTGTTCAACTTTCCGATCCATCGTGCGGTCGGGACGGCGGCCCTGTTCGGCCTGTTGATCAGCGTCCCGGCGACCATCGCCTTCATCTTCACCGGCTGGAACGTGCCCGGTCTGCCGACGGGCAGTCTAGGCTATGTCAATCTGATCGGTCTGGCGGTCATCGCGCCGGTCTCCTACGTCGCTGCGCCCTGGGGGGCGCGCCTCGCCCATGCCCTGTCGAAGCGGCATCTGAGCATCCTGTTCGGCCTGTTCCTCGCCGTGGTGTCGGCGCGGATGCTGATCCGGGCCTTTGGCTGATGCCATGTCCGATGTCCCCAACCCCGCCCGCTGGACCCGCCGCGCCACGATCGCAGGGATCGGCGCTGGCGTCGCCCTCGGCGTTGTCGCGCCCACGCAGGCCTTCTCCTTTCAAGAGGTTGATCGATCAATGACCTGGTTTGCCCTGGCCACCCGCGCCGGCCCCGACGGCCCGCGCCCGACGATCAAGGTGGGCGACGCCTTCCACGACCTGCACGACGCCGCCGCCGCGCATGGATTTGCAGCGGTGGCGGACGATGTCACGGCCATCATCCGTGACTGGGAGGCGCGGCGCGAGGGGCTGTTCGGTCTGGCCCGCGCCCTTGCCGGCGCCTCGGGGCAGGCGCTGGCGGCGCCGCAGCTGCTGACGCCGTTCGAGCCCCGTCGCATCTTCGGCGCGGCGTCCAACTTCATCGAACACGCCGCCGAAATGCAGACCAAGCTGGCGGCCAAGGCCGACAGCGAACCCTATATCTTCCTCAAGACAGTCGAGAGCGTCATCGGTCCTGATGAGACCGTCGTGGCGCCGCCCCAGGTGTCGCGTCCCGACTGGGAGGTCGAGCTGGGCGTGGTGCTGGGCCGCGCGGGCAAGAACGTCGCCGTGGACGAGGCGCACGACCTGATCGCGGGCTACACCATTGTCAACGACGTCTCGGCGCGCGACCGCACCCGGCGTACCGACTTCCCGTTCTCGCACGACTGGTTCCGCGGCAAGAGCTTCGACACCTTCACACCGCTCGGCCCCGTCTTTGTGCCGCGCGACTGTCTCGGCGATCCGCAGGACATCCGCCTGGGCCTCGACGTCAACGCGGTCTCGATGCAGGACGGCAATACGTCCGAGATGATCTTCAACATCCATGAGCAGATCGCCTATCTCTCGACGATCCTCGAACTGCGCGCCGGCGACGTGATCGCCTCGGGCACCCCGGCCGGGGTCGGCATGGGGCGCGGCGTCTTCCTGAAGGACGGCGACGTGATGCGCGCCTGGGTCGAGGGGATCGGCGAGCTGATCAATCCGGTCTCGGCGCCGCACCTGCCCCGGGAGAATGCGTGATGGCGATCCTTGCTCGCCGCGCGCTGCTCGTTCCCGTCGTGATCGTGGCCGCGATCACCGGACTGACGCTGTGGAGCGTGGTCGGCGGCAATGCGCCGAAGGCGGCCAAACGCGAAGACGCGCGCACGGTTCAGTTCAACATGGCCTGGCTGCCGCAGGGCAGCATGGCGGGGATTTTCGTCGCCATCGACAAGGGCTATTTCGCCGACGCCGGGCTGAACGTCGAACCCGTGCGCGGCTTCGGCGGCATGCGGACCGCCAACGAACTCGACCAGGGGATGTTTGAGTTCGCCTATCTCGACCCCCTGTCGGTCGCGCTCAACCGATCAAAGGGCGGCGCCGTGCGGATGATCGGCGGCATCAATATGCAGCTCCCGGCCGGCGCCTGCTTCGTCAAGGAGCGGCATGCGATCAAGAGGCCTGCTGACCTGGCTGGACTGCGCTTCGGCGCCGGTCAGTCCTCGGCAATTCAGGCCCTGATGCCGGCCTGGCTTCAGGGGAACGGCGTCGATCCGGCGAGCGTCGAGCAGATCCAGCTTGACCCGGCCATTGTCGTCTCCTCTCTGGTCGAAGGACGGATCGACGCCGCCGAATGCTGGCTCGGCAATTCGATGGCCCTGTTCGACAAGGCCGCCAAGGCCAAGGGCGTCAGCATCGGCCGGATCGCCTATGCCGATTTCGGGCTCGACGTTTACGGCAGTGGCCTGGCGACGCGCGACGCCCTGATCGAAAGCGACCCTGAGCTGGTGCGGGCCTTCACCCACGCCGCCTATCGCGGTTACGCCGAGGCGGCGCGCGATCCCCAGGGGGCGCTGACCATCATACGCAAGCATTATCCATTGCTCGACGAGGCCGTCACCGAACGGCAGATCCGCGAGACCGCCGCCCTGATGGGCGCCGAGGGCGGGTCGCACCGTCTGAAGCCGGAGAAGATCCAGCGCACCGTCACGACCTTGCAGGCCAGCGGCCAGCTTCAGGGGTTCGACGCGACCGGGACGCTCTTCACCAACGCCTTCGTTCCGACGGGGAAACAGCCGTGACCGATCCCGCAGCCTATCGTCCGCGTCCGACGCGGCTCGGACACCTGGTCCTCAAGGTGCGCGACATCGACCGTTCGCTGGCCTTCTACACCGAGGTCATGGGCCTGGAGGTGTCGGACTGGATCGACCATCAGATGGTCTTCCTGCGCGCGGGCCACGACCACCATGACCTGGCCCTGCTGCAACTGCCGCCCGGTCATTCGGACGCGCCCGAAGGCCATTATCCGGCGGTCGAGCACTTCTCGTATCGCTTGGAGACCCTCGAGGAGCTGGAGAAGGTCGCGGCCATGCTGACGGCGCGCAGCGTGCCGATCGACCGGGGTATCGGCAAGCACGGACCGGGCGCGAACAGCTTCCTCGTCTTCCGCGATCCCGACGGCAACAACGTCGAGTTCTATACCGACATGACCCAGATCGACGCCGAGCATCCCTATGCCCCGTCGGTGTGGGACGGAAAGCAGATGGCGACCTTCGACCGCTGGAATCTGGAACGCTTCCTCGTGCCGCCGCCGGCCCGCATCCAGGCCCTGCTGGACAAGGAGGGCGAGGCATGACCCGCGCCCTGTTCAATCGCGACACGGCGATCAGCGCGGCCTTCTTCCTGCTGCTGGGGCTGGCGTGGGAATACGGCGTCCGCTGGTCGGGCGTTCAGGCCTATCTGCTGCCGCCGCCCAGCGCGATCCTGGCCGAGCTCTGGCAGTCGCGCGGGCCGATCTTGGCGCAAAGCCTGGTGACGCTGACCGAGGTCTTCTGGGGCTTCATCATCGCGGTGGTTCTAGGCGTGCCGATCGCGGCCCTGATCTATTTCTCGCGCACGGCCAAACGCACCGTCTATCCCCTGTTTGTCGCGCTGCAGAGCATTCCCAAGATCGGTCTGGCGCCCCTGATCGTCGTCTGGTTCGGCTATGGGCTGACGTCGAAGCTGATCATGGCCTTCCTGTTCGCCTTCTTCCCGATCATCATTTCGACGCTGGGCGGGCTGGCCAGCACCCCGGCGCACCTTGAGGAACATTTCCGCGCCCTGCGCGCCACGCCGCTGCAGACCTTCTGGCGGCTGCGCCTGCCGGCGGCCCTGCCCAGCTTCCTCGACGGCTGCAAGGTGGCCATGCCGTTGGCCGTCATCGGCGCGGTGGTCGGCGAGTTCGTCGGCTCGAACGACGGCCTGGGCAACCTGATCCTGACGGCCTCGGGATCGGGCCACACGACCCTGACCTTTGCGGCCCTGTTCGCGGTGACGGTCCTGTCGCTGCTGCTCTTCTACGGCGTCGCCTATTGGGAACGCTTCATCTGGTGGCGTGCGGCATGAGCGCGGAGATCTCCATCACCGGCGTCGGCAAGGCGTTCGACGGCCGCAAGGTGCTCGAGGGCGTCACCGCCGACATCCACGCCGCCGAGTTCGTCTCGGTTCTCGGCCCGTCGGGCTGCGGCAAGAGCACCCTGCTGCGCCTCATCGCCGGCCTCGTCCCGTTCGAGGAGGGCGCCATCCAGGTCAACGGAGAGGCTGTGACCGGGCCGTCAGCGGCGATGGGCTTTGTCTTCCAGACGTCTAACCTGCTGCCCTGGCTCAATGTGCGCGACAATCTGTTGCTGGGCATCAATCTCGACGCCGCGTCGCAGCGGCTGGACGAGGCGGCGCTTGCCGAACTGATCGAAACCCTCGGCCTGACGGGCTTCGAGGCCAGCTATCCGCACCAGCTGTCAGGCGGGATGCGGCACCGCGTGGCCATCGGACAGGCGCTGGCGCGCAATCCGCAAATCCTGCTGATGGACGAGCCCTTCGGCGCCCTGGACGCCCTGACGCGCGACCGGCTCAACATGGAGCTGCTGCGTCTGTGGCAGCGCGACCGCAAGACGGTGGTCCTGGTCACGCACAGCATTTCCGAGGCCGTGCTGCTGTCCGACCGCGTGCTGGTGATGTCAGAGCGGCCGGGCACGATCATCGAGGACGTTCGCATCGACCTGCCGCGCCCGCGCGACCCCAGCGTCACGCGAGAAGATCCGGCCTTCGGCGACTACGTCGTTCGGCTCAGCAAATTGATGGGAGTAGCGTGATGGAAAGCGGGATCGTGAAGACCGCCGGCGCTGAAATCTATTACCAGACGCACGGCGTGGGGCCGGCGGTGGTGCTGGCGCACGGCATCGGCGGCAACCACGCCCTCTGGTACGGCCAGATCGATGCCCTGGCGCGGTCGAACCGGGTCATCCTGTTCGATCATCGCGGCTTTGGCCTGTCGCGCGATCTGGATGGGCGCGGGCGCGACGCCTTTGTCGAGGATCTGATCGCCCTGCTCGATCATCTGGGCGAGGACCGGGTGGCGCTGGTCGGTCAGTCGATGGGGGCGGGGACCTGCATCGGTTTCGCCCATCAGGCGCCCGAACGGGTCGCGGCCCTGGCCATCTGCGACAGCCTGCACGGCATAGCGGAAAGCCCGGCAGTGAAGGCGATCATGGACGCGGCTCGCACGCAGACCGCCGCCATGGATCAGATCGACCGCGTGCTGGGCGCCCAGGCGCCGCGCGACCTGGCCATGCTCTATCGCCAGATCGCCAGCTTCAACGCCGTGGACCGACACAACCTGACGGGCCAGTTCGCGGCGCGCCCGGCGGCGGATCTGGCCGGGAAGGGCTATCCCATCCTGTTCTTGTGCGGGACCGAGGACGTGATCTTCCCGATTGAGGCCGTGCGGCTGGTGCAGGAGGAGGTGGCGGGCTCCTTCCTGGTCGAGGTCAACGACGTCGGCCATTCGGCCTTCCTTGAGGCACCGACGCAGTTCAACGACACCCTCCTGTCACTGTTTCAGATGGCTGGGCACGTCGGCAAGGGCGGCGCGGCGCATAGCAACACCGCCGGCTATGTGCGGGTCGGAGGTCAGGGATGAGCGACGCAGCCTATCCCTTCACCCAGCGCGACATTCTGAACTATGTCGACGGCGCCTTTGTCGAGGGCGACGGGTTCTTCGACAACGTAAACCCGGTGACCGGGACGGTCGCGGCGCGTGTGTCGCAGGCCGATCAGGCCCTGGTCGACCGGGCGGTGGCGGCGGGCCGTCGCGCGCTGAAAGGGCCCTGGGGGAAGATGTCCCAGGCCGAGCGCTGCAAGCTTCTGGTCCGCGTCGCCGAGGGCATCGAGGCGCGCTTTGATGACTTCGCGGCGGCCGAGATCGCCGACACCGGCAAGTCGCTGCATCAGGCGCGCACCATCGATATTCCGCGCGGCGCCGCCAACTTCCGCGCCTTCGCCGCGATGGCCGAGGCGCGCGCCATGCCCAGTTTCCGTACCGATCTTCCTGATGGGCGCAGCGCCATCAACTACGCCGTGGCGCGTCCGCTGGGGGTGGTGGCGATCATCTCGCCGTGGAATCTGCCGCTGCTGCTGATGACGTGGAAGGTCGCGCCGGCCCTGGCCTGCGGCAATGTGGTGGTGGTCAAGCCGAGCGAGGAAACTCCCTCGACCGCGACCTTGCTGGCCGAGGTGATGGACGCCGCGGGCGTGCCGCCGGGCGTGTTCAACCTGGTCCACGGCTTCGGCGCCGCCTCGACTGGCGAATGGCTGACCGCCAACCCCGACATCGACGCCATTACCTTTACTGGAGAGTCGGCCACGGGCGGCGCCATCATGCGGGTGGCGGCGGCGGGGGTGAAGCCGGTCTCGTTCGAGCTGGGCGGCAAGAACGCCGCGCTTGTCTTTGCCGACTGCGATTTCGACGAAGCCATCGCGGGCACGGTGCGCTCGGTCTTCTCCAACTGCGGCCAGGTCTGCCTGTGCACCGAGCGCATCTATGTCGAGCGGCCGATCTTCGACCGCTTCGTCAAGGCCCTGGCCGAGCGCGCCGAAGCCCTGACCATCGGCGACCCCTGGTCGGGCGCCGACATGGGGCCGCTGATCTCGCACGGCCATCGCGACAAGGTGCTGGGCTACTACGACCTGGCGCGAGAAGAAGGCGCCACGGTGGTTACTGGCGGCGGCGTGCCTTCATTCGGCGGTCCGCTGGATCAGGGCACCTTTGTCCAGCCCACCATCCTGACCGGCCTGGGTCACGACGCTCGCTGCGTGCGCGAGGAGATCTTCGGCCCCGTCTGTCACATCGCGCCCTTCGACACCGAAGCCGAAGCGATCGAGCTGGCCAACGACAGCGACTATGGTCTGGCGGCGGCGATCTGGACGCGCGACGTGGGCCGCGCCCACCGCGTGGCGGGGCAGATGGAAACCGGCATCGTCTGGGTCAATGAATGGTTCCTGCGCGACCTGCGCACGCCGTTCGGCGGCATGAAGCTGTCGGGCATCGGACGCGAGGGCGGCGAGGCTTCGCTGAGCTTCTATTCCGAACCGACCAATATCTGCGTCAAACTCTAGGGGGAGGGGACGACATGACGGACATCGCGACAATCGCCGCAAGACTGGACGCCGCCGCGCGCGACGCGCGGGCGATCCCGCAGATCACCGGAGAGGAAGGCGAACTCGCGCTGAGCGACGCCTATGACATCCAGCGTGTGGTGATCGATCATCGCCTGGCGCGGGGCGCGGCCCTGGTCGGGGTCAAGATGGGCTTCACCAGCGAAGCCAAGATGGTCCAGATGGGCCTGAAGGATCAGATATGGGGCCGACTGACGTCCGACATGGTGGTGGCCAACGGGGGCGTGGTCGACCGCGCCCGCTTCATCCACCCGCGCGTCGAGCCCGAGGTCGCGGTGCGGCTGAAGGCGCCGCTCACGGGCGAGATCACCCGTGAAGAGGCTTTCGCTGCGATTGACGCCGTCGCCCCGGCGCTGGAGATCATCGACAGCCGCTATGAGAACTTCCGCTTCGCGCTCGGAGATGTCGTGGCCGACAACGCCTCGTCCTCGGCCTTTGTCGTGGGGGCCTGGCTGCCCGCCGATACCGACGTCGCCGACGTGCCGATGGTGATGAGCGTCGACGGCGTCGCCGCCGAGACGGGGAGCAGCGCGGCCATCCTGGGTGATCCGATCCGCTCTCTGGTCGCGGCGGCGCGGCTGGCCGGGGCGGCGGGACTGACGCTTCAACCCGGCTGGACCGTGATGCTGGGCGGGGCGACGGCGGCGGCGGCGATGGGGTCGGCGCGTGCGGTCTCGCTGGACGCCGGCCATCTGGGCCGCGTCGGCTTCACCATCGCCGGCGGCGCAGCATGAGCGAAGGACGCGTGATCCCCGGCAAGGCGCGCCCGCGCGGCCGGTTTCCCCACTATCGCCGCGCCGGCGATTTCGTTTTCGTCTCGGGCACCAGTTCGCGGCGGCCAGACAACAGCTTCGCCGGCGCCTCGGCGGACGAATTCGGCGTCGTCAGCCTCGACATCGCCGAACAGACCCGCGCGGTGATCGACAACATCGGGGCCATCCTGACCGATGCCGGGGGCTCCCTCGCTGACGTCGTCGATGTCACCAGCTTCCTCGTGAACATGAATGACTTCGGCGGCTACAACGCCGTCTACGCCGAGTATTTCGACGAATCTGGGCCGGCGCGCACGACCGTCGCCGTCCACCAGCTTCCCCACCCGCATCTGCTGATCGAGATCAAGGCGACCGCCTTCATCCCGCGCGCCGACCTGTGATCCCAGGATACCCGCCCATGCTGACCTATGGCCCGCCCTTCAACTTCCGCCAGTGGATCGCCGATCATCGCGAGCAGCTCAAGCCGCCTGTCGGCAACGCCCAGATCTGGGAGGACGCCGACTTCATCGTCACCGTCGTCGGCGGCCCCAACCAGCGCACCGACTACCACGTCGATCCGCTGGAGGAGTTCTTCTACCAACTGGAAGGCGACATGAACCTGCGTCTGTGGACCGAGGACGGCCCGCAGGACATGGCGATCCGCGAAGGCGACATCTTCCTGTTGCCGCCGAACGTGCCCCACTCGCCGCAGCGCCCCGTCGAGGGCAGCGTTGGGCTGGTGATCGAGCGCAAGCGGCCGGAGGGCGTGACCGACGCCTTCCAATGGTATTGCGACGACTGCGGCTCAATCGTCCACCGCGTCGAGGTGCAGCTGAAAAGCATCGTGCGCGACCTGCCGCCACTGTTCGCAGCCTTCTACGTCAGCGAGGACCTGCGCACATGCGGCCAGTGCGGCACGGTCCATCCCGGCAAGCACGCGGTCCCGGCCTGATGTCAGCGGCCTATGAAACCGCCGCGCGCCGGCTGCGCGACGCCTATTCAGGGGAGGGGGTCGCCCCCTTGCGCGACCTTCTGGAGCCGACCGATGCGGCCGGCGCCTATGCGGTGCAGACCATCAATACGCGCTTCTGGGAAGGCCAGGGCCGGCGGATCGTCGGCCGCAAGGCAGGCCTGACGGCCAAGGCGGTCCAGGTCCAGCTCGGGGTCGACCAGCCGGACTTCGGCGTCCTGTTCGACGACATGCGGATCGCCGACGGCGGCCGCCTTGATCCTGCGCGGACGATCCAGCCCAAGGCCGAGGCGGAGATCGCTTTTGTCCTCGGCGCCGACCTACCTGACCCTGAAACGACGGTGGCCCAGGTGATGGCTGCGGTCGCCAGCGTCCACGCCGCCATCGAGATCGTCGACAGCCGTATCGCCGATTGGAAGATCACCTTCGCCGACACCGTCGCCGACAACGGGTCCTCGGCCTTCTTCGTCCTGTCCGATGAGGGCAGGGCGCTGGCCGGGCTGAACCTCGAAGGGGCGGCGATGGCGATGAGCGTCAACGGCGTGGTCGTCTCGACCGGCGTCGGCGCGGCGGCGCTGGGCAATCCGCTCAATGCCGCCGCCTGGCTGGCGCGAACCCTGGCTGAGCGCGGCGAACCGCTGAAGGCGGGCGATGTCCTGCTGGCCGGAGCCCTGGGGCCGATGGTGGCGCTGACTCCCGGCGACCATGTGGTCGCGACCATCGACGGCCTCGGCGACGTCCGCTTCACCTATGACGAGGGCTGACGATGATCTCCAAACCCAAAACCAAGGTCGCCATCATAGGGTCGGGCAATATCGGCACGGATCTGATGATCAAGATCATGCGCCTGTCCGACACGCTGGAGGTCGCCGCTTTCGTCGGCATCGATCCCGAATCCGACGGCTTGAGGCGCGCCGAACGCCTGGGCGTGCCGGTCACCGCCGGGGGGCTCGATAGTCTGATCGCTCTGCCCGGCTTCGCCGACATCGCCATTGTTTTCGACGCCACGTCGGCGGGCGCGCACAGGCGGCACAGCGAGGTGCTGACGGCGCACGGCAAGCGGGTGATCGACCTGACCCCGGCGGCCATCGGACCCTATGTGGTCCCGCCGGTCAACGGCGAGGCGCATCTGGATGCGCCCAACGTCAATATGGTGACCTGCGGCGGACAGGCGACTATCCCCATCGTCGCCGCGGTGAACCGGGTCGCCAAGGTGCATCATGGCGAGATCGTCGCCTCGATCGCCTCCAAGAGCGCCGGCCCCGGCACGCGCGCCAACATCGACGAGTTCACCGAGACCACCAGCCAGGCCATCGTTCAGGTCGGCGGCGCCACGCGAGGCAAGGCCATCATCGTCCTTAATCCCGCCGAACCGCCACTGATCATGCGCGACACTGTCTATTGCCTCTGCGACGACGGCGATCGCGAGGCGATCCGCCGCTCGGTCGAGGCCATGGTGGCTGAGGTCCAGACCTATGTGCCCGGCTATCGCCTCAAACAGGCGGTGCAGTTCGAAAGCGTCGGGGGCAATGCGCCCCTGCGTATCCCCGAAATGGGCGGCGAGTTCACCGGGCTGAAGGTCAGCGTCTTCCTCGAGGTCGAAGGCGCGGCCCACTACCTGCCGGCTTATGCCGGCAATCTCGACATCATGACTTCGGCGGCGCTCAAGACCGCCGAGAAGATCGCCGAAAGGATCGCTACGTGACCTTCGATCCCACCACGACCAAGCTCTATATACAGGACGTCACCCTGCGTGACGGGATGCATGCCATCCGCCACCAGTATGGCCTCGACCATGTCCAGGCCATCGCCCGTGCGCTTGATCGCGCCAAGGTCGATGCGATCGAGGTCGCCCACGGCGACGGGCTGCAGGGCTCAAGCTTCAACTACGGCTTCGGCGCCCACACCGACTGGGAGTGGATCGGCGCGGTGGCCGAGGTGCTGGAGCACAGCGTGCTCACCACCTTGCTGCTGCCCGGCATCGGGACCGTGCATGACCTGAAGCGCGCCTATGATCTGGGCGTGCGCTCGGTGCGCATCGCCACCCACTGCACCGAGGCCGATGTGGCCAGGCAGCATATCGAAGCCGCCCGCGACCTGGGCATGGACGTCTCCGGCTTCCTGATGATGAGCCACATGTCCGAGCCTGACGCCCTGGCGCAGCAGGCCAAGCTGATGGAGACCTATGGCGCGCACTGCGTCTATGTCACCGACAGCGGGGGCGCGATGACGATGGACCAATATGCCGCGCGTCTGGCGGCCTATGACCGGGTGCTTAAGCCCGAGACCCAGCGCGGGGTCCATGCCCACCACAATCTGTCGCTCGGCGTGGCCAACAGCATCGTTGCGGTGCAGGGCGGGGCGATCCGCGTTGACGCGTCGCTGGCCGGCATGGGCGCCGGCGCCGGCAACGCTCCGCTCGAAGTCTTCATCGCGGCGGCCGAGGTGCAAGGCTGGAACCACGGCTGCGATCTCTACGCCCTGATGGATGCGGCCGAGGACTTGGTCCGACCGCTTCAGGATCGCCCGGTGCGCGTCGATCGCGAGACCCTCACGCTCGGCTATGCCGGGGTCTATTCCAGCTTCCTGCGCCATGCCGAAAAGGCCGCCGCCGAGCATGGACTCGACACGCGGGCCATCCTGGTCGAGCTGGGCCGGCGCAAGATGGTCGGCGGGCAGGAAGACATGATTATGGATGTGGCGCTGGACATGGCGCGGGTGTCAGCAGGCGCAGCGTGACATGTCGCTGTCCCTGATCGGCTTGTCCGGCAGCCTGCGCCGCCAATCCTACAGCACCGCCGTCCTGCATTCGCTCCGCGACTCCCTGCCGGGTGACGTGCGACTGGACGTCAGGTCTCTGGAAGACATCCCGCTCTTCAACGACGATCTCGACGGCGAGGCGGCGCCCGCGCCTGTGGCCACCCTGCGCCGCGACGTCGCTGCAGCGGACGGTCTCGTGGTCATCTCGCCCGAGTACAATCACGGCATGAGCGGTGTGCTGAAGAACGCTCTGGACTGGCTGTCGCGGCCCGGCTCGGCCAGTTGTCTGCGCGACAAGCCGGTGCTGACGCTGACCGCCTCGCCGTCGGCGCTTGGCGGCGTCCGCGCCCAGCAGCAACTCAACGAGACCTTCATCGCCACATGTTCCCGCCTGGTGATCCGCCGGCAGATCGTGATCGGAATGGTCGCAGAGAAGGTCGTGGACGGGCGGCTATGCCACGAGCCTACCCTGGGCTTTATCCTGGACGGCGTGCGTGACCTGCGCGACGCCTGCGGTTGACGTGCGCCGCGCTTCAGACGGCGGGCTTCACTGTTCTGGGACTCGGGTTCGTTGAGATAGTTCGTGAATCTGTCATTCGAGGGTTGTGGACTCGAGGGGTGGTCCGTATAGACGCCGCTCGCTCGGAGACGGGCTGGCCCACGGGGCTTCGGAGACTAGGTTTTCGAAGTTTTGGCGGGGCAAGGGTTGAAAAACTTCTTGCTTTCTTCGGTTGGTTCAGCTAGTTTCCGCGCTTCGATCAAATCGCTGATTTGCCGGTGCGGGAGGCTTCTTCGCTTTTCCTGTCGGTCTTCTGCGGCTCTGAAAGCTTCGGCGTTTAGATCTTCAGAAAGATTAGTTGGTTCGGTTGACTTGGAGTTTGGCTTTCCTTAGATAGCCGCCTCCGCCGGGCCTTCGGGATCGGGAGTGTTGAGAGAAAGTTCTTTAAAAAGAACTGCTTGACACGGAAAATCAGGGGCGGTAAACACCGCCTCCGCCGCGAACGGGCGCTAAACGGTTTGGCTGGTTTGTTCCGGTCCTGGTCTTTGAAATCGTTGATCTGGAAAGAGAAACGCAGGCGGCGGTGTCCTAGCGAGACTGTTCTTCGGAACAGTTTAGTCGACACTGACAATCTGCG
>Ga0265296_1000692_pt1 | contig 46754 bp, 46 predicted proteins | sample MunlanPumphouse1_FD_189073 | JGI IMG/M metagenome (GOLD analysis project Ga0265296, IMG submission 189073) | Groundwater microbial communities from a municipal landfill in Southern Ontario, Canada - Pumphouse #1 | ecosystem: Environmental > Aquatic > Deep subsurface > Groundwater | place... | reverse complement strand
ATCAAGGAGAGGGAGTAATATTATGTCTAAAGACTATTACAATATACTAGGTGTCAATAAAAATGCTTCGCAGGATGAAATAAAAAAAACTTTTAGGGAAAAGGCGCATAAATTTCATCCGGATAAACAAGGCGGAGACGAGGCTAAATTCAAGGAGCTAAACGAAGCTTACCAGGTTTTAGGCGACCAAAAAAAACGTGCGCAATACGATCAATTCGGTTCAACCTTTGAGCAGGCGCAAGGCCAGGGCGGCTTTAGCGGCTTTGAAGGCTTCAGGGATTTTTCCGGCGCCACTAACGGCTTTAACATAAATATGGACGATTTAGGCGATATTTTCGGCGGGCTGGGCGATGTTTTCGGTTTTTCCGGAGGCGGCTCACGACGCCAAAGGACTAGGCGTGGCAGCGACATTCAAGTGATGCTAAGTATTGATTTTAGCGAAGCGGTTTTCGGCGTGGAAAAAGAAATTGGTTTAAAAAAGACGGTTAAATGCTCTAAGTGCCATGGCGAAGGCAGGGAGCCTGGCGCGGAAGTTATAACTTGTAAAACCTGCGGCGGCAAGGGGCGGGTTATCAGGGTCCAGCGGACAATTTTAGGCAATATGCAAATGCAGATGGAGTGCGAAGCTTGCCATGGCGAGGGCAAAAGTTTTAAAGAAAAATGCTCGGCCTGCCGCGGTGCCGGCTTAGTCCAAGAAATAGTTAATTTAAAAGTTAAAATTCCGGCCGGCATTGATAATAATGAAACCATAAGATTATCCGGCCAAGGCGAAGCGGCGGTCAAAGGCGCCCAGCCCGGCGACCTATATTTAAAAATAAGAGTTAACGCCGACCGCCGCTTTGAGCGCGACGGCGTTAATATAAAATCCCGCGCGCAAATTAATTTTTCCCAAGCCGCCCTAGGCGATAAAATAGAAATTGTTACAGTTGACGGGCCGGTTGATTTAAAAATTCCCGAAGGCACGCAATCGGGCAAGGTTTTTATCTTGCGCGATAAAGGCGTGCCGCATTTAAACGGGCGCGGCTCCTTCGGCGGAGCTCAGGGCAGGCGCGGCAATCATCTGGTTGAGGTAATCGTGAAAACGCCGACCGGGTTATCAAGAAAGCAGAGAGAGCAGCTCAAAGAATTGGGGATATAATATACTCTGTCATTGCGAGCGACTGAAAGGAGCGAAGTCAATCGCTACGCGAGATCTGGCGTAGCCATGACAATCTAACGGACAATTTTTTAGATTAATAGTTCGTGAGATTGCTTCGTCGCTTCCGCCCGCTGGCGGAGCTCCTCGCAATGACAGACTTTTTTATGAAAACTTACCATATAATTACCATCGGCTGCCAAATGAATAAGTCTGACAGTGAAAGAGTGGCCAGCAGGTTAGAACAAAATGGCTATAAAAAAACCGATAATAAATATCAGGCCGACTTAGTCGTAGTTAATACTTGCGGCGTCAGACAAATGGCCGAGGATAGGATTTATGGCTTAATTCCCGCTATAAAAAAAGTCAATAAGAAAGCGAAAATAGTTTTAACCGGGTGTTTAGCAAATAGGAAAGATGTAAAAAATAGATTGAAAAATTATGTGGATGTCTGGATGCCGATTAGTGAAATCTCGAATCGTCATTTGCGAATTACGAATAGAATGCCAAAAAAAAGCTTTAGTTGTGGTAATGATGATTATTTAAAAATAAAGCCGAAGTACGAATCAGAATTTTCCGCTTACGTGCCTATCGGCAACGGCTGTAATAATTTTTGCTCTTATTGCGTAGTGCCTTATGCCAGGGGGCAAGAAGTCTATCGGCCGGTTAAAGATATATTAAACGAAGTCAAAAATCTAGCTAAAAGAAATTATAAAGAGATTATTTTAATCGCGCAAAATGTAAACAGCTATAAATCAGGCAAAATTGGCTTTGCCGATTTATTAAAACTGGCTAATAACATTAAAGGAGATTTTTGGATTAGGTTTATAACCAGTCATCCTAAGGATATGTCGGGTAAATTGATAAAAGTTATAGCCAGCTCTAAAAAAGTCTGCCATCATATACATCTGCCGGCGCAGGCCGGCGATGATAAAGTGCTGAAAATGATGAATCGGAAATATTCAACTAAGCATTATATCAATTTAATAAAAAAAATCAGGCAAGCCATGCCTGATGCAAGTATTACCACGGATATTATAGTAGGTTTTCCCGGAGAAACCAAAAAAGAATTTAAAAATACGGTTGAATTAATGAAAGAAATTAAATTTGATTTAGCTTATATCGTCCGTTATAGTCCTCGCCCGGGCACGGCGGCGTTTAAATTGGCTGACAATGTGCCCATGAGCGAAAAGAAAATCAGGGAAAACAGATTAATGGAAATTTTGCGCCTAACGGCCTTGGCCAATAACAAAAAATATGTTGGTAAGATTTTAAAGGTGTTAATTGAGGGAAAAAATAAGCGAAGTGAATTGTTTGGCAGTACTGAAACGGCAAAAACGGTAAAAATTTCAACTGGAGATTTTAATCAGAGATTGTCATGGCTACGCCAGATCTCGCGTAGCGATGACCGCGTTAGTCGCTCCGACCAAAGCGTCGGGTCTCTTCGCAATGACAAATTTATCGGAAAATTTGTAAATATTAAAATTACTAAGGCGCGAGATTTTGGCTTAGCTGGCATTGCAGTTAAATAATTGATTAAGAATTATGTATCATGATAATAATAAAAAAATTATAGTGATTCTCGGGCCGACGTCCAGCGGTAAGACTAAATTGGCCGTGCGGTTAGCCGTTAAATTTAACGGTGAAATTGTCAGCGCCGATTCAAGACAGGTTTATAGGGGAATGGATATCGGAACGGGCAAGGATTTAGTTGAATATAAAATTGGCAAAAAATTTATACCATATCATTTAATAGATATAGCCAGCCCTAAAATAAGGTTTAATGCGGCAAAATATCAAAAATTAGCTTTTAACGCTATTGATGATATTTTACGGCGCGGTAAACTGCCGATTTTGGCCGGCGGCAGCGGTTTATATTTGCAAGCGGTGGTTGATAATTTTCAGCTGTCAGACAGTAAACCGGATTTAAATTTAAGAAAAAAATTAGAAAAATTAACCGTTAACCGGCTGGTTGTTAAAATAAAAAAATTGTCGCCTAAAATGGCGGCAAAAATAAATGATAGCGACAGTAAAAATAAGCGCCGCTTGATTCGTTATCTGGAAATTTTATTGTTCGATAAAAATTTTAAAAGCAGCCAGGCTGAAGAAAAATACGAATTTTTTATAATTGGCCCGGCTTGTTCTCGATCAGTATTAAAAAAAAGAATCTATGAGCGGTTAATTAATAGATTGGAAAAAGAAAAAATGGTGGACGAGGTTAAGCGCTTGCGAGGCCGGGGGTTAAGCTTTAAGAAGCTGGATGATTTCGGCTTAGAGTATAAATTCATCGCTCTGTATTTACAAAATAAATTAACTTATGATGAAATGGTGGAAAAATTAAATATAGCTATTAATCAGTTCGCCGGCCGCCAGTTGTCTTGGTTTAGGCGTTGGGAAAGGCAGGGGAGGAAGATAAATTGGGTTAAAAATAATAAGAAGGCTGAAAAATTGGTTGGAGAATTTTTAAAATAAAAAGAGGGTTGCGTTGGTATTGCAACCCTTTGTTGTTTTTAGCCGCGTACATGTTTAGGCGGTAGCGAAAGCCATAGCGATAGAAGTCATGTCCGTTATTCGGTTAACTTGTTTTTGGACAACCTCATATTTTCTCGGTAAACATTCTTCGCCCTGAAAACATTTTTTTCCCATCGGCCATAATTCTCTGATCCGCGGAATATCGCAGCCGCAATTTGCCTTAGGTATTTTGGTCGCCACCATCAGCGGGCAAATTTTTTCATATATTGCCAGCGCTTCCGGGCACGTGTCCTCGTCCTTTTCAAGACAGCCTTCTCCGGGAAAATTACAGAAACGATTGTACCGACATTCATTCATTTTTTCCTCCCTTTTTAAAAGATCTTGTTTTATTTTTATTATTTGTTTTCAAAATTACACCCTAAAAAAATTCCCCGTTCGCTGGAACGGGGAATTTCAAAATAATTTTTAATTTAAATCAGGCTTTTTAATTTGCTCCATTAATTTGCCTATAGCTTCTTCAACGATTATCTCGCGCTGGTCATCTTCTTTATTTTCAGCGTTCCAAATTAATTGTTCTTTAATTCGCGCGGTTTCCGCTTGATCCTTTTTTAAACTCTCGAATAACTGATCGGCTTGTTCGGAAGTTAAATTGCCGTTCATCGCTTTAAGCTGGAGTTGCGTCTGGAGCAATTCCAAAGTATTGTTCAGCAATGTTTCGCCTTTTCTTTCTTGAGCTCGTTCTAACAACTCCGCTTTTTCAGGGTTGTTAATTCGCAAGTTTATTTCTTGAGCTTCCGGTGTAAGTTTTTTTAAAAACCGTTCGTTAATTTCATTTTCATTAGAGTTCGGTTTAGCTTCTTGCGGTTTGTATGTTTCTAAGCCCATAAATTTATTATTAATTTATTTAGTAATAAAATTATATCATTTTTTATATTTTTTGTCAATAGATTTTTTAATTTTTTTCTTATTTTAGCTATTTTTTAATGTATTTTTTAATATTTCAATCAATAATTTTGGATTGGCCTTGCCTTTAGTGGCTGTCCCTGCTATGCGGGATCGATCGAAAATTACTTGCTTAAAAGATCTTTCAATATTTCGATTAAAACTTTAGGGTTAGCCTTGCCTTTGGTGGCTGACATAATCTGCCCGACCAAAAATTGCAAAACATTAGTTTTACCGGCTTTATATTGTTCAGTTTGTTTTTGGTTTTTAAATACGACTTCAGTAATAATTTTTTTCAAAGCTTCTTTATCGTCAAGCTGCTCTAGGCCTAAATCAGCCATAATTTGAGACGGATCGCCGCCCTTTTTATACATTTGCGCCAATATCGTCTGGGCGGCGGAAGAATTAACTTTATCCTGGTAAACCAAGCAGATAAATTCGGCAAAATTTTCCGGCGTGATTTTATTATCATTAATGTTTAAATTATCTCTTTTCAAGTGTTTAAACAGTTCATTAATCAGCCAATTAACCGTGGCTTTAGCTAATTTGTGTTTTTGTCTTTCCCAAGCATCGCCGGAAGATTCAATCCAGGCGCGCAGTTCAGAAATTACTTTTTCAGTATAACCGGCCAAAGCTTTGTCGCCGGCCAGAATTTCCGCTTCATAATCGGAAAAATAATATTCGTCTTTAAATCGTTTTAATTTTTGCGCCGGCAATTCGGCCATGCCCGCTTTAATTTCATCAACCCACTTTTGGCTTATTTTTAAAGGCGGAATGTCAGGCTCGGGAAAATAGCGGTAATCAGCCGAGGTTTCCTTTATTCTCTGGTTAAAAGTTATACCTTTATCATTGTTCCAGCCGCGTGTTTCCTGAATCAGTTTGCCGCCGTCTGCCAAGGTTTTGATTTGCCGTTTAATTTCATAATCAACGGCTTTCTCCATGTACCTGAAAGAATTTATATTTTTTAATTCAACTTTAGGGTTTAATTTATAATTGCCTATGGGCAGAATTTGTCCGTTGGCATATTTCCATTTACCATGTTCCTGCACGCTGATATTGGCTTCGCATCTCATTTCTCCTTTTTCCATGTCAGCGCTGGAGATGTCTAAAAATCTTAAAATTTGCTGGTAGCTTTGGGCGAATTTTTTAGCCGTGGCCGCGTCGCGAATAACCGGTTCGGTGACCAGTTCAATCAAGGGCGTGCCGGCGCGGTTGTAATCCACTAAAGAATATTTTTTGCCGGCCGGATGGATTAATTTGCCAGTGTCTTCTTCTAAATGTATTCTGGTTATTAAAATCGGCTTGCCGTCAATTTCCAAAAAGCCGTCGTAAGCGATCGGCAAATCGTATTGAGAAATTTGATAGCCTTTAGGCAGGTCGGGATAGAAATAATTTTTGCGGTCAAACTTTGAAAGTTCGTTTATTTTGCAATTTAAAGCCAGGCCGATTAAGACGGTCCATTCAATAGCTTGCTTGTTAGGCAAAGGCAGGGTCCCGGGATGCGCCATGCAGATTGGGCAAACGGTAGTATTGGGTTTTTTATTCTGCGCGTCGTTATCGCACTGGCAGAACATCTTGGATTTAGTTTTTAGTTCGGCGTGTATTTCCAGGCCGATGATAACATCGTATTTCATAGTTTCATTTTAACTAATTATCAGCAATTGCGCAATTTTTTGCCCGGCCGCGATGATTACTGGCTCAAGGCTAAGATTGGTCAGACTAATAATAATTTCCGACGTAAATTCAGAGCTAATTTTATTTTTAGAAGCAATTAGATTATTTTTTAAATTATAAGGGCAGTCTAAAATTAAACCAGCATAGCTTTTTGGCAAATAAATTTTTAAGCCGATTTTGATGGCCGCGGTTTGGCGTGGAGCGATTATAGCGCCCACGGCCGAGTAAAGATTAAATAGCGGCTGTTCGTGGTCGGCGCGCGTGGGCATAAAAGCGGTTGGCAATAAACGTTCAATCAGCATTTTTCGTTTTGCGGCCGGTTCAGCCGTTCGGGAAAAAATTTTTAGCTGGCCGGTAATTTGCCGCCAAATTAAATTATTTATTTTTTCCGGCGGTAAAATTCCGTTTTGGCCGGCGCATTCAATGATAGTGAAACCAGGATAGTCTCTGGCAATTTGTAAAAATGTTTTTTCGGTTTGCTCTAGATGATTAAGGTCTTTTTCATGGATATCTTGATTAAATTCATTTCGGCTGTTAATTAGCCGGCGGGCGATTACCGGATCAAGATGAAGCAGAATATTCAAATCAGGCCTGGGTATGTTTAAAATTTCATATTCCAGCCGGTAAAGCCAGTCAAGAAAAAATTTACGCTCAAGCGGGTTGGCGATTTTACCGCCCTGATGTCCCATATTGGCCGTAACATAGCGGTCGGTAATAACGATTTGGCCGTTAGCGAGCCAGTGGTTAATTTTAAATTTGGCGTCAAAACGGTCAAGCGCGTAAAACAGCGATGCCTGATAAGGGTCAACTTCATTTAAGCCGCCGTATTTGCCGTTTAAATATTCCTCCGCCAGTCCGGCTGATTTTTGGCCATATTGGGGAAAAGCGATGGTCTTTACAGCCAGTCCGGCTCGCTTTAGCCTGTCGGCCAGCAATTTTGTTTGCGTAGCCTTACCCGAGCCGTCTATGCCGTCTATAACGATAAATTTTCCGCGATTAATTATTTGTTCAGTTTCTTTTTTCATAAGACAAGAGAAGCGCGATTAGGCGCTCCTCCTTGATATATAATATGTAGTTATAATTTAGCTTTTTAAAACGATCTGGTCAATCTGCTTATGCAAATTTTTTAGGTCGCCGTCGTTATTGATTTCAAAGTTAGCTTGTTCCATTACTTTAGGAATTTCATAATCTGAAACGCCTTTTAGATCTTTTAAAAATTGCGCATAAGTTTTTTTATTATCGCCGGGATTTTCGTTTCTTTTTATAAATCTTTCGTATCTGATTTTCGGCTCGCCAACGATTCTGATTAAAATAAAGCCTGGTGTTTTTTTAAAAATATTTAATTCCGGCACACGGCGAATGCCGTCAAAGACAATTAATTTATTTTTGTCTTGTTCTATATCGCGCGCTAAGGTTTTTGATAATATATTCTGGCCAAAATTTTTTCTTAACCAATCGGATAAATCAGTCATGTTTTTTCTGGTTTGTTCCTCATAAACGCGGTCTAAAATATCCCGCAAAATTCTAGAGTAGCGGTAAAAGCTGGCTTTATGTTTTTTTACTAAATAATCAACTACCGCGCCTTTACCGCAGGCGATTTCTCCGGCTAGACCGATAATGATTTTTTTATTTTTCATAATTATATTTTATTTTTTTATAGCTTCTTTGATTAATTTAACACTGCCGCGGTTGCCTAGGACATTATAAAATTTTATATGGCCGAGTTTTTTTATATCAATCCATTCGGCCATATCGGCATATTTTTGTTCATATTCATCAAAATTGGCTTTAGACAATTTACCGCCGGTTTTTTTAACCAAAAAATAAAATAATTGGCAATTCCAATATCTTTTTCTCATGATTGAATAGAAAAGAGAAGTGCCAACATAAATAATTTTGCCAGGTTTAACTTTAAATCCGGTTTCTTCCCAAAATTCTCTTATTAAAGTATCGTCAATTGTTTCACAAAGTTTTGCTCCGCCTCCGGGAAAATCATAGCCGTCCCATTGTTTTGAAAGCAAGACTTTGTTTTTTTCTATTAAAATTCCGTATATTGAAGGACGAAAGGCTAATTTTTTAGCGTTCACTTTATATAACTTGCCGTTTATGTCATGGCAGATAACCTTTTTGGTCATATTTACCTAATTAATTCCACAAAACTATATTTATAGCCGTTTGATTCTCTCGCTTCGGTTTTAACAATATTTTTAAATTCGCCATAATCAGGGAAAAAAGTATCAGCCTGCGTCGGTTCATCTTCAACGATAGTTAAATATAATTTATCGGCTAAAGGCAGAGCTTGCTTATAAATCATGCCGCCGCCGATAAAAAATATCTCGCCTTTATTTTGCGCTTTACCAAATTCAATTGATTCTTCAAAAGAATGCGCGATTAAACAATTTTCAGCTTTAAAATTATTATCTAAGGTTAAAATAATATTGACGCGGTTAAGCAGGGGTTTATCATTCATGGAATGAAAAGTATTTTCTCCCATGATAACCACATGCCCGGTAGTTATAGTCTGAAAATGCTTCAGGTCATCCGGAATATCATAAAGCAGTTTGTTTTTAAGACCAATGGCACGATTTTTTGCGATGATACAGATAATTGAAATCATAAAACAGCATTTGTCGTTGCGAGGAGCGCTAGCGACGAAGCAATCTCTGGTTAAACTCCACGTACGTGAGATTGCGAAGTTTATCCCGAGCGTAACGAGGGACCCGCGTTTCCTTTCAGTCGCTCGCAATGACAATAAGAATTAAAAGCCTCCGATATTGGCAATCTCGGCTTTAATGGCCGGATGCGAGTCATAGCCCTCTAAAGTAAAATCTTCATATTTAAAATTATCAATATTTTTTATATCCGGGTTTAGTTTCATAGCCGGGAAGGGTTTTGGCTCTCGGCCTAATTGTTTTTTTACCGCGTCAAAATGATTGGAATAAATATGCACATCGCCGAAAGTATGCACGAATTCGCCAGGCTTTAAGCCGGTAACTTGCGCCACCATTAAAAGCAGCAGGGCATAGCTGGTTATATTAAAAGGCACGCCTAAAAATACATCAGCGCTTCTTTGATACAAGCCCAAATTGAGCTTGTTGTCGCTAGTTGTCTGAAATTGGAAAGTGGTATGGCAGAATGGCGGCACTTCGTTAGCTTGCCCGGCCGAGGCCATAGTATAGATAAAGTCAGGATTCCAGGCGGAAACTACATAAGACTTGCGGAAAGGCTTGTTTTTTAATCCTTCTATGCACCAGCCCAGCTGGTCAATCTCGCGGCCGTCGGAAGCCGGCCAGCGGCGCCACATTTTACCGTAGACGCAGATTAAATCGCCCCAATTTTTAACAAATTCGTCATTAGCCGGCAGTTCTTTAATTTTGGCAATGAATTGTTCTTGTGTTAAATCTTTTTCCGGCTCATTGTGCAGGCAATGCTTATGGTATCTTTTCCAGGCCCATTCGTCCCAAATATGCACATTATTGTCCACTAAATATTTTACATTGGTGTCGCCGCGCAAAAACCAAAGCAGTTCAATAATAATGCCGCGAGTGAAGACTTTTTTAGTGGTTAAGAGAGGAAAGCCAAGGCTCAAGTCAAAACGGATTTGCCGGCCGAAAACCGAACGGATAGTGGGCGGCTGTTCTCCCTTGGCGGCATATTGCGCCTTGACTTCGGGCGTGAAAAAAACCTCTTTATCCGAGCCGTTATCCAAAATGTCTTTAAGCAGATTTAAATATTGGTATTCGGGATGCGTTTTATTTGACATATGGTTTTTATTATGATTAATATATAAAATCGGATAGTTTTTAAGGAGTTGGTCATTCAACAAACAATCAGTCAAGGAGGTAGATCATGGAGAGAACTTTAGTGTTGATCAAACCGCAAATGTTTATCGACCACGGGGATGTTGTTGCCAACGGGGCAAACGCTATCATGGCGTATTATTGGGCAAAAGGCCTGGGGATCATCGGCCATTTTCAATTCAGGTTTTCGGTAGAAATGGCTACTCGGTTTTATCAAGAGCATGTTGGCAAACCTTTTTTTGCAGGTCTTATAGAGGCAATGACCTGCGATGATTGCATCGCGTTAATCGTAGGAGGCGATGACGCGGTCAATAAAGTCAGGGAAATCAACGGCGCCACCGACCCGCGTAAGGCTCTGCCCGGCACAATCCGGCATAAATACGGCAGAATGGAAAGTGGCCCCTATAATGCCGTCCATGGGTCGGATTCTCCGGAAAGCGCGGAAAGGGAAATTAAGATCATCTTCGGATGACAAGGGGCAGTCTGCTAAAGTCACTTAATAGGATGTGAAATTCACATCCTCTTTTTTTATTTCTCTTTCCAGCCAGCCAAATATCTTTTTATTTTAATTAGCAATGGCTTAAGAATTTTTTTGCCGGATTTTGTTTTTATAAATTTCATTCTGTCGTTAAAGGTAATGTCTATAAATATTTCGGTGTTTACTTTATCATAATTCGGTTTACAATTATACCAGTCAATTTGGGCAAAACCGTCGGCTTCAAAAAGCAGCTGCCGGTCAGATTCTTTTATATTGGCATGCTTGTCATGGTTTTTAATTAAATAGGCGATGCGATTTATTTCTTTTTTAGAAAAATAATTTAGTTTTGATAAAAATTTTTTGGCGTTTTCCGCGGCTAAACGCGCGTGGTCTGGTTTGGCGGCCAGGCATTCAACATGGGCGTAGCCGCGGCGTAATTTTTTATAACCCGTGTCATGAAAAAAAATCGCCGGAATCAAGATTCTTTCATCTCCGCCTTCAAGCTTAATTAATTTTTTAATCCATTTAACAGCGCATAGAGTGTGTCTGGTATCCCAGCCGGTGCGCCCAATTTTTAATAATTTTAAGACTTGCTGTTTAATTTTAGCTTCTATTTTTTCATCTAATTTCATATTATATCCAACCTAATTCTTTATACATCTCCTGACTCGGGGGTGTAAGTTTTACTTTTTTAAGATTTTTTCTCTCAACCCATTGCAGTTCCGCAATATCGTCGCCAGGTTTGCTATTACCGCCGCTTAAATCTATATCACATAAATATTCTAAAAAAATATATTGAGTTGTAATTCCATATTTATTTTCCGTAACGGCTTCGCGAGGATTTTTGCGGTATTTAGGACAAATGTTTATCGGGTTGTTTATTTTTATTTTAGCCTCTTCTTTTAATTCGCGTTTTAGTTCTTTTAAAAAATATTCATTATTATACTCTTCACCTAGTAATAACTGTTCGGTTTTTTCTATGTCTTTTACGCCGCCGCCTAAAGTATGCCAGACATCAGGGTAAGGAGGTATGCCTTTAGCCTTTTTGCCAAGTAATATTTTATCGCCATTACAGATTATTCCGCAAACTATAATACGTTTTTCCATTTTCATAAATTTATTTAAATCTGTTTTTCTTTTCCCTCCGTAGCCACGCGGCCGCCCTGCCATTGGCCGCGGTACTCGTTGCCTTGGCCCAGAACTTCATGAAAAGTAATATGAACGATGCGCGCGCCGAAGGAAATTTTAATATTTGATTTACCTAAATTATAAATACCGAAAGTTAATTCACCCGAGTAGCCGGGTTGCACAATTCCGTTGAATAAACCCAGGCCGGAACGAAACATAGTCGTGCGCGGAAAAATTATGCCGGAAAGAGTGGTTGGCAAATTAACCTTTTCCATGGTTTTTATTAAATAGTATTTATTCGGTTCAAAAATAAAAAAGTTTTCCGCTTCTGGTTTGTCAGATTCGTGTTTGGCAACTAAATTTATTTTCGGCGTGTCGCGTTCTTCAACGCCTAAAAAGCCCGCGTGCCCTGAGCCTGTCGAAGGGCCTTCTAATTCATAAACTTCAGCTAGGCGCAAATCAAAACCTGCGCCCTCGGGATTATTCATTTCCCGTTCGCAAAGATTTTCCACTAATTTTATTTCTTTAACCAATTTGTGAAGTTTTTGTATGCCTAAAATCATAGAATTTTTGTCATTGCGAGCGACTAGCTTACTTTTGTCATTCCCGCGCAGGCGGGAATCCAGGTTAAACCCGCAGAAAGTTCGGTTTATTGATTCGATTGTTAAATAAAATGTTTATGCCACTTAACCCTGGATCCCCGGGTCACCCGCCCGTACCGAACGCCAGCCCGACAGAATCATTCTGGCGGGGGTACGTTCGGGCGGAAGCCCGAGGATGACAAATAAAAAGATTGCTTCGCTCCTTTCAGTCGCTCGCAATGGCAGAATGTAATTATATATAAATATTACCTGTGTATTGCCTTATTTTTATGCCCTTTTTTTCAGCCAAGCCCCAAATTTCATTTTCTTTTTCTTCATCTTGGCCGCCTTCTTTTATTCTTTTGTATTCTCCATAATAAACGATTTCTATGATGCCGGCGTTATTTAAAATTTTCAGGCAGTCATAGCAGGGCAGTAAGCTGGCGTACATGGTGGCGCCTCTAAGCCTTCTCGTGTCCTGGGCGTTGACAATGCCGTTCATTTCCGCGTGGGCGCCGCGGCAGCGTTCTAGTTTTTTAGTAATCGGGTTGCCGTCAACTTTAGCGCAGCCGATTTCCAGGCAATGATAATCGCCTTCGGTCGGGCCGTTATAACCCATGGAAATTATGCGGTGGCGGTCGTCAACGAACACTACGCCGGTTTCATGAAATTTACAGGCCGCCCGCTTGGCGACCAGTAAAGCCAAATTTATAAAAGTTTCATCCCAGCCGAATCTTTTGGTTTTGGGATTTTTTAGGCTAACTCGACTATGAGGAGCATCGCAGGCATTGCATTCTGTCATATTGATTTTTTTATTAAATAATTAAAGGGTTATTACATTTTAACAAATCATTAAGAATAGGGCAAATATAAAAAGCGCTCCTTAACCAGGAGTGCTTTTTGTCTCTTAAATTTTAGTTTTTCGTTGCCTGTTCTTTATTTATAAATTTTTTTATATCATCAACCGCGCTCATCATTTGAGCCGGGAAAATTATGGTGGAATTTTTCTCAATACTGATTTCGGCCAGGGTCTGCAGGTTTCTTAGCTGCAGGGCAATCGGGTGAGCGGCCATAATGTCGGCGGCTTGGCCTAATTTTTCCGCGGCTAACAGTTCACCTTCGGCCGCGATAATTTTAGAGCGCTTTTCTCTTTCAGCTTCGGCTTGTTTGGCCATGGCGCGCTGCATATTTTCCGGCAGTTCAATATCTTTTATTTCCACCAGCTCAACCACCACGCCCCAGGGTTCGGTATGAGTATCTAAAACCGTGCGGATTTCTTTATTAATGGTGTCGCGTTCGGACAAAACTTCATCCAGCTGGAACCGGCCGACGATGTTTCTGACCGTGGTTTGGGCGATCTGGTCAATGGCTTGGCGCACATTTTCAATGGCCACGATGCTTTTTATGGCGTCAACAACTTTAAAATAAGCCACGGCCGAGATATCCACCGAGACATTGTCTTTGGTAATAATTTTTTGCGGCGGAATCGGCATGGTCATAGTCCTAAAATCAACTTTGCGCATCCATTGAAAATAGGGGACAATCCAATTTAAGCCAGGTTCTTTTACGGCAATAATTTTACCCAGAAAAAAGACCACGCCCTTTTCATATTGCTGTACCACTTTAAAGCCGGGCAAAACAATGAAAACGATTATAAAAAACAGAGCATACAATAATAATGGCATAAATTTGAGGTTAATAATTAATAATAACTTGATATTAGCAGAAGATAGCTAAGAAAAGCAATTTGATATTTTGCAAAATACCCGCTTATTTTATTGGTAAATGTCGTGATTTCCTACTGAATGAAAATATGTTGTATTTTTGTCTCTTGAAAATTCAAAAATTATTCTGTATTTATAGCCAATGGAAAAAGATAAAAACCCGCTCAATTTACCTTTAAGTCTGTGGGTTTTTAACTTTGGGTTGAATGGATCTTCACGAAAAAGAGTTTCTTGCTCTTCGGCGATATCTTTGATATTATCCGGCAGTCTTTTATATTCTCGAGCGAATTTTGAGCCGTAGATTATCTTCATAAAAGGCGATTATTATCTTAAGGCCTTTAAAGATTTTAATATTTTGCCATTTCCAGAGGTAATTTCTTGGCGGCTTTGGTTAAGTTCGCTTAAAAGTTTGCCTGCTTGCCACTCTCTTAATAAGTGGCGAAAAAATTCGCTGGTTGAAGAATAAGAACCGGTTTTGACCGCGCTCTTTACGGCCTTAGCCATAGGAGAGGGCAAGGAGATATTAATTACTTCGCGCATATGTTTAATATTTAGAGTTCATCTCAAAAATAATCTATGGCTTATTTTCGGTCTTTTTCGGCTATAAAATTTGAAAATTTCGTCGAAATAATTTATTATTCCTCCTCAATTTTCAGATTTTTCGCTTGAAAAATCCTCGAAAATAACTTATAGCTATTTTTAAGATGAACTTTGTTGTAATAGTTTGTATTACAATATTATCATAGGCCAAAAACCCTGTCAAATGTCGAAAAGTTGTAAGGTTGCGTTTAAATCGTAAATTGGCTAAAATTAAGACTTAGCAGGACTATGGACAATTATTCCGACGAACATCTTCACTTATGAAACATTTATTTAAAAAGCACAAATTTTATTGGTCGCAAAAGCAGTTCGCTTGGTCGGTTTTATTCGGTTTGCTTCTTTTGGCCGCCAGCTTGGCGATTAACTATTACGCCAACCTTTATGCCATAGAAAAAGCCGGCAATTCGGTTGGTGATATTTTGCTTAATATTTTGCCGGTGGTAAACACCAATATAATTTTTTTTGAAGGAGCTATAGTATTTTTGTTTTTATTGTTTGTCTTGATGGTGTATGAGCCTAAAGGCATACCTTTTGTTATTAAAAGTGTTGCTTTATTTATAGCTATTCGTTCCTTTTTTATAGTTTTAACTCATTTCGGGCCTGATCCGACCCAGGCGCCTTTTAATGATAATGCCTTTTTAGCGATTTTTACTTCCAGCTCCGATTTATTTTTTTCCGGCCATACCGGGTTACCATATTTATTCGCCTTGATTTTTTGGCGGCAAAGAAATTTGCGCTGGCTTTTTTTAGGCTCCTCGGTCGTTGCCGCCGTCAGCGTTTTATTAGCCCATTACCATTATACGATTGACGTGGCCTCGGCCTTTTTTATAACTTTTAGCATTTTTCATATCGCTCGTTGGTTATTCAGGAAAGATTATGATATGTTTCTTAGTGATTTTGAAAATAAGCCGGAAGCCGCGGCTAGTTAAATATTTAAAAAATAAAAAAAGATGCTCCGTAATTTTGCGGAGCGTCTTTTTTATTATGAAGTAAGAGCTTATTTGAAAATTTCGTTGCGAAAGCAACTTTCCAAACAGGCTCTAAAATTTTATAATGCTACTTTTAGGCCCGGGCCCATGGTTGAGCTGATGTAGACTTTTTTAATGTAAATACCTTTTGAGGTCGCCGGCTTGGCTTTTCTAATCGCCTCTAAAAGCGTCTCAAAATTTTGTACTAATTTTTTAGTCTCAAAAGAGGTTTTGCCAATGGCAACGTGCACATTTCCGGTGTCATCATTTTTTAAGCTTACTTTCCCTTTTTTTAATTCGAGAACGGCTTTAGCCGGGTTAAGCGTAACAGTTTCGTTTTTAGACGAAGGCATCAGGCCGCGAGTGCCTAAAATTTTGGCGATTGAAGCTAAATTTTTCATCATGGCTGGTTCGGCTACGGCTACCTGAAAATCGGTTTTTTCGGTTTTTTTGATTTCATTAATTAAATCTTCTCCGCCAACATAATCAGCGCCAGCCTGACGGGCTTCTTCTTCTTTAGCCGGGGTAACGAAAGCCGCCACTTTAACGGTTTTACCCGTGCCGTTAGGCAGGGAGACGGCCAGCCTGACTTGCTGTTCGCCTTTTTTAGTATCAATGCCTAAGCGGAAATGGATTTCCATTGAAGCGTCAAATTTTGTTTTAGATAATTTTTTACTCAATTCAACGGCTTCAGTGATTGAATAAGCTTTATTAGCGTCGTATTCAACGGTGACGGCTGCTTGGTTTTTGTTAGCCATAATTTTCGTGGTGCGAGCGTCAGCTCTGGGCTGACTCCCACAAATTAGTTAATTAATTGTCATCGCGAGCCCTGTATTTGGGGCGAAGCAATCTCTGGTAAAAATCCACATATGTGCCATTGAACCGGAGATTGTGAAGCCTGTCCCGAGCGAAGCGAAGGATCCGCGTTTGCTTAGCCGCTCCTCGCAATGACATTATTTTATTTCTACTCCCATTTGCCTAGCAGTGCCGGCGATAATTTTCATGGCCGCTTCAATATCATTGGCATTAAGGTCAGGCATCTTAATTTCGGCAATTTCTTTAAGCTGGGCGCGAGTAATTGAACCGACTTTTTCCGTTGCCGGCTTACCAGAGCCTTTAGGAATTTTCGCGAATTTTTTAATCAATTCCGAAGCCGGAGGAGTCTTTAGAATAAAAGTATAAGTCCGGTCTTCAAAAACAGTAATTTCCACCGGCGTGATATCGCCCATTTTATCTTTGGATCTTTCGTTAAAGTCCTTGCAAAATTGCGCGATATTTAAGCCATGCTGGCCTAAAGCCGGACCTACCGGGGGCGTGGGGTTAGCCTGGCCGGCCGGAATTTGCAATTTAATTTTAGTTAATATTTTTTTGGCCATAGTAATTGTTTTATTATTTTATAATCTTCCGTCCCCAACAAATCTACGAATTGGCTACGAATAATACAAATAATAAGAAGCCTTTATTCGTTGTATTTGTAGTGGATTCGTTGATTCGTGGGAGCTATATTTTTTTTATTTGCAAAAAATCCAGTTCAACCGGAGTTTCCCGTCCGAACATTGAAACCATGACTTTAATTTTGCCTTTGGCTTCGTCGATATCGGCGACTTTGCCTTCCAAGTTTTTAAACGGACCGTCAATAATGCGCACCGGCGAATTAATCGAAACGTCAATTTTAAATTTAGGCTCTTCCACACCCATGCGCTTTTGCAAATCTTTTATTTCATGCTCCGAAATCGGCGTCGGGATAGTGCCGGTGCCAATAAAGCCAGTAACGTTCGGCGTATTTCTGACCACGTACCAGGAATCGTCGTTAACGATCATTTCCACTAAAACATAGCCGGGAAAGATTTTTTCTTCAACGATTTTCCGTTTGCCGTTTTTAATTTTAATTTTTCTTTCCGTAGGAATTAAAATATTATAAATTTTGTCTTCCATGTCCATGGATTCGATTCTTTGTTTTAAATTTTGCGATACGTTTTCTTCATAACCGGAATAAGTGTGTAAAACGTACCAGCGTCGGCCTTGATTTAATGTTTGTTTAGCCATATGATTGTGCCCCCTTGATAAAGGGGTTTGGGGGATTATCGATTGATAATTAAAAATTCCAGGCCTTTGGTAAAAACGAGATCCAGGAGCCCTAAAAATAAAGCCACTCCCACGCTGATAAAGATTACCAGTAAAGTATAATTATAGGTTTCTTTTTTAGTCGGCCAAGCAACTTTTTTCATTTCTTCAATCGAGGCCTTTATGTAGTCAATTATTTTTTGCATAATTTCTATTAAAAAACAGCCCTGGCGGGCGGTGTTTATTTATATTTATATATTACACAATCGGTTAAAGGCTGTCAAGCCGTTCGACAAGCTCACGACAGGCGCTTGGTTTAATTGATTGGAATATGGTATAATATAAATAATTTTAAAACTATGTTTTCAAATAGTTTCATTTTCTACAGCCTGCAAATATTAGCCGAATTGGTTTGGGATGTTTTGTATTTTCCAATTTGGTGGTATGGCCGCGGGTTGGTAAATTTAATCATGAGCATAATAAAATTTTTAGCCGACAAGCAGAAAGCTTTAGCGCTTTTCGTTTGGATAAAAAATATTTTCCGTCCGATGTACGCTCAATACGATTGGCAGGGCATGTTGATTAGTTTTTTTATGCGATTAGTGCAGATTATTTTTAGAAGCATAGTTATGCTGTTTTGGCTTATTTTTTCTTTGGCTATAATTATTTTTTGGATTTTATTCCCGGTGTTTGTTATTTATGAAATTATTTTTCAGTTTTTATAAAGTTATTTTTGTCATTGCGAGGAGCGTTAGCGACGAAGCAATCTCTGGTTAAACTCCGAGTACGTGAGATTGCTTCGCTACCTGCGGTCGCTCGCAATGACAGTATATGCCAATGCCTCAAGAAGATAATCAAAAATCAGCCATTCAATTTATCACCTGCCCCTCCTGCGCTGGCGCCGGTAAAACGGCCAAGGGTTCGGCATGTAAAAATTGTTCAGGCGCGGGCGTGATAGCAATTTACGCAGGCAGATTTTTTTATTGGAATCTTCTTATAAGCGTTCCGGCAATAAGGTTAAGACATTTAAAAAAAGGTTTGAATTTAGTTTTGAATTTATTAGCCTATATTATAGGGTTGGCCGGGTTGGTAGCTTTAGCATATTGGGTTTGGAGAGCGAGCGAAAACACGCAAACTCTAGATGCTTTTTCTTTCTGGCGCGTAAAAAGTTCGCTGATTTTAACTTTTTGGATAAGTTTATTGGCTGATATGTTTGTGATTTACCGTTTAAGCGAGGAAGAGGCGGCTAAACAAAAAATAACCAAGCCTAAATACAATCAAGCGGCGAAATTAGATTCTCCTAACAACTGGTCTGAATTTAATAAAATAAAAGGCAAATATAAAATTGAAGTTTCCAGCGGTTTTAGTTTCCCGGCGCTTAAAGTAATCGAACAAGCTTTTAATTCAGCCGATTACGCTCGGCAGGGCCGAGTTAGGCCGATTCATTTATTTTTTAATTTGCTAAAAGACAGGGGAGCGGCGGCGATTTTTTCCCGCCTGAATATTGATTCGACCAAACTAATCGCTAAATTAAAAAATCAATTATTGGTTTTAGAAGCCGGAACCGAGCCAACTGAAATAGCCCCGGAAATTAAAGAGATTTTTTTTGAAAGCTACATCAGCGCTTTAAACTCCGGGCAAAAAAAAGTTGAGCCGATTCATTTTATATTGCCGATTTTAGCTCGGGATAAAAATTTAAGCGAACTGCTTTACGATTTGGAAATTGATCATGATAAAATAAATAATGTCATTCAGTGGTTTATTATTAGCCAGCGATTGATGGATAATTACCGCCTAAACCGCAAGGCTTCGCGTTTTAAGCCAGCCAATACCATGGATCGCGCCTACACGGCCGTGGCCACGCCGATCTTAAATCATTTCGCCTATGATTTAACTTTAGCCGCTAAATGGGGCCGGCTTGAATTATGCGTCGGCCGGGAAGCTGAAGTTAAAGCAATTTTTCAAGTTTTGGAAAGCGGTAAAAACGGAGTGTTGCTTTGCGGTCCCTTAGGCGTGGGTAAAAACATGGTTATTGGGCAAATCGCGCGCCAGATGGTAGAGGAGGATGTGCCGAAAATGCTAAAAGACAAACGGCTTTTAGAATTAGACATATCCCGGCTCTTAAGCGGGGTTCAAGCGGCTAAAGCCGAAGAAAGGCTATTAGTTATAATTGATGAAGTGGCCCGCGCCGGCAATATTATTTTATATATTAATAATATTGAAAATTTAATGGGCATAACGTCCGGGGGTGAAGAAAGCCTGGAGTTATCGGAAGTTTTAGTCAGCGCCATTAACCGGCACAATCTTATTTGTCTGGCCAGCGTCAGCCAAGAAAATTATGTTAAATATATTGAAAATAAACCCTTGGGCAATATTATGGCTAAAGTGGAGGTCGAGGAACCTGATAATAATTTAGCCATTCAAATGCTTGAGAGCAAGATTGGTTTTTACGAAGCCAAATTTAAAGTTTATTTTACTTACGCCAGCATCGCCAAAGCCGTGGAATTATCAGCTAAATATATTAATGATAAATATTTACCGGCTAAAGCGGTTGATATTTTAGAAGCCATCGCGGTCAAAGTTTCTAAAAGTAAAGGCATAAATAGCCTGGTTGATGTTGAAGACGTGGCCGAAATTATCAGTAAACAAACAAAAATTCCTTTAACAAAAATCACCGAGAAAGAAAGCGAGGTTTTAATCAATTTGGAAGAAAAAATACATAACCGCATGATAGGCCAAGCCGAAGCCGTAACCATGGTGGCGGCGAGTTTAAGGCGGGCGCGCACGGAATTAAGGGAACAAAAGCGGCCGATCGCCAGTTTTCTGTTTTTAGGCCCGACCGGAGTCGGTAAAACCGAACTGGCTAAAACCGTGGCCGAAGTTTATTTTGGCGACGAAGATTATATGATTAGGATTGATATGAGCGAATATCAGCGCCAAGAGTCGCTTGAAAAAATGATCGGTTCGCCAGACGGCGTTTTAGGTTATTTGACCGAGGCCGTGCGCAAAGCGCCGTTCTCTTTAATACTTTTAGACGAATTAGAAAAAGCGCATCCGGATATATTAAATTTATTTTTACAGGTGATGGATGACGGCCGCTTAACCGACGGCGCGGGCCGAACCATTAATTTTACTAATTGCATTATCATCGCTACCTCAAATATCGGCGCGGTTTATATTCAGGATCAAATTAAAGCTGGCGCTTCGCTTGATACGATAAAGCAATCGCTCATAAACGATCAGCTTAATAAATATTTAAAACCGGAATTAATAAATCGTTTTGACGGCGTAATCGTCTTTAAGCCGCTTGAACTCGCCGAAGTTGAAAGTATTACTAAATTAATGTTAAATAAAGTCAAGAGCCTGCTAGAAGTTAAAGGCATAGGTTTAAAATATGACGAGCAGGGGATTAAAAAATTAGCTTCGCTAGGCTTTGATCCGAAATTCGGCGCTCGGCCGTTAAGGCGCTTGATTCAGGAAAAAATTGAAAACCAAATCGCTAATAAAGTTTTAGCCGATGGCCTGAAAAGAAGGGATACGGTAGTAATTGACGGCGAAGCTGGTGTGAGCGTGGAGAAAGGAAGGGAGTTATAGAAAATAAGAAAAAGAAAAAGGACGACTGCATATAAATTTTTCACGTGAAAAAATTTATATGCGATGTCGTCCTAGAAAACTAGAAAGAAAGATTAGCCGCAGAATAGCTGGGCGATATTTCCTTTCCCTGTTACTTTGAGGAATATTTGGCCGGCCGGGATATTCCCGTGCTTTTGTTGAATTTTTGCCAATTGGTGAGAGGCTTTATCTATGTCAGTTATTATAACTTTTTTTATACCTTTATCCCTAATTGCATCCATCGCTTCACCAATTAATTCATTGGCATTATCAGTTGCGAGCGCTAAAAATACCACTTTACATCCAGCCAAGTCAGCATTTACAACAATTTTCCTCATTTTCCCCTCCATTAATTTGTTTTTTGTTTTTTAAAGTCGTTCCACTTATGCTTATTAACTAATTTTCACCCCCTTTTTTATGTGCGATTTTTAGGATAATTTATTAATTTATCCTTTAAAAATATATTATAGCTTAATTTCAAAAAAAAGCAAATTTATATTGCGAAAAACTAAAGACTGTCATTGCGAGCCCCTGCTCGGGGCGAAGCAATCTAACGGATATTGAGTTTTAGACCAAAGCTTGTTTTTCGTGAGATTACTTCGTTATTACCACCGGCTCAAGGCCGGTGTCCATTCCTCGCAATGACAAATAAAGAGTTTTGGCTTGCCCCTGGATTGCGGCTTAGTGGCCGCAATGACGAATTATCAATATATGCTGTTTTATCTTCAAATTTTTATAGTAACTTTACTTTTGTCAGTCGCGCTGACTTTTTTAGTAATTAAGTTGGCGAAGAAACTAAAAATTGTTGACAGGCCTGATGACGACAGAAAAATTCATATGCTGGAGACGCCGCTTCTCGGCGGGTTAGCCATTTTCGCGGCGTTCTTTGTTGTTTTATATTTTGTCCATGATAAACTTTTAACCGGCAATTTGGAACCGCGGCATTGGCTGGGGTTTTTTAGCGGTGCCTGTTTTTTAATGATCGGCGGCTGGCTGGACGACAAATATAATTTAAAACCGGCTTGGCAAATTATTTGGCCGGCGCTGGCCATCGTGAGCGTTATCGCCGGCGGCGTGCAAATTGAAAAAATTACCAATCCGTTCGGCGGTTTTATTTATCTGGGCGCTTTGTCGGCCGGGCTAATAGCTTTGTGGCTGTTAGGCATGATGTATACGACTAAGCTTTTGGACGGACTTGATGGCTTAGTTAGCGGTATGACGGCCATCGGCGCGTTAGTAATTTTTTTATTTACCATGAGCGTGAAATATTATCAGCCGGATATCGGTCTGGCCGCTTTAATTTTGGCGGCTGCTTGCCTGGGGTTTTTGTTTTTCAATTGGCACCCGGCAAAAATATTTTTGGGCGAAGGCGGGTCGTTATTTTTAGGTTACGCCTTGGGAGTGCTTTCAATTATATCGGGCGGTAAAATCGCCATTGCCTTATTGGTTATGGGCATACCGGCGCTGGATGTAGCTTGGACTATTATCAGGCGCTTGGCCGCTGGCAAAAACCCATTTAGATTTGCGGATAACAAACATTTGCATTTCCGCCTGCTAAATATGGGTTTAGGCATTAAAAAATCAGTTTTGCTTTTTTACGCCATTTCCATTATTTTTGGCCTAGCCGCCTTATTCTTGCAAAGCAAAGGCAAAGTACTGGCTTTGGCCGCGCTTTTGATTATTATGATATTGATTGTTATGTTTTTCGCTTATCTTGACAGAAAGAACAAAGTAGTTTAAGATAATTTTATTACGCTTCACTTTTGTGAGCTTTTATTTTTAATAATAAATTCTGGATTCCCTCCGCCAGCCGGCGGATGCGCGGGAATGACAAAAATATGAAAATAGCAGTTATTAAAACCGGCGGTAAACAATATAAAGTTGCCCCAGGACAAAATTTGAAAATTGAAAAAATTGACGGTGAAGCCGGCGCGGCTTTAAAATTTCAAACTTTACTGGTGGCTGAAGAAGAAAATATCCGGCTAGGCAAGCCTAGCTTGGGCGAAATAGTTGAAGGTAAAATTTTAGAGCAGGGCAAGGGTAAAAAAATTAGCGTGGTAAAGTTTAAAAACAAAACCAGATATAAAAGAAACGTCGGCCATAGGCAGCCGTTTACTAAAGTAGAAATAACCAAAATTGCATAATAAAAATCCCGCGATAAGCGGGATTTTTTATACTTGTCATTCCCGCGAAAGCGGGAATCCAGGGGTAAAAAGTATAACGTTTAGGAATATTCGAAGTGTACCGACGAGGCACATTTAGATGAGCGAGCATTAAAAATAAAATTATTTTGATTCTTTAATTATTTTATAAAGATGTATATATGAGCCAATCATAATAATTGCCCTTAATAATATACTTATATTCATTCCCCATAATAGATCGCTTAAATTTGCTAATACAAAAATAATTAGCCAGCATAAACCTATTAGGGCCTTATTATAAAACGCAAAGCCTGCACCCACAATTATAAAGTTTAGAACATAGGCAATTATTTTTTTAGTTTTTGGTTGCATATAAAATATTTTATATTATTTCACCTAACTATCGTTTATAACATATTCCTACCACTCTCTCCTGGATTCCCGCTTTCGCGGGAATGACAAAGGTGTTTACATCTCGTTTCTATACTTTAGGGCGTTCGATAAAGTTATTTCGTCCGCGTATTCTAGGTCCGCGCCCATAGGCAAGCCTTTAGCTAGGCGGGTGATTTTTATTTTATGGGGTTTTAACAGTTTAGCGATATATATGGAAGTGGTTTCACCCTCAAGGTCCGGGTTAAAAGCCAAAATAATTTCTTTAGCTGCTACTTGCGCTGAGCCTGCCTGCTGTGAGCTCGCCGAACCAGTTGAAGCGCTTTGTTTTAAACGATTTAATAGAGCCTTTATATTCAACTGATTCGGTTTTATGTCTTCAATTGTATTTATAACTCCGCCTAGAATATGGTAAACACCGTTATATTGCTTAATGGATTCAATGGCCAGCATATCTCGCGTGTCCGCCACCAGGCAGACTACCGAGTGATTTCTTTTTTGGTCGGAGCAAATTCCGCAGGGGTTAGCTTCGGCGATGGAGAGGCAGATTCGGCAGACAGTAGTTTTTTCTTTAACCTCGGCAATGGCTTGAGCGAATTGTTGGAGGCTCTCGGGATGTTGGTTTAATAAATAAAAAACATAACGCTCGGCCGTTTTAGGCCCGACCGTTGGCAGCTGGCAAAAATGATCAATTAAGTTTTGGATAGAAGCGGGATAACGCATGGAATTATAAATGACAAATGACGAATTTCTAATGACAAATCAATGGCAAAATTTTTATCCCCGGCAGGGGGCAAATGTCAAATAATTATTTGTCATTCGTCATTGGAAATTTGACATTCCGCTTATGCCTCCCATCTCTTGGACTTTTTTGGCCATTAGCTTTTGCGCTCGCTTGATAGTTTCGTTTATTGCGTCGGTTAAAATATTTTCCAGTTTATCCCTGGAAGCCTCGGTGTTTATGGCCAGCTTGGTAATTTCCATATTGCCATTCATGGTTACTTTAACGCCATTTTTTTCATACTCAACCGATTCTTGCGCTAAGGCATTTTGTAAAGTCTTGGCTTGATTTCTTAGATCTCTAAATTGTTTTAATTTGTTGAACATAATGCGTGCTGTCATTGCGAGGAGCCCGTTCCGCCATCTGGCGGACGAGGCGACGCGGCTTCGGCGTGAGCTCAGCCGAACGGCAATCTCACGAATGCTTATTATGTAAATAGTCCGTTAGATTGCTTCGTCTCTGGCGCTTCTCGCAATGACAATTATTTAATTAATATTCCGGCGGCGCTTCTTGGCCGGTTTTTTCCATATTTTTAAAGCTTACCGTATTTTCATCAAAGAATAAATTAACTTTGCCAGTCGGCCCGTTTCTGTGTTTGGCGATATATATTTCAGCCAGATGTTTTTCGCTTTCAGGCAGTTCATCGTAATTATAGCCCCGGTCAGCCGCTTTCCTATAAATAAACATAACTACGTCAGCATCTTGCTCAATCGAGCCTGATTCTCTTAAATGGGACAGCTTCGGTATGGCCGGCCTGGACATTTCTGCGGCGCGCGACAATTGAGATAAGGCGAAGACTGGTATATTCAATTCGCGGGCGATTGCCTTAAGGCCGCGGGTAATTTCCGAAACTTCCTGCACGCGGTTATCGCCGTATTTGCCTCGGCCTTCCATTAATTGCAAGTAGTCGATAATTAATAGCCCTAAACCCTTTTCAACTTGAAGCCGGCGCGCTTTAGTTCTTATTTCCATAATATTGGAGCTGGCTGAATCGTCAATATAAATTAGCGTTTCGGATAATCGGCCCATGGCGTCGCCGATGCGCGAGAAATCATTGTCTTCTTCTTTATCCGATAATTTTCCCGTGCGCATGCGCCATAAGCTTACATTGGCTTGGGCGCAAAGCATGCGGTCGACTAATTGTTCCTTGCTCATTTCCAGAGAAAATATGCCGACAGGAACTTTGCTGATGCTGGCTGATTGCCGGGCGATATCCAGCGCTAAAGAAGTTTTTCCCACGCTCGGCCTGGCGGCTAAAATTATTAAATCTGATTTTTGCAAACCGGCCAAAAGATTATCCAGATCGGGAAAGCCGGTGGGCAAGCCGCGCAATTTTCCGCTTTGCTTATGCAGTTCGTCGATTCTGTCAAAGGCTTCAGTTAATAAGTTATCAATCGGCTGAAAAACATTTTTTAAATATTTTTGCGAGACGCCGAATAATTTTTGTTCGGCTTCATCCAGCAATTTTTCGATTTCTTCGTCTTCCCGGTAGCCAAGTTCGGTTATTTCGGCCGAAGCGGATAAGAGGCGCCTTAAAGTGGCTTTGTGCTGGATAATATTGGAATAATGGACCACATGGGCAGAAGTAGCCACGGTATTGCCCAATTCCGCTATATAGGTTCGTCCGTTGACGGCTTCCAATTTATTTTTTTCTTCCAGTTTTGAAGTCAAGGTTAAAATATCAATCGGTTCATGGCGGGTGTAAAGTTCCCGCATAGTTTCATAAATAAGACCATGGCTGTCTTTATAAAAATCTTCCGGCTGGAGCGTGTCGGCGATTTTAAAAATCGCGTCTTTATCAATCATTAAACAACCTAAAAGAGAGGCCTCGGCCTCGATGTTTTGCGGCGGTAATTTTGAAATTAAATCTTTTTTATCCGGCATGTTTTTATAATACCCTGGCGAGCTGGTTTAAGCAAGAGTGAAATTTGCCATTTTTTTAACTTTTCATGCACTATCTTTCCACTGATTGCCAGTAATTCATAACTCGCAACTCATAACTCAAAATGCTATAAAATATAAAGGGTTGCGAGTTATGAGTTGCGAGATGTGAGATTTTCTTGCCATTTTTAATAATATATGTTATTTTATTTATAGTTTCCGTCCATAATCGTGGATTTTTTTATTATCGCGCGCTGTTAGCTCAGTTGGCAGAGCAGCTCCCTTTTAAGGAGAAGGTCACTGGTTCGAATCCAGTACGGCGCACCCTCTTTCGCTGAAGTTTCAGAGGACAAGCCTCTTAAGCTTGCGCTACGAAGCCTTGGCGTAGTAGCGCCACCCTAGCTCAGCTGGTAGAGCAACGGTTTTGTAAACCGTAGGTCGTCGGTCCGAATCCGACGGGTGGCTCAATATTCCCGCTAGACGGGTTTTTTTATTGTAAAGTTATGGTAGTAAAAATTAAAATCTATACTCTCGGCTGTAAAGTTAATCAGTATGATTCGGGCAAGCTGGCCAGTGAATTGGTTCAAGCCGGCTTTATGATGGCTGGTAAAAATGCTGACATAACTATAATTAATAGTTGCGCCGTAACTAAAACGGCTATGATAAAAAGCGGACGCATGATAAAGTTGGCGAAAAAAGAAAATCCTAAAGCCAAAATTGTGCTGGTGGGTTGTTGGCCCAAGGCGGGAGAAATCCGAAAGAATATGGCGGGCGTGGATTTGGCGGTTAAGACAGGAGACTATAAAAATTTAATTAAACTAATTTGTAAACAATATCGGAAGCAATCTGAGATTGCTTCGCCCGTTAACGCGAGGCTCGCAATGACAGATAAGGGCAGGTATTTTATAAAAATTCAAGACGGTTGCGAGCAGTATTGCAGTTATTGCATCATTCCTTATACGCGCGGTAAATTAAAAAGCAGGGCAGAGAAGGAAATTATTTGTGAAATTGAGCAGGCGGTAAAAGCCGGGTATTTGGAAATTGTGTTGTCCGGGATACATCTGGGGCTTTACCGATCTGTCATGCCGGACTTGATCCGGCGTCCAGAAAGAATGGCAGCGAAAATAAATTTGGATTCCCGCTTACGCGGGAATGACAGTACCAACTTGGCAGGCTTATTGAAAAAAATAATTAAAATTAATGGGCTTGGCAGGGCGCGGCTTAGTTCAATTGAAGCCACGGAAGTCAGCGATAAACTGATAAGTTTGATGGCAGAGTCAAAAAAGATTTGTAAGCATCTGCACATACCTTTGCAATCCGGCTCAGATAAAATTTTAAAATTAATGAACCGGCCCTATGATGCAGAATATTTTCAAAATAAAATAAAGCAAATTAGGCAAGCCATGCCGGATATTGCCATTACCACCGACGTGATAGTCGGGTTTCCCGGTGAAACCGAAAAAGATTTTCGCGATACGGAAAAATTTATCAAACAAATAAAATTCAGCCGCTTGCATGTTTTTCCTTTTTCCGCTCACGGAAAAACACCGGCCGCTAAATTTCCCGGACAAGTGGAAGAAAAAACTAAAGCGCGCCGGGCTAAAATATTAAGACAGCTTAGTGTTAAGCTGGCGGAAGATTATAAAAAGAAATTTAAGGGCAGGGAAATGGAAATCGTGGTAGAGCAGATTAAACAAGGAAAAATGATTGGCAAGACCGAATATTATTTTGAGGTTGAGGTTACTAGAAAAAAAATAAAGAATAAAAATTTAAAAGTAGGGGAGATAGTAAAGGTAAGATATTAGATAATAATTTTTTAAAATAAGGGCTAACTTTTGCCCTTGTTTTTTTAATTTTAAATATTGACAAAAATAGTGAAAAATGATAAGGTTTAAAGTTGAATTTTTTACTGATATATCCAGAAATTGTCAAATTTTAAGTTAAACAGTATTTTATTAAATTTTAGCCAAAAATAGCCAGATAATTAGGATAAGGCTTAATTGTCCTTCTATTTTCTTTATATGGAATACAAACAATTCATAAATTTAGTCAGCCAAAAAAAACTAACGGTTTTTACCATAACCGCGGTGTTTTTAATCGTGGTATCGCTGATTACTTTTTTACAGCCTTTGCGCTATAGCGCTACTAGCACATTACTGGTAGTGCAAAACTACGGGCCTAATACGGATGCTTATAATGTTTCGCGTTCTAATCAATTTTTAAGCAATCTCTTAGCTCAAGTAGTTTATACTGATTCATTCTACGGTAAAGTTATGGAGTCTGGTTATAATATAGATAAAAATCTTTTTTCTACGGACGTTAATAAAAGAAAAAAGGAATGGCAGAAAATGGTTTATACCAGAGCTATAGCCGATACGGGCATGATTACCCTAAAAACTTACCATCAAGATAAGGCCACGGCTGATAAAATAAATCAAGCTATCGCTTATACTTTAATGACTAAACATAGCCAATATCACGGCTTGGGCGATAATGTTAAAATTAAGGTAATCAATGATTCAACTTTATCGGATTGGCCGGTTAAGCCGAATATTATCTTAAATTTAATATTGAGTTTCATCGCCGGTTTGGCCGTAAGTTTATATTTTATTTATTTATTCCCAGCTAGGCAATTCAGCGTTAAGATTGATAAATTAGAAAATATTACTGCCAGCCAGCCGCTAACTGAACCAACTGAAGCCGAGCTTTCATCAGATGAAGCATTGGCTTGGCCAGAAGCACAACCGGAAATAGAACCGGTTTTAGCTTACAACCCGATTGAAAGTGAAGAGGAAAATTTTAGCTCCGAGCAGGATATTGAGCATGATCTTGAAGAGTCTAAAGACGAATTTGAGCCTTATTTTAGGGGTGATATCAATAACGTAATTCAAAGATAATTTTATGATAAGAGAACATAGAAATAAAATAACAGTTTTAATTCCGGCTTATAACGTTGAAAAAACGATTAAGCGCTGTCTTAAGTCAGCTTTATGGGCTGATGAAGTTTTAGTAGTGGACGGCGCTAAAACTGGTTTTAGCACTGACAAAACCGTGGCCATAGCTAAGACTATGGGTGCGCGCGTTTTAAAACATTTTTATATTTACAGCGCTAAGCAAAAAAATTGGGCCATACCGAAAGCTAAAAATAATTGGATATTACTTTTAGATTCAGACGAAGTAATTACCGCGGCCTTAAGAGAGGAAATTATTAAATTATTAAATTCCGAGAAAATAAAAAATTACGATGGCTTCGGCATCCCGCGCCGGCATTATTTTTTAGGCAAGTGGCTTCACTGGGGCGGCCGTTATCCTCTATATAATATCAGGTTGTTTCGGAAAAACTGCCGCTATGAAGACCGCGACGTTCATGCTCATATAATTTTACCGAAAAATCGCGTCCGGATGCTTCAGGGCGACATTTTACATTATAGCGATCCGACTCTAGGCCATTTTTTTCAAAAATTCAACCGCTATACCACTTATCAGGCTAACTATATGATGAAGTTCGCCCGGGGTGAGAAAAAAATTGAATGGCAGAAATTATTTACCTATTATATTTACGGCAAGTCTTTAATAAAAGATGTTTGGTATTTTTTGCCTTTGGCGCCGGTTTTTAGATTTATCTATATGTATTTCGTCCGCTTGGGCTTTTTGGACGGCCGTTACGGCTTTTTAATCGCTATGTTGTATTCGTTCCAGGATTATGTTAGTAAGACTAAATATCTGGAAATGCGCGGTAGAAAGCCGGCTTTTAGATTTATGGCGCAGAAATTATTTATTAAAAAAATCGTGCCTAGGGGGTATGGCGATGGTATTGTGGATAGGGTGTATGGAGCAAATTAAAAGTTTACTTTTAATTTGTCATTCCCGCGAAGGCGGGAATCCAAGTTAAGTCCGTAGGAAGTTTGATTTACTGAAATGGTTATAAAGTAGTTTGTCTGTGCCATTTAACCCTGGATTCCCGACAGCCTGCGGCTTCGGGAATGACAGAAATAAAGGTGAGTTTAGACTAAGATTATCATTCGTGAGATTGTCATGGCTACGCCAGATCTCGCGTAGCGATTGACTTCGCTCCCTCTGGTCGTTCGCAATGACAAAGGCCGAATAAGCCGCCAAGTAGAGACCAGATTATTATTTGCAGAATAATTTTTTGCGATAAGGATTCAAAAATTGTGGCCGGCAGCAGGGCAATCAAAATTGCCAGCAAGCCGAAAGTAAGAACTTTAAAATTTAAGATGAAAACATGGCCGTAAAGATTGATTACGGTTTTTTTGTCCGCTAAACTTTTAAAAGTCAAAAAAGCATAATATATGGCGCCAAAAGTGTAAATTAAAAATATAGCTAAACCGGCCAGGCCAAGTTCAAGGGTTTGCAAGAGATAATCATTATGCGGCAGGGACACGCCGCCTTGCCAAGGCTTGGTATTCTCGATTATTGATTCAGCCGCGCCCACGCCATGGCCGAAAAATGGTTTAACTAAAATTTGCTCAAGGCTAACCCGCCAGATATTAAGTCGTGCGGTCATTGAGCTAAATAGGGCATTATCAAAAATTTCCAAAACGCGGTATTTTATATTTTCAAAAGCTAAAAAAATAATAGCGGTTAACGGCAGAGAAGCTAAGAGCAGCCAAATAATTTTTCTTTCCAAAAAAATTAGTAAAATAATAAAAACGGCCAAGCAAAGCCAGCTGGTTCGGGAATAGGTTAAGGTAAAGAAAAACAGCAAGCCGGCCAGATAGAAAAAAATCAGTTTATTATTTTTAAAGCCGCGGTCGGCTTTGGCTAGATAAAGCGAAATTAACAGTCCGGTAATTAAAAATAAAAATAAGCCTAAAGTATTAGGGTGGTCTAAGCCGCCGGTTAAGCGGCCTAAGGATGAATCAGATTCGTAAAAGTAGCCACCGGACGCCAATTGAAAAATAGCGACGATTAAAGGTATAATGGAAGAAAGAATAGAAACTAAAAATAATTTCATAAAAGCCGTTTGGTTGGAAAAATAAAAGTAGGCAATTAAATACATGGCGAAAGGAACTATCAAATAAATCAGTTCAATTAAGCTGGTTTGTAGATCAGCCGACCATAACATAGAAGCGCCGGCTAACATAATTGCGGCTAACATAATATATTTTAACGGTAAAGATTTTAAATCACGCCGTTTTTCCAAGAGAGTCAATAAGCCGAATAAGATGATTATTAGATATATAACCGAGGCCGGATTAAGATAAAAAGTATAATCATTTAAAAATGGCAAATAGTTTAAAATATTAATTTTTAGATAGTTGAAATAAAAAATCGCTGGCATGATAAAAATTATAAATAAGAAAATGTTTTGAAAATTAATCGCGGCCAGCGCAAAAATCGCGGTCATAGCTAAAAGAGATAAAGGCAAAAGATAGCCGGCTGACCAGTCGAGGCCGTTAACGAAGAAAGGGAGAGAAAGAATTAAAATAGCAGATAGTATAATATAGATTGTTTTAGAGAGAGACATAATATTCCGTCATTGCGGGCTTGACCCGCAATCCAGAAACCAGTTTTTATCGTCGAAATCTGGATTCCCGCTTGCGCGGGAATGACAAATGAATTAGTTAATCGCGATGACAGTATAATTCTAATTTTAGCTTAATTTATTAGATTTAGCAACAAAAATGAAATTAAACAGCCAAAAAAAAATATTTATCGTTTGGGGCAGAGAAATGCAATTGAGTAACCATCTGGGCCAAGCTTTAGGCGTCGAAGTAAGGCAAGTCTATTATAAAAAAATCGGTTTATACAATCTACCGACTATTTTTCGCTATATTTTTCAAGCCGTGGAAACGCTGTTTATTTTATTTGGAAAACGCCCGGCGATGATTATTGTTCAAAATCCTCCCGTGTTTGCGCCGTTAACCGTTCTATTATATTGTAAATTATCTGGCGCGAAATTCGCTATTGATTCTCATACGGCGGCTTTTTTAGATGATAAATGGAAAAGATTTTATGACCTGTTTAAATTCACGGCCGAACATGCCGTTTTAAATAGTTGCCATAATTATAAAAATTTGGAAATTTTTAAAAATTGGAGTGTTAAGCCGGCTATGGTCATGCAATTTTATAATCCGGTCTTTGATTTGGCGGAATTAAATTTGCCGATGCAAGACGGGAAAATTGAACAGGCGGTTAGGGCCAGCAATTTGCCAATAATGATGGTTAATCGTTTTGCCGGTGATGACGACTGGAAAACTGTTATTAAAACGGCCGAACTCATGCCGGAAGCTAATTTTTTCATTACCGGCGATTTTAAACAGAGAGGAATTGAAGAAAAAAAATTGCCGAGCAATGTTTTTTTAACCGATTATTTAGAGCACCAAGAATTTTTAAAATTAATGTGGCGTTGCCGTGTTATTTTAGCCTTTACTTTAAGGCCAGACACCGTGCTTTGGTCTATTCGCGAGATTATGTCTTTAAATAAACCTTTTATAACAACCGATAGCGAAGTTTTAAGGCATTATTTTAATGAAGTCGGTTTGTTTACTAAATCAGACGCAGAGGAGTTAAAACAAAAAATTGGACAAGCAATAAAAAATGAAAATGAAATAAAAAATAAAATTAAAATATTTTTAGAAAAAGATGGGTTAAGATGGTATAATGAACTTAAGAAATATAAGAGTTATTTAAATAATTAACATACCCCGTTAAGTCCCGCTTACGCGGGTCAGCCTAAAGCTGAATTTAACGGGGCAAGCAAAACTATGATTATCCTCCAAGAGTATCTTTTTACTTTCGGCTGGTCGTTAGTCGGCGCCATTTCCATGGCCGTGGCTTTTTTGGTCATGATGAAGGTGTTTAACAAACTGACGCCGTTTAACGAATGGGAAGAAATTAAAAACGGCAACATGGCCGTGGCCGTAACCGTCGCGGCCGTGATAATAAGCGCCGCTTTAGTGATTAGCAGCGCCATTAGTTAAATTTAGCCAAGTCATTAATTATGAAAAAAGCCAGCCTGATTATTGTTTTTATAATTTTAACCGGCGTCGGTTTAATGTCCGCAGAAACCAGCCTTAAAGCCGGCTGGTTTGATTTTTTATTTATTAGTAAAGATATTTTAACCGTGAGCGGCAATAAAATATTTTTTAATAAAGAAGAAATTTGGCTTACCGGCGTGGCTATGGGTGATCCGCACTCTCGCGTTGAAGTTGACCGGCGCACCGCTGCTGATTATGAAACAGTTAAAAAAGACTGGCGCGCCAATACTGTTCGGCTTTCAATCCACCCCGGAGTTTTTAAACGGGATTTGGATGACATGAAAAAAATATTAGAAGACGAAGTCGGCGCCGCTCGCGGACAAGGGCTGTACGTGATAATTGATTGGCATGTCATCGGTATGCCTAACGGCTGGTATAAGCCAAGCGTATACGGCGAAGAGCATTATTACAGCTATGACAGCAATTTCAATACGGCCAAAGAATTTTGGGAGATGATGGCGGTTAAATATCGAGGCGACAGGGGAGTGATGTTTGAATTATGGAACGAGCCGGCTGATCAGAAAAATAATAATTGGCAAAATCTTAAGCCGTATATGGAGCGGCTTTATGATATTATCAGAAGCCAGGGAGCAAGCAATATAATAATTATCCCAGGCGTTTGGTGGGCTTATGATTTAAGAGACATAAAAGATAAGCCTTTGATCGGAGAAAATATCGCTTATAGCTGGCATAATTATGAGGCTAATGGGCGTTATTTATCTTGGAGCCAAGCTTTGGACGGCTTAAATGATAAATACCCCATTATTGTCACTGAATGGGGTTATGAAATTGATCCAACGAGCAGTTATAACGTCAGGACCGATTACCCGGGGAAGTTTAAGCAGTTTATTTTGGACAAAGGCTTGCATTTTACCGCTTGGTGCTGGCACTCAAAATGGAAGCCCAGAATGTTTGAAAGCGATTGGGAAACCTTGAGCGACTACGGAAAATTCGTGAGAAGTTTTTTAATTGAGCTTGATCTTAAAAAACAACTAAGTTTGTCGGAAAATAAAATTAAAGCTTCGGTTAGAAGTCAAGTTGATAATTTTATAAAATATGGCGCTGACGCCAATTCAAAAAAGCTCGGCGAAGGGGAGCGGGCGGCCGTGGTTTATTCTTTTAAGCAGGCATTTGGCCGGATGCCGCAAAGCCCTGAAGATTTGGCCGATGTTTTAAAAATCGCCAACGGTTTATGCCCTAAGGAAAAAAATATTGAGGTCGAGAAGCTGGCTATGGCTGAATTTTATAAAATATATTTAAGGCCGGCGCATTTAAGCGATAGCCGTGATTACATGGCGGTCATGATAATGGCTTATGGTTTAAGGCAAAAAGCGGCTAACAGGAATTTAGCCAGCGAAGCGCAGGGCATTAAAATTTTTGAAGCGATTTATAAAAAATTGTCCAATACCACCCAAGAGTGGAATATCATGCAGGCTATAACTTATTCCGGGGCGGCAAGATAGTATTAAAATTTTAGTAAAAAAAGACCGGGGGCAGAAAATAGGTTTTAGCTATTTTTGCTCCCGGGTTGAGGCAACCTCTTTTTGTGGGTTGCTATTTTGTTGCCGGCGCCACAGGCTCTGTAGCGGCCTTTTTGTCGTCGCAGTCTGTACAAGCCGCGAGGACGTTGCGTAACTGCGCGCATGTCGCTAAACCGGCCTCTCCGTCAGCCGTGAGAGCGTACTTCTTCTGGAATTTTTTGATCCCATCGTTCCCCTCATAGCCGAGCTCTTTGAGCTTGTCTACGCATCCAGACTGGGAAAACACGGGGACTGATTTTTTTGCCGTTGCGGGTTTTGCTTGAGCAGCCGGCGCCGGAGCGGTTTTGGCCTTTTTGTCGGCCTCGGCTTTAGCATCGGCTAAACGTTTTACTTCGGCTGCTTCGAGGGCAGTCAGTTTAGCCTTCAAGGCATTAAGAAGCTCGGCATCCGGTTTAACTTCAACAGATGCGGCTTTGACTGCAACCACAGGTGTGGTTGGCGCAGCTTCGGTTTTAGTCTCGGCGGTTTTTTCAACCACGGCCGTGGATGAATTTTTAGCTTCAATTTTTTCTTCACTTTCATCTTCGTCGGTGCCGAGATCAAATTCCCACCGCCCGTGATTTTCGTCGGCGAATTCCTCGTTTGTTTTAGGTTGATTATCAAGTAAATGGTTGATAATCTCCCCCACGACTATCAGAGGTAAATCCCTTTCATTCGCATCATTATAGCATATTACCTGAGGTTGTCCTTTATACCACTTGGTCGCGAAGAAGCTTTTCGCCGACTTGTTCTTCGAACCGGGGCCACGGTAGTTTTCTATAATCTTTATATCCGAAATCTTTATATCCGATAATGATATGTTTGTCAGAGAAGGTTTTTCAGCCTTGGTCGCGGCAGTTTTTTCAACTGCTGGTGCAACGATTTTCGGCAAAGGCATTGCCGCGGCCACAACAGGGCGAGCCGTAACATTTTCAGACTTGGCGACGGTTTCCGCTGAAGGACCCTCTGCCGGGTAGATAATGGTGAACTTATAAGAGTCCCACTTCTCAGTACATTGCCTGTCAGGGACCAGCTGTTCCACAAGCTTCTTCATTTCATCGGTCACCATTGACTTCGTGGCACCGTTGAAAGGAATCAACTGGCGCCTCCACAACCCTTTTTCCAGGTCACATACCACCTGCATAGCGATCGAGTTGTTGGGTTTTTGAGTGTCGAATCTCGGTTCGCTAATCTCGACACCCTTTTTAATAGAAACTGTTTCCGCCGCCGTAATTGGCGCGTACCCAATACTGACGACCATCGCCAGCATCACCACCGCGAGTAACAATAACTTTTTCATTGCATCCTCCTTCTTTAGTGATGTCCTTTTTGGACGTTTATTTTTTTACCCCGTTTTTTGCGGGGCATCCCATATATTTTTACTCCAATCATTTTGACTGAAGATATTTCAATAAAAAGAACAGACTTTAACGTAATACTTTAGCATAATCAAGTATTCTTGTCAATTATTAAAATTTAATTTAATATTAGCCAATATAATTATTAGTATTTATTTGACATAGCCTAAAAAATATGATAATTTTGTAAGTTAATAAACAATTTAACGTTCATTCAAAACAAAAAATTAATTTTTGATTATATAGGGAGGAAAATAAGTCATGAAAACGAGAGTGAAGTTTCAGATGTTAGCTACGTTTTTAGTCTTACCGTTTTTGGTCGCAGCTTGCGCCACAACGACAACTCCGATAACGATTCCGGTCCAGACAAAACAGATTGGGTTAATCAATTTTAACAATCATCAGGCCGGCAGTTGGTACACGCTGGACATGATAAAAGAAGACTGGAATCCACGGCTGAAAAACGGCGACGAAGTTATAGATTTTAAAGGTATTATTCATCACCGGGCTATAGTGGTGGAAAATCAGGCTTTCAGTGGCAATGCTTTAAGAGTGTTTTTGCCCAAAGGTAAATTTTCACCAGCGGAAACCGGGGCACAGATTTTCGGCGATATTGGCGGCAAAGAGGAAGTGTATTTCGGTGTTGGTATTTATTGGCCGCTAGATTTTGAATGCGGACGCGAGATTAAAATTCCGCCGGGAATTTATGGTGGTTGGAAATTTACTACCGGAGGCGGTAAGCCTGATGGAATTAAATCTGGTCCATCGATCAGGGCGGTATTGCAAAATTGTCAGGCCAAATCGTATATTTACCACCTCAATCAAGAAGGTAATAACGATGATGGCGGCAAATATCGCAACCCGACCTACGGCGACAAGTTCGCCTGGAAATTTTCTGACGGCCGGCCGGTAATCATAGCTAAAGGCGTGAAGCATGAAATAATGTTTTACGTGGCCATGAATACTCCGGGCAAAAAAGACGGCGTCCACAAAGTTTGGTATGATGGCGTCCTAGTGCTGTCGTTGGAAAATTTTGAATTCCGCAAAGTGAAAACTCTGAAGTTTGATACCGTAGGAGTAGAAATTTTCCGTGGCGGCAATAACCAGAGTTATGCCACAGCCAAAGACAACATTTTAGATGTCAGTGATTTTAAGGTGTTGATCAAAAATTAGTTTTTTCAAAGCAGGCGCTATATTTTATAGCGCCTTTTTTAAAAAATTGTTTTAATATTAGCCTAGAACTACAAAAGGTGGTTGCTCTTGACCTTTTTACCTAATACTGCTAATATTGTTAATCAATTAAACATTTTATGACTAAATTAAAAAAGTTAATTTTTAGCGCATTATTATTAAGCCTAATTTTAGTTTCAGGCCTTTTTCTCGTAGGCAATAATGTTTTTGCCGAGCCGGACAAAGAATATCGGTCAGGTCAAGTTATTACTATTAATGATAAAAATTATTTAATCGCCAACAACAAAGAATTTGCTGAAATTATAGAAATTAAAGCTGACAACACCTTATCGCAAATAAGCGAAGTTCATGGCTCGGAAACGATTATGGATTTATACGCCGGCCAATATTTAAATAAATATTTTTTAGTTATTGCAACCGGCCGCTATTTGTATCGTTACGACATAAGCGACACTAAAGTTCCTAAAATTGAATTTAAAAGAGATTTATATACTTTTAAGCGCGGTCAATTTAGGATCGGTTCAATCAATGCTTTAGCTGGCAACAAAGATTATTTATTCGGCGCCGGTTCTAACGGCGTTAGAAGTTTTTTAAAAGACAGTTTATTTTTTTATAAAATTTACACTTTTGATAAAAGCTATGGCTTAGCGGTTGATGACGACCGCTTGTATGTTATCACTGAAACCAAGGGTTTGGTTTTTGATATAGCCAGTGGTGGAAAATTAGTCGAAGTGGATTTAGAAAATAAAGATAAAACAAATCGCTCACCATATTTTGATGATTCGGGCAATGCTTATTTCCCCTCGGACAGAGGCTTGATCAAAATAAATACGATTAATTATGAAAAAAAATCATATCTTAATCCGGTGTCGAAAACGGAAAATTTTAGTTATGGTGTAACGATTTTGCCGAGTGGCGATATTTATTATGTTAACGGACACGGCGTAACTATGTTGGATAAAAATTTCAATAAGATTAATTTTTTAAATACTGCTAAAAGCGATCTTTACGGAGCTAACTCCTGGGCCGTTGGCATAACGGCAGCTAAAATCGGTGCGCGGGAAATTATCGTGGGTTTTAATAAGTCATCGATTTTATTATTAGATAAAAATTCAAAAGTTTTGTCGCAATATAAATACAGAAAATTATATTCTGATAGTATTACTCAAGATTTAAAAATTACGGCTTCAGCTAATCGGGCGAGTTACGGCCAAAAAATAAATTTAAAGCTTTATGGTTTTTGGCCAAACGAAACCGTGGCTATTACTTTCGGTAAAAATAGTTATTCCGTAAAAGTTGATAACCAGGGCTATGCCTCAACTGATCTAGCTGTGCCTTATCAAGATAGCCGAACGAGCATAATCCAGACTGTCGGCGACGACTCAAAATTTAGTTATCAGACTGGTTTTGTGATTTTATAAATTTAGGATAAGCGAAAAATAATTTACAAGATGAATTAACAATTTAAAGGTCTTTCTGAGCGCGAAAGCAAAGGAGGGCCATTTTTATATTATTACCTTTCAATTTTTATAAAAAAACTATATAATAATTTTATGATTTTATATATTGACACCACCCAAAATAATTTAATTGAAGTTAGCCTAAAAGATAAAAATAAGCTGGTGGCTGTTAAAAAATTTAAGTCGCATCGCACCCAGGCCGAAAAATTGTTGCCGGCTATAGAAAAATTGCTTAAAGCCAATAAATTAAAATTAAGCGATCTCAAAAAGATAGAAGTGGGGAATAGAGGCGGTTCATTTACTTCGTTGCGCATCGGCGTGGTTACGGCCAATGCTTTGGCGTACGCGCTGGGCATTTCGGTAGAGGGGAATGATGGTGCGAGCAAAATTGTCAGAAGCGGCCGGCGAAGTTTTAAGGTGGCAGAGCCGATATATGATAGGGAGCCGGAGATAACAGTGAAAAAACTCGTAACCCATAGCTCGTAGCTCGTAACTCTGTCATTGCGAGTTTGACCTCGTCATCGCTACGCGAGATCTGGCGAAGCCACGACAATCCAGGATTCAATAGCACAAACATTTTGTTTAATAATCGTATAGACAAATCGAAATCCCTGCGGACTTAACCTGGATTCCGGCTCGCAGGCCGGAATGACGGAGAGAAACGATCGCCAGCAATAACAAGATGAAATGTGGATAAAGGTGTTGATAACTGTATAAAAAATTATATAATATTTCGAATAAAGTATCCGTTGATAAACTGGCGGATATTTTTTATTGTTTTTAATTTAATTTTAGCTTTAATCTTAGTGGCGGCTGATCATTGACAAATGGCAATTTGTGGTATATAATTATAGTATTATGGTGAATGGTGGGGAATTATGGCGGAATAGCCTGATAACTATCTTCAAGCTTTTTAAAATAAAAACAAAAAATAAGCCGGCCAAGATAATAACGCCGGCAAAACAAAACCGACTGCATGGTCGGAGCATGGGGATGCGGCCAGTCCCGTGCCTAACGGGGCAATTTTTAATTAAGGCAAAGAAGGGGTCTGAAGAGCGGTTTTCCGCTGGTCAGACTTCTCGTTAGCCCTAATTTTAACTTTTTAATTTTTTACATGTTCATTGGCGAATATAATCACAATTTAGACGATAAAGGCAGAGTAGCCGTACCGGTTAAATTTCGCTCCCTCCTAAAGGGCGGGGCGGTAGTTACTAAAGGATTGGATGGCTGTCTTTTTTTGTATACTAAAAAGGAATGGCGAGAGCTGGCTGTTAAACTTTCTAAATTACCAATCGGCCCGGCTAATACCCGCGCCTTTTCACGTTCGATGTTGGCTGGCGCCATGGAAGTTGATTTTGATAACCAGGGGCGCATTATGCTGCCAGAATATTTAAGAAAATTTTCCGGTTTGAAAAAAAAATTAGTGATCGCCGGCCTTTATAACAGATTGGAAATTTGGGACGAAGCCGCTTGGGATAAATATAAACAAAGTACCGAAAAAAAGAGCGTGGACATCGCCGAAGCTTTAGGGGAATTGGGAGTGTAGAAATTTTAAATTTTTTTGATTTGGCCGAGCGGAAGACAATAAGCAATTTTAAAATTTTAAATAAAAAAATGAAAAAAATAATTGTAGTATTCACGGTGGTATTGTCCGCCGCCATCTTACTCCAGCAGGTCATGGCTCAAGACGGCAGCGTGCCGTATGTCAATACCGAAACCGGCGCCGTGCTAGTCGATGATGAAGAAGGCACGGTTGCCGTTGATCCTAACACGGAACAAGTCGTTGTAACCAACGGAGACGAAACCATAGCCGTTGACGGAAAGAACGGCAGCGTGATGATTAACAACAGCGAAGGCCTGCTGATTGTCGGCGGCTGCGGAAGCAATACTTTATGCGGTCGGATTTTGGGCAACATAGTTTTAAGAGTTCAGAAAAACGGCGAGGCGTATTATGTCAATCCGGCTAAAAAAAGCCTTAATTTTCTCGGCCGACCCGACGACGCTCTAAAAGTAATGAAAGGAGAAGGCGTCGGCATCGCGACTAGCGATCTTAAAAAAATCCCGATAGGTTTAAGCCAGGCGGTCGGCTCGGATACTGACGGAGATGGCTTATCAGATTTAATGGAAGACGCGATTAAGACGGATAAAAATAAAAAGGATACCGATAATGACGGTTTTGAAGATAAATCGGAAATAGCCGGCGGATACGATCCAATTAAAGGCGGCGGCGTAAAAATGCAAACAGACGCCGGCTTTGCGAAAAAACAAAAAGGCAAAATTTTTCTCCAAATCCAGGATAACGGGGAAGCTTGGTATATCAATACCAAAGATGAAAAGAGGTATTTTTTAGGCCGTCCGGCAGACGCTTTTAGTATAATGCGCTTTTTAGGCATCGGCATAACGGAGACGGATTATGCAAAATTAAACGCGAAATAAAAATAAAAATATGGTAAAAAAAATAAAAGTGTCGGCGCCGTTTTTAAAAAACATGGCTGATGCAAAAGCGGAAGCAGAAAAAGTGAAAGTAAAAATTATAAGAGCGCCGCTAGTGGATCGGGACGATTTGCGAAACGTGATGTTTTATCGCGCCAGAGCGATTGTTCTCTAAGAAATAGGCGGCGCGGGAATCTCCCTTGTCAAAATTAGCAGCAATCAAATGCCATACCGACATACTCCAGTAATGCTAAAAGAAATTTTAGAATATTTGCAGCCGAAGCCGGGTGGGAATTTTATTGATTGTACGCTCGGCGGCGGTGGCTATACTTTTGCTATAGCAAAAGAAATAATGCCCGGAGGAAAAATTTTAGCCATGGATTTAGATGAAATGGCCGTAAAAAATTTTCAAACCGCGAACGTTGGCTTGCGATTTAATAATATAACAGTCGCTCATGATAATTTTAAAAATTTACAAAAAATTGTTGAAAAACACTTTAAGGCGGACGCCAAATTTGATGGCATTGTATTTGATTTGGGGCTATCATCAGCTCAACTTGAAGACAGGGCTAGAGGATTTTCTTTTAATTTGGCTGGCGCGCCGCTAGCCATGAATTTCGGCGATTCAATAGGGGAGACGGCTGAAAATATTATTAATAGTTGGAGCGCTGAAGATTTAGCTAAAATATTTAAAGATTACGGCGAAGAAAAGTTTGCTTATAAAATCGCCTTAGCCATAGTTAGCGAACGCCAATTAAGTAGAATTGTTACTACTGGCAAGTTAGTCGAAATTATTGTTAAGGCCGCGCCATCCGCCAGCTGGCGGAGATTTCAATCTAAAATACATCCGGCTACTAAAATTTTTCAAGCCTTGCGCATCGCCGTTAATCAAGAATTAGAAAATTTGCGAGCAGTCCTGCCCCAAGCGAATAACTTATTAAAAGCAGGCGGAAAGTTAGTAATTATTTCTTACCATAGTTTAGAGGATAGGATCGTTAAACAATATTTTAAGCAAGAATCAAAAAATTGTCTTTGCCCGCCTGTCTTGCCAATTTGCCAGTGCGGGCATAAAGCCAGTCTAAAAATATTAACTCATCCAATTTTAAGGCCGACTGAGGAGGAGGTCTTAAAAAATCCGCGATCAAGAAGCGCCAAGCTTAGAGCGGTAGAAAGAATTTAGTTTGTCTGGCTATGCCAGATCTGGCATAGCCAGAGAAAATAAAAATTAAAATTCACCCAGTCGAATAGCGCTCCGCGCTAATTTCTCCAGAGGCAAAATTATTTGACGGGGTAAAAACAAAAACTACGTATGGGAAAAGCTAATAGTCCCCAATTTTTTATTAAAAAAAATATATTTAACTTAAAAAATATAAACAAAGCTTTGCTGTTTGCTATAATTATTTTAGGAGTTTATTATATCGCCGGAACTAATGACTTAACTATTAAAGGGTTTACCTTGAGCGATTTAAAGGGACAAAAAAATAAATTAGTTGAAGCTAACAACAAGCTTGAGCTTAATGCCTTAACCTCAAGCTCTTATTCGAATATTAAAGAAAAAATCAGCAATTTAAAGATGGTGGCGGCCGGACAAGTAAGCTATTTAACCGCTGAAGCTGAAGTGGTGGCAAAAAAATAAAAGAGATAGCCACAAAATAGTTTTGTAACCACCTCAAATTATAATCGCGCGATTTATGTCGTTTTGGAAAAAAAGACAAAGTAATAGTGATAAAATAAATAATAGTCGCATTAATTTAATAATTGCGATTGTTTTTTTATTGGCCGGAATTATTATTTATAAATTAATTGATTTGCAGATGTTAAATTATGATTTATATTATAGTTTAGCCTCCGGCCAGCATCAAATTTATAATCTTTTAAGTCCGACTCGCGGCCGAATTTTTATTCAAAATGACGTTACCAGCGCTGACAATCAGCTTTATCCTATTGCCACCAATAAAAATTTCGCTTTGCTTTTCACCGTGCCAAAAGATATAAAAGAAGCGGCTAAGATTAGTGAACAGCTTTATATAATTTTTAAAAAAGAAAAAATTGAAAAAGAAGTCGAAGAGATATTTAAAAAAGAAGATGCTGATAATTTGCGCGCTAAACTTAAAGCTTTGGGCGAGATAAAAGACGAAGCGCTTAAGCTTAAAGAGGCGGAAATAATCGCTCGGCACCAGGCGCTTTTAGCTGATAAATTATTCCAAGATGTAAGGCAAGTCAGGCGAGAAGCGGAAATTAATTTAAGAAAAAAAGATATTATTGACGCCTATTTTAAAAAACTTGATAAGCCCGGAGATGTTTACGAGCCGCTTGAGCAAAAAGTTGACGAGGCGGTTTTAAAGAAATTTTATTTGGCCGTTAGCCAGCCGGCTGATAATATAAAAATTGCTTGTACTGCCTCGCATTGCGAGGGCAGTGAAGATTTAGAAATTGACGGCAACGCCATGTTTATTTTAAATCAGGGGCCGAAAAAAGAATTAAAAATAGACGGTATTGGTTTTTCCGAAAGTTCATTTCGTTTTTATCCCGAAACAAATATCGGCTCTAACATATTAGGCTTTGTCGGTTATGTGGGCGATAAACAACAGGGCCGGTATGGGCTAGAAGAATTTTTCGACCAAGAACTTACCGGGTCTCCGGGCTCAATAAAAATTGAACGCGATGCCAAAGGCTATCCTATAATTATTAATGACCGCGAATATAATAAGGCCGATGACGGCAGCGATTTAATTTTAACTATTAATCGGTCCATTCAGTTTATGGCTTGCCAAAAATTAAATGAAGCCGTGAGCAAACATGGCGCCGATGGCGGCAGCGTCATAATCTTAGAGCCTGAAAGCGGAGCGGTTTTAGCCATGTGCTCAAATCCTGATTATGACGGCAATAATTATCAGGCGGTCAAAGATATTAAGGATTTCACCAACCCGGCGATTTTTTCCCAATATGAACCAGGTTCAATCTTTAAAGTTATTACCATGGCCATAGCCTTAGACCGGGAAAAGATAACCCCGCAAACTACCTATGACGATACCGGGCAAGTTATAATTTCTAAATATAAAATAGAAAATTCTGACCGTAAGGCCAATGGCGTGCAAACTATGGCGCAGGTGCTGGAAAAATCTTTAAATACGGGCGCCATCTTCGCCATGAGAGCCATCGGGCCTGATTTATTTTCCGAATATGTAAAAAAATTCGGCTTTGGCGAAAAGACCGGCATTGAGCTTTTTGGCGAGAGCAAAGGCGATATAAAAAGTTTAATAAAAAAACCCGTCGGCGAGCTTTACGCCGCTACGGCTTCATTCGGCCAAGGCCTGGCGGCTACGCCCATACAAATAGCCGCGGCATTTTTAGCCTTAGCTAATAATGGCATTATGATGCAGCCTTATATTGTTAAAGAAATAATCAAGCCTGATGGCACTAAAACTGAAACCAAGCCTAAAACAGTCGGCAGGATAATTTCGGAAAAAGCCGCTGCTATTCTTGGCGGCATGATGGTTAACGTGGTAGAAAACGGACATGGCAAAAAGGCTGGCGTTAAAGGTTATTACGTTGCCGGCAAGACCGGTACGGCTCAAGTTCCGGCGAAAAACGGCGGCTATCAAGCCGGCGCTCATATTGGTTCGTTCGCCGGTTTTGCGCCGGCCGATAATCCGAAATTCGTCATGTTAATTAGAATTGATCAGCCGCGAGACGTTGAATGGGCGGAAAGTTCGGCCGCGCCTTTATTTGGCGAATTAGCCGAATATATGCTAAATTATTGGCAGGTGCCTAAGGAGAGGAACATCAACGGGAATAATAAATAACAGCTTAAATTGTCATTGCGACCCCGCATTTGCGGGGGAAGCAATCTCACTGACTATTTATTAAAATTATAGATTATTTCTGCGATGAAGGTTTATTCTATTAATTTGTTCTTGAGATTGCGAAGCTTGTCCCGAGCGAATGCGAGGGATCCGCGTTCGCTTACGCTCGCAATGACAATATATTATTATGAAAAAATTAATACAAAAAATTTTGAAAATATCGGCTAAATTAATTTTAAAAAAATACCGGCCGGAAGTCATTGGCATTACCGGCAGTGTTGGCAAAACCGGAGTTAGAGAAGCGATTTACACCGTGCTGGCCGCTAAGTTTAAGGTGCGCCGTAATTTAAAAAATTATAATAACGAAATCGGCGTGCCGCTTACCGTTATCGGCGCTCTCTCTCCGGCTAAATCAATTTTTGGCTGGACTAAAGTTTTTTTGTTGGCAGTTAAGCTGTTATTAAAAAAAGATAAAAATTATCCTAAAATATTAATTTTAGAAATGGCCGCGGATAAACCCGGCGATATGGATTATTTAACTGATATGGTTCAGCCGAAGATAGGAGTTATAACTTCAATCGGCGATTCTCATATTGAAAATTTCGGCAGTCTGGAAAAAATTAAAGAGGAAAAATTCGTTTTAGTTAAAACAATTGATCATCATGGCTGGGCGGTTTTAAATATTGACGATCAACGGCTTAAATCGCTCCTTGGAGAGACTAAGGCTAAAATTTTAACCTATGCTATAGATAATGAAGCTGAAGTATCAGCAAAAGAAATAAAATTAATATTTATTTCATCGCTTGAAGAAAAAGATCAATTGGGCATAAATTTTAAATTGATTAATAAAGGTTCTTTTACTCCGGTTTTTTTGCCTAATGTAATCAGCAAGGCCGGAGTATATGCCGCGCTGGCAGCCGCGGCCGTTGGCGTGATTAAAGGCATGAATTTAGTAGAAATCAGCCAAGCGCTTAAAAAATATTCTCCTCCAAACGGCAGAATGAGGTTGCTATACGGCATAAAAAATACTTATATAATAGATGATACTTATAATGCCTCTCCGGCCGCTTCTATTTTAGCCGTTGAAACTTTAACCGGCATTCCTAAAGAAGGCGAGGAAAATAAATACGCGGTTTTAGGCGATATGCTAGAGTTGGGCGAATTCAGCCAAGCTAAGCACGAAGAAGTCGGCCGCGCGGTCGCAGAAAATAAAATTGATAAATTAATCGTGGTCGGGGAAAGATCGCGTGATATTGCCCGCGGCGCTTTAAATTCAGGCATGGAAAAAGATAATATTTTTCATTTTGCCGCGACCGAACAGGCCGGTAAATTTATCCAGGAAAGAATTAAAACCGGGGATATAATTTTAGTCAAAGGCTCGCAGGGCGCTCGCATGGAAAAAGTGGTTAAAGAAATCATGGCCGAGCCTTTAAGAGCTAAAGAACTGTTAGTTAGGCAGGGGAAAGAATGGAATGATAAGTAATATATCAGATTGTGTTGTGTCATTGCGGGTAATTAGTACCCAAAGTTGTTGGTGGATAATTGGATACAACGAGTAATAAACTCATTTATGTTGTAAATTTTGGCGTTTAAACAGCTCGTAATAAAAAT
>Ga0265296_1000691_pt1 | contig 46774 bp, 52 predicted proteins | sample MunlanPumphouse1_FD_189073 | JGI IMG/M metagenome (GOLD analysis project Ga0265296, IMG submission 189073) | Groundwater microbial communities from a municipal landfill in Southern Ontario, Canada - Pumphouse #1 | ecosystem: Environmental > Aquatic > Deep subsurface > Groundwater | place... | reverse complement strand
CGAGCTGAAAAAGGAAATTGGTTTTTTTTCAAAACAGATTAAGGAGCTTAAGGAGAAAATAAAAAAGACAGAAGAAATTAAAGAACATCTGAATTATATTTCAAATCTTGAAGACTGGCTTTCAAAAAAATTCATTCCGCTTATTTCTTATATAGAAAGAAACGTTATGACAAAACTTAAATTAGAATTTTCTAAACTTTTTGCAGAATGGTTCGCGATGCTTGTTTCAGATTCCTTCAATGTTCGGCTCGACGACGATTTCACTCCGATAATTGAACTGCAAGATTATGAAATTCCTTACGAATATCTTTCAGGAGGAGAAAGAACTGCAGTTGCTTTGGCTTACAGACTTTCTTTGAATCAAGTTATTAATTCTCTACTTTCAAAAATTAAGACAAAAAATTTGGTTATTCTCGATGAGCCAACCGATGGTTTTAGTGATCAACAACTGGACAAAATGCGTGATGTCTTGCAGGAATTAAATGTGGAGCAATTAATAATTGTCAGCCACGAACAAAAAATCGAAAGCTTTGTTGAGAATGTGATTAGATTCAGGAAGCAGAACGGAATTTCTGGGATAGAGGAATAAATTTATATAATATAATTTGAATTATTTTCTAGGTGATGGTTTGTCGCCTTAAGACTTCTGATAAAATGCCTGTAGATTTAAGAACAAGAAAGCTAGCACAATTAGCAGTAAGATATTCCATAGCTGTTAAGCCAGGAGAAAAAGTAATTATCTCTGGAGGAACTGAATCAATTCAGTTCTTAGTTGAATTATATAAAGAGATAATATTACAAAAAGCAATTCCTATTGTTCGAATTCATCTTCCAGATATTGATAATTTTTATTATAAATATGCAACAAAAAATCAACTAGAACATTTTCCTCAATACTGGATGGACACTGTTAAACAGGCAGATAAATATATTGGAGTTGATACAGAATTAAACACCAAACAACTGACAAATGCCGATTCCAAAAAAATAACTGCAAGACAAAAAATAATTCATCCAATTTCTGATTATATTTGCAATATGAAGGATAAAATTCAAAGATGCACTATTGGATTTCCTTGCTACGCGCTCGCGCAAGATGCAGAAATGTCATTGTCCGAATACGAAAATTTTGTTTATCAGGCATGTTTGCAGAATTGGAAAAAACTTAGGAAGCAAATTGACAAAATAAAAAATAAATTTGAAAAAGGAAACTTTGTTCATTTAATTGGCGACGGAGTTGATTTGAAATTTTCTATAAAAGGAAAAAACGCAATAGCAGATAAAGGTGAGGAAAACATGCCTGGAGGAGAAGTATTTATGGCGCCAGTTCGTGAAAGTTTAAACGGCTGGATAAAATTTGATTTTCCTGCAATTAAATCAGGCAAGGAAGTTACAGATATTTTATTGAAATTTGAAAATGGAAAAGTTATTGAATCTTCAGCAGGCAAAAACGAGGATTTTCTAAAAGAAATGTTAGCAACAGATGAAAATGCAAGTTACGTCGGAGAATTCGGAATAGGATGCAATCCAAAAATAAACAAATTTACAAAGAATCTTTTATTCGACGAGAAAATCGGAGGAACAATTCATCTTGCATTAGGAATGGCTTACAAGGTAAACGGCGGAGGAAATGACTCTGCAATTCATTGGGACATTGTCAAAGATATGAAAAAAGCAAAAATAATTTTGGACGGCAGAGTTGTTCAGGAAAACGGAAGGTGGGAGATTTAATAATCACTAACTACGGAATAGAGAAATAAAATTAATTATTGTTTAATCCAATTTTGCATTCATTAAGTAATCTTCTAATTTTTTCCAGTCAATTATCTCTTCTGGATTTGTCTTGGATAACACCTTTGCTTCTATGTTTAATTTTAATCTCATGCGATTTAATAAACCATTTCCAAGGAACAAATATATATTTTCTTCTCCCACTTTAATATAATCACAATACCTTACTTCTTTTGGGTTAAAATCTATCGAAGGAGGAATTTTATTCTTCTTGAAATCCATTTTACAATGGAGGTGGTCTCCAACCTGTTTTATTCTAGATCTAACATCTTTTCTTTTAGCAGGAGGAACCTCATCCCATAAATTATATTTTACTCTTAGTATAGTTAATCCATTTTCTTCGTTTTTTGATTCATATCGGTAAAGTATTTCATGAGCCATTTTTATTAACTGATATATCATTATTTAAATTAATCTGTAATAAAGAATAATCATCCGCAAGATTAATACCCAAATCTTTTTTCATAATTTTTGTGGTCAAACCATTCTAATAAAACATTAATGAGTTGAACATCATCTGCTTTTATAGTGTATATTAATCTCCACGCATTTGGCAAATTATATTTCCAGAGATTTGTAATTTGATATTCCTTGATGTATTTTTCTGGCCAAATATTTTTAGGAATTTTTATGCCAGAAAGAGGATTTTGCTTTAAATTATCTATAGCTCTTGTTATATAATCAAACAATTTTTTATCTTCAAATTTTCCGTTTTGTAATTTCTCGAATTCAGATTCAATCTTTGGGTTAACAAAAACAACAAATATCTTTTTTGTGTTCATCTTAACTTTACTCCAGATGCTAATATCTTCTTTATCATCTGGGGGTTATATGTCCAAATAACACAACCATCTTTGTCGACGATAATCTTATTTGAAGCAATTAAATAATCAAGTATAACTAAATATGTTTGATACATCATTTTATTTGGAAGTTTCTTCCATAATTGATATTTCCCGCATTCCTGACTAAATTTCTGTATTGTTTCTTCAACCATTAGAACAGAACTAAGGGTCGGATTAAATAAAATATCCTTACTTGTTTGTTTTTTTATTATCTGCGCCATTTTGTTTGTTATATTTATACATATAATAAGATATTTAAATGTTTTGGGAGATTTAATCTTTTCTCCGTGAAAATTTTGAATCCGCAAAATTTATAAACTTCATAATCTCCCAATTTATATCGGTTCTGAAAAAATTATACCGTGATTCTATAAAGATGAATTAAAATGGATACATTAAAATCAGGAAAGATTTTGAGCATCCATTTTATAGAGGAAAAAAAATAAAATGGATACAGTAAAAGAAAAATTAAATAACTCTGTTTTGAAAACAGGGACGACAATCTTAGGAATAGTTTGCAAAGACGGAGTTGTCATGGCTTCGGATAGACAAATGACTGCTGGAAATATCGTGGTTGGAAAAAATTTTCCAAAAACGGAACAAATAAATGATTATCTTTTAATTTCTTTTACAGGAATGGTTTCTGATGCACAAAGAGTTCCAAAACTTTTAACTGCTGAATTAAAACTCAAAGAGCTTCGTTCCCATTCAAGACCTACCATCAAACAATCTGCAAGTTTGCTTGGAAATATTAGTTATAATGGAATAAGGCAGCCATCAATGATTCCACAACAAGCAGGATTTTTACTTGGAGGATATAATGAAGATGGTTCTGTCGAGCTTTATACTATTGAGCCTGCGGGAAGTATTGTTAAGGTAGAAGACTATGACGCTAATTTCGGAAGCGGTATGCCTTATGTTCTTGGACTTTTAGAAAGACAATACAAAAAAGGAATTAATGTTGAGGAAGGAATTAAACTAGCAAAAGAAGCATTAAAATCTTCCACGCAGAGAGACATAGGAAGCGGATACGGAATGGACATATTTTCCATAACTAAGGATGGAATAAAAAAAGAGGTAGAACAAACAATCGAACCAGAATACGTCGACGATAGATGATTTTTGTAAATTTTAATTAATTTAATGGTGATAAAAATAACGAAGGGGTTTTAAATAAATGTTAATTTTCATGGGGTTTAGTTAAGGAATTGGTAAATCAATAAAATGAGTGTTAAAATAATATTTAATCCATTAGTTCAACAAAATTTTCTTTGCATTAATAAAATTCCGCGAAGAGCCTTGACGAATGTCTGGCTCGGAGCAATCAATTTGCGGGCGTTTAGCGAGCACATATAACATGGACATTTTAAAACAAATAATAGAAAAATTGCATGGAGATGTTACCGACGCGAGTTTTGAAGGTGCAAACATAGTTCTCTATACAGATAACGAAAAATTCTTCAGAGAAGGAGAACCAAAGATAAAAGAAATTGTAAATGAAATTAAAAAACGTATTGAACTCAGAGCAGATCAAAAAATTCTGCCAGAACAAGAAGCAACAGAAAAAAAAATAAGAGAGATAATTCCTCGCGAGGCAGAAATAACAGATATTCATTTTGATTTTCATAGAAGTATCGTCGTTATTGAAGCAAAAAAACCCGGATTGGTAATAGGAAAACAAGGTTCAATTCTAGATGAAATCAGAAAGACAACTTTGTGGACACCGCAAATTCAAAGAAGCCCGGCAATAAAATCACAAATAACTGAAAACATTCGTGAAGTTTTGTATGCAAATAATAATTACAGAAGAAAATTTCTTAACGACATTGGGAAAAAAATTTACAACGACTGGAATCCGGAAAAAGTAGAAGAGTGGGTCAGAATAACTTTTTTAGGAGGAGCGCGTCAAGTAGGAAGAAGCTGTCTTCTCTTGCAAACACCAAATTCAAAAATACTTTTGGATTGCGGAGTTGACGTTGCATCTCAGGGCGCGGAGAGATTCCCTTATTTTAATCTTCCCGAATTTGACATAAATCAACTCGACGCTGTAATTATTTCTCATGCACATCTTGATCATGTTGGTCTAGTGCCTTATTTATATAAAATGGGTTACAGTGGTCCAGTTTACTTGACGCCTCCGACGAGAGATATTGCGGCACTGATGGCACTGGATTTTATCGGCGTCGCATACAAACAAGCAGCACAGCCATTATTTTCCTCAACAGACATAAAAGAAATGGTAAAACATTCTGTTTGTTTAAATTACAATGAAGTTACCGACGTGACTCCCGACGTGAGATTAACTTTTTATAATTCCGGGCATTGTCTTGGTGGCGCGTTAGTTCATTTGAATATAGGGAATGGTTTGCATAATTTACTTTATTCAGGAGACTACAAATATGGAAAATCGCGTTTATTGGAACCCGCTGTAAATAACTTTACAAGAATAGAGTCAGTAATTACTGAAGCAACTTATGGAAGTAAAAACGATATTCTCCCCCCAAGAAAAGAATCAGAAGAAAAATTAATTTTCCAAATTAATAAAGCAATTGAAAATGGAGGAAAAGTTCTAATTCCTGAATTGGGTTTGGGAAGAGCGCAGGAAACAATGTTAATTTTAGAAGACGCAATGAACACGGGATTAATGAAGAAGATTCCTATTTATATCGACGGAATGATTTGGGATATTAATGCAATTCACACAGCTTATCCTGATTTTTTGAGCACTAAAGTAAGGACGCAAATTTTTCAGGATCAAAATCCTTTTGTATCGGAAATATTTTCTCGTGTTGGCTCACCGCAGGAAAGAAAACAAGTTATTGAAGGCGGTTCTTGTGTTGTATTAGCGACATCAGGAATGCTCGTCGGTGGAGCGTCCGTAGAATATCTCAGGGAATTTGCGGGCAATCCAAAAAACGCAATAATTTTCGTATGTTATCAGGGTGTTGGAAGTTTAGGAAGGCAAATTCAAGATGGAATTAAGGAAACAAAAATGGTTGTCGACGGAAGAGAAGAAATTGTTAAAATTAATCTTCAGGTTGAAACTATCGATGGGCTAACCGCTCACGCAGGAAGAAATGAAATAATTTCTTTTTTTAACAACATGCGCCCAAAACCAAAAAGAATCATAATTAACCATGGTGAAGTTTCAAAATGTCTTGATTTAGCTTCGGCATTATACAAACTTGAAAGAGTTGAGACAAATGTTCCAAGAACTTTGGAGACTTTGAGATTGAGGTAAAATGGAAAAGAAATTAGATATTCCATTCTATAAAAATGGTGAAAATGGTAGACAATGTATGCAGATAGCTATGCGCATTGTCTTAAAATATTTTACAAATCAAGATTATTCTTTGGAGGAGCTTGATAAAATTACTCAAAGAAAAGAAGAATTTTGGACTTGGACTTCTCAAGGAGTAACCGGACTTTATGATTTAGGATTAAAAATAAAATATTTTTCTAAGGAAGATTTAAAACCATTTTTAGAAGGAGAACCATTTATTCGTAAGCATTTTGGGAAAGATGCTGATAAAATATTGAAATTCACTGATTTACCTGTTCTAATAAATAGTATTGATAAATTAATAAATAAAAATATTTTTGAAAAAAGAATATTATCTCTTTCTGAAATAGAAAAGCATATACTAAAAGGACATGTTCCAATTGTTTTGATAGATAATAATAAAGTTTCTGGTAAACGTGATTTATATCAAGGACATTATGTGGTTCTAACAGGATTTAATGATAATGATATATATTATCATGATTCTGGACCAACTGATGCATTACCAAATAAGAAAGTTCCAAGAGAGAGATTTATAGAAGCATTTAATGCTAATGGAACTGATAATGATGTTATAATAGTTTATGGAAAGAGATAATTAATTTTAACTATTGAATTAGTTGATAAGTTATAGCATAATAAAATTTATATACTATTCTTAGTGTAATATTTAATGCGAAATCTAATAAATTTAATAAAAGATTCTAAACATAAATTTAAAAAAAGTTTGATTGGATTAACTGCAGGAGCAATGCTTTATGCTAGTGCTTTAGGCTTGGAAAATAAAATAAATGCGGAAGATGTTTCTGCAAGAAAGATATTTACTCCTAATCTAATTGCTTACTGGTCATTTGATACTGATGCTTCAGAGAGTTTAGGAAATTCTGCTCTTAATGGAACTTTTGTTGGTAATGCACATATTGAAAATACTGGACAAGCTCCTATTTTATATAATGGTGGATGTTTAGTTCTCGACGGAGCACCAAGCCGAGTCAATCTTCCTGCTCCCCTTGCTCCAATATTGGGAGAATTAAGAGAAGGAACAATAGAAGCGTGGGGGTATCTTACTTCATCTAACCCCGAAGGTGCTATGATATTTAATTCAGGAATTCCAGCGAGATATACAGATATCAATCTTTGGATTGATAAAGAAATTAATCAAACACGTATAGGATTTAATAATACTAGCTTTCAGTTTCCTCTAAGAGATTTCCAATTTAATAAATGGCATCATTATGTATGGAGTTGGAATGAATCTAAAATGCAATTTTGGATGGATAATAATCTCATAGGAACACAACCTAATTCAAGAAGCGTTCCTTTTACTGGAAATGAATCTGAAATAGGAAGTGATGATCAAGAATGGGGCTATTGGATTGGAAAAATTGATGAAGTAAAAATATGGAATAAAATATTTTCACCAATTCCAATTCCAACACCAACGCCAGGTCCATTATCAGTTATTTCTCCTCGTGGTGGGGAGGTTTTTGATGGACATTCTTTACAGCCAGTTCATTGGAAATCAAATGTCCATGTTGCAGGAACAGTAGTAAGATTGGAATTATGGCATAGAAATTATTTAATGGGAGATATTGGTTATGGTTGGAATCCAAATGGAGAAACAACAAATTATGTTTTAATACCATTAGTTCCTGCTGAAACAGATTATAATATTCGAGCGGTAAGTTTCTGGGATCAAAAATATTCTGCCAACAGCGGTAAATTTGCTGTTACTGGTAGTGCAGTAAGATTAGAAAGTCCAAATGGCGGTGAGAATTGGCCAATAGGTTCAAAACAAATGGTTCATTGGGAAGCAAATCCAGATATTGCCGGAACAGCTGTTAAATTTGAATTATGGTCTAACTTAATGACGCAATCTTCTAGGAATTTTCAATCAAAAAAAATTTCTGATTTAGAATTATCTGTAGACGATAAAAATTATAATTTATCTGGTTATGGATTTGATGAAGACGGCGAAGATGTAAATACCATTCGTGTGCCGAATGTAACACCTGGAAATTATAAAGTCCGTCTTGTAAGTGTTTGGGATTCTAAATATTGGGATGAAAGTGATAATTATCTTACAATTTCGGCTAGATAGATAATCAAAAAGAGAATAATTTTAATTAACCAAAATTTAAAAACTAATTTTTCCTACTAACAATATGAAAAAATTAGGAATTTTTTACTCCTTAAATTTGGGAAAAATTTAAGATGAAAAAAAGAGGAACTTTTTTACCTCATTAAAAACAGGAAATTTTTAAGATGAAAAGAGATTTGAATCATTTAAGAAAAGTAATTTATACTATTTTAGTCGCATTTGCAATTGTTTCTTTCTGGAGAGGAGTTTGGGGTTTAATGGACATTTATCTTTTTCCAAAGAATCATCCTTTAAGTCTTGTAGTTTCTCTCATAGTTGGAATTTCAATTCTCTATTTTACTAATCATCTAATAAAACATTTAATATAAAAATGATACACTCAATTAAACTATTGGTTTTCATGCGATTTCCGTCGGAGGCATTTAAATGACATCTTTAATCAAATTAAATAATTGTGTTCTTTATGCGATTTCCGTCGGAGGCATTTCTGAAAATTGCCGTTCAGCATTAGAGGAGATTCAAAAAGAACCAGCGGGTTCTTTTTAAAATGAAACATAATCTAAGAATAATATTCATACTTTTAGCAATGTTCCTCGTCGCACAATTTATCGGACTTTATGTTGTTAATCATTATTCGACTTCGGAAAAAGGACTTCCTTATGGGATGGAGCCACCGAAGATTGAAAAGGAAACTGATTTTTATACTATTTTTCCGTCGCTGATATTGGCTTTTGTAATTGCAATTTCTCTTTTAATTTTTTTGAGCAAATTCAAGGCAGAGTTTTTTCTAAAACTTTGGTTTTTTGTTGTCATTATAATTGCACTAGGTATTGCATTAAATGTTCCGCTTTCATTTTCTAAATATTCTTCTTTAATTGCATTTTTAATTGCCTTGCCTCTCGCATGGGAAAAAATTTATAGAGGAAATCTTTTAGTTCATAATACAACAGAACTTTTAGTTTATCCTGGAATCGCGGCAGTTTTTGTTCCTATTCTTAATCTTTGGACAATTATTGTTCTATTGATATTAATCTCTATTTATGATATGTGGGCAGTATGGCATTCAGGAATTATGCAAAAAATGGCGAAATATCAGATTCAGAAATTGAAGGTGTTTTCAGGATTTTTTGTTCCTTATGCTTCTAAGAAAGTCAGAGAGAAAATAAAAAATATGAAGAAAACTCTTTCAAAAAAACAATTAGAAAAAAAGAAAATAAAAGTTAACATCGCAATTCTTGGCGGCGGAGATGTTATCTTTCCAATAATTACTGCAGGGGTTGTGTTAAGAATTTTTGGATTAATTCCAGCATTATTTGTAACTGCAGGAGCAACTCTTGGTTTGGCTTATTTATTTTTCTTCGCAGAAAAAAGAAAATTCTATCCTGCAATGCCTTTTATTTCGGCGGGAATCTTCGCTGGAATGATTTTATATTGGCTGATCACGAATTTTTTGTAATTTAGAAAAATTTGTGAGACAGAAAATTTCTTGTTTTCTGTATTAGTTTGATTTAAATTAATATCCCTCTAAGGATCTTTTAATTTCTTCATACAATTCTCTTCCTTTCTCAGTTAATCTAACTAATATTTCTCTTTCATCTTCTTCATTTATCTCTTTTATAATATATTGTTTGTTTCTTAATTTTTTTAAGTTGGTTGAGATAGTTGATAATGCAGAATTCGTGAATCCATCATGTGTTGTATCATTTATGTTAGTTTTACTTTTTCCTTCGTCTTCCCTTGTCCCAACAATCATTATAGCATCGACACTTCTTAAATCAATTTTATTATCGCTAGCCAGTCTTTCTAATTTCTTTCTACATTCGATATATTGTCTCGGTGTTACCATTTCTTTTTCTATTTCCCAATATTTTTAAATCTTCTTCTTTTGTCCCCACTATACAAAAGTAACATAACGTAAGATTTATAAATACAAATTGTTCTAACTTTAGTATGACAACAGATATAATTTACAATCCAGAACATTTTGAAAGAATGAAAAAATTAGTCGAAGAAGGAGTAGAATTGAGAGGCATTATCAATGCTTATCATCGTCCATTAAATCTGCATCAATTAACAATAAGGAGCGAAGCATATGAAAGATATCAGGAAATTGCTCAAGAGCTTCACGTCCTTCCAGAAGAACTTGCAAGAAAATGGGATGGAGCAATGGAAAAATTAATAGAAAATAAAGTTTATCCTTTTAGGAAATAAAATATGATAAAAATAAAAATAGATATTCACCCCTTGGGAAGAAAGCCTGAGAAAATAGAGAACTTAGTTTCTTCTTTAAATGAATTTTCAGGAGTAGAGAGAATTGAATGCCCTTCTTCTTCACGAATTATTATATATGGAGAATGTTACGATTTTACCGGGGTTCTTTCAAAAATAACTCGGGCAGGTTATGCAGTAACAAGCTATAGGAGAAAAGAATTATGATAATAAAACAAGAACTTATTAATAAAATCAAAGACTATTTTGATTTGAATATTTATGAAACAAAAGTTTGGCTCGCATTATTGAGCAAAGGAATTGCTTCAGCAGGAGAAGTTGCAGATATTTCTGGAGTTCCTCGAAGCAGAACTTATGATGTTTTGGAAAGTTTGGAGAAAAGAGGATTTGCAATAGTAAAATTAGGAAAGCCGGTAAAATATCTAGGTGTCAAGCCAAAGATGATTATTGAAAAAATGAAAAATAATACAAGAAAAGATGCCGAAGAAAAAATAGCTAACTTGTCAAAAATAAAAGATACGGACGAGTTTTTGAAATTAGAAAACTTGTATAAAGAAGGAATTGACCCTGTAAAGAGGGAAGATATATCAGCGTCGATAAAAGGAAAATCTAACATATCTAATTATTTAAAAGAGATAATTCAAGAGGCAAAAAAAGAAGTAATAATCTGCACAAACATAGAAGAAATAATCTTAAGAGCAAAATTATTCCACCAAACATTCGAGCTTTTGAAAAAGGCAAATGTAAAAATAAAAGTTGCTCTTTCTGGAGACGAGAAAAAGATAAAAGAACTTGAAGATAAATTTGATGTGAAATTTAAAAAAGTAAGCATAGAAGCAAAGTTTTTTATCATAGATAGAAAAGAAATATTATTTTACCTGTCAAAAGACAAAGAGGACGAGGACACAGCAATTTGGCTTAATTCAGAATTTTTCGCAGAAGCCTTTGCATCTTTGTTTGACAAGGCAATGAAGTAAATAGTTAAATCTTTAAAATTAAGATAATAAAAACTTAAAATGAAAAAACCAAAAAAAAATCCCCATGAACCAATTTTAGAGAAAATAGTTTCAACTCCGAATGGAGAATATCAAATTAAATTAGTTAAAGCCACAGAAACGCCATTTAGTTCTTCTTTTGATTTTTGTATCAAGCATCTTAATCCCGGATTTTTAGAATTGTTTTTAGGGCAAGATGTAGAAATACATTCAGACGCCTGTCATGATTATGAAGATGTTTATCTAGAATGCGGAAGAGCAAAATTCAAGAATACAATTCCCCAAGAAATTGGATATCATTCTAATGTTAGAAAATTTTACATTCATTTTCACCAGGATCCCGTATTTCCAGATAAAAATATCTCCCTTCCAGAACTTCCAAGAACAAAACATTTCCCAATTCCGGATTCTTCTTCACGCGATTTAAGAAATTATTTTAAATCTATTTATACTAAGATTCGCGGAAAATAATTAAATCTGAAACTTGCAAAAGTTTTATGAGTTAAAAATCGTGAGATTTTTAAATCTCAATAAATTTTTGCATACTCATCTCTTTAATTTTTTTAGAATTTTTCTCAACCCACTTTTTAAAAAACTCTTTTAAGGAAAAATCGACGATTTCCTTAGAATAAATCTTTCCATTTTTTGTAAAATATCCTCGGTGTTTTTTTTCAAATGCCTCAACATTTTTCTTGTCTTTTATACTTGGCCCGCTTATTTCAATCTCTTCTTTGCTTTTTACAACAAAATAATATCTCGCAGAGGTTTTCCCATTGTAATTAAATCCCTTATCTTTTATCTTAAAGAATTTTTCTATTTCTTCAGAAAAATGATTGTAAAATTTCAGCAGTTTGCTCCCGGCAATATCTCCTTCTTGTTTGTCTGTTGTTGCCTCTAATAATATAAATTCAAAACTCTTTTTGTCGGAATTTTTCTTTATCTTTTCCAAATCTGTTTTCTTTTCTTCAAATGCTTCCAGGGAAGGATTATCTAGGAAATCCTTGGCTGATTTTTTGAATCTTTCAAATGTTTCTTCATTTAATGCTGCAAGAGCATTTCTGTTTTTGTGCGTAGGATCAATTAAAATAATTGGGCTTTGAAGTTTGGAGCTGTTCAAATTCATCATAACTTGATTTTTATTTTTGAACTGTTTTTCAATGTCAATAATAATTTTTTCCATTTTTTTCGATTTATTCATTGCTTTAATGAACTTCAGAAAACTGCCGTAATAAAAAATCAACAATTCAATTGCATATCCTGAAAATCCATTAATGTAAGACTCGGCGCCGTAACAATGATTTGCATAACAAAATGCCTTTGTTATCATAATTTCTTCTTTGATTTTCTCAGATTTAATTTTTTTGTTAATATATTTAACGTGGCTATATGAGAGATCAGTAACATTTAATGACTCTTCTGGTTTGCCGACTTTAATTACTGGGATTAATTCAACAAAAAAATCATCTCTAATCTTTATTTTAAAATAATCACGTGAACCATGGATTAAAGAAACATTTTCCATATTGCTTAAAATCTTCTTCGTTAATTCTGAAATGGTGTCCTGATATTTTTTGTCAAACCTTAAGAAGATATCCACGTCGGAAAGTCCTTGAGTCTCTGTATTTTCTGAATCATAATGATCTTTTTTTATGTCCATAAATTGAAAACCACATTCTTTAGAATGTGGTGTTAATTTTACTGTTTTCAATTTTGGATCATCCAAAAAACAAGGGGCTTTACAAACCGCACCTTTTAAGGTGCGGTGCCCCATTGTTTTTTTGATAACTGTTTTTTTTGCAAAACTTCCTCCGACAAAAATCTCGGTGTCTATTTTTAATTCCTCGATTCTTTTTTCAACGCGGTCAACAAAATTATTTATTAATTTATTCATTTCCGCAAACTCCTCTTTAGATGGTTTTACATTCAATATAACTTTTTTTAATATAGAATTAATACTGGAAGCCATAGTATATCATAGAAATAAGGGTTTTTATAATTATTTTTTATCTGGGTCTATGATTTCTTTTATGTCTTTCATGTTTTGCTTCAATGTCGAAGATAAATCAATTATATATTTTCCTTCCTCAATTTTATAAATCAAGGGTCTATTTTTATTGAATAAATTTACCAAGTCAATTTCAAATTTCCCTTCTCCAACAACTCTGACAGATTCAATGTCCAGTATTACCGGGGCAGTTTCTTCTATGATTCCTGCCATTTCCCGTATGTCTTTTTCAATTTCTTTTTTCTGTTCCTGTGGAATCTCAATTGGGTTTTCTTCAAGTTGCTGAAGCTGTTCATCTTTTATATAAAAAAAGAAATGTCCTTTGCAATCTGCGCACCCATCAAGAAGCTCTTTGCTCCCGGCAGGAATAATTCTCTTGCAATGAACGCATTGGTGTGGCATTTTTCAATTTTGGTATATTTTAATTATCAATGACATAATTGGAAAGTGTCATCGGCATTTTTCAATTTTGGTATATTTTAATTATCAATGACATAATTGGAAGACGCCATTGGCATAGAGAAGATAATTCAAAAGAGTATTTAATATTTTTGATAAATAATGATATATAATAATTATTAAAAACCCCATAACCATTTATTTTTATATGTATTTAGAAGATATTGGAAATTATAAATGGAATTTAGATATATCCACAATATTCTTCTCAATCGTATCTTTAGCTTTATTTGAATTAGCAATCTTTATCCCAGAACAAAGAATACTTATGTCAAGAACACTCGGAATAAATTCCGGGGCGTGTCTCGGGTTCTTGAACACCCCAAAAATTGTTTTTGCTTTCTCACGAGTTAAAACGGGGAGTTTACGCAAAAAACAATTTTTGCTGTATAAAGAAGGATGTTGAGATGTTAAAAAGAAAAGACAAAAAAGCACAAAATAAGTTTATTAGATTTAATTAAGATAATCGTAGCCATTATATTTATTTATGTTATTATACAGGTTCTTAAAAGCATAGGTTAAACTATAATTATTTATTCAACAACAATTCTATTTTTTTCGGATTTCTTTTCATTTCCTTTACTATTGTAGCAGGACCGATAATTGTAATCGCGCCCATGTCTCCTCCGGACAAGGCATTTGCCATTCCTTTTTTTACTTTTCCCCAAATTCCTTCATCGCCATTTCCAGAAATAACTGCAAGCTCGATTCCCTTGAAATTTTTAACACGTCCGATCATAACCATCGTGTCCCCAATAAGTCTTGCTTCTTCCTCGGTTCTTAATCTTCCTTGCAAAATTAAAATATTATTTGCGAATATAATATCAAGTATTTTTCTAATTCGGTCGTTGCTGTTCAAATTTTTTATTTCAGAATAAGGTAAAAACTGAATTGAAAACCCCCTTATTTTCCCAAAATCATTCCCTCTTTTTTTCATCTTAAAAATTTCCTGTTTTTAATGAGGTAAAAAAATTCCTCTTTTTTTCATCTTAAATTTTTCCTAAATTTAATGAAGTAAAAACCTCTGGTTTTTTCATCTTCAAAATTTTCTGTTTCCTTAAAATCCTCCTGACTTTCAAAACTTTTTGTTTTGTAAGGATGGGAATTTCTAATTCCCATATTTTGAGGAATGGAAAACTTTTCTGCTTACAAAATTTCTTGTTTTGTAAGAATGAAAATTCTTGATTTTCATATTTTCCATGTGAACGAGACAGAAAACTTTTGTTTTCTGTATCCTTAGTTCATTCTGCGCGCAGGCGCAGGTTGGATTTTGAATTTTCTCATTTATATACTCTAAAATATATTTTAATTTTTAAAACTTCCGAAACATTGTTTTTGGAAGTCCCTAAATATTTTATCTTTAGTGTCTTCGCCCTAAAAGGCGAATTAAATTTTCTTGCTAAGTTTAAATACCGATTCATAAAATTCCTCCAAATTTTTTCCATATTTTGCACTTATACCGACAACATCATATTCTGGAAAAGCAGATTCTATTTTCTTTATATCCGCCTTTCCTTTATCAATTTTATTTGCAACAATTAAAACAGGTATTTTTCTCGCAACTAAATTTCCAATAATGGTGATATTTACCTGGTTGTAGGGATTTTCCGTAGCGTCCAAAACAACGACAACTACATCCATATCGTCCAGCCATCTTATACTTTCAATAACTCCCTGCGTAGCTTCTTTCGCTCTTTTTTTTGCATCTTTTTTATTCATTTTGTATTTTAAGAAATCTTCATAATCTATTCTTGTAGTAATTCCTGGAGTATCTATCATTTTAAAGGTAATTTTTTTCCCTTTGTATTCTATTTCAACTTTTTCTTTAAATTGAATCTTTCTAGTTTCATGGGGAATCTTGCTCACGGTTCCAATCTCTTCTCCAGTAAAGTCCTTGCAGATTCTGTTAGCCAAGCTGGTCTTTCCGGCATTCGGCGGGCCGTAAAATCCAAGTTTAATGTCCTTTTTATTCCTAAACATACTTGAAAATATTCTTGAGAAAAAATTAGTTACTATTTTTATCACCATATCATCTATTTGTAAAAAACCTTTATTAAAGTTTTGTATGTTTTAATATATTGATACTAAAATTTTCTTCCCATTGTCTTTTCAGGTCCAAATCTTGTATCAATTCCAGTTTGCGTTTGATTGTTTTTTTCCATACCGCCCAAAATTTTTAGAAAAGGAATCTCAAACATGCCTGTTTGTTTTCCAGAATATTTTTTAATCGCATAACCAGTTTGTTCAGAGTCCCATCCTGCATTTTTCAAATTTTTATGAATTTCAGAATCACTTTTTCCCTCTCTTTTTGATTTGTCAATATAACTCATAAGATTATATAAATTATTTTTATTTTTGAATAAATAATTTTCATAATTATTCTTGTACCATCGATGCATAAAAATATAAACAACAATTGCAGTTGCAGTTAATAATATTATAACTATAATAAATATAACCCAGTTAAATTTTGGTTCTTCGACGTCATTCCCGGTATTTTCTACAGAAAGTTCGCTCAAGGAAGGAGAAGTGAACGCAGCCAAATTAATAAAATCTACATTTTCAGTTGTAGAAAATGTAATTATCTTCGGAAAACTTTCAATTGTGATATACTCGTAATCTCCTTTTTCTTTTTCATTATAATTTCCATCAAATTCTAAATTTTCTAATTTAGGTAGAACAAAGAAAACTTCCTTTTCTGAATTCTCTTTTTCCGATATTGTAAATTTAAAAAATTTCACTGCTTGTTGATTCTCCGAGAATTTAATTGAAATCTCCTTAAAATTGATTTTCGTATTTAATTTTTCCTGATTCCATGCAAGAATTGCATTTTGATAAATGCCGGACCTGTCTGTTTCATAACTTCCTCTTCCAATTTCATTTATCAACGACAAATCTATATTTTCTACATTGGGATAAAATATTACAGAATCAATGCTTTTACTTCTCCAGATACTTGTAGGAACGCTAAATCCAATTACTTCTCTGGCCAAGGCGACATATTCATTATCTGTGTTTACCTGTGTTTTGTATCTCCTTTGCAGATTAGTCAGATTTGAATCAAGATTATTTACTCCTAAAATTCCATTTAATATTTTTTGTTCAAAAGCAGAGAAGCTTCTTATTTCGGTTTTAATATCTTCGAGGTTTTTTTGTTTTTGTTCAAGTGTAGAATTAATATAATTTTTTGGAGATTCAACAATAATTTCGAATATTTTTTCAGAACTTTTTTGATTATTATCCGTAACTTTAACTTTCAGATTATAATTTCCCGTTGCATTATAAGTGTAAGTTATAAAATCAACTGAAGTTTGTTTTGTTTCCGAGTTTCCAAAATTCCATTCAAATTTTGTTAAATTTCCGTCGACGGAATAGGCGTTAATTCTGAATTTTGTAGGAACTCCTGCAGGAATTTTTAAGGGATATAAATCACTAATAACTGGAACTCTCTCAACCGAAATATCCTCTGAAAGAATTTCCTCATTATTTAATTTTAATTCAAAACTTTGGTCGCCATATTCGGATGGAACATAAAACTTTCCTCCATTTAATGAGAGTATCCAGGAATCGGAATTAATTTTTGCGGGAATTTCTTGCAAATCATAAAAGTTTGTTTCAGTTACAACCCCCGAAGTTTTTACATATTTTATTTCCAAGTTTTTTAATTCAATATTTTGAACAGAGTCGTAGCCAGATTTAAATGCGATTGGAATTATGCATCCGCTAGTGCAATCAATTCCATTTCCATATGTTCTTGAAACATATTCCTGGGCTTTTGCGCTTAATGTATCTCCGTTAGCAAGTTGATTATTAACTGCTAAATTTCCTATAGAATCAAAATTTTTTGATTGTGCAAATATCTTGTAAGATGCAACTTCCGTTGTCGTAGGTCTTCCGTGAAAACCGCATTTGCTCGTAGAATCACTATATCCTTTTAATTTGTAATCTCCCTGTGAATTTTCAGATAAAATGCAGACGTAATATTCTGCTTTTTCCAGTGTGGAATAATTAATATCACAAGAAATTTCCTGCCAGTCTGAATTTGCTGGATCGGCTAAATTGCAGTTTCCTTCTTCTATATTTTCACCGCCCTTATACAAAGACATTCTCAAACTATTTGCTCCAGAATCTTTTTTAATCAACGCTCCAATTTTGAAACCCGGTGCGCGGTCCAATTCCATCTTTTGGCAGTAAGGTGTAAAATCTAAGCTATATATTTCCAAATTTTTCGATTCATCAAAACAGCCGTAAGTTTTTCTGCAAAGTCCAGTAGATGATTTGTTGTTAATAAAGTCAATTACACCGTCGTTTAATATATCCATTTCCAATTGGTTGTTGCATGATACTCCGGCATTGCTTGTTATATTAAAATTTATAGAATTTATAGAATTTACGCTCCCAGTTAATTTGAACCCGAGTATTTTTTTCTCGTTGTTATTTAATGAAAAACTTTTGGTTGTTTGGCTGTTGCTTGCGCTGTAATCCATTTTACATCCATAAACATTGCAAGTATATCTATAACCCGAAGAATTTTTTAATAAATCAATTAAACTTATTGAATTTCCAAAAGAGTCTGAGAAAACCGAATTACTTGGTTCATTTTCAAAACTTATATTTATCCAACCGATTATTGTTTGATTTGGACCATAAATTTTTTGAACAGAATAGTTGCCAACGTTGAAACTTCCAGAAGACAGATTGACAAATATTAAAAACATAAATCCTGCAGAAACGAATTTCAAAAAATTTTTCATCTTTATCTCTTTTTTCCTAATTACTAAATTGAACTTTGAATTTTTCTTTTAACTATCAAAAAACCATAAATTATTGAAATAATTATAGAACTAATAATTACTTGATAAAATCCGAAAAACGGAAGCATGCTCGTTTCTGGACACGGAACATCTCTTGAATAGGTTTGTGTGCAATTTCCTACCGATTGTTGTGTATTTAATACATAATTTATTGTTATAATATCTTGACTATCACAATTACCCCCAACAATTGATTCTGTATATGAACAAGATGGGTGTATTTCTACACACACTTCTGGATTATCTGGATGATATTGATATTCTGTTTTTTGTGTACATTTTTCTCCAACCACTCCTTCCGAATTCCATAAACATCCAGTTCCATTTGTTCTTCTCTGGCAGAAATCTTGATAATCTTCCCAATTGTTACCAGCATATATTCCCACGTTTCTTGGGTTTCCATTACATATATCAATACTTTCATAATCAGAACAAGAAGTTATAGAAGATACATAATGACATGAGGCGTCGCAAATAAGACTTGGCGGGTCGCAATCTTCCCCTCGATTTGTTTGTATTATATTATCTCCACAAACTCCTTTTTTGACAGCTAACGAACCACTATCTTTGTATGTCGAGTCTTGAATTAATGTTGCTCTAAAGACATAATTAAGATTATCCACTCCCGCTTCGAGATATTTTACTATCCAATTTGTTGTAATTGTTGAGCCAGAAAAAACGATTCCATTTATTGTATCAATATCTCCTCCCCCAACTTTTGAGATTTTAAAATTTACACTTTTCCCACTGCATGCCGCGGTTCCAGTTAGATATAATGAAACTGTGTCTCCTTCAGATATTGGACTTGTTATTTCAGTTCCAGATTTCATCCATTTAGCTTCAGTTAAAGTGCATGGTTGCGGGATTTCCACAGCATTACAGCAAATTTTTTTCGCATTCGCTCCAGTGTAAGCTCCTTGTATTCCTGCGTGCGCATTTGTATCTGCAGACAAACTTAATAATTCAGTTTTTCCCGTCGGACAAGCCACGCCCGCATTCACAGATGAACAGGATAAATCTGTATAACATGCATCTATTGTATAAATTGGAGAAGTTCTATCGGGAATTTCTGCGTGCGAATTTGTCGCAGAACTTGTTAAAGAATACATTCTTATTATTTTATTAGATGCTGTGCATGTCGTATCACCAGGATAATCGCAACAAAAAGCATATTGATAATCGCTCACTGCATTTGGAGATTGAACATGTGCATTTCCATCTGACGACATTTCAAAAACAATATGATTCCATATTCCAGTGCACTGGCTTATTGGTTTTACTCCGCAGCTATTTGCACTAACAACCCCTAATAAAATCATTAAAAGAAAACTGCAAACTAACACACCCTTTTCTAATTTCATTCTTTTATAGTCAATGACTTTAATTTTCTTCCAGTTTGTCGTTGACTAGATAAGGAAAGATTTTTATCTTTCATTATGATATTAATAAAATGGATTTTATAAATGTTTATTCTATAAAAATAACATTTATAAGTTTCTAATGCTATTAAGTGAGATGGAAAAGAAAATATTTGATTATTCTTTAAATACAGAGCAAGAAGCCTTGAAGCAATTCAAAGATTGTTATTCTCAGGATTTTGTTTTAACTGCAGCACTTATGCCTGATGCGCATGTTGGTTATGCAGCGCCAATCGGAGCTGTTTTAGTAACCAAAGGAAAGATTGTTCCAGCCTGGGTAGGATTTGACATTGGATGCGGATTAATTGCAGTTAGAATTAAAGGAAAAAATATTCTTGAGAAAGTCAAAAAAGATATTGAAGAAATTTATACAGAAGCTAACATGAAAATCCCAATGGGAGTTGGAGAATATAATCAGGAATCAAATATAACAGAAAAAACAAAAAAAGAATTTGAAAAACTTTTGAAAAGATTTGAATCCAGAGAGCATGACAAAAACATCTTGCAATTTTTAAAATCAACAGCAAAAAAACATTTAGGAACTCTTGGCGGAGGAAACCATTTTATTGAATTAGGATTTTACAAAAAAGAATTATGGCTGATTATTCATTCAGGAAGCAGAGGAATCGGGCACAGAGTAGCAACAAAATATATGATCAAAGCTTCTGGAAGTAAAACAGATTATGAAAAAACCTTTCCCCTCGACGTCAATTCGCAGTTAGGAAAAGAATACCTAAATATTTTAGATTTTGGACTCGAGTATGCTTTGTTAAATCGAATGGAAATGAGTTACAAAATTATTGAAGTTTTAGAAAAAGTTCTTGGCGAGAAGTTAAAAACAGAATTATGGACAAATAAAAATCATAATCATGCAGTTCTTGAAGATGGAAAATATATTCACAGGAAAGGCGCGACTCCGGCAAAAAAAGGCGAGAGAGGAATAATTCCAGGAAATATGAGAGACGGATCTTTTTTAGTTGAAGGATTAGGAAATCCAAAATTCTTAAATTCTTCATCTCATGGAGCAGGAAGAACTCTTAGCAGAACATCTGCAAAGAAAAATATAACTATGGAAGATTTCAAAAAAAGCATGCTCGGAATTCGTGGAACAATTTCAGAAAAAACCTTAGACGAAGCACCAATGGCTTACAAAAATATAAATGATGTAATGAATGCTCAGAAAAAAAGTGTTAAAATTATCAAGCATATTCAGCCAATAATTAATTGGAAAGGATAATTCTTTTAATACATCAAAAATTGTTTTTTGCGTAAACTCCCTGTTTTAACCCGTGAGAAAGCAAAAACAATTTTTGGGGTGTTCAAGAACCCGAGACACGCCCAGGAATTTATTCCGAGGGTTCTTGACATTTCTTATTATCTGTAATGTAAATTTGCTAACTTAAAAATAAATTTGCTCGCGGCAAGTTGCTTGAATTAATTTAAACTATGAAATCTCCTTCGGCAGATTTCTCCGTAGTAGATTGTTAACACGATTAATAATTTGTAGTTGAAGAAACTTCGGATTTATGCGATATCAGTTTTTAGCGAAAAGTTCTGACGACGTCGAACTTTGAGTAATCAATTCACGAAGTGCTAATGTTAATTATAGATTGAACTTAAATTATCAAAAGATATTTAAATAACCTTTCACTACAAAAATTATGAAGCTGGTTTTGAATATTGAAAAGAGGCATGCTTACGCAATTATTGGATTATTAATAATTCTCGTCGGTGTTGTCGCTGTTGGCGCGTATAATGCAGGCGGCAGTGGTGGAAACCCTGCAGTTATGGGCCATGACGCAAGCGAAGTAGGTGCAGGAAGTTTTTCAGGCGATAGTTATGATTTTCTTTACCAAGTTGGAATTGGAACTTTTAGAGCAACTAATCCTTTGCCTGGAACTCTTTGGTTACGTGGAGGACAAAATAATAATGACAATTTAATTACCCTAAAAAATGATGGTTCTGGAAATTTTAAAATCTTCAATGGAGCAAGTTCGTATTTCAGTGTAAAGAAAGATGGAAATATTTGTTTAGGTGCAACCTGTAAAACATCGTGGACAACGGGAACTCTTCAATCACAATGGGTTTATCCTTGTCCTGCAGGATGGATAGATACTGGTTTAAGTGATTGTGATAGTGGAGATGGGCACGCAGTAGAGGAAAACTCATGCACCGACGGACCTGTTGTTACTCATCTTTGTTTAAGGATTGCTTAATTCTAAATCTGAAACTTGCAAATTTTTATGAGTTAGAAATCTCACGATTTTCAAACAACCCAGCAAAATAATTTCAATTGTCTTGGTTTGTAAATTTCGTTTGTTGCAGAAATAGCCACTGCCTGTGCATAAACATCTTTGTCTATATTTTCAATGATACAAATTTTATCTAATTCACAAACTCTTGCATTGCACTCCAGATATTCTGGAGACCTTTCCATTATTGTTTGATAAATATTTGGAAGATTTTCTTCTGTGACAACAACTCCTTTTTCGTCAAGAGTCAAAGATAAGATTTCCTTTCTGGAATTATCGTTTAATTCAATTTCCCTTAAAATAGAAATCTCTGCATCATAAACTTGCTTTGAAATATCTTTTTTTCCGATGTATCCTTTATTTATGACAATTAACAAAACACCAAGGATTAAAAGAATTGCGACAAACGCTTCAACAATTCGTATCCATCCTCTTTTTCCATTTAGCATATATATTTTATTTTAATATAGTTTATATTCTTTTTTAATACGCGATTTCACCGGAGGCATTTGGAAACCTTCAAAACTTCTTGTTTTGAATGGAACAGAAAATTTATTTTTTGTATCGCAACACAGCATAGGAAAGGAAATAGTGTGTAAGCGATTTAGTGGTAGAGAGTATTTTCATTTATTCTTTCTCGTGCGAAGTCGCGAGTTGGAAGAACCTTGGTTCTTCTCATCACCAAACCCGCACATTTATAAAACCTGACTTTATTTCTCCATTTTCGTTTGAATATAAAACAGGAAATTCATTCACATAAACATTTGCAGTGATAGTTATATTTTTTATTTCAGTAATATTTATTTTATCAGCATTTAGCAAACTAAAACTAAAATCTTCTTTTTGGCTAATTCCCAACTCCTGTTTTAAAGAATTATAATTTCTGTTTGCAATTTCGCTAAATTTTGAAATAGAAATAATTGTTTCTTTGTTGATAAAATTAATTTGATAGTCGCTTGTTGTTCTTTCACATGTGCCTGCTGATGATTGGTCAATGATTGATTTTGAATGATAAATTTTGAAGGAATTCTTTCCCAGCTTTAAATCATAAATAATTATATTCCCCCCAATTATAGAATATGGAACAATTCCATCTGCAATGTTTTTTACAATCACTTTTTCTCCTGTCTGGGAATTATCTAAAACACCTGCGCAGTCAATTTGTTTTTCCGGAGGATTGGGTAGTTGTACGGTATAGTTTATATTTTCAATAGTCATATTCTCCGAAGACAATTCAATTATTGAATTTGAAATATATTCCAGAATTGCTTCCTTATCTTTTTCTATTTTTAATGCGGGTTGCAACGCTGAAAATAAAAATACGAGAAACACAACAAAAATAACAAATGATAAAACAACCCCCACATGTGAACCTTTTTTTCTCATCATTTTTACATAAATAAATTCGCACCAGCTGAGACTAAAAATGAAACCAGCATCAATGCAAATGAATGTTTAATTCCCGCCTTGACATTTCCTTCTGCTAATTTTCCAATAGTCAATCCAGAAAAAAATCCTTGCACCAAAAGCAGATACAAAAATGAATTTGATATAGCTTCCTGATCAAACTGATTGGCTCCTCCGCTAGAAATTCCGGGTATTCCCCCGCCTTCTATATTCGCAATTCCGGAAATCATAGGCAATATTTTGAATTGCATAACTAAAATTATAATCAGGAAAACAAAAAATATAATATATCCTTGAACAACTAATGTTGAGATTGCGGCTTTTCTTTCTTTCTTCAGTTTATCCGACATGCTCACCGCTCCAGCAACAGCCTCGAGAATTTCACCAATATCTCCTCCGGCTTTTTCCGCCTGCCCGATTAAAGTTAAAGCACGGGAAATTGTCTTGTTATTTACATCCTTCGAAAATATTTGTAATGCAGCACTCAACGGAATTCCAATTGTAATCTGATTTGCAAGTTTCTTAATATTTTCACTCAGTACACCGTAGGATTTATTCTTGACATTAACTATGCTTTTGCTTATTGGCGTCCCTGTTTTTACACTTTCTACCAAATTTCTGGCAAATTCAAGGAACATTTCCTCTTTTTCCAAATCAACTTTTGACTCATAGATTAAAGAAATAACAAACGGACTTACACCAATCAAGACTCCAATTCCAACAAGAAGAAAGAATAAGTTTGTTCCATATACAAGAAAAGAAAATCCTATCACAGCTAAAGAAACTACAATTCCAAACCAATGATATTTTTTTATTTCCATTTTGGTTTTATCTTCTCCCTCCAAAATGGAGGTTAAAAATTTTCCTAAATTTTTTTATTTCCATTTTCTTGAATTTCCTCTTGTTTCTTTGGAAATTTAAGAGATAGAAAATTTGAAAGATTTTCTATATTTTCAAAACCTTCAAAACTTTTTGTTTTGAATGGTACAGAAAACTTTTGTTTTCCGTATCTTTAACCTTGTCTACGCGAAAGCGTAGCCCGAATTTTGAATCCTCTTAATTTATTTTCCATCTTGAACTTTTCCTAAATTTAAGAGGCAAAAAACTTCCTATTTTTTTCATCTTGAATTTTCTACGCAGCCGGTTGTCTTAAATTTAAAAAAGTTAAAAATAAAATGTTAATCAGGCTAACTCCTAAAATCATAATTAATGCTATCATATTTGCTCCCAGAGAAATACCCAGTCCGCTTACGCTCATCATTATAAGCAAAAGCATTAAAATCATCGGAGCCGCAATTACGACGCTGATATAAATATCCATAAATGTTTCAGCCGACCTGGTATATTTTTCCCTTTCCAATCTATATTCAAAAAGCAAGGACTGCGAACGCTTTTCAAAAAATCCAGGCAAATTTCCACCGGAGGTTATAGTTGTTGCCAACCCATTAAACAATTCAGAAAGTCTTTTGCTCGGGCTGTTAAAAGCACTTCTTCTCAAGGCACCAACCAAATCATAGCCATAAATATTAATTTCATTAATTAATTTTATAAATTCTTTTTCCAGATATTCATATTCTCCCGTCGCTATTATTATCTTGAAAATATTGGTTGGGTCAATCATAGAGCCAGAAACAGCAGCCATATGGATTGTTGCAAATGGAAGCTCTTGGTTTATTCTATCTTCAGCGGATTTTTTTTCCATCGAAGGATAATAATACATAAACAAAAAAGTAGATAAGGGTATAACAAATATAATCCAAAAAACTTTTAAAAATCTATTAAAGAGCTCGCCCCCAACAAAAGTTATAATTGGAAGTTCTGCTCCTATATTAAAGAACAAAAAAAAGATTAAAACGAATATGCTGAAAATGAGAGATAATAGGGTGGTAAATAAAATAACTGAAATATAACTTGCAGGAATAAATTGAAGATTTGCTTTTATCAAATCTCTTTTGAGCGGCGTAAACATTCTTTTTTTCTCCAACGTTCTAGAAATATTGGAAAATAAATTACTCGAAAACTTGACATAATCACTGGCTTTCTTTGCTTTTTTTGTTTCCAATATTATGCTTTTTTTTCTTATTCTCTTCAAAGTCAGTTTTTCCAAATCTTCCGCTCCCCCAATTCTAAATTCTTCCGGAATATCTGAATTTAAAATTTCCTCTTGAAGGCTTTTATCTATTCTTTTTTCCTCCAAAACTTCTTGTTTTGAATGGGATAGAAAATTTCCTATTTTCTTTCGTTCAATTTTATCTTCTTTTCCTACATCTTCAGTTTTAGTCTCTTTTAACGGCTTAAATTTTTTCAAATTTCCAAAAACTTCCTCGGATTTTTTTAATTTATTCTTCAAATCTTCAATATGTTTCTTAATTAATTTCTTGTCTTCCGGATTTTTAGATTTTTCAAATTGTATAGAAAACTTTGCAATCTCTTCAGAAATTTTTCTTTTTGACCCCTCTTCCATTCATAGAATAAAGAAATATTATTATAAAAACTTGTTGTTTGTTAATCTTAAATATTCCTTAGAAAAAAGAAGAAGGGGGGAGAGTAGGAAAGATTAAAAATTGGGTTTTATTTATGGTTTTATGATTACTAAAGAGGAAGCAAAAGAGAAGATAAAAAAATTGGTTGAAGAATTTTCAGAGATACCAAAATCTCATTTAGACTCTATGCCTGAAGAAGATATAAAAAGAATATTTATTACGCCTCTTTTAGAATATTTAGGGTGGGGAAAATTTGAAATTTTAAGCGAAGCCAGAGTATTAAAAGGGAGAGCAGATTATATTCTAAAATCTGGAAACCAAGAAGTTTTGGTTGTTGAAGCAAAAAAGACGAATGTATCCTTAAAGGAAGAGGAAGGAAGACAAGCTGTTTCTTATGCCTATCATAGAAAGATAAAATTTGCTGTTCTAACTAATTTTAAATATATCTGCGTTTATCATGCTTTATCGAATATAAAAAGCATTAGTAAGAATTTATTAAAAATTAACAATGATTATTTTAGATTTGGTTTTGAAGAATTTTTAGATAAATTTGATATTCTTTGGTTATTATCTAAAGAAAGTTTTGAAAAAGGAGAGATAAATAAATTACTTTCTGCAAAAGATGAAAAAATCAACAAGCCGATTGATAAGAGTATATTAGAAGATTTATTAAAAATAAGAGACTGGCTTTCTAAAGAACTAAAATCAAAGAAAAATTATTTAGAAAAAGAGCAGATAGATGAGATTGTTCAAATTTTAATTGATAGATTAATTTTTATTAGAAGTGTTGAAGATAGAGGATTAGAGCCTATGAATTATCTTAGAAGTTTAGAAAGTGATGTTAAACAACAAAGAACAAAACTGCAACTTTTTTCATATCTATTAGAAAAATTTAAAGAATTAAATAATAAATATGATTCAAGATTATTTGAGTCAGGATTATTAGAAAAAGAAGGAGCTTTCTCCAATGAAGTTTTGAGAAAAGTTATTCTTACTTTATATTTTGGATGTGAAGGAAATCAAGAGAGATATTTATTTGACCAAATTCCAGGAGATTTGTTCGGCTCCATTTATGAACAGTATCTTGGAACAATTTTAGCTGGAACTGAAAAGAGAGTAAAGTTGGATTCTTCGTCGGGAAAAAGAAAGAAGATGGGAATTTATTATACTCCATCCTATATTGTAGATTATATTGTAAAAAATACTGTTCATGAATATATTAAAGACAAACCAATTGATGAAATTTTAGAGGTAAATATTTTAGACCCTGCTTGCGGTTCTGGAAGTTTTTTAGTAAAAGCATTTGGAGAAATTTGTGATGTAATAGAAGATAAGTTAAATAAAGGAGAAGAGGGGAGTAAAATATTATTTAAAAAAACAAAAGAGAAAATTAAAAAATTAAGTTTAGGACAAAAGATTGAAATTTTGAGAAATTGTATTTATGGAGTTGATTTAGATGAGAAGGCGGTTGAATTAGCAAGATTAAATTTACTTTTAAAAATCTTGGATGAAGAAGGACAAGAAACAAGAAAAATGCTTTTACCTCATCTTGAAAATAATATTAAGTGCGGGAATTCTTTAATTGATGACCCAAAAGTTTCTGATAGAGCTTTCAAATGGCAAATTGAATTCAAAGATGTTTTTACTAACGGGGGTTTCGATGTTGTCGTCGGGAATCCGCCGTATTTTAATTTGCAAACAATTGATAATAAAGAACAAATTAATTTTTTTGAAAAAAATTACAAATCATATCGCGGAAAAGCAGACATACTTTATTTATTCATAGAAAAAATTAATTTTTTGTTAAAGAAAAATGGCTATCTTGGGGTAATAGTCGCAAATTATTTTTTGAAGTCTCATTATGCAGATAACTTAAGAGAATTTATTCTTGAAAATTATGAAATAGAAAAAATTATTGATTTTGGAAGTATTAAGATATTTGGAGATGCTAATGTAGATACTTGTATTACAATATTTAAGAAAAATAAAAATAAAAATAAAAATTTTCTATATGGATTACTCTCTAATGAAAAAAAAGTAAATGATTTTCTTAATCAAAGTCTAATACATCAATCATTAGATAAAATAAACTATAAATTTCTAATAGGAAATCAAGAAAGAAAAAATAATTCTCCTTGGCTTTTTGAAGAAAAAGCTATCTCTAACAGTCTTAAACTTTCAGAAATATGCAATATTGGTAAGGGAGTAGCCACAGGTAAAGATGAGATATTTGTGATTGATAAAAACTCAGTCCATAAATTAAAATTAGAACCCGAGTTAATAGATTCTATTGTTAATGATTCTTCAATTGATAGATATAGGTATACATTATCTGATAAAGTTTTAATAAAAACAAAAAGGGGGATAGATATCTCAAAATATCCAAAAATTAAAGCGTACTTAGAAATACATAAATCTGAATTACAAAAAAGATATGCTGTTCAAAAAGAAGGACTAAAATGGTATGAAATTGTTAGATATAATGGGGATTTATTTTCAGAAAATATACAAGAACAAATTTATGTTTATTATAGGTCTACACATAATAAATTTGCATATAGTGATAAGAGATTTGTAACTTTAACAACTACTTTTGTTCTTACTCTAATAAAAAAAGATATAAGTTTAAAATATTTGACTGGGATTCTGAATTCAAAATTTATAGAAAATTATTCAAGAAAAAATGCTAAAAAAATGGGTAATTGTTTCGAATATTCGTCTAATTTTATTGGTTCAATCCCAATCCGTCTCCCTTCCCCCGCCCAAGAAAAACATATCATTTCTCTCGTAAATCAAATGCTTGAACTTCAGAAGAAATATCACAAAGAGAAAACAATAGGACATGAAAAAGAACGATTGAAATCTCAAATTGATGCTGTTGATTATGAAATTGATGAAGAAGTTTACAAGTTATATGGAATTACCGACGAGGAAAAGAAAGTTATTGAGGAGAGTTTGAAATGAGCAAAAAATTTGAAAGAAACGTAATCAAATTCTTAGAGTTGCTCCATTATGCAGAAGAACCCGGAGGAACTGGTAAATTTAAGAAGAAATATTTTAAAAGAGAATCTGAATATACTCATTTAATAGAATATTTAGAAAGGAATAACCTAATAATCAATGGGAAGTATAAAAGAGTAAATATATTTCAATTGACAGATAAGGGTATAGAATTTCTTCTAGAAAGAAAAAAGGAAAAGCGTCAAGAACAATTTAACAGAATTATTGCATTTACTGGAGCAATACTCGCTTTGATTGGAATTTATACTTTTATTAAAGAATTAGAACTTATTAACAACTCAAATTTTTGGATAAGTTATATTTTTCTTTTTTTTGTTATTGCGAGTCTTGGTCCAATAATTAAATTTATATGGGATTCTTATTTTGTCAGAGATTAAGTTGAGAAAAGATTATTGAGGAAATCTAAAAATAAATCAACAACTTATTTAAACATCAAAGAATATACCTAATCATGGAAAACAAACGGGCTAAATTTCTTCGCATTTATGCAGACATTCTTGAAGAATTAAGAAACGATATAATTGCTGTTGTCGACGGAAAAACCTACACATGGAATGTTGCCTATAGAGAGATAAAAAATAATTCTCAATTAGGGGGAAAAATCTTAAAAACACTAATTGATACAGGTATAATATGAAAGAAAAAGAAAACGAAGAAATTAATGAAGAAATAAAAAAATTAGTCATAGCCAGAATTGATGCCCAAGTCTCATCAAATTTAAGGCTTTCTATTGGTTCTCACGGAAGTTTATCAAAAGAAGAAATGATAGAACGGGTCAAGAAGGGGGATGAAATAGGGAAAAAGATAATAAAGTCCCATCTAACTTTTATGCGATCTTTAGCCAATGGAGAAATTACCAAAGCTTTAGTTTCTATAGAATGAAAGAAATAATGATAATTACATTACCGAATTCTGATTTAGTTACGGAATACTTATCACAGTTTTCAAAATTAGTTATAGAGATAGCAGAAAAAAGATCTATAATTGTAAAGAAATTAAAAGGAAAAGACCTTTCAAAAAAAGAATTTGAAAAAGTCTTAAAAAATGTTCAATCTAATTTTGTGTTTTTGAATGGACATGGATCTGAAACAAAAATATTTGGTAATAAAGATGAACCAATTTTGGTCGAGGGTGAAAATGATTATTTACTCGCCGAGAAAATAACTTATGCTAGATCATGTGATGCTGGATATTCTTTAGGAAAATCTATTGTAAAACTTGGAAAAGAAACGTGTTTTATTGGATATGATCTTCCTTTTGAATTCTATTATGATATTAATTGGATTGGTAATCCTCTTAGAGACAAGATAGCATTTCTATTCTTTGACCCTTCTAATCTTATACCATTATCAATTTTAAAAGGAAATACCTCTAGCGAAGCTGATAAAAAATCAAAAAATGCTTTATTAAAGAATATTAATAAGGTTATCAAGGAAAAAAGTCCAGAAGCGTTTACAATTGCAAGCTCACTATGGAATAATTATTCTGGACAGATCGTTTTGGGAAATAAAAATGCGAAGTTGAATCTTTAAAATGTCCCTTCAAACCTTCAAACTCTCCCCATCATCACTTTCCCTCATGCAAGAATGCCCCCGCTGTTTCTGGCTAATACAGCATAATGTTTGGAAACGTCCAGCAGGAATATTTCCAAGTTTACCGTCGGGGATGGACAGAATTTTAAAAATTCATTTTGATAAATTCAGAGATAAAAATCAACTGCCCCCCGAATTATGTAATAATGGAGAATGCAAGAATCTAAAATTATTTAACGATAAAGAAAAATTAAAAGTTTGGCAAAATAATTGGAAAGGAATTTCATTCATAGATAAAAAAGGAAATGAATTGCACGGAGCCGTAGATAATTTATTAGTGTCAGAAACAAAAGTTTCTGAGCACCATTCAAAATCAGGAAAGAAAAAAGATTTTGAAGGTAAAGGAAAGAAAATTATTGTTCTTGATTATAAAACAAGAGGTTATCCATGCAAAGACGACACGCATGAACATTATCAAAATCAATTAGACATTTATAATTTTTTATTAAGAAAAAATAATCACCCAACAGAAGATTTTGCTTTTTTATTATTTTATATTCCAAAAGAAGTAATGCCGACGGGAGAAGTCGTGTTTAATACTGAATTAAAAAAGATGAAAGTTGATGTTGATAATGCAGAAAAGATTTGGAAGAATGCAATTAAATTATTAAACTCCAATTGTCCGACGAAGAATTGTGAATGGTGTGAAGGAAAATAGAACCCATTTATCCCACAACTCCAAATTTCTTCAACGTTTCTTCGGGTTTTTTGTAATATTCATTTATTATCTCTTGAACTATTTGAAAATTAAAAATCTTCAAATTAAACATATTATACAAAAGCTGGACTCTTCTTCTAAATTCAATGTCAATCTCTTCTATTCTTAATCCATATCTTTTTGCAATCTTCTCAAATATTTTGCTGTTCTTTTTAAAATAAAATTGGTCGTCTTTTGGATTCCAAACAAAAGGGGTATTTGTCAAAGCCACCCCGTCGGGAGTCACATTTATAATTTCAACAATTTCTTTCAATTTTCTTGTTTCTTGCTTGTTTACTATCGCGTGAGTCATGATACAGACACAATCAAGAACATTTAACAGCGTCGGAGAAAGGTCTATCGGGGGAGTTTCAAGTCTTTTTATAACCGTGTCCACAGAATCTGCGTGAATTGTGGAAATAGAAGAATGCCCCGAAGCCATGCCCTGAAATAAAACATATGCTTCTTTACCTCTGACTTCTCCAACAATAACATAATCAGGATTTTGTCTGAACGAACTTCTAAGAAGTGTAAATAAATCTATTTCTCCCGTTTTTTCCAAGCCAATTGCGTTTCTAACAACACTTGGAAGCCAGTTTTCTCGAGGGAGATTCAATTCTCTTGTATCTTCAATCGAAACAACTCTTTCTTCTGGAGAAATAAAAAAAGCAATTGCATTTAACAATGTTGTTTTTCCCGAAGCTGTTCCGCCAGTAATTAAAATATTCATTTTATATTCAATTAACAGCCAAAGATAAGCAAGCATTTCTGGACTGAGTGTACGCAACGCTATAAGTTGCGGGGGAGTCCATGGTTTTTTTGTAAATTTTCTTATAGTAAATGTTGGGCCCCGGCTTGTAATATCTGGAGTGTAAGTAGCATTAATTCTGCTTCCGTCGGGCAGGCTCCCGTCTAAAATTGGATTTGCATAAGAAATATATTTTCCAGATCTTTGTGCGAGTTTTTCTACGAAACTAGCCAGATATTCCTGATTTTTAAAGATAACATTTGTCTTCAAATTAATATATCTTCTATGAACAATATAAATCGGCGTGTTAACACCATTGCATTCAATATCCTCGACAAAATAATCTCTCAGCAAAGGTTCAACTTCATTAAAGCCGATAAAATCTCTGCATAAATAATAATAAATTTTTCTGTATGATTCATAACCAATATTTATTCCAAGTTCAATCGCCAAAAGCTTGAATTTTTTATCAATATAATCTAAAATCATATCCTTTCCGCCCTCGATAACAATATCAAAATCAATTATATCTCTCATCGCATTAATTATTTGTTCCTTTTGATTTTTTTCTACAGCATCTAACACCGGTTCTTCAACATTATAAAGAACTTCAGAAATTTTTTCGTCCCAATGAATGTGTGCAAACGCAAATGGACTTATGAGGGCATATCTAATATCTATTTTTGTCTTGTCTTTTATTAGTCTCAGCGGAGGAATTTTCGGAGAAAAATCTATTTCAACCCGTGGATAACTTTGAATATCTTGTTTTTCTTCTTTTTGCATCCTCTCTTCTCCCCTATTAAGAACACTTTTTAATTTTTAAAATCTTCGCTTTGTAAAAAGCGAATGAGTTAAAGATTTTTAAATTTAATCAATCTCAAACTCCAAAATTGTTTTACCGCTTGTCGCGTCTTTCCCCTTATTCACTATATATATTTTATACAGCGACGACGCTTTTGTTATTTGTTTTTCTTCTGCATTTCCTTTTAATTGTAAATCATAATTAGAGCCAGAATAATCCAGAGTTAGATTTGTTTTGTAATTTTTTTTTGAACTTAATTCTTCGGTTAAAATTTCCACGCTTCCACTTTTTATTTTCTCTCCTATCTGGCTATATTTGTATTTGCTTTCTATTTCAAAAGATATTTTCTCATTAATTGCATTAAATGTCAACGAACCTTTTTTTATTCCCAAATCAAAAACTCGCTGATTTCCTGAAACTTTTCTAACATCCAAGATTATTGTATTCATTTCTTCCAAAACCTCGACGGTATCTTCAATAATTGATTTGTCCTGCATTTGTTCTATTTTTGGTTTGGCAAAAGACAAAACCGCGCCAATCATAGCCAACGCTATTAAGGTGTAAATTACAGTTTCAATCCAAACTTGTCCTTTTATTTTTATCATCTTAAAAATTTCCTATTTTTGAGAGACAGAAATTTTTCCTAAACTTCAAGACTTCTTGTTTTGAATGGAATGGAAAATTTTTTATTTTCCATAATTTCTGTATATTCAAAACCTTCAAATCTTCTTGATTTGAATGGGACAGAAAACTTTTGTTTTCTGTATCCTTAATCCATTCTGCGCGCAGGCGCAGCGAGGATATTGGAAAGCAACAAACATTTATTATTATATCGACTTTCCAATGGCCGAGTAGGATTTTGAATTTTATACTGTCGAACATTTATCCAATATCATTTGATCACTTTTTTCACAAGTTTCGCTTCCGACAATTGGAGCGAGTGTGATTGTTTCTGGAATATCGCTCATATCTAAAATAATTTCATAAGTTTTTGCTTCATTTTCTTTTGGAAGTATAATATTTGGGCTTCCAGGCATACTAATACTAGTGTCCGTATTTCCTTCTTTTATTGTGTATGATTCTGCATTTCCTGCTCCAAAAACATTAATCACAAATCCATCAACATTAACTTTCTTCACTTCAATACTTAACTTTACTTTTAGTGGAGGTGTTGTATAACAAGTGTATTTAGTATTAAACTGAACATTTCCAATTGCGTCCAAGCAATTTCCAGCACTGCTCAAATCTTTTTTCACCATTGGAATTATAATCTGGCTTACAATCGCAACTGCAACAACAACTAATAATATCATCAAAAGTGTTGCAACAACCGTCGATAACGAACGTTTTGAATTTACTATCTTTGAATTAAATAACAAATTCGAAGCGTGAGCAGAGCGTTTTGATTTTGGACAAATTATCATCTTATATCAATAACCGAATTTAAATCGCGAGTTACTTTCTTCACCATTTTTTGAATTATTAAAAACCTTATAAATTTAGATAATTTTTATGGACTTGTTATGTATCTTTTTTCTCCGTATCTTTCATCACAAACATAATATTTTTGCGTTCCAGCATCTGTTCTTCCTTCTAATATTGGAATTACTAAAATCTCGTCGGCAGTTTCTATATTCTGCCCATTGACATCAACATTTTCACCATTTCCAGAGCGAATTCCATCAAAAATAATTCCCTCTCTATTTAAATTAAAACTTGTTTTTGTTCCTCCTGTTATTACCTGAACTTTAAAATCTTTGATTGGAACATCTCCATTATTTACAACATACAGATTTCCATTTGCACCATCATTAGAATATTCAACATCAAAACTAACATCCGCGCACGAAAGCTCAATATTTTTGTCTAGGAATTTGTAAATAACTTCTTTAACACTTCCCCTCATCCACATGAAAACAATTAATCCAATAACTATGACCATAGCAATTAACAGAACTGTCGCAATCACAGGAGATAAACTTTTTTTCTGGCCTATTTTTTTATTCATTTTGAAAACTTCCTATCTTGAGACATATTATTTTATGTTTTTATATTTTTTAAACTTTTATTTAATTAAGGTACAGGTATGGTGCATCTTCCCTCGGCGATAGTGCAGACAGAACCAGGAAATTCCGCGCAGTTTTGCTCCTCGGAAACTACGTGGTCAGCATTACAGAAATATTCAGTTAAAATATTAGCAACACAAATGTCTGTTCCGGTGCTTGTTTCATCTCTTGCAATTCCCTGAAGAAAATATTTTTTTCCTCCATCACTATCAGTGCAGAGGGTGCATTCAATATTTTGTTTCATCATGTCATTTGTACAAATATGTGATTTTCCATTTTCAAAAATATAAGGAGTAATCTCAACAAATTTCAAATCTAAACCACTTGGAGTTTTATCATAATCTATTGTCATTTTCTGTGATTCTCCGTTTGGCGACAATGGTTTTTGAAAAATGTAATAACTTGTTGGGGCATTATCTTGAGAAAGTTCAATTGTCGCTCTTTCTTTATTCGCGTCTGTGCTTCCTCTTATTTTAAATGCGGAAATATTAAACAACCCCTTATTTTGAAATTCTATCGTTAGTTTTTCTTGTGGTGTGAAACAATTATAAGTGTATGACTTAACAATTAAAGAAACATCTTCGGGGCACTCATTTTTTTCAGTAAGAACATAAGAGCTCATCCAAGCATAAACTATCGCACCCATTATTACAGCGAATGTAATTAATAAAACATAACCAACAATTTCACTCAATCCTTTTTTAAATTTAATTTGTTTCAACATACTGTTCTCCTCCGACTTTTTGAGATATTATGAAATAAAAATTCTCTCCGCTTTTTAATTCAAATTCATAATTATTTTCTCCAATTTTAACTTTTACTTTTCCATTTTCTGTGGTGTAACTTCCACTTTCTTTAAGTTCCTGAATAGATTTTCTAATAATATTATTTGTTATTGGAGTTGCACCATCAATGGTTAAGATGAATGAGCCCGTTTCTACGTCGACAAGTTCATATGCCTTTATTTCGGTTGGATTTCCAAAAACATAATAAATATTCATACTTTCTCCAATACTTTCTAAATAGGTTGTGTAAAGTGTAATAAAGTGTTTAATTATTGCTTCTTCTCCGCTAATCTGCTGTGTTACTCCGTTGATTTTCAAACTTATTTCCTCACTTTTAAGAATTCCAAATTCCAAAACATCTTTTCCCTCAATATTAAGCTCTTCCTTTACATCATAGATTCTTGTTGTATTTTTTTTCTTAAGATAATTTGAAACTCCCGCATACCCGATTATCAATACAATTATCACTATCGCTGCAAGCAGATAAAATTGCCCTCGCTTATTTCCCATTTTATTTTTTACCATCGAAACCTCATTTATTTATAGTTAAGGACGCTGATATTTCCCTGCGCCTTAACTATTTAGGGAAAGATATATAATTTTGTTTAATGATTAATATCTTTCACTATAACATCTTCGCTGATTATAAAATAAATATTTTCATTTTCTTTAAGTTCAAATTCATATATTTTTTCATTAATTAAAATTTCAACTTTATTATTTTTTGGAATTATTTTTGTCAGGCTGTATCTATTTTCTTTAACGTCCATTTTTTGTTCTTTGTTTTCCATAAGAAGATTAATCTTGCCTTGAGAAACTTCCTCATAACTTAGAACTTTTATTTCTTTTTGGTTTCCCAAAACCAAATAGGTTTTTTTACCATCTTTTAGACCTTCCGCATAAATTGTTGAAAATTTTTTTGTAATTTCTTCCTCATTTTGATAGGTGCCGTATTTTACTACATTCCCGCTTATTCCGAATTTATCAGATAGATTATATTTTTTAGTTAAAAAAATTCCACTAGCAACTAATAATATAATTATTAAAACTACGACAAAAACCCATAAAAAGATACGCCCCTTCCCCATCACGGAGAGAAGAAAAACAAGTTTAATAAGTTTTTGAAAATATTGAACCAAGTTTTTCAATTAACATTAGCACTTCGTAAAATTTACCTTGACTATGAAATCGCTAGACGCAGATTTCTTCGTCGAGAAGATTGTTAATGTATTAAAATTTTGTTAAACGAATAACTTGACGAATGTCTGTTATGAGTTATATCTTTGAGTAATTTATTGCGAGCAAATTTATATTCAATTATGTAAATTAATTTATCAAAAAATATCCAAACAAAAGCGTAGACGCAAGAGGTTTGCTCAGAAAAACCCAATAAGCTACCCTTATTCTTCCTCGGTTTTGTGACCCGCTAAGCATCTTAATAGCTGTTTAGGGCTGCTCCGATCAAGGCCTGACCCATTTCGCAACTACAAGATCAAAACGGACAAAACGTCAACGTCCGAACAAGGACTTTTGGACATTTCATCACGCCCCTCTCGTAGTCTGCTTAAAGCCCGCGAGCAAATAGCGGAGGGCTAACCCGCTGACCTAGTCTACAAAATTAGAGAGAAAAAAGAGTATTTAAGATTTTTGATATTATATTTTATTCAAATTCTGGCGATGAAAACTCAAGAACCGGCGGGTTTAACAAAGATATCAATATTTTTCTTCTAGTGGGAATATATTTTTTTGCAAGTGCAATCTCATCATATCCCGAATCAATTACCTTTCGATTTTCAACTACTAAATTTATTTTGTCGTCGTAGATTTTAGATAATCTATCTTTATGCTGTTCGAGAAATTCAACATTCTTTTTCCATTCTCCAAAAAATTCGTCTTCTAATTCCATTTTTATTTTATCCCTTCATAACTAAAACAACAATTATCAATAAGAAGATTATCCCAACCCCAATCAAAAGCCAAAACAAATAATTAAATCCTGCTTTAACTTTTACTGATTCTATAATACTATTCAATTGCACTGAACACCCCTGGGCTTCTGCTGGTTTGTTAAAAGCAATTTCACAAAGATTAGTATCTTCACATGTTCTTCTTTGAATACCATCGGCACATTCACTCCAATCTCCGCATTTCCATAACGGATTACATGATACTAATTCTAAATTTTTCCCACTATGACTTCCATCATTATTGTTTTCCTCTTCACATTTATACTCGCTGCTGCAATATTCATTTCTATCACAATTAGCATCAACTATGCATTCGACACCACACCTTCCAATAATTAATTCATGACTGATGTTATATTCCCCTCGAACACAAGAATTTGATTCTTCATTACATACCCCAAAAATTCTGTTTGCACTATCAAATGTAAATGGATTTCCATCGGGGACATTATCACACTTACCAATAGCAGGCAGATCTAAACCAGAACAACTTATTTGTTGTCCGCTCTCACAAGTATTATTTTCACATATTTCTTGTCCATTACAATAAATTCCATCATCGCAATCGCTGTTCTGAGAACATTCTGGTTGACTATTACAAACCCCATTGCTACATCCATAATTACAACTTTCTACTAATCTAGTCGACTGTGAATTTGAACAAGAACTTTGTGTAGTTCCAGCATTGCTGCATGTGTATGTTACAAAATTTCTTTTAACATCATTTCCAGAACAGAAATTATTTCCAGTAAATCCATCAGTCCCGCATTCAGAATTACTTGAACATATTATTTGTCCATTACAAACTCCGTTGCTGCATCCATATTGACAAACTTGCTTTAGCCTTGCATTTACACTATTTGAACAGAAGCTTTGTAGTGTATTTGGAAAATTGCAAGAATAATCTCGGTAATTTTGATAAACATTATTGCTTTGACAAAATAAATTTCCTGTAAATCCATCTGCACCACAACCAATTTCACTTGTACAATTTATGTTTCCAGTTGGTTCATTTGAACAACGGCTCGTTAACTGTCCTGGATTTACACATCTGTCAATAGTATTAACATTATTGTCATTACATTCTAAATCTAAATTACATCTTATACAAGCACCATTAGAACATGAATATTGGCACTGGTTAATTGTTAGGGGGTTTGATTCAATAATACAATGACTCGTTAATTGTCCAGGATTACGACAAGTTGCATTTTGGAAATTTTTAAGAACGTTTCTTCCACTGCAAAATTCATTCCCAACAAATCCAGTAAACCCGCAATCCGAATTGGAAGCACAATTTATTGGAGTGTGTCTGCAAGAACTTGCGGTAGTTCCGGGATTCAAACATTCGTCTAATGTACTTGAATTATTATCGTCACACTGTTGATTATTTCTACATATTATATTCGCACACTGCCCATTACTGCAAGTATCAACACATTGCTGAATTAATCTTGGTGCCCTGGAAAAACTACAAGAACTATTTACACTTCTAGGATTATTACAAACATATGAAATATAATCTCTATTTATATTATTTCCAGAACAGAAATTATTTCCAGTAAAACCATTTGTTCCACATTCTAAATTATTTAAACATACGATTGGTTCATGCCTGCATTCACTATTTGCCGTTCCTGGATTAGCACAATAATCATAAGTATGCGTATCTTGATCGTTGCACTCTTCGTTTGTTCTACAAGCAACATCAATTGCTACAAATCCTGCACATTCTTTCTTGAACAACTCTTTTACAGAAGGAGTCCAATAATCTGATTTAGCAATTCCAAAGAAACAAATTTCTCCTTTGGTAATTTTTCCATTAATTAATTTTGCTCCCGGTTCTGCAACTGCAATGACATCACCCAAAATTTCATCTCCACCTTTATATGTTTGTGCAACGCCCTGAAAACCTTCAAGAATATTTTCTTTGTCTAAATAATAATAAGGTATTGCAATTCCTCTTTTATCTACTGCCGAATTATAAACTTGAATTAGCGAATTGCCATATATAACATCCAACGGAGAATTAGATGCGAGTTGCGAAATACCGTCTTTATCAGTTAATCCGAATTCCTCTCCATAATTTCTATTTACTATAATTGTTTTGTATTTTGATATATCATAATATTTTGCGGTCTGTTTTAGAATATTGTCACTAATTAGAACTAGTTTGTATTTTGAAAAATCCGTCGTTCTTACACTTTTATCAAGAACAACGCCGACGCTGAGATTAAGTTCCTTGAAAACATTAACTATATTTTGATCGACATTCCCAGACGTTTTAGCAATATAAGCAACATCATAAGCAAACACCGTCGGGATAACAAACATAAAAACAATCATACATAGTACAATTCCCCCACTCACACCACCTTTTTTCATTTTCTTACTATTTTCCTTTTCTATTTAAACTTATACTACTACTCTTTCTTGATGAAATTAATTTACATAACTATTTTTTATATTACAATTATCTCACAATGTTACCAGTAGAATTTGTTAGCCCCCCTTAATGAATTCTCAATTTTATCGGTAGTGCCATCTTTTAGAACACTTAACCATCATAAGAAGACCTGATAAATATTTAAGCTCTTTTTATTGTATGGGCTATTACTGAAATTATAAATAATATTACAAAAATCATTGCTAACCATTTCGCAATTGTATATGAAGCTCCTGAAATAAGTCCAAATCCAAATATTCCTGCAACTATAGCTACTATTAAAAATAATAATGCCCAAATCAACCAAGTTGTTACACCTTTTCTGTTCATTTTTTCCTCTATAATATTAAAGCATTTACAATATATATATCTATGTTATATGACTCCCTTCTAATTTGAAGGAGTAAATTCTATTAGACTCAAATCATTTCTTAATCTCTCTAGAAAAAGATTTACATTTTAGTGTCTTCCTAAATTATCTATTATTTTCATTATCTCTTTTTTATTTACAAAGAACCAAATCAAGCCAAAAGCGAATATCATGAAGGATTCTGTATTAAATTTTATAAAAGTTAACAACCAGGGAACCTTGAAACCATTTTGTAGAAGCAAGATTGTAGTGCCGTACAATAAAACATAGTAGCCGGCCATTATGGCTATGAGTATTGCTAGTTTTTCAAATAGTTTTTTCAAGGAATTTAGATAAAGAGGAATAGTTAGAGATATGATTGTGAGAAATTCATAGAAAGTCTGATATAATTCTAGAGTTCCGGTTGTTGTGGCCAGGATGTATGCGTCTTTGGATGAAGTAATACTCACTTTCAATCCGAGCCCGAATATAAAAACAAAAAAGCTAATCATATATCCTATGACGTATCTTAATGGGTTCAATGGTTGCAGATAGACAAATATAAATAACACTAAATTGATTCCAGCAGCCGCCAATAAAAATTTTAGGGGTTTCATTTTGAGCTCTTCCTTATATAGAATAATACTGCGAGCAATGTAAAGACAAAAAATGTTGAGGGCCAAAGAAAGTCATGGACAAAATAAAATGTTTTTATACCAAAAAAGGCTGAGATAATTATAGTGAACAATCTCAGAATATTAAGTCCCATTAGAATAAATAAGCCAAAAACTCCGTATTTGAAAGTCTTTTTTGAGATGCCATATGCTACAACAAATGCAATGAATAGCGAGTACATCGCCACCCCGGTGCATTCTTTTACAATAATCATAGAGATTGAATTAACAACAATTACGTTATTTACTATACTCGCTGTTCCTTTTCCGATTACAAAAAGAAAACCTCTTATCACCAAAACAAAAAAGTTTATGAAAAAATCAGTTATTGGTTTTAGATTAAAGAACCAGCTCAATAAAAGAAAGATCACAAGAAATTTTAAAATAAAAAATATTGATCTTTTTACAAGTTCCTTATCTACCATATTTCTTGAAGCTATAGTAGAGTCCCAGTATCAATGTAGATGCTACAAGTAATATAAATAAATTGTCATTCATAACAGGGATTGGTTTGTGGCAACCTTCATCTATCAATCTGTCGCAGTCATTGTCTTTTCCATCTCCACAAATTTCTCCCACTGGATTGACTGCTCCGATACATGTTCCCCAAGTACCCCATACTTCTTCACAGGTTCTAGTTTGTGTACCATAAGAACACTCTCCAATGTCTGTTTGTCCACACTGCCTAGACATTGTCGTTCCAGGTGTACAAGAAGAAATTGCACAACTACAAATATTATTACATATTTGTCCTATTATTACTGAACAATCTCCATCAGATTCGCATTGTTCTGCTAGCGGGTTAATGTAACCATCGCCACATATATTATTAGTACAGTCATTTTTGCAAGCGTCATTATTGTTTAAATTACCATCATCACACTGTTCACCAAATTCAAGAATATGATTACCACAAACAACAGTAGTAGTTCCGGTACATTGTGTATTGCAGTGTCCAACTTGCCCATTCAAGCTTCCCTCGTCACAAATCTCATTTCCGTTCTTTATTCCATCGCCACAATATTCTTGAGGTAGGCTGCCGTTGTATAATATAATCCTATTTGCAATTAATGTAACCGCTGATTGTGCCAATGCTTTTCCATTTAATGTTGCACCATTTTGCATAGCAATTCCTGTTTGATCCAGAATAATTCCGTTGAAAACAGAATTTGGATAAAGTGTCGTTTCGCCAGCGACTTGCCAGAAAATATTCTTTGCCTGTGCACCACCAATTAGAATAATCTTCTTACCAGCCTGAATATTGAAAGTTTGATCTATCTGGAAAATCCAAATATCATTTGCACCACCTGTGAGGTAAATATCTGATGTTATTGTTACAGGGCTAGTCCATTTGTAAACGCCAGGAACAAATGTCTCTCCGCTAAGAGTTCCAGCTCCACGTCCAGTCTCATCTGGTGTTCGTCCTGCAGCATCGGTGTACGCGGTTTGCATGTCGAGTATAGCTGTATTCATTTTAGCCGGAGTAGGAACGTCATAGTCATATGCATAAACTTTTCCAGTAACTAAAGAAGATGTTGTGAATGTAGTGGGGGGAGATGATAATCCAAACCCAGTTATGAAACTTGCAGCAGCTGGACTAATTCCAATATCTCCAACAATTGAAGTGGTTCCAGTAGTTGAGATTTTTGTTTCTGCCAGAATAACAAAATCACCGGCTGTTCCGAGATTTACATTAGCTGGTCCGGCAGCAGCAATAAATTGTGTAGATAATAAAATAATTGCAACAGAGAGCAGTGTGAAAATTAAAAATTTAAATTTGCCTCTTTTCGTTGAAATCATAAAATTACACTTCTTATTATTAGTCATGGCTTATTAATCCTAAGGGGGTATTTAAGGATTATTTCATCCTAGGATATATTTTATGTTGTTACTAAAGATTGATGATATAAATATATCTATGTTATAATATCGACGCTGTACGCTTCAATAATTTTCTATTAGATTCTTCAGTAAAAATTTTTGATTCACTGTCCACAAACAATTTCAACGTTTCTCGATGCAGAATTATCTGAAAGATTATTATCTCCAAATATATTTGCAAAAATGTTTATTGCATAATTTCCGGGAACGAAAGTCATGTTTATTGTTTTTGAACCTGTAGTTGTAGAAGTTCCTGAAGTTAAATTAGTTTTTGTGCTTGTCCAATTGAAATTAGCCAGCGTCCCTGTAAATATTATATTTTCTGTGAAGTTTCCATAATTCATTGTTTTATAACTTACAATGTATTTTTTATTGCATGTTAATTTAGAATCATTAATCAGATATTGGTTCGTTTCATCATTCTGAATTCTTATTCCATTGATGCTGTTTGTGTAATCTCCAACAATTCCAACATCATGAATTAAGGTTTCATTTGTTTGTGTTTGATTTTGCTGGCTTTGATTTTGCCCGCCACAAACAACTTTTACATTTCTAAAAGCAAAATTATTTCCTAAATTTGCATCATTGTCAATCACTGCAGAAATATTAATTATATAATTTCCAGGAGAGAAACTAATATTAATTGTCTTTGAACCGGCGGTTGTGAATGAACTCGGAATTAAGTTTTTTTTGTCGGTTGTCCAATTGTAATTTCCAAAAATTCCTAAGAAAGAAATATTCTCCGTAAAATCTCCGAGATTTTCTGTTTTGAAATCTATTTTGTATTTTTTATTGCACACTAACTCCGAAACTTCATCTAATAAATAAGAATCATTCTCTAATTCCTGAATTCTTACTCCATTAATGCTGTTTGTATAATTTTTATTTATCCCAACATCGTGAATCATCGTCTCGTTTGTTTCTGTTTGATTATTAGTTTGATTTCCAGGAACGGCTCCTCCCACTACAAATTCAATACAATCTTTGAACAAATCTTCTGCATCATCCGTCCAGTATTTTGTTTCTACAATTCCGAAAAAACATTTTTTCGTTCCTTCGTTAGAATAAGCAATTACATCTCCGAGTTCATTTTTATATTTGGTATTTGTCGTCGCTACGCTCTCTATATTCTGCTTTTTGTTTTTCGTTGGAACGTAATAATAATAGAGATTTACTTTCCCTGGACTAGACTCAGAAACTTCATAAACAGAGACATCCGTGTCTTCAGTAAAAACATCTAAAGGGAAATTGGACGCAAACTGGTTTATGTTTCCTTTATCAATAAAATTAAAATATTTTCCCAAATATTTATTTGCAAGAATTACTGGCTTGTTTTTTGGTATTAACTTGCTGTTAACTTTTTCATTTCCAATAAATATTAAATCATAATTTGCAAAATTTGTATTTTTAATATTATTATCGTCAATTAAATCAACGCTCAAATCCATTTCGTGGAAAACATCTAAAAATCCTGCATCTGGCTTTGCCGTATTTTTTAAAATATAAGCAACATCAGAAGAAGCACTAACAACACTTACTAAAATTAAGAATGATAATAAAATTATAACCCCTTTCATAAATATGCATTGTAAAACCACCTTTATAAATTTCTATTACTACTTTTTTCTGGTGAAAATTTAAGGAGCAATAACAAAGTTAACACAGTCCTTAAATAATTCTTTAGAATCAATAGTCCAGAATTGTGTTTTTATAATTCCAAAGAAACATTTATTATTTTCTTCAGATAAGTAAGCAATAACACTTCCGCGCTGATTTTGTGAACCGCCGGTAGTTGTCGCAATTGTAGTTACATTTGCTGTATTTTTATAAGGAAGATAATAATAAAATAAATTAGGGCCTCCAAGTTTGAATGAGGGCTTTTCATAAACTTTAGTCTTTGTTGAATCTTCTCTAATTCTTAAAATTGAATTAGAGGCTAATTGCACAATTGTTCCTTTGTTAATAAATCCAAATTGTTTTGCATAATGCTTGTTTGCAAGGATTGTTGGAATTTCAGGAATATATTTTATGTTCTTTAAAGCTTGATCTCCAATAAACACTGCCCTGTAATTAGAAAAGTTTGTATTCCTTATGTTATTGTCATCTATTAAATCCACTCTTAGATTTATTTCATTAAATGCCTGCAGGAAACCGCCGTCTGGTTTTTCTGGATTTTTTATTATATATGCAATTTTATCAGGCAAGACTGTTACTGTAACATTTTGCATCTGCGTCAATGCGACTACATTTCCAATTAAGAAAATTCCAATGATTATTAATAAAATTTTTTTCATTTTTTCTCTTTCATACAATTTCTAACTTTATCTAATGCCATAGTTAACAAAATTTTCTCGTTCTTTTTTCTTCTTCATGAATACAAATACCGCAACTATAACTAGTAGGGTTGTGAATATGATTATAATTATTTTATTTTTGATTATGCTTACTCCAATTGTTCCGCCCGTAATTCCGCTATTTTCTATTTCGCTTTTATTTTCTTCATTTGTAATTTGCTTTTGTTGTGTATTCTTGGTTGTGTTGTCTGATAATGTTTGAATTGCCGTTCCAGAATTTGTTGAGCTTCCTCCCGAACTTGACGATGTCGAGGATGATTGCGTTGGTTCATTGCTTATTATAACCTTCAACCAAATTCCCATTTGAATAATTGAATTGCCTTGTTGTTCTTCTCTCAACAAAAGAACTCCGTGATACTCTCCAAGATTTTCTCCAGACAAGCAAACTTGAACTTCTCTCTCGTCTAAAGAAAGTTCATTAGGATAATCAATTGAAATTCCAAGAGAACTCGCGTCAGTGTCGAACTCGCTCACTTTCCATTCGACGTTTTTGTTTTCTGCCCATTTGTCCTCGGCAGTTATTGTTTCTGATTCTGAATTTATGCTTATCATTTTACATTCGCTTTCTCCTGGTTTTAAATTAAAAGTCAGACTGCTCGGAGAAAATCCAACAGCACTGACTTGGGTTGTTAATATTAATATTAAAAAAATAAAAAAAATAAAGGATTTCATTTTATTCTGAGGGTTCTATTATACAAGTTGAAGAACATCCGTCGCTATTTGCAGTATTTCCGTCGTCGCATGTTTCTCCTGATTCAACTGCTCCATTTCCACAAACCGGTGCAGGTATATATTCTGTAATTGTATATGTTATTACTCCCGTTTTTGCACCAGGATTAAATCCAGTTGGTACTCTCAAAATCGTTGTAATTGGAAAGTCATGTTGTCCTATTATATCTGTTATGGAATAATAAAGAATCTGATCTAATTGTTCTGTATCTTCATACGTTCCACTCTTATCAAGATCCATAAATATATTTTGGAATAGCAAACCCGTGTTAATTGTTAATTCCATTGCAACCTGTAAGTTTACATTATTGTTTGCACCAATAGTTATCACTGAATCTTGTGGATTAGAATCTTGTCCAGCAACAACTGAACCAAAAGGTAGTGTATCACTAACATTTGCATCAACAGCAGTTTGAACATCTCCGCTTGTTGTCTGAGTTTCACTTGAAGCCATCACAATTCCCATCAACCCAAACATCATCACCAAAAAAACTAAAAGTTTTTTCATCTCTTCTTTTTACCTCCTTTCAAATTACTATCGGAAAATTTTATTTTTCCTAACACAATTAAAAGAAACCTAT
>Ga0265296_1000690_pt1 | contig 46795 bp, 42 predicted proteins | sample MunlanPumphouse1_FD_189073 | JGI IMG/M metagenome (GOLD analysis project Ga0265296, IMG submission 189073) | Groundwater microbial communities from a municipal landfill in Southern Ontario, Canada - Pumphouse #1 | ecosystem: Environmental > Aquatic > Deep subsurface > Groundwater | place... | reverse complement strand
CCTCAACGATTAATATCCCTGATACCGTCGGCTATAGCTATCCTCAGGAAGTATATTCTTTAGTTGATGACATTATTAATAATGTGCCTAATATTAATAAGGCGGTGATTTCTATTCACTGCCACGATGATTTGGGGATGAGCACGGCTAATTCGCTTTCCGCGGTGCTGGCAGGCGCGCGGCAGGTGCATTGCACTATCAATGGTATCGGAGAACGCGCAGGCAATGCCTCGCTGGAAGAAGTTGTCATGGCGCTGAAGACCCGCAAAGATATTTTCGGAGATTTTTACACCGGCATCAATACCCGGGATATTTTTAATCTTTCGCGCATGGTCAGCAGCTTTACCGGCTTTATCGTGCCGCCTAATAAAGCAATAGTGGGTAAAAATGCCTTCCGCCATGAGTCCGGCATTCATCAGGACGCGATATTAAAGAAAAGAATCACCTACGAGATTATGGACCCCAAGGATGTGGGTTTTGTGGAAAGCGGGATAGTCTTAGGCAAGCATTCAGGAAGGCACGCGCTAAAGAAAAGGTTAATTGATTTAGGCTTCCGGATGGATGAAAATAAATTTAATAAGATTTTCCGCAAATTTAAAAATTTGGCCGATAAAAAGAAAGAAATTTTTGATGATGACCTGGTGGCGTTGGCGCAAGAAGGCATCAGGGAGAGGATGAAGGCATATAGTTTAGTTTCGGCAAGGATAAATACCGGAACGGATATTCTGCCTGAGGCAAGTATTAGAATAAAATTCAAGAAAAAAATCCATAGCGCTATCTCCGGAGGAGACGGGCCGGTAGATGCCTGTTATAAGGCGGTGGATAAAATCAGCGGGCTAAATGGCCAGTTGATGGATTACCGCGTGGAAGCGGTTACCCGTGGCAAGGACGCTATCGGCGAAGCAAGTATTAAGGTAAAAGTAAAAGGCAAGATAATTTCAGGCAGGGGCTCCAGCACCGATATCATCGAAGCCTCTATTTTGGCGTATTTGGACGCCATCAATAAATATGCGCCGTAGCGGCATTCTCCCTAAAATTTTTCTTTTGCTCGCACTTGTGGTAATTGTTTTACTTTATAATCACCAAGTGGAGATTAGGAATATATTGCTCTATAATACCGACCGGCTTAAGGCTTACTTGGATGCGGATGTGCAGATTATCCGCAAGCGGCCGGTTTCCACCCTTAAAAAAGAAACCGAACTGCAGCTTTATATCGGTTCACCGTTTACGGGTTTTACCCGCAAGGAGTGGAATAGTTTCTGGGATTTAGTCTATGGCCTGTATTTGAGGGAAATTCCGGAAAGGCCGGACTTGCCAAAGAAGCCTCGGCAGCTGACAGAGGAGGAGATTATCCAAGAGCTTCTGCCGCGTTATTCTGATCCTTTGGCTTACTTCAAAGAGGAGCACTGGAAAGCCGTCTTTGGGGTCATTGTAGGAAGATGAGCCCAAGGCCCGCGCGCGATGGCGGAATAAGCCCGCCGGTTAAAAAAATATTCGGCTTAATCGGCTATCCGGTTAAACACAGTCTCTCGCCTTTAATGCATAACGCCGCGTTTAAAGAATTGGGAATTCCGGCCGAATATAAATTATTTGAGATAGCCCCGCAGGAATTAGAAAGTTTTTTTAAAAACCTCACCCGGAAAAATATCTTTGGTTTAAATGTTACCGTGCCTTACAAGGAAAGGGTTCTGCCTTTTTTGGATGAAATCTCATCCGATGCCCGCTCTATCGGCGCGGTCAATACCGTTATTAACGACGCAAACCGCTTAAGCGGTTTTAATACCGATGGAGTTGGGTTTTTGCGGCACTTAAGCGAAGATTTACACTTTTCAATTGCCGGCAGAAAAATAGCCCTTATTGGGGCCGGAGGGGCAGCCAAGGCAGCAGCAGTTTATTTAAGTAAAAATAAGCCGGAGCGTATTTCTATTTATGACCTGGATAAAGTTAAATCAAGCGTTTTGATAAGCCAGCTAAAGAAAAATTTTCCCGGAGTGGAATTTTTCCTTGCGGAGAGAACGGCAGATTTACGGATTGACAGCTGCGATTTACTGATTAATGCCACGCCGATAGGCATGAAGGAGGCTGACCCGGAAATTATTGATGCTAATTTGCTGCGCAAAGGGCTTTTAGTATATGACTTGATCTATAATCCCGCGCAAACTAAAATTTTACGCCGGGCAAAAGAAATAGGTGCGAGCACAGCAAACGGCTTAGGCATGCTTTTATACCAGGGCGCAGCTAGTTTTGAAATCTGGACAGGGAGAAAAGCGCCTTTAGAGGTAATGCGCGAGGCGCTAAACCAAGGAGTAAAAAACTTATGATAGCCAAAGTAATTGCCTTTATCTTCGGTTCTATCGTGGGGAGTTTTTTGAATGTCTGTATCCACCGCATGCCTGCGGGAGAGTCGGTGGTCTGGCCGCGCTCGCATTGCCCCGGCTGTAAAAAGAAAATTCCCGGCTATGATAATATTCCTTTTGTAAGCTTTATGCTGCTGGGGGGCAGGTGCCGTTTCTGTAAACAAAAGATCTCCCTGCGCTATCCCTTAGTGGAATTAATTACCGCGGCAGGGTTTTTATTATTTTTCGCGCGCTTTGGTTTAAGCTACGAGTTTTTCTTCTATATCATCCTGCTTTCCGGGCTGATTATCGCTTCTTTTATTGATATCAAACACCGGATTATCCCGGATGAGATTTCTATCGGCGGGATTATCCTGGGTTTTGTTTTAGTCAGCATTAAGGGCTTTGATTTAAGGCCGCTTGCCTTTGACTTCAGGCCGATGCTGGATTCTTTCCTTGGGATTATCATCGGAGGTGGCGTGATTTATCTTACCGGCCTTGCCTTTGATGCGGTTTATTTCAAGCTGCTTAAAAGGCCTCCGATTCAGGGTGAAACAGAATCCATGGGCGGAGGGGACGTGAAATTATTGGCGATGATCGGGGCATTCTTAGGGCTAAAATGCGTATTTCTTACCTTTATTTTAGCGCCGTTTTTTGCCTTATCTTTCGGGCTTTACAACCTCATTTTTAAAAAAGACCACACCTTGCCTTACGGGCCGTTTTTATCTCTGGCAGCGCTAGTTGCCCTTTTCTTGTCCGATAAAATTTTCCGCCTGTTTATTTTTCTATGACCTCAGTCCAACTCCTGAATACCATATCGAAGGCTAAGTGGGAAAAAATCGGCCTAAAGAAAAGAGCCGGGGTTTTAGCGCCGCTATTTACGCTGTCTTCGCAAAACAGCCCCGGAATAGGAGACTTTTCCTGTCTGAAGCAATTAATTGATTGGGCGGTACTGACAGGTAACTCGATTGTTCAGCTTTTGCCGATGAATGAAATGGGCAGCCATTATTGTCCTTACGATGCCATAAGCTCTTTTGCCTTGGAGCCGGTTTTTTTATCTTTTAAGCAGAGCGGTTTCGCCAGCGGGCCTTATGTAAATTACGCAATAAAAAAAGAAAAACTGCGCTTGGCAAAAGAGGCGTTTTTGCGCGAAAATATTTCGGCTTCGGAGCAATTCAGCCAATTTAGTGAAAAAAATAAATACTGGCTGGAAGATTTTGCCTTGTTTATTGCTTTAAAACAATTGCATCAGGGCAAGGCTTGGTATGGCTGGGATGAAAAATACCGCTTGCGCGAAAATAAAGCGCTGCGGGATTTTCAGGAGGCGAACCAGCAGGAAATAATTTTTCAGAAGTGGCTGCAGTGGTTTATTTTTCGCCAGTTTAAAGAAGCAAAAGATTACGCCGCTAAGAATAACATTTTACTTATTGGTGATTTGCCGATTTTAGTTTCCCGCGATTCTGCTGATGTCTGGGCGCACCCGGAATTCTTCAAGTTAGATTTTGCCGCCGGCGCGCCCCCTGATATGTACTGCGCTAAGGGCCAGCGTTGGGGCATGCCGACTTATCGCTGGGAGGCGATTGCCAGCGACGGGTATCGCTACCTGAAAGAGAAGTTAGCTTACGCGCAAAATTTTTACGATATCTTAAGGATTGACCATGTCGTGGGCCTATTTCGTATTTGGAGTATTGCCTATGGTGAACCAATAGAAAACCAGGGAATAAATGGCTTTTTTGACCCTCAGGACGAAAGTAAATGGGCCAGCCATGGCAGGGAGATTTTATCGACGATATTAGAGGGCGCGGGTGTGCTTTTATGCGCCGAGGATTTAGGGATGATTCCGCCGGCCTGCACCCGGGCATTGGAGGATTTCGGCATTCCCGGCAATGACGTGCAACGTTGGAACAAAGATTGGTTAGCTATGCATGATTTTCTTTTGCCTGCGGAATACCGGTTGAATTCAGTAGCCATGCTTTCTACCCATGATACTACTAATTGGCAGGCTTGGTGGGAGAATGAGGCGGGAACAGTTGACGAAGCGCTTTTTATGCGCAAATGCGCCGGCAGAGTGAATTACGCAAGTGTCAAAGATAAGCTTTTTGATCCGTTGTTGTCGCGCCGCGGCAGGCTGCGTTGGCTGAATTCCATCGACTCCGTAGATAAGCTGGTTGAGGGACTGTCCCCGAAGGGGACTGTCCCTCAAGGCCACCTGCTTGATTTCATTGATCTCTACGAGAATAGCTATCAAGAGAAAGAGAAGCTCTGGAAGCAAATGGGCCTTTCCGGGCAGATGCGGGAGAAATCTGATAAGGAAATACTTGCCGCGGCCTTAAAAATTGCCCTGGAGGCAAATTCTATATTTTCTATTCAACTGATTACTGATTGGCTGGCATTAGCGCCGGATATCATGCCGGGAGAGGCGTATGATTACAGGGTTAATACCCCTGGAACAATCAGCCCGAAAAACTGGTCGCAGGTAATGCCTATTTCGCTGGAAAAATTAATGCGGCATCCGCTCTGCGGGCAAATTCGCCAGCTAATTAAGTCCAGCGGCAGGAGCTAAATTTACATGAATCTGTCCGCTTGCTCGCTTATTGGATAGAATGCTTGACAGGACCCGCAAAAAATCAGCACGGCTGAAATCGACATTCGCTCGCAAACCGGCTAGATTCATCATTGTGGGAGACATTGGTAACGCACCGGCTCGGATTTTTTGGGCGGCTTGGTTTGATTCCGAGCGGGGCGTTTTGCAGGCTAAAGCGGGCACGGTTCCCCCGCTAATACAGGGTAGGGGAGAGCGAGGCCTAAACCAGAGCGAAGCCCCGCCACGCTGGGGCGGGGCGAGCGTCCCCGCGAGGAACAAACCAAGACAGGACCCAAAAAATCACGCGCTAAATTAAGTTAAATTTATGTCAATAATGCAAGGCACGGAATTCTATATTTCCAAACGCGTCGGAAAAGCGATCATGGATTACCAGATGCTCTCCGACGGCGATAAGATTGCCGTGGCAGTTTCCGGAGGAAAAGACAGCCTGACTTTGCTGCAGGTACTCAATGACCGGCGCAGCTTCGTGCCGATTAAATACGAACTCCTGGCAGTGCATATTGATATGGGCTATCCCTGCCATCACCCTAAGATTTTAGCGGAATATTTCTCAGGGCAGGGGATTAATTACCATATTGAAAAAATCGACATCTTAAAAGGCAAAAGCCGCAGGGATATTTCCTGTTTTTGGTGTTCATGGAACAGGAGAAAGGCCTTGTTTGAAGTAGCTGACCGTTTTGGCTGCCGCAAGGTGGCTTTAGGCCATCACCACGACGATATCGTGGAAACTATGCTGCTGAACCTTTTTTTTCACGGGGAGATTTCCGCGATGTCGCCTAAGCAGGAGCTTTTTGGCGGTAAAATCACGATAATCAGGCCGCTGTGTTATACGGAAGAAAAGATGATCGTGAAATTCGCCAAGGGCGCAGGGTTCCCGCAGCATAAGTGCGCCTGTCCTAATTCGATTACCTCAAAGCGCACCAAGATTACTGACATTCTTACGGAGCTTGAAAAGTTCTGCCCTGAGGTGAAAAAAAACATTTTCCGCAGCTCTAAAAGAATAAAGAAAGAATATCTGCCTTAAGAGAAATGGTTTTAAGCGTCCACGTTAACCCTAAAGCCAGCCGTAACTTGGTAAAAGAGGAAAAAGGCATCTTAAGAGTTTATTTGACTAAAGCAGCGCAGGAGGGCCTTGCCAATGAGCAGTTAATCGAGCTGCTTGCCGCGCACCTTAAGGTTAAAAAATACCAGCTTAAGATTATTAAGGGCGGGAAATCCCGCAAAAAGTTAGTGGAAGTCAATGCCTGAGCTAAGCGATACGCTGATTTGGGCTTTTAGCAGGAGGCAGCATCAGAACATGTCGCTGTCTTACGGCGATACCAGTTTATCTTTAGATAACCGCAAGAATTTTCTGCAGGCGCAAGGCATTGATTACCGGGATTTAGTCTGCGCTAAACAGGCACACGGCAGCAATATTCGTTATGCTTTAGAGCGCGATAAAGGATGCGGCGCTGAATCTTATGCTTCTGCCGTCGCTGATACCGATGCTTTTATTACCGATAGGAAAAATCTGCCTTTAGCTATATTTACCGCGGATTGTTTATCAATATTTTTGTTTGACCCGCAAACGCCTGCTATTGGCTTGGTGCATGCCGGCTGGCGCGGGACAAGAGAATTTATCTTTGCTAAAACCTTACAACAGATGCGCCGCCAGTTTGGCACGCAGAGCCAAAATGTAGAAGTGAGTTTTGGACCATTAATCCGTGGCTGCTGCTATGAGGTTGGGGGAGAATTTGAAAATATTTTTTCTCAAGGGTTAAGCAAGCAAGAAGAGCGTTATTTTTTGGATTTAGCCGGGATTAACCGCGCGCAGGCAGTTGACATGGGCGTAGAAACAGCCAATATCCGCGATGCCGGCATCTGCACTGCCTGCCGAAACGAGGAATTTTTTTCTTTTCGCAGAGAAGCCGGCAGCAGCGGCAGGATGATATCGGTGATGATGCTAAGAGGTACTTGAAAACTGGGACCGTTTCTATTTTTCCCTGTATTGGGCCCGATAAATCGGGCAACTACAATACTCGGGAAAAATAGATTCGGTCCCATGATTTCCAATGCAAAAATATTGCTTAGAATTTATTTTACACAGCCATAACGCCACGCAAGAGGCAGTGCGGAGTGCTTTGGCTGAATTCGGAGAAGATTTAGGGATAACCCCTTGTCAGGAAGGGTTTGATCAGGCGGGCAATTACAAAATTAATATTAATACCGAAGAACCGACGGTAATTTTTGATATCTGCGCGCAGTTTGGCAGGATAAAGTCAGTGAAGGTAAACGAGGCCACAACTTAGCGAACGAGCACCCGGCTCTATCGGAAGAGCCGGTGTGCCGCTTCTGCGGCAAGTGAAGCTGATCCTTCGCCTTGGCTCAGGATTAGTCCTGAGTTTACCGAAGGACTAAGTTGTATGGCCGAGCTTATCCTTGACAATTTTTTTTGGAGTAATGTTAAATAAATATCGAATGTATTCTAAGTTAAAAAATTGTCAAGGATTCAATTCACACATAAACTTATGTCGCTAAAGCTTCCATAAGTTTAGTGTTCATTGAAGGAGGGCAGAACGATGGCAAAGGCATTAGTAGTTTACTATTCGCGTAGCGGTAATACCAAAAAGATGGCTGAGGTTATCGGAGAAAGTATCAGAAAAGAAGGGATAGAGGCCTTGGTTAAGGATGTCGCTAATACCGATGCCGGCGAATTAGTAAAATTCGACGCGCTAGTTATCGGCTCGCCTGTTTATTACGGCTCGATGAGCGCAGAAATAAAAAAGTTGTTTGATGATTCGGTAAAATTTCACGGAAAACTTGACGGCAAAATCGGCGGGGCATTCAGTTCCAGCGCTAATATTGCCGGCGGCAACGAAACCGCGATTTTAGATATCTTGAACGCCATGCTCATTCATGGTATGATAATCCAAGGTGACCCATCAGGGGATCATTACGGCCCGGTAGCAATCGGCGCTCCTGACCAGCGCAGCATAAAAGAGTGTGAGCGCTTCGGCAGGCGAATCGCAGCTAGGTTGAAAAAATGCATATCGTAGTTTTTGTTACCTGCGCTAATAGGGAAGAGGCCAGAAAAATTGCCCGGGCGCTTTTAGAGAAAAAGCTGGCCGCCTGCGTCAATATCGTAGGCAATATCGCCTCTTTTTTCTGGTGGGAGAAAAAAATCGATTCCGCCGCAGAAACGCTTTTAATCCTGAAGTCTAATAAGGCATGTTTAAGCAAAATCATTAAGTTGGTAAAATCACTGCATAGTTATGAAGTCCCGGAGATTATCGCCTTGCCGATTATTGGAGGCGATAAAAAATATTTAAACTGGATAGATGCATCTCTCAGGTAACCCGATTGAAATTTTTTTATGTTTTTGGGCCGGGGTTCTGGTTAGTTTTACACCCTGCGTCTACCCGCTAGTCCCTATTACCGCCGGTTTAATCGGGGCCAACTCCAGCGGCTCCCGGCTAAAAGGCTTAAGCTTAAGCTTAACCTATGTCAGCGGGATCGCTATCACCTATTCTTTTTTAGGGCTATTCGCGGTATTCACCGGCACACTCTTTGGCAAAATCAGCGTTAGCCCAATAACGCATTTAATCGTCGGGGCAATAATGGTGATATTCGGAATTTCCATGCTCGGCGCTTTCAATATATCTCTGCCTATTCTAATTAAGCTGCCTGCGGCAAAAAAACAAAATTATTTTTCCGTGCTTTTATTGGGGCTGGCTTCCGGACTGATAGTTTCTCCCTGCCTGAGCCCGGCTTTAGGCTCGATACTGTTATATGTAAGCACCAGCAGAAATTTATTCTACGGGGCAGCTCTTTTATTGAGTTTTGCTTATGGCATGGGTTTCACTCTGATTTTAGCCGGAATTTCCAGCGGCTTATTGGTTAATTTGCCTAAACCGGGTAAGTGGATGGTTTATGTTAAGAAGGGTTGCGCTATTTTTTTAATCGCCAGCGGCCTGTATTTTATCGCTGGCGGCATAAAGGGCTTAGGAATCTTTCGCACGCCTAATGCAGAAGCTGCCCTAATCGAGGCAAGAGACAATAGCCCGGGCCCGGCGCCGGATTTTAAACTGCGGGGCCTAAAGCAAAAAGAATTTAAATTAAGCGATTACCAGAATAAAAAACCGCTGGTGCTGATGTTTTGGACTACCTGGTGCCCTTATTGCCGCGATGAGTTAATTAGCCTCAACGCGTTTTATCCGCAGTTACAGAAAGAAGGCTTTGAAGCCTTTGCGATTAATGTTGAGGAGCCGCCCTATAAGGTGGAGTATTTCGCGGAAAAATACGCCTTCGCACTTAATGTCTTATTGGATGAAGACGGCGATACGGCTTTAGCTTACGGAATTTTCGGGGTGCCGACATTTTTTCTGGTAAATAAAAAAGGTTTTATTGTCTATCGGGGAAATTATTTTCCGCTTAACAAATACCAGCAGCTGGTTGCGGAATAGAATAGTAACAGTTCAATTCCTAAAAGTATCCGTCGGTGTCATTGCGAGCCCCGCAGGGGCGAAGCAATCCTTTTTAAGATTGCTTCGCCCCTGTCGCTCCCCGCAATGACACGAACACTTCCAAGGGCTGAACCGTTACATAGAATATGAGCCAGAAAATAGGCGCATTATTAAAAAATTTGGCGAAACGAAATATAAACGCTTTATTTTGCGCGAATAAAGAAGAGGCCTGCCAGAAGATGCTGGATTTAGTTCCGCAGCAAGCCAGCATGGGGATTTCCGGCTCGGTGACTTTGGATGAGCTAGGCATAGTAAAACGGCTGGAAGCGCGGGGAAACCGGGTTTTTAACCAGTATAAAGATGGCATAAGCAGGGAAGAAAGCCTGAATCTAAGAATGCAGGGCGCGCAGGCAGATTATTTTTTGACCAGCGCTAATGCTCTTTCGGAAGAAGGCGAGCTGGTTTTTTTTAGCGGTTGGGGCCATCGCACTGCCGGTATCAGTAACGCAAAAAATGTTTTGGTAGTTTGCGGGATAAATAAAATTGCCCCCAACTTAACGGAGGCGTTAAAGCGCGCCAGGGAATATGCCACGCCGCGGAATGTTTTACGCTTAGGCAGCTGGAATACTGCCTGCGCCAAAGACGGCATCTGCCGCAGCGAAATCTGCTTTGCCCCGGAGTATAAGCGGATGTGCTGCCAGACCCTGGTGATTGAATCCGAAGCCGCTCCCGGCAGGCTGAAGGTAATTTTAGTAGGAGAGAACTTAGGCTACTAGCCTGATTTGACAATTTTAGTAACAGTTCAGCTCTCAGAAGCATCCGTCGGTGTCATTCAGACTGTGTCACAATAGTAAAACGCGTGTCATTGCGAACCCCGAAGGGGCGAAGCAATCCTTTTTAAGATTGCTTCGTCACTTCGCTCCTCGCAATGACACGAGCACTTCCAAGGGCTGAACTGTTACCAATTTTAGCCGTGTAAAAAGTATCAAATTAATAGAAAGAAAGGAATGCGATGTTTGACAAGATGAAGCAGCTGATGGATATGCAGAAAAAGATGCAGGAGATAAAACGCCAGCTGGATAATACGAATTTTGATGTGGCCAGTTCCGACGGATTAGTTAAGATTACCATGAATGGCTCGCAGGAAGTAAAGGGCCTGACTATTCAGGAAGCAGATAAAGCTAGCCTGGAAAAAGCGCTGATGGATACCTATAATCGGGCAATCAAGCGCTCGCATGAGTTGGCAGCGCAAAAGATGAAAGAGGTTACCGGCCTGAATTTACCGGGATTAAGCTGATGAACTTAAAAGGATTAGCTACAGGTATAGGCAGCCTACCGTATCAAGAAGCAGAGGCAGCGCTGGATTTGGCCTTCAAGTACTGCCCGGATATTCCTTTTTGGCCGCAGCTGCCTAAGCGCAATATGCGCGAAGGTATGATTGCCCAATTCAGCGAACACCTGCCGTTTTTGCGCATAGAGCAGGAAAAATTAGTTTTTTCAGCCTTTGACAGCCCGGAGCGCGAGCTAGAGATTTTCTATGAAAGAATCATCGCCCAGGATTTGGATTATTTTAAAATCAGCGAAGATTTTGCTTCGGGGTTCTACAAGTTCTTGCAAAGGCTGGAAATTATTGGCTTGAAGGATATTCGTTATATCAAGTGCCAGATTACCGGCCCGTTTACCTTTTGCGCCAGTATTAAAGACGAGAAAGGTTCCGGTGTTTTGCATGACGCGGTCTTTACGCAAGCGGTTCTCAAGGGGCTAGCAATGAAGGCGCTCTGGCAGATAAAATTCCTGCGCAAATTCGGCAAAAAGATTATCCTCTTTATCGACGAGCCTTATCTGGGTTGTTTTGGTTCCGGCTTTACTCCTTTAAACCGTGAAGATGTAGTTATCGGGCTTGGGGAATTAGCCAAAACCATTAAAAGCCAAGATGCCTATGTCGGCGTGCATTGTTGCGGCAATACTGACTGGTCGATATTTACCGAGATTTCCGGTGTAGACATTATCAATTTTGACGCCTTTGAGTTTTTAGACAGGTTAATCCTCTATGCCGATAACCTGAATGGCTTTTTCCAGCGCGGAGGTATCCTTTGTTGGGGGATTGTGCCTACCCAAACCTTTAGCGGTAAAGAAGGCCCAAGGTTATTGGCAGATAAGATAGAGGAAGGGATCATTAAGTTGGTTAAGAAGGGCGTAAGTGAAGATTTAGCCAGGAATAATCTATTAATCAGCCCTGCCTGCGGCCTGGGTATGCTGTCTCCGCAGCAGGCAGAGGATATTCTTCGGCTGCTTTCAGAAACATCGCTTTTACTCAGGCAAGAATCAATTTCTTCGGCCTAATAATATGAAAGATAAAATTCCTTTATCCGTTGTGATTATTACCAAGAACGAGGAAGCCAATATTAAAGATTGCCTGGAGTCAGTTAAATGGGCTGATGATATTGTTTTGGTTGATGATAATAGCAGCGATAGAACTATTGAGATCGCCAAGGCCTATACAGAGAGGATATTCTGCAGAAAGATGGATATTGAGGGCAGGCATCGTAATTGGGCGCATAATCAAGCCCGCAACAGTTGGATTTTGAGCCTTGATGCTGATGAGCGGGTAACCCCGGAGTTAAAAGAAGAAATAATAGATTTACTAAACAATCCTCTTGAGTTTAGGGCTTTTTCTATTCCCCGCCGGAATTACATAGGAGGTTATTGGGTTAAATACGGCGGCTTATATCCCAGCGCGCAAATAAAAATGTTTAGAAAAGAATATTTTTGCTGGGAAGAAGCAGAGGTGCATCCGCGGCCAATTCTAAATGGCTCAAGCGGGCAGCTTAAAGGCGATATCATACATTATTCCTATAAGAATTTTGCGCATTTCTTAAATAAAGTAAACGCACAGACCAGCCTTGAAGCCGCAAAATGGTTCAGGGATAAAAGGAAGATGGGCAAGTTTAAGGCCTTCTGGCGCGCCTACGACCGTTTTATGCGCACTTACTTCCGGAAAAAAGGGCATAAGGACGGATTTGTTGGTTTCATGGCCGCGTTTTTTGCCGGGCTTTATCAGTTATTAAGTTACGCCAAATATTGGGAATTAAAAAATAACGCCCAGGATACTTCAAGCCGTAGAATGTTAATCTGCCCGGTTTGCGGCAACGATAAATGGCTGGAGGCTTATAGAATCAAACAATGGAGCATCGGAGAATGCACTGTTTGCGGATTCGCGAGAATCGATCCCCTCCCAACTATAGAAAGCCGGCCAGGCCTTTATTCTCAAGAGGTGGTCGTTAATAGAAACACAAAAAAGCTTAATTCTACGCAAAAATTGTCCAGAGTAATGAAGCGTTTCTTTAATAAATTAACAAGCAGGGATAAAAACGGGATATTCTTGCGTAAACTTTTTTTATATAAATCTCCCGGAGCAAAAATCCTTGATATTGGCTGCGGCGACGGCAGTTTCATAAAACAGGTCAAGGGGAGGTTTGATTGCAGGGGGCTTGAGATTTCGGAATACTTAGCAGGTAAAGCACGGGAAAGCGGATTAAATATTATTCTGGGAAACTTTCTGTTGGCAGAATTTGCCGATGAAAAATTTGACGCGATAACCCTGATTTCGCTTTTGGAACATTTAGATGACCCCGCTGCTGCCATGGCAAAATGTTTTAGCTTATTAAATATTGGGGGAGTGTTGTTGATTAAGACTGTAAATTACGGCTGTTTTAACAGAATAATAAAAAGAGGGAATTGGACTGGATTCAGGCCGCCAGACCATATAGTTTATTTTACTCCGGCAAGCCTTAAGCGGCTGCTGAAGAGAATAGGATTTACAAAAATAAAAATTTCGTCTTGGACTTTTAGCGATAACATGTATTGCGACGCTTGGAAATAAGCGCGGATGCTAAATTATAAAGTATTTGACAATTTAAGGTAGAAGCCGTATAATCCCTTTACTTTTATATAGGTAATTTTTAACACCCCGCGCTAATAGTAGCACCCCGCCATAAATGATTGGCGGGTGCGCCGCCTTCTGCGGCGATTGCGCGGGTGCGCCTTTCTGGGCTAGCACCCGGCCTTATAGGATAGGCCGGTGCGCCCTTTCTGGGCAGGGAGATAGATGAAAGAAATCCGCATACATGCCCGCGCCGGGCAGGGGGCGATTACCACTGCCGTGCTTTTGGGCTTTGCCTATTTTAAGGAAGGCAAGTTCCTTTATGCCTTTCCCAGCTTTGGCGCTGCCCGCATGGGCGCTCCGATGAATGCCTTTGTGCGCGTGGACGATAAGCCGGTGCGCCTGCGCAGCCAGATTTACCAGCCGGATTACGTGATTGTAATGGACCCCACGCTTTTACGCGGCTACAACTGCTTCTCCGGCTTAAAAGATAATGGGATCGCCATTATTAACGGCACGCCAGGCATGGAACTGCCTAAGCTCAAAGCCACCCAGAAGGCGGTGATTGTTCCCGCCAACGAGATTGCCTTAAAAGCTATTCGGCGGCCGCTGGGAAACACCGCTTTAATCGGCGCTTTTGCCAAGGCCACCGGGGAGATTAAATTAGATACGCTTATCGAGGTAGTAAAAAATAGATTCAGCGCGAAAATTCAGGAAGGTAATATCAAAGCCGTACGCCAGGGCTTTGAATATGTCAAGGAGTAAGTGATGTTTGGGCCATTAATAGTGATTCCGGCAAAGAGTAAAGGCGATAAAACCGGCGCCTGGAGGATTCAGTCCAGACCCAAATACCTGCAGAAAAATTGTATTGCCTGCAAGATGTGCGCTGTGGCTTGCCCCGAGGGTTGTATTTCCGGCAAAGAGAAGAACACCTTTATGGCGGATTATCTTTATTGCAAGGGCTGCGGCCTTTGCGCTCAGGCCTGCCCTAAGGCAGATATTGAGATGGTGGAAGAGCCTAAAGCGAGCTAGCAACATGTTAAAGGCGGATATCAGAATATCAGGTTATCAGTGAGCAGGATATCAGCGTATCAGGCTATCAGGAAATAAGAGCAATCTGATATACTGGTATCCTGATAATCTACCCACTGATAACCCGATTTCCTGATAAACGCAGTTAACTTGGCTAATAAACATATTATACGAGGAGCTAAATCGTGAAAGAGTTACTTGAGGGTTCCCGGGCAGTTGCCGAATTGGTAAGATTGTGCAAGCCGGGTGTGATTTCCGCTTATCCGATTACCCCCCAGACCCATATCGTGGAAGAATTAGCCCAGATGGTTGCCGACGGCGAGTTGCCTGCGCAGTTTGTGAATGTAGAAAGCGAGCATTCTGCTGCCTCGGTGGTCTTAGGCAGCCAAGCCGCAGGGGTGCGCTCTTATACTGCCACCAGCTCGCAGGGCCTGTTTTATATGGCAGAGGTGATTTTTAACATCGCCGGAATGCGCCTGCCGGTTATTTTAACTTGCGCTAACCGCGCAATATCTGCTCCGATAAATATCTGGAATGACCAGCAGGATTCTTTATCCTTGCGCGATGCCGGATGGATCCAGCTTTACGCGGAAAATAATCAGGAAGTTGTGGATTTTCATTTAATGGCTTATCGTATCGGTGAAGACAAATCGATCATGCTGCCGGTAATGGTCTGTATGGACGGTTTTATTCTCACTCACGGCATGGAAATAGTGGATATGCCGGAACAGGAAAAGGTAGATAAATTTTTACCCCCGTATAAGCCGCTCTATCTATTGGATACAGAAAATCCTATGACTTTTGGTGCTTTGGCAGACCCGGATTTCTATATGGAGGCGCGTTACGCCCTGCATAAGACCTTAGACAGCGTTCTAAAGCTTTTGCCTAAGGTAAGCGAAGAATTCCGCGGGATTTTTGGCCGCGATTACAAAGATTGTTTAGTGGAGGAATACTGCACCAAAGACGCGGAAAAAGTAATTGTTGCTATGGGCTCGGTCTGCGGCACAATTAAGGAAGTAGTGGACGCGCAAAGGGCCAAAGGCAAAAAGCTGGGGTTATTAAGGATTATTTCCTATCGGCCGTTTCCCTACGCGAGGATTTATGAAGCCTTAAAACACGTGCCCAAAGTGGCGGTTTTAGATAAAGCGCTATCTTTAGGCGCTTACTCGCCGATAGCCGCGGATGTAAAAGCCGCTTTCTTCGGCAAAAAGAAAGCTCCGGCGGTAATCAGCAGTTTTGTTGCCGGCTTAGGCGGCAGGGATATTACTTTAGATTCTATTAAAGAGATTTTTAGCAGGTTGACTATTAAAGAAGTAAATAGCGCGTTTGTTGATCTAAAACCCGAGCTGCTCAGGGAGGAATATGGAGAATAAGCCTTTACCCCCACACCAATTGCCAGAAAAAAACCGTTGTCTAACAAACAATTGGTGTGGGGGTTTATTTAAGCCCGGGCATACAGCTTGCGCCGGATGCGGCCAGGCAATTGCCGCGCGCTTAGTGGTTGAGGCAGCAGGCCCTAAGACCATCATCGCTAATAATACCGGGTGCCTGGAGGTTTTTACCACGCGCTATCCGGAAACCGCCTGGGGAGTGCCTTGGATTCATTCTTTGTTTGAGAACTCCGCCGCGGTTGCTTCGGGTATTGAGGCCGCCTTAAAATATTTAGGCAAAAAAGATAGCACTAATGTGATTGCCCAAGGCGGCGACGGCGGCACCGCCGATATCGGCCTGCAGGCGCTCTCCGGAATGTTGGAGCGCGGCCACGATATTTTGTATATTTGCTACGATAACGAAGCCTATGAAAACACCGGTATCCAGAGGAGCGGGCTAACGCCTTATGGGGCAAGTACAACCACGTCGCCACCAGGGAATAATTCCATCGGTAATATCCTCCCGAAGAAGCCTATGCCGGAGATCGCCGCCGCTCATGGCATACCTTTTGTTGCAGTGGCTTCGGTGGGCTTTATCCCGGATTTACAGCGTAAGGTAAAAAAAGCCCTCTCGATTAAGGGCCCGAAATATATCCAGATCCACGTGCCTTGCCCTTTAGGCTGGCGCCATGAAGTTAATCAGACTTTCCAAGTGGCGAAGCTGGCAGTAGAAACCGGGCTTTACCCTTTAATCGAATACGAGTTCGGCGTCTTAAGTTCCCGCCGGCAGATCAGCCCTAAACCTGTGGAGGAATATTTGAAGGCGCAGGGCAGGTTCAAACATCTGCTGAATAATCCTGAAAGCATTAAAGTTATTCAGGAAATCGCGGATTATAATATAAAGAAATATGGCCTCAAAGGAGCTGCCCTTGATACGAAACCGACAAATGTTTAACGGTGTTCTTCCGTACCAAGAACTCTTTTAAGGAAATGATCTAGTCCCTCGCCTATTCGTTTGCCCCCGCGCCTTGCAGTATAAAACAGCAGCGGGGGGCTGCGCAGGCTCGGGTCCCCGCTTCGCGGGATTTCACTAAATGCACCGAAGGTGCATAATTGTGTTCAAAAATTCGCCCTTGACATTTGCGAAGCAAATGTCAAGGACTCATTTAAGGGGAGGTAATCATGGGAAAACAAGCAAGGGCAATTGTGGAATTAAGCCTCAAGGACTTGGTGAAGGATTTAAATAAGGCATATTGTGACGAATGGCTGGCATTCTATCTTTACTGGTACATGGCGCAAATGGTTTCTGGACGCGGTTACGAAGATATGCAGGAATTTTTGAACAAATTGGCTAAGGATGAATTAGAGCACGCCGGCGAATTAGCGGATTTAATCATCAAGCTCGGCGACGCGCCGATTGCTAACCCGATGGAATTAGAGAAAAATGCCAACGCGCCGTATTTGATGCCGCCGAAAAACAGCGCAGACATCAACCGCATCATCCGTATTGTCACCGAAGCCGAGGCTGGGGCAATCGAAGTTTACAACAAGATCGCCAAGAAGACTTTAGGCAAGGACCACGTGACTTATCAGTTAGTCACGCATATCTTGTCCGAAGAAGTCGAGCACGAAGAAATTTTTGAGAATTTATTAGAGAGGTAAGTGAGAGCTTAAGTTATGTCCTTCGATTACGCCCTGAACATAACTTAATGCTCGAACTTATCCTTGACACGAAAGACTTCAAAATTACCGTTGTCGAATTCGTGTCAAGGATTCAATTCGCACATAAAGTTACGTTCACTATCGTTTTCGTAACTTTAACGCTCATTGAAGGAGGTTTGAATGGCCAAAGTAACTGTAGACGCGGCAACCTGCGTAGGCTGTGGTTTATGTGAACAATCCTGCCCGGAAGTATTTGTTGTGCAGGGCGATGGCATTGCCCATGTCAAGGCGCAAACCTGCGCTTTACATAACCTGCAGGAAGTAGCAGAGCAGTGCCCGGTAACTTCCATAAAGGTTAGCTAAAAAAGCTTAATTTTTTTGGGATTTTTTCTTGAGTTCTTCGAGGAATTTGCTGAAAAATTCTTCCTGTTTCTGGGAGGCGAGTTTTTTGGTGAATTCCTCTTTTTCTTGGGCGAATTTAGTTTCGTCAAAACTCGAGCGGGCTTTTAGCTTCACGATATAGAAGCCGGTGGTGGTTTCGATGAGGCTAGGGTAGGTTTCCTCTTCTTTTAATTTTTCCGCCGCGCTCCAGAAGCTGTCAGACGCGCCGATTCCCTCGATATAGCTTCCGAATTTAAAAGGCTTAGTCACATCGGCCTTTAAGCCCAAATCCTGGGCGATCTTGGTAAACCCCGCGGATTCTTTGGCCTGTTTTAAGGCTTCTTCGGCCTTAGCCTTGGCTAATTCTTTAGCCTTTTGTTTGATCAGCGCGTCTTTTACCTTATCTTTTATCTGAGCGAATTCAGGTATGTAGCTTTCTTTCTTGTCTTTCAAACGGAAGAGGTAAAAATTCTTATCCAGCTGGAAAATCGCAGAAAATTCACCGGGAATTAACTTTGGCAGCAGGTTCAACACCTCTGCTGACCAGCCAATGCCGGGGATCGGCTCCTGCAGCGAGAATAAACCGGTTTCTTTTAAGCTCATCCCTGTATCCTTTAATAATTTATCCAATTCAATTTTTTTGTTCAGGCCCACAGAAAGATTTTTAATTTTTTCTTCGGAGCCAGAGGTAATATATTCCAGGTTGAATGATAGCGGCTGCTTGAAATCCAGGGAGTTTTTTTCGAAATAACTTTTTATTTCCTCTTCGGAAGGCAGGATATTCTTGGCGAATTCATCCGGGGCAGCCGCTAAATAATAGAGGGTGATTTCTTCATTGGCTTTCTGGTAATCTTTTTTGGCTTCTTCATCGCTGACTAGGATGTCTTTGGTAATTTCTCTATAAAGCTTAGAAAGCATCAGGTTCTGGCGCATCTGTTCTTCAAAGGCGCGCGCCTGTATCCGGAAGGCATAACGTAAGGTTTCATCATACATTTTATTGTCGAAGCGTCCCTTGCGCCAGAAATAGGGGCTATTGGCAATCGCCGCGATAACTTCTTTATCACTGGCGGAAATTTTACGTTCTTTAGCTTCATGCAGTAGTATCAGCCGGTCCATGGCCTGAGCGTCAAGGTTGAGGAATTTTTCCATCTGCGAGAAGTTATCCCCGAATTGCATGATCATCTGCGTTCTTACCGCGTCGCGCGCTTCCTTATATTCCAGGGGCGAAATTTTCTTGTCGAAAATTTTGCCTATATAAAGCGGCTCTTCTTTATCGCTGCGCATCAGGCTGCCTGAGCCCCAGAACACAAAGGCCGGCACGATGATTATTGCCAGCACAATCCAGATCTTCTTGGCGGTTTTCTTTTTGCGTAGAATATTTAACAACGATATTACCTCCGTTTAACAGTTATTATTTATCCTATTATACTTAAAAACTCCAAGATTGCAATTCGTTTCTTAAGGGGGGCAGTATACTCAATTGTGTGTAAATTCGCTTCGGGTAGCAGGTTCTGTCTTGTCTTGTTCTCGCAGCACCGCTTGATTTTCCCTTGCGAGGAAAATCTGCGCTCGGAGTCGGCGCTCGCTCCCCAGCACTAATTTTTTCAAAATTAGTGCTGGGTCCATGCCCGCTCGCGCCTCCTAACGTGCTGCTCGAATCAAGCCAAGACAGCCCCTAACACTTGAAGCGAATTTACACAATCTTTAGCATGCTACCCTTAAAGGGCGCAGAAAGAGCTGAAATTGGTTTGAAAAGAGCACTTTTAGTGTTAAAATACGGCTAATACTATTCTTGAATTGGCTGAGAAAACAGGCCTTTCTTTTAATACGTTTACCAAGATTGAACAAGGAGCTGCCATAAAGCCAACTATTCAGACAATGATAAAGATAGCAGATGTTTTTCAAATTAGTATTGATGAATTGGTAGTTAGAAAACAATTGAAGACTTGGTTAATCATGGCGAGGGTTTTTGTTTAAAAGGAGTAGTATAGGAATGAAAAATTTTATTACTAATAGCAAAGAGGGAGATTTAAGAAAACGTTTAATTGAGTTGATTCAAAAAAGTGATGAACTGAAATTTTTGGTTGGTTTTTTCTATTTTTCCGGCATTAGGGAATTATATAAAGGGTTAAAAGAAAAACCTGATCAAAAAATTAAAGTGCTTGTGGGGCTTAATGTGGATGCCACAAATTATGGCGTGCTTGAGCTTGCCGCCTAAGGCGATCAGCTTTCCGACGAAGAAAAAACCTACAAGTTTTTTCAGTCGGTAAAGAAGTCTTTAAATACTGAGAATTTTGACACAGAAGAATTTTACGAACAGGTCCGATTTTTCATTCAATTAATCCGGGATGATAAGTTAATAATTCGAAAGACCTATAACTCCAATCACGCCAAGCTTTACCTGTTTAAATTGGAGGAAAGCCAAGTCGGCAGGAAAAACCTATTTATTACCGGAAGCAGTAATTTAACCAGAGCAGGCTTGACAACCCAAGAAGAATTCAATGTAGAAATAAGCGATTTCGGTTTTGAAGATGCGGAAAAGTATTTTGACGACTTGTGGGATTATCCAGCGGTAAAAATAACCGAACACGAAGAATCTAAAAGAAAGCTGATCGAGATAGTTGAAAAAGAAACTCTCATTAAGGAAATTACCCCCTTTGAGGCGTTTGTTTTGGTTTTGAAAACCTATCTTGATTCATTTCAGGACTTTGTTAATTTTACAGTTTTTCTTTAAACCGTTCCGACTTGATATTGTAAAGGTGAGCAGCGAGTTCTTTGTTCTTTGACAGCAGGAAGCTGGAGTCAATGATGATAAGAGAAGCGACAGCTTGTTTACATTCGCCGATAGTCTGAGGTGCTTCGTTGAGGATCTTAGAGAGGCAGCCGTTCTGTTTAATCCAGTAAGCAAGCGTCCATGCCAGGAATGCCATAATCCAATGTCTTTGGATCTGCTCCTGATGATGCACTTGATACTGATCAAAACAGAACGTATCTTTAAGCTCTCGAAAAGATTCTTCAATGCCCCAACGCAAGAGATAAGTCAGGATGGCCGAACGCACAGACATGTTTGGGCCAGTTGTAATGAGGATATGAACATCCTTATCATCGGTTTTAGACCACTTCTCAAAGATGAAAATAGCCTGTACTTCTGTTGAGCAATCTTTAAGTTTTGTTTTAAAGGAATACGTTAGAATGTTTTTATCAGTACCGTCTGCTTGAGGGATGGGGACAGTTTTAAGTTTATGTGGATAAAACTCTTTGATGAGTGGTATGATCTTATCGCCGGTTAGGTAACGCCACTGCTTAGTTTGAGGGTGAGTGAAGAAAATAGACCTGTTGGTTTTGACTTCAGCCACGAGGGTTAAATTCTTGGATGCGGTAAATTCTATCAAATCGGTTGACGTATACCAGGCGTCCACGACAACACAAGAAAAGGGTATTTTTTTATTAACGGCATCATCGATAAGCTCTTTGGCTAAATCAAGCTTGCTCTTGAAATTTTGTGGGTTCGGTGTTGTGATAGGCAGATAAGATTTAAAGTTTACAGGAAAATGCTTTGAATTTGAGACAAAACAGCTGGCTACAGCGACATTGGCGTTTTCTTTGTGGCCCAAACAGCCGCACCATTGCACTTGCGCGCCTTCGGTTTTCTTGGCATGCGGCTTAGGGCAGGCAGTATCATCAATGGCCAAAACACCGCCTTTATTTGCTTTTGTCGTTCTTTGATTTTGCAGTATTCTTATACGGATATCATTGAGTTCTTTTGTATCCCAGTTTGATTCCGAGAAGAAATACTGCAGCCTTTGATAATTCACGGCGGTGTTATTGGCAATAGCGGCAATGGACATCCGTTTATAGTCTGAAAACATCGCGTAAATGAATTCTCTGAATATCGATCGTTGATGTTTTGTTGAGAATACAGAATTAAAATTCACGAGGAACCTTTCGATAAATCTGAGGCGAGGGTTTATAATAGGCATATCCGTTGCTCCTTTTTAAGGTGTCTTTAATCGCGGGTATGCCTATAGAATAGCAGAAGTTAGGTGAAATAAGCAAGAGAAATATTGACGCAACGCATTGATATGTCGTAAGTTATGTTTTTTCATAAGTTATAGAAACTGGTTTTTGAAAATAATCGAGAAGAAAAATATTTTCTAACAAAGTAATGTCATTTGAAGAGCGCGAAGTTGGGCAATCATTGGTTAAAACACTAGAAGAAAACGGCTATACCCCTTATCAATATCAGTTAGACGCGGTCAAGCAGGCGCTGGCGGTTATAGACAATAATAACGGCGTGATCATCGCGGATGTTGTCGGTTTAGGTAAGACAGTTATTGCCTGTTCGGTTGCCAAAGAGCTTAAAAGGCGTGGTATCGTTATCTGCCCTCCAGGTATTATCGGAGATAGGAATAAGCATTCCGGTTGGAAAAAATACCTGGAAGAATTTGGTCTTTCAAAAGATGGTTGGGAAGTTTGGTCCCTTGGCGACCTGGAGAATATTGCTGATTTTGTGAATAAACACAAAGACATCGAAGTGGTGATCGTTGATGAAGCGCATCGTTTCAGGAATCAGGACACCAAGGACTACGAGGTTTTAAAGAATATCTGCCGAAATAAAATAGTCATTTTGCTTACCGCTACGCCTTTTAATAACAGGCCGGGCGATATCCTTTCGTTACTAAAACTCTTTATCACCCCGAAAAAATCATCAATTACTCTGGAAAACAATCTGGTGGATAAATTCAAGGCTTTCAGGGGAACTTTTGACCGGCTCGGGTATATTACAAAATACTGGAATTCAGCGAATAACGCTAAAAGGGAAAAAGCGGAAGCCTACTATCAAAGTTTTTTTGAAGATAAAACCATTGATCTGGGAAAGGTGGCCCAGAGGTCTCATTACCTTGCCCGGCAAATAAGAGATGTGATTGAGCCGGTAACAATTCGACGCAACCGTCTTGACCTTCAAACCAACCCTTATTATAAGGACGAGGTCAAGAATCTATCTAAGGTTGCGGATCCAAAAGAGTGGTTTTTCGAATTAACAAAAGAGCAATCCTTGTTTTACGATAAAGTCATCGAGCAGTATTTTGGCGATCCTGAAGAGGGCGGCCAATTTAAGGGAGCCATCTATCGTCCTTTTGAATATGATGTTGAAAGAGCGAAGATTGCGAATGAAAAACTATCCGAAAAAGAAAACCGCCAATTTATGCAACAGAGAAACTTGTATGACTTTATGCGCCGTTTGCTGGTTAAGCGTTTTGAAAGCTCCTTTGGCTCTTTCGAGCAGAGCATAAGAAATTTCAAGCGCATCACCGAGGATATATTAGAATTTATCAAGAAGACCGGGAAAGGCGATTATTATAACGGCCAATATATACTAGATAGAGCGCTTCTTGAAAAAATCTACGACTTTGACCTTGACGAAATCGAGAAATACTTAGCCGAGTATACCGAGAAGATAAACAATGGCGAATATCCGAAAAATCATAGAATATATGAGATCAATAAATTTGTTGATAAAAGGGGGTTTATTGACGATATAAACTCTGATTTGAGAATGTTCGACGATATATTAGCCCAGCTATCAACTTTAGATTTAGTAAAAAATGACCCCAAAACCACCTGTTTGCTGAACAATATCAGAAAAGAGGTAAAACAAAAATCCCTCAAAGGCGAGCCAAAAAGAAAAATTATAGTATTTTCCGAATATCTGGATACAGTCAGGTATCTGGAGTCAAACTTAAGAAAACATTATGGCGAGAGGCTTCTTGTTATTGCGGGCGATTTATCGGCGCAGAAGATATCACAAATAAACAAAAACTTTGATGCCGCCTATCCTGAACAAAACGACGACTTTGATATTTTGCTATCCTCAGACAAAATTTCAGAAGGTTTTAATTTAAACCGTGCCGGGCTTGTCATTAACTACGACATCCCTTGGAATCCGGTCAGGGTTATCCAGCGCGTTGGCCGTATCAACCGTATCAGCAAGAAAGTCTTTAATGAGCTTTATATCGTTAATTTCTTCCCCACTGAAAAAGGAGCGGAACTGGTCAAGTCGCGGGAAATCGCCAGTAATAAGATGTTTTTGATCCATAATACACTGGGAGAAGACGCTAAGATCTTTGATATTGACGAAGAGCCGACTCCGTCCGGTCTTTTTAAGCGAATTCAGCAAAATCCGGACGAACAGGAAGGAGAAAGTTTTTATACTAAAGCCCTGAAAGAGTTCTTGAAAATAAAAAAGGATGCCCCAGAGCTTATAGCATCTCTAAAAAGCTACCCGCCACGCATAAAAGTAGCCAAGAAACATAGCGAAAATGAGCTTTTAGTATTCCTGAAAAAAGGAAGATTGTATATTCATTGTTTAAAATATGAAAATGAAAAGGAGCCCGATGTTTATCAGGCCTCTTTTGAAGAAGTGTTTGATAAGATCGCCTGCGCTCAAGATGAAAAAGCCTTGTCTTTAAGCGGCAGCTTCTGGGAAGCTTATGAAAACGTAAGAAAATTTAAAGAACACCGCGTTATCTCTCCAAGTGAGCAGAGCCTTGAGCAAAAAGCCTTGAACAATCTCGCGACATTTATTAATCAGATTCAATCTGAAGAAATAATGCCGCATAAGGATTTCTTGCGCACGTTGAGAGAAGATATTCTTGACTACGGCACCCTTTCTGATTACACCTTGCGCCGGATCACTAACATGGAAAGCGCGGATGAGCCAAGGCAAAAAAGAGCGGTAGCGGAAATAACCGCTTTAAAAAAGGAACTGGGCGAGGATTACCTGCAAAAAGAAAAAGCAAAGCAGAAAGATTTATCTAAAGAAATAATCATCGCTATTGAAAATCAATTAAAATAAGAGATTATTTATGTCCAAATTAAAACCTATTCCGACGGCAATGTTAGTTTGAGATATTATTTGCAAATGGTGTCATTGCGAGGAGCGCTTTTTGCGACGAAGCAATCTTTTCCGTCGAGATTGCTTCGTCAGTCGCTTCGCTCCTTCCTCGCAATGACACACATTTGGACAGCTATGATAGAAGATTATTTAAAAATTATCTGACGGGGGGGCAAATATGGAAACGACAAAAATCGCCTTATTTAAAGGTAGAAAAATACGGAAAACCATTCACAATAATGAATGGTGGTTTGTTATTGTTGATATCATAGAAGCGCTTACAGATTCAGTAAATCCAAAGCAGTATTTAAAAAATATGCTTAATAGAGATGAAGAGCTCGTAAAAGGGTGGGTTCAAATTGAACACCCCCTTTTAATTGATACCGCGGGAGGAAAACAAAAGATTAATTGCGCCAACACTGAAGGCATTTTTCGCATTATTCAGTCTATTTCGTCTCCGAAAGCCGAACCATTCAAACGTTGGCTGGCTAGAGTCGGTTATGAACGAGTGCAAGAAATTGAAGATCCGGAGCTGGCAACCAGAAGAACCAAGATGCTCTATAAACTTAAAGGATATTCTGAAAATTGGATAGAAAAACGAATGCGCGGAATTGCTATTCGCGAAGAATTGACAGATGAATGGCAAAAACGGGGCGTAAAAGAACAAAAAGAATATGAAATTTTGACCGCTGAAATTTCCAAAGCCACTTTTGGTGTGACACCGAGTGAGTATAAAAAACTGAAAGGATTGAAACGGCAAAATTTGCGCGACCATATGGATGACTTGGAATTGATTTTCAATATGCTTGGCGAGCGAGTGACAACCGAAATTTCTCAACAAGAAAAGCCAAGTACATTTGTAAAAAATAAAAAGGTGGCAGAGAGAGGCGGAAACGTTGCTGGAAATGCCAGAAAACAAACCGAAAAAGAAATTGGCCGGAGCGTGATTTCTAAGGAAAATTATTTGCAAATTCCGGAAAGCCGAAAACGGCTTAAAGTAAAAGAATAGATATGGAAACGAGAGAAATTTTACAGGATATTATAGGCGATTTTTCACCGGACAAATTTACCCGGTTTTTTCGTGAAAAAAACCGTTCTTTCGCTCCGCGGCAGGAATCATTCACCCACTATAATGACGAGTATTTTTCCGATGGGATGAAGCTTGGTGAGATTAAATTTTCTGAAAGCGAGAAATTAGTTGTTTGCGCTTTTAAAGCAAGCCAGCCGCTTTCAGAACGCAGCGGCAAAAAAAGGTAAAAAGATACTCAAGGACTCCCAATCGGACGCCGGCATTGTTATTTTTTATGATAAAAATGACAACTTTCGTTTTTCCTTGATTTACCCCAAAGCCATGGGTAACCGCCGGCAGTGGAGCAATTTCCGCAGGTTTACTTATTTTGTCAGCCGCGAATTTACTAACAAAACTTTTTTGCAAAGAATCGGCGATGGCGACTTTTCCAGTTTAGAAAAAATCAAAGACGCGTTTTCGGTTGAGAAGGTTACCAAAGAGTTTTATGAAGATATCGCCAACTGGTATTTTTGGGCAGTTCAACATAGTACTTTTCCAAAAGACGCAGAGGAAGAGGAAAACGGCAGAAACATAGCAGTCATTCGGCTTATTACCAGAATGATTTTTATCTGGTTTATGCGCGAGAAGAGTTTAGTGCCAAAAAATTTGTTTGAAGAAAAAAGTATCTTGGCAATGCTCAAAGAGATTTCTCCCGAAAGTTCAACCTATTACCAAGCAATTTTGCAAAATCTATTTTTTGCCACACTAAGTACTGAAAAAGACGGCCGGAAATTCAGAAGTGAAATTAGAGGATACAAAGGTTATAACCCTGATTTTGGCAATCAAAATGTTTTTCGTTTCCAAGAGTTTTTTAAAAATCCGGAAAACCTAAAAGATTATTTTGGTGAAATACCATTTTTAAACGGTGGACTGTTTGAATGCCTTGATGATAAACCCAATGGAATTTATATTGATGGATTTACTGCGGTGAAAAAGAATCAGTCAAAAGTTCCGAATATCCTTTTTTTTAGCGGGGAGAAAAAAGCGGATCTAAACGCCGCTTACGGCACAAAAAACAAAACCTATAAAATCAGAGGACTTGTAGACATTCTTTCCTCATTTAATTTTACTATTGATGAGAACTCCCCGGACGATCAGGATATAGCCCTTGACCCTGAGCTTTTAGGTAGAGTCTTTGAAAATCTCCTGGCAAGTTTTAATCCGGAAACCTCCACCACCGCTCGTAAAGCCACCGGCAGTTATTACACCCCAAGAGAAATCGTTGATTATATGGTAACCGAGTCGCTTAAGGCGTATTTCAAAACACATCTTTCAGCTATTTCCGATTTAGATAAAAAAATAGTCCAGCTTTTTTCAACAGCAAGCGGAGAAAATCCTTTTGACAAATCGGAGTCAAAAAAGATCGTAGAACTGATTGAAAGTGTGAGAATTGTTGATCCGGCGGTCGGTTCCGGCGCGTTTCCAATGGGTGCGCTGAATAAATTGGTATTTATCTTAAATAAAGTTGACTCGGGAAACGAGCTTTGGAAACAGGCCCAGCTATCGGCAGCGGATACAATCCCCGATTCGCGTATCAAACAGGATACCAAAAACCATATTGAAGAATTTTTCAAAGGTAAAAACGCGGATTACGGACGAAAACTGTACTTGATCCAAAAATGTATTTATGGCGTGGATATTCAACAGATTGCGGTAGAGATCGCCAAACTGCGATTTTTTATTTCGCTTTTGGTAGATGAAAAAATTGACAGAAATCATCCTGATGGGAATTGGGGCATTGAACCATTGCCGAATCTTGATTTTAAAATTATGCAGGGTAATAGCCTGCTTGAAGAGTATGAGGGCGTGAAACTTTTTGATGAAAAATTTATTACTAGTATCGATTTTGATAAACAAAAACTCATTGAATCAATAAAACAGAAACAGTCAGAATTGCAAAAAGAGTATTTAGATCTTCACGCAAAAAATAAACTTACAAAAATTAAGCAGGCAGAATTAAATGAAGAGTTAAAAAAACTTGGTAAACAATTGAAAGGTTTAAACAAGCAGGACAATAAAACTGAAGAAGCCGCCGGACTTTTTGACGCCCAAAATGAGGCAAAACAAAAAAGAGAGATGCTGAAGCGACTTCACAAAGAATTTTTTGAAACTAACGAGAAAGAAACAAAGGATAAAATTAAAAAACAGATTGAGAAGATTGGTTGGGATTTTATTGAAGCTACGCTTAAAGAGCAGAACAAAACATCTGAACTTAAAAAAATAGAGCAATTCAAGAAATCAAACACCAAACCATTCTTTCTTTGGAAACTTCATTTTGCAGATGTTTTTGAAAATGGTGGTTTTGATATTGTGATTGCCAATCCGCCTTATGTAAATCTCTCTAACCTCAATACTAAAGATCGAGAGGTATATAAAAAGATTTTTACTGTTACTAAGAACAAAGTCGATCTTTATGCTTTCTTCATTGAACGCGGCAATCAAATTTTAAAGGGTGAAGGGGTTTTAACATATATCGTTCCGCATACTTGGAAAGCTACAACAAGCTTTTCAAAACTCCGGGAATTAATTTTTAACAATTTTGAACTGAAGATTATCGTTGAATTGGATTACGGCGCTTTCGAAACCACCGTTAAACCAGTAGTAATTATTTTACAGAAACACAAAACGCAGAATTATCAGATATCGGTACTCAACTCTGATTTTGAGACAATAAATAACATCCATATTAGAGAGATTCTCCAAAATAGTGATTTCGCGCTCGACACCCTATCTACTTCAACTGAAAAATTGCTTTTTGAAAAAATTAAAAAAGACAGCGTCTCACTCGACAAAGTGTGCAAGTTTACGCGTGGCATCAAAACAAGTAATGACGACAAGTTCGTTAAAAGAGAAGTGCTTAATAGTGAGTACAAAAAGGTGATAAGAGGCAGGAATATCGATAATTATTTTTACCAGTGGGATGGCGAATATGTATGGTATCGTCCAGACCTAATGAAAGAAAAGGTTGGGAGCCTTCCTCATAATAAGGATTTGTTTGAGGTCCCAGAGAAATTGATATTGCAAAGAATAAGCAAGGGCCTATCTGGCAGTTATGACGATCAAGAAATGTATGCGCTCGATACCTGCCTAATCAGTGACATTAAAACTTTAGATAAACGATACTCGCTCAAATTTATTTTGGTACTCATCAATTCTCACTTATTGAATTTTTGGTACTATAAAAAATTTGCCCTGCCGACAGTTTCGGGGTATGAACTACATCAACTGCCAATCAAGCAGGCGCCTGCCGAAAAGCAGCAACCCTTCATAAACTTGGCCGATAAAATTTTTGCAATTACCAAATCCAGCGATTATTTAGAAAATCCTGCAAAAAAAGAAGAACTCAAAGAATACGAAAAACAAATTGACCAAATGGTTTATAAACTCTACGGTCTCACCGAAGAGGAAATTAAAATCGCTGAAAGTAATTAATATGACTAATACTAATGGTTTAAACTTTAAAAAGTTTGATTTTCATATCCATACTCCAGCTTCAGAAGATTACAAAGATAAAAAGGCCACAGCCGAAGATATTGTTAATCAATCTATCAGTAAGGGGTTAGCTGGCATCGCCATCACCGATCACCAAACTGGCAGTTGGATTGATGACATCAGGAAAGCGGCTAATGGTAAAGATTTGGTTGTCTTTCCTGGAGTGGAGCTAAAAGTATCTGGCGGCGAGAGCGGGATTCATTTAGTTGTACTTTTTGACGTTGACAAAAACGGTGATCATGTTTCAGCTTTTTTAAATACGCTTAAGATCTATAACCACGATGGCAAGCCAGTTGTGATTGCCAATAAAACCATAATTGATGTAGCTAAAGAATTACAGGAGTTTGATTCGAATGCAATTTTAATTTTAGCTCATTGCGACTCCACCTTTGGAGCTGACTCCGATATGCGAGGCCAACAGAGGAGTAATATCTTTAAGCCTGAATGGGTTTGCCTGCTTGGTGCTGAGGCCAGCGAGACTAATTTTTTGGACGCAGACAAAAAGCAAGAACATAACCGAATTGTAGATTTATTTGATGGAGGCTTTCAGGATTTTCACAAAAAGACACTTGGCGTCTATCAAGCATCTGATGCTCACAGCTTAGAAGAGATTGGTTCAAAATACACTTATTTTAAAGTTGATGATCCAATAACCATTGAGGATGTAAGACAATCCTTGATAGATAGAGACACCAGAATACGCCAATCTTTTGAATATAAAGAGCTTACTTATCCCCACATTGTTAGTCTAAAAATCACAAGTGGCTTTTTATCCGATCAGGAATTTTCTTTTCATGAAGGATTGAATAGCATCTTAGGTGCTAAGGGCTCAGGCAAATCTTTAGTTATTGAATTTTTGCGTTTTTGTTTAAATAAACAACCAGATAATCAGGAAATTTTATTTGACCATAAAAACAAACTGGACGAATGTCTTAAAATTCACGGCGAGATTGAGGTTGTTTTTATGGATGACTCTGGCAAAGAGTATATGATAAAAAGAGTGTTAAACCCGGCCGAAGCCAACCTGATTACTGTTATTGATTTGTCTGACAATTCTGATAAAAATTTCCAAGTTGAACAGGTGTTTCCGGTTTTATTTTTAAGTCAGAACGAAATTATCAAAATTGCTGAAGACAAAACTGGTGCAAGCCAAAGGCGATTTATTGACCAGTTTTTTGATTTTTATAAACATCAACAGGAAATTGAAAAATTAAACAATGATTTGAAAGAAGTTGACCAAAGAGTGGCTGATGTTTTGGACGCCCACTTAATAACGCTTGATCTAAAAAAGAAAATATCCACTTATAAAGAAGAAATTGAAAAGCTGGGCCGGCAGATTCAAAATACGGTTTTTGCCGAATATTCTAAAAAAGAAAAGGTCGGACAAGCCCTGCAAAGCCAGCTTGATTTTGTCGATTCATTGAGGCAGATGCTTTTAATCTCCCAGTCTGAATATAAAGACATGACTCTGCCGGAAATTGAAGACCGAGAGACTATCCAGAACCCTGCTGTTCAACGCTCGGCTGATGTAGTTTCTAAAATTTTGGATGCGGCCAAGAAAGGTTTTGAAAATACTATCAACTATTTGGATGAGCAAAAGAAAACCATTGAGCAGGAAATTGCTGATTGGCAGTCGTCTTTCAAGCCGATTAAAACCAAGTATGACGCAGTAGTTAAAGAATCTGGCGGCACACAGGTGGCTTTGGATCAAAAACGCAAATTATTAAATATGAACTTTGCTAAGCTTGGAGGAGAGCTTACTAAACATCAAGGCAAAGCCCAGCAAGCTCAATCTGTTGGCACACGAAGAGACGAAATTATCCGCCAGTTAGATAATGCTTACAAAGAATTTTTTGAAGATAGAAAAAATCGCTGTGACTATTTTACTCAAAACTCTAACGGAGCGTTGCAAGTGTCGATTAATGAGCGAGAAGATAAAACCGCTTTTAAAGACAATTTACTGAAATTTAAGAGAGGGTCATGGTTGAAGGACGAAGAGATTGATATTATTTCCCAAAAAATTAGTCCGCGTGATTTTATTGATAATCTGCTTCGTTACGCATGGTCAACTAGAGTTGAGCAGAAGCTTATAAAAGAAATTACCGACAAAACTGGAATTAAATTGGAAAATATTGAAAAGCTTGTTCAGTATCTTTTGGATGAGTATGATATAAAAGAAATTCTGGCTCTTCTCTATACGTCAGTTCCAAAAGATGTGCCGACCATAAAATACAAGGTGGGGGCTGAATTTAAGGCATTAAATGAATTATCTGTTGGGCAGAAAGCTGTTGCTCTATTAATTATTGCTTTAAGCGATGGTACTTTTCCGATAGTTATTGATCAGCCAGAAGATTCGCTTGATCTCCGATCCATCTGGGATAATGTTTGTTGTAAATTAAGGGACACAAAAGATCAAAGACAGTTTCTATTTACTACCCATAATTCCTCAGTGGCTGTGGCCTCTGATAGCGACAAATTCACTATTTTGCAGGCGAGTGCCAATCATGGATCAATTTTATATTCAGGATCAATTAATTGCAAAGAAATAAAGAAAGAAGTTATTGATTACTTAGAAGGTGGACCTGATACTTACAAGCAAAAGAGGCAAAAGTATAATATCCAAGATTAAGAAATTAAAGTCTTGAAAAGTGGAAACAACGGCGTAATTAAATCACGCTCTACGGGAACACAGTACAGAATTCAGAATTAAGTATGATGTCTCCGGAATTTTAGGATGTTACAGTTCAATATGGCCAAAGAAAATAAGATACGAAATTTAGCATACCAATTCTATGAGAAAAGAAAGGGAAAAGATAACTTAGAATTAGACGATTGGTTAAAAGCCGAAAAAATGGTTTTGCGAAAGGAAAAGATATCAAACGTATTTTTTAAGTTTTTGAGGCATCCTTTGTTTTTATTATGTATTAGCGGGGTAGTTATTTGGGGTTTGCAACAAAGCTATCTAGAGCGAGAAAAGTTACTGGCGGAAAAATATGAGATTTTTACAAAAGTTAGCCCAATACATTCTGTTTATTATCAAGAAATATGGAATCAATGGTATGCTTTTCGCGATAAAACCCCTTCGGAAGAATATCGTAGGAACATTCAGCGGATAGTGGTTGAAGCAAAATCTATCGAAATCCGGCTCCCAATTCTATTTAAAGATAAAAAAATCTATGAAGATTGGAAAGAATTTTTGCGTATCTTTTGGGAAGCAAACTATCCTATTTCAAGAGAGGGTATTTCTGAACAGCAATTGAATGAAAAACTAAACTCAGCAGCTCTTTTACTAAATGACATATTGAATCGTATGTTCAAAGAAGTCAGATAAAAAACGCTGTTGGCAACTGCATATACTTAAGCAAGTTAAGTAACAAATACGGGGCAATGTGACCATGTTGTCCCTTAGCCGGCGACGCTGGGCGCGCTTAAGAAATTACGGTATACAAATACAGAAGCATAAAATAATTTTAGTTAGATTTTGCTCTTTTCTTCGTCTATTGATATAGAAAGCAGAAAAGAAAAATATATCTCAAGAAAAAAGGAGCCGGTCAATGGAAAATAAAAAAAATAAGTCCGAGTTGATAATCTATCAGGCCGAAGACGGAAAAATTAAAATTGATGTTCGTTTTCAAAATGAGACGGTCTGGCTGACTCAGCAGTTGATGGCGGAACTGTTTCAGACTACTAAGCAAAACGTAAGTCTTCATATTAAGAATATTTTTGAAGAAGGGGAGCTTGACAAGGATCTAGTTGTCAAGGAATTCTTGACAACTGCTTTAGATGGGAAATCTTATAAAACATTATATTATAACTTAGATATGATTATTTCCGTTGGATACCGGGTCAAATCCAGTATTGCCACGCGGTTTCGTCAATGGGCAACTCAGCATTTGCGGGAATATATTGTAAAAGGTTTTGTGCTTGATGACGAACGGCTCAAAAATCCCGATCAACCCTTTGATTATTTTGATGAGGTTGTCCGGCGTATTCAGGATATCCGCACGTCCGAGCGCCGGTTCTATCAGAAGATAACGGACATTTATGCTACCAGCGTAGATTACGATCCTACATTGGAAATTAGCATTGACTTCTTTAAAACGGTGCAGAATAAAATGCATTGGGCAATCAGCGGCAAAACAGCCGCGGAAATTATACGCGAACGCGCTGACAGTTCAAAGACGAACATGGGGCTTACCAGCTGGCGCGGGGCTAAAGTCCGCAAACACGATGTCGTCATCGCGAAGAATTATCTTTCTGAACAAGAACTCTTGGCGCTCAACAATCTCGTGGAGCAATATCTGATTTTCGCCGAGGGCCAGGCGATGCGCCGTACCCCCATGCACATGAAGGGCTGGATTAAAAAACTTGACGGATTTTTGTCGCTTAATGAGCGGGAAATTCTTGCTCATGCAGGCAAGATATCTCATGAGTTTGCGCTTGGGCATGCGGAAGCGCAATATGATAAATTTAATCTCAAAAGGATCAAAGCCTGCGATGCAAAAGACAACGATTTTGATCGCTCGGTAAAAATGATTGAGCAGAAAGCCGCCAAACGTCTATCAGAGAAAAAGGGACGCAAGAATAGCTGATGTTTATAAAGAGAGGTTTGGAAAGAAAGTAAGAAAACTAAAGAGAAAATGAGGAGATATTAGAAATGGCTGAACAAAATATAATATGCCCATATTGCAAGAAAGAAATTCCTTTAACTCAAGCTATCACCCAGAAAATTGAGGCAGACCTGCGTAAAAAGATGGAGGAAGATTTCGCTAAGCGTGATAATGAATTGTCAGGCCGAGAAAATACGCTGGTTTTTAGAGAGCAGGCAGTAGCTAAGTCGGCGCAAGAGCTAAATAAAAAGATAGAGGATGAGGTTGGCCGGAAACTTATCCTGGAGCGGGATAATATCGTTAAGGAAGCCAGGAAGAAGGTAGAAACAGAGACTTCCTTGGAAATCAAGGCTCTTAAAGAAGACCTTGAGTCTAAAGATAAGAAACTTCAGGAAACCCAACAAAATGAACTTAACTTGAGAAAAGAAAAATCCTCCTTGGAGGAGCGGGAGAAAAACGTAGACTTGGAAGTAGCCAGACGGATTGATTCTGAACGTGCTGGTATTTATTCTGAAGCAGCCCGGAAGGCCGATGAAGAATATCAGCTTAAATATAAAGATAAGGATAAGACAATCGCAGATTTGATAAAACAGTTAGATGAGGCCAAGAGAAAAGCCGAACAAGGTTCACAGCAGGCGCAGGGGGAAGTATTAGAGATTGAATTGGAGCAGATGCTTAAGTCAGCTTTCCCTTATGATATTATTGAGCCTGTTCCTAAAGGAATTAAGGGCGCCGATGTTTTACAGAAGGTTAATAATCCGATGGGGCAGTATTGTGGGACTATTATTTGGGAGTCAAAGCGAACTAAGGGGTGGAGTGATGGTTGGATTGATAAATTAAAGTATGATCAGAGAGAAGTAAAGGCTGATATCGCAGTTCTGATGAGTATTGTTTTGCCTAAAGAGATTAACGGATTTTCTCAAGTTAAGGGAGTATGGGTTACTATCTATCCTTTAGCTATGGCACTTGCTGTTGCTCTGAGAGCAAATCTTATAGAGGTTGCTAGTGCTAAGCAGGCAGCGGTCGGAAAAGTTGAAAAGATGGAGGCAATATATAACTACCTTTCTGGAACAGAATTTAAGCAAAAGGTGGAGGCTATTGTAGAGGCATTTGTCACCATGAACACTGATTTGGCCAAAGAGAAGGTAGCTATGGAGAAACTTTGGTCCAAGAGAGAGCAGCAGATTAAGAAAGTAGTTATTAGTACAGCCAGGATGTATGGAGATATGCAGGGAATAATTGGCGCATCATTGCCGGAGATAAAGAGTCTTGAATTAAAGTCTTTAACTCAAGAAATAGAGATCTTAAAAGAAGAATAATAATGCTTTAAGATATGTCTTTTATTTTTCAAGTTGAAGCGAGTGAATAATAAATTACAATGCAAAAAAATTGGTTAAGCAAAGAAGCAGAGAAAGCTGATTGCAGTAAGGATATAGTGGTTCTTGAGAATCCGGAAACAAAAAAATTTCTAGATAATATTCTTTTAAAGAAGTTCTGGCCGGTTATTTTTAGCTGTCTTGAACAAAGCGGGTATAATTATTCTCCCGAGCCGCAAATTGATTCTGAGTTAAGCTGTGTCCTTGAAAGGTCGTTAAGTTTTATGCTCTTTGACGGCGTAAGGGCATTTTTTAGGGGTAAATTAAATTGTTCAAAGAAATCATGGATGCTCGAAAGTGAGTTTTTCCTTCCGCTGCCCATGCATAATGATCCACAAGCTATTTTTGCGATACTCGGCAATAGCCGGCTAAAAGGCAATCCTCCGACACTTATTGTTGACAAAGAAGGGGCAGATAATTTTTATCAGATAGATTTTCGAAATGGCTCAGGGGCCGGCTGGGGGCTGCATGGTGAAGAACATGTGGAAGCTCAACTAAAAAAAGCTATTGATGTTAATATTGCGATGTATCATTTTTCAAAAAAAGGTATTTCTTTGGAGAATATTGGCGAATTTTTGTCTATCGCATATGATGTGTATGAGTCATTTTAGGGCTTCCCAAAGCAAAGAATTGTTTCGCTAGCTCTTTTATCGGGAATGAATTAGATGGCATGCCTTGTTTGTTTTTTAGAAATCTAAATTCCTATTGACAATCGCCCATAGAAATAGTATTATAATGGAGTCGCTAACTCCATTAAAGGACTTATTATGGAAACAATAATACCAAGGTTATTTACACCGCCGAAACAGAGTTTTTTTCTTTTCGGGCCCCGCGGCACAGGGAAATCAACATGGCTTAGGCAAAATATGCCAGATGCCCTGTGGATCGATTTATTGGAAGCTGATCAGTTTCGTTCATATAGCGCCAGGCCGGAACGGCTCAAAGAGTTTGTGCTTGCCAGAAGCGAAAAGAAAATCGTCGTTATTGATGAGATTCAAAAAGTCCCCGATTTATTAAGCATAGTGCATTCTCTTATTGAAAAGAAACTCGGGCTGCGGTTTATCCTTACCGGGTCAAGCTCGCGAAAATTAAAGAAAACGGGGGCGGATCTGCTTGCAGGAAGAGTGATTAAGCGGACGCTTTACCCTTTTATGGCGGTTGAACTTAGCAGTAAATTCAATCTCGCTTCCGCGCTTAAACAAGGCCTTTTACCTCTGGTATTTTCCGCTGTTGATCCTGCCGCGGTGTTAAGAACTTATGCGTCGTTATATGTCAGAGAAGAAGTGCAAATGGAAGGACTGGTGCGAAACATCGGCAATTTTTCAAGATTTCTTGAAGCCATCAGTTTTTCTCACGGGTCTTTGCTTAACACCAGTAATGTGGCCAGGGAATGTGAGGTTGAAAGAAAAGTGGTAGAAGCATATATTACGATTCTTGAAGATCTTCTTTTGGCTTTCCGCGTACCTGTTTTTTCAAGGAAAGCTAAAAGGGCAACGATAACCCATCCCAAATTCTACTATTTTGACGCAGGGGTCTACCGGTCGCTGCGGCCTTGCGGGATTCTGGATAAACCCGAGGAAATAGAAGGCGCGGCGCTGGAAGGGCTTATCGCCCAGCATTTGTTAGCTTGGAGTTCCTATCGGGGTGAAAAAAACAAGGTTTATTTTTGGAGAACTGCGGCTGGCTCTGAAGTGGATTTTGTAGTATACGGGGAAGAAGTATTTTGGGCTATAGAAGTCAAAAATACTTCAAAGATCAGGACGGAAGATCTTCGTTCTCTGAGGAGTTTTAAAGCCGAGTATCCGCAAAGCAACGCGTTTTTATTGTACCGCGGGAAAGAACGCTTAAAGAAAGACAATGTACTTTGTATTCCCTGCGATGAATTCCTGCTAAACTTAGACCCCGATAAAATAAAATTATTTTAGTCTTTTTCGCTCTCATTAGCATCTAGAAGAAAAAAATCAGACACTGTCCGTAACTTTCTATTTAATAATGAGTTATGAAACAAATCAGTCTTATCGACTGAGTATGGCGGTTTTAACTTAACTGCGTGGGGTTGAACTGGAACGTGGCCGTAAAGACTTCTTCCGTGAGCCAGTGCGGGAGAGTCATGGTTAATGATGAAAGGTATCAATTAATGCCTGATATTTATATTTCGCCCAGCAAGCGGCTTTACGTTGAAGGAAGAGACTTGGAAAAGTACCAGGGGCTTTCGGCTGCATTTTCAAAAGGCCCCGGGCATGGATTGTTATTTCTTGATGTTGCAAACGGCGTTTTTACTGAAGAACCGGCATTTGCTTTTTGGAAGGATTTTTCAAGGCTTTATCTTTCTTTGTTTGCCGCAACACCGAATCTTGAAAGGCATGACCTTGCTAAAGAACCGATTCATATTGAAATTCCCGATGAGGATCTGAATCGTTTTTTGCTGACTGTACCGCCGATGAAGGGGGCTGAATACGCCGATAAGGAATGTTTGCAAAGTTTGTGGAATGAAATCGAAACGGCCCTGAGCGAAGAAATAATTGCCTCAGGAAAAAATGTGGCTGAATTTTTTTCATGGAGGCATTCAAACTGGAGCCTTCTTGGGCGCGTGTGTTTTCATCTGGCGGAAAACAAGGGCGACGATGGTGTCCCTTTTGCCTTTCTTGCGACCTATGCCCACGAAATAGCACAAGATGGAAGGTCTCGGCACCTCCCGCTGGGGGAAGCCCTGGAAGAGTATGCGGGCGCAAAAAATAGGAACATGCTCTTAAGGCTCTTGGCGCCTGTCTATAAGGCTTCTTTGGAAAGTGCCTATCTAAAAGAACTCGTCGATTCCGGCGATATTTACCATCCGCTCGCATGGACCGCAGCTGAAACCTACAAATTTTTAAAAGACATCCCGCTATTTGCCAAAGCAGGGATTTTTGTCAAAGTTCCCAACTGGTGGAAGTCCAGACAGTCAAGCCGGCCTCAGGTTGAAATCCGCATTGGGGAAAAACAGCCCGGCCGTATGGGTTTTGACGCCCTGATTGATTTTCAAATGTCCGTCGTTATCGGGGACCAGGAACTCGATGAAAGAGAAATTCAGTATTTGCTCAAGCGAAGCGAGCATTTAATTTTTTTTAAAGGCCAGTGGGTGGAAATCGATCAGGATAAACTCAGCGACCTTTTGTCAAAGTGGAAAACGGTAGCAAAATCGGTTGAGGATACAGGCGTTACTTTTGCAGAGGGTATGCGTTGGATTTCGGGCATCGAGAGCGTTGGGGCCGATGGAGAAACTCAAGGGGCCCAATTGTATACGCGTATTATTTCTGGCAACTGGCTCAAAAAAACATTGGAATCCATGAGGGCGCCTGAGGCAAGTCAAAAACTTGGGATGGCGCTGAGAGCAAACCTGAAAGCCGAGCTTCGCCCCTATCAGGCTGAGGGGGTTAACTGGCTCAATACACTAAATCAAATGCAACTGGGGGCAATTCTGGCGGATGATATGGGCCTTGGAAAAACTATTCAAGCGCTTTCGCTTCTCTTGCTCAGGCAATATGAAGCCAAAGACAGAAGTAACCCCGCCCTATTGATTGTTCCGGCATCTCTGATTGGAAATTGGAAGTCGGAGATTGATCGATTTGCCCCGTCGCTTAAATACTGGGTTGCTCATCCTTCAGGGGATGGAATAATGAATCCTGTTAATGGTGATTTTGACGTAGTGATAACTACATACGCATCGGTCGTCAGGATAAGGTGGCTTTTCGATCGGAATTGGGGCATTATCATTGCCGATGAAGCTCAAGCAATAAAGAATCCGGCAGCTAAGCAAACAAAGGCGGTCAAGGCGCTTAAGAGCAAATACAGGCTCGCTCTCACCGGCACACCCGTAGAAAATCATTTGTCAGATCTATGGTCATTGTTTGATTTTGTCTCACCCGGGTTGCTTGGTTCAGCCAAAGATTTTGAAGGATTTATTAAACGTAAAATCAGAGACAGCGATAGTCCTTATGCCGCGTTGCGGGCCCTCGTGAAACCATACATTTTAAGGCGTATGAAAACCGACAAGAATGTGATCAGCGACCTTCCGGATAAAACGGAAGTTAAGGCATATTGTTCTCTTTCCAAAGGACAAGCCGTTCTTTATCAGGAGTCTGTGGACTCGTTGGCACGAGAGATTAAAAACGTTGAGGGGATTAAACGGCGGGGGGTCGTTCTTTCTTACCTGATGCGCTTTAAACAGATATGCAATCATCCGTCGCAATTTGTCAAAGACGGCGTATTTGCGTCTTCCGATAGCGGTAAGTTTCTGCGGCTTAAAGAAATCTGCGAGATTATATCAGAAAAACAGGAAAGGGTTTTGATTTTTACCCAGTTTAAGGAAATGACCGGGCCGTTATCTGATTTTCTGCAATCTGTCTTCGGCAAGAAGGGCCTTATTCTTCATGGTGAAACAGAGGTTAAAAAGCGCCCTGAACTGGTTGAGGCCTTCCAGAAAGACGGAGGGCCGCCCTATTTTGTTCTGTCGCTAAAAGCAGGAGGTAGTGGCCTTAACTTAACCGCGGCTTCCCATGTCATACATTTTGACCGCTGGTGGAATCCAGCGGTTGAAAACCAGGCCACTGACCGCGCCTTCCGTATCGGACAGCGAAAAAATGTTTTAGTCCACAAGTTTATTTGCAAAGGCACGCTTGAAGAGAAAATTGACGCGCTCATTGAATCCAAGCAAATAATGTCTAAGGAAATCCTTGAGGGGGCCGACAGCGCGTTGCTCACTGAATTGCCGGATGATGAATTGCTTAAGCTGGTTTCGCTTGATATAAACTCTGCGGTGAGCAACAATTAAACTATTCACCCGCGCTTAAAGGATTTGCGCGGGTGTTCCACTTGCGTGGAAGGAGAAAAAATGTACGGGTGGGGATGGCGTCCATATGTTTCAGCAGCCGCAAGACAAAGAAAGGCGCAGAAGGCCGCAGCAAAAATGATGAAAAAGGGCGACAAGGTCTCTCCGGTAAATCTGGAAGGAAGGACTCTGACAAGAACCTTTTGGGGTAGAGCCTGGTGTGACCATCTTGAATCTTTTAGCGACTATGAGAACCGCCTTCCTAGAGGGCGATCGTATCTCCGTAATGGTTTGGTGATTCATCTGCATGTCGATAAAGGCAGGATCGAAGCGCTCGTTCAAGGATCATCGCTTTACAAAGTTAAAATCGAGATCAAGCGCCTTGATTCCAAAAAATGGAAGTCCATTATAAGGAATTGTTCTGGACAAATTGGTTCCGTGATTGAACTGCTGCAGGGCAGGTTTTCTTCGGGTGTCATGAGGATCATTACGGATAAACACCACGGCCTTTTTCCCCTGCCTAAGGAAATTTCTCTTAATTGTTCCTGCCCTGATTGGGCGGATATGTGTAAGCATGTAGCTGCCGTTCTTTACGGTGTTGGCAATCGCCTGGACCATGAGCCAGAATTGTTATTTAAACTTAGAAAAGTCGATCATATGGAATTAATGAACAAGGCACGCTTTAAAGCGCCTGTAGTGCGATCTGCGAAGTCCAATGTTATTAAAAATAAAAATCTCTCGGAGATATTCGGGATTGATATTACCGCAGGAGGAAAGGGTATACATAAGGAGAAAAAAGGCGCAAAAAAGGTTTGGTTAAAATTGCAACAATCCAAGAATCCAAATCCAACAAATCCAACAAATCCAAGACGCTGTTGCAATCCAAAATCCAAGACGCTGTTGATAACTGCATATAGATGAACATGTTAGGAAACAAATGTGGGTTAAAATAATTGCTTATCCCTTAGCCAGCGGCGCTAGGCCGAATAAATGTCCGTCTACGTATATTGCCTGAAAGAAGATTATAAGTATCAATCCTCAATCACCGGCCGGGAGTATGAGAATGAGTGGTTTAAGTTCTCTAAGGACGGCGCAGTAGTGGTCAAAGGCACGCATTATAAGGGTTATGCCTGGGATGGGTGCAGCCCGAAGTTTAAGATAAAAGACTGGTATTTTGGAACGTGGGAGGGTGTTTTAAATTTTGACACCGGGCAAAACAAGACTTATTATGCTTCTTTAATCCACGATGCATTTTATCAGTTTGCTAAAGAGGTTCGCTCATTTGTGAAGCGCAAGGAAGTGGATAGGGAATTCTATAATATCCTGAAAAGAGACGGGATGAGATGCGCCGAGGTTTATTACCTCGGCGTGCGTTTATTTGGTTGGATATGGTGGCATAGGATATAAAAATAGAAATAGAAGAACGATAAATTTTCAGTTAGATTCAGCCTTTTTTTGCGTCAGTTATAGCAGGAAGATAATTATAACGCGAGAAAGGAGAAGGGTGGGATGAAGAATACGATAGGCAAAGAATATATCAAGTTTTTGAGCGAAATTAAATCGCGCATTGTTACGGCGCGGATTCAGGCGATTCGGTCGGTCAGTAAGGAACTTATAAAATTCTGGGATATCGGTAAAAGCATCGTAGAGCGCCAGAAGCAATTCGGCTGGGGGAAAGGTGTTGTAGAACAGCTATCCCGCGACCTGACCAATGAATATGCTAACTTTGAAGGATTTTCCAGGGATAATCTTTGGCGGATGCGGATGTTCTATCTTGAATACAAGGATAACCCAATTCTGGCACAGCTTGTGCCAGAATTGCCCTGGGGGCACAATATTCTCATCATGTAAAAAGTAAAAGACTCCAGAGAGCGGCAATACTATATAACAGCCAGCATTAAGCTCGGCTGGTCAAGAAATGTGCTGCTCAATCAGATTAAAGCCGGGGCTTATACATTTCACCTGAAACAAAAAACCCATAATTTCCCTAAGGCACTTCCCGCGTATCTTTCTGAACAGGCGGATGAAGCCATAAAAAGCGTTTATAATCTTGGCTTCCTCGGTATAACCAAAGAGGTTATGGAGCGGGAGCTGGAGGGGCGGCTGGTAGATAAGATTAAGCGCTTTATGCTTGAGCTGGGCAAGGGCTTTTCGTTCATCGGTAACCAATACCGGCTTACGTTGGGGAATAACGAATATTTTGTTGACCTTCTGTTTTTTAACCGCAGACTAAAATGCCTTGTGGCGATTGAACTCAAAACAGGAAAATTCGAGCCGGAGTATGCGGGAAAAATGGATTTTTATCTGCACTTATTGGACGAACAGGTAAGGTTAAAAGATGATAATCCGCCAATAGGCATTATTCTTTGCGCGGATAAGGAAACAATCGTGGTTGAATACGCGTTGCGCAGCGTTAAAAAGCCCGTAGGAGTTGCTGAATACTATCTCACTAAGAAACTGCCTAAATATTTGGCCGGAAAACTTCCCGACGCAAACGCATTAAGATTACCAATACAAGAAGAATTGAAATAGTTGAAAGATATTTCTCTGCGGTAAAAGAAAAGCTACGCTTCTGTTGTGGGGATAATAGAACAGATTGACACACTTCGCTTCGCTCCTCGTAATAACACACGAACTCCATCCGTTTCCTAATTGACACAAACAGCAATATAAGCTATAATTACACCCCTATGGAACTCAATGAAATAATACAGCAAAGATTAGCCAAATTAGAGGCTTTAAAGGCATTAGGCGTCAATGTTTACGCTACCTCTAGCCCTGAGCGCGTAGAGATTGGTCAAATTCTGGCTAATTTTGAAGAGAATAAAAGCGTGGTTTTAGCCGGCAGGATTATGGCTAAGCGTTCGCACGGCAAAGCTACTTTTCTGGACCTCAGGGATGCCACCGGTAAAATTCAGCTTTACCTAAAAGAAGATTTTATTAGTAAAGAAAAACTAGCGATTTTCCAGCAGATTGATATCGCTGATTTTCTGGAAGTAAAAGGAAGCCTGTTTAAGACGCATACCAACGAGCCGACCTTGAAAGTGGAAGATTTTAGTTTGCTTTCCAAGGCCTTGCGCCCGCTTCCCGAGAAGTGGCATGGTTTAAAAGACGTGGAGCTGCGTTACCGCCAGCGCTACTTGGACTTGGTAGCTAATGAAGAGGTAAAAAAGGTATTTCTCTTGCGCTCGCGGATTACCAGGGCCATCCGGGATTTTTTGGAAAGCCGCGGCTTTATCGAAGTAGAAACTCCGATGATGCATAATATCCCCGGAGGCGCCGCCGGCAGGCCGTTTAAGACCTTTCATAATGAATACAACATGGATTTATATTTGCGCATTGCCCCGGAATTATACCTGAAACGGTTATTAGTCGGAGGCTTAGACCGGGTGTATGAGATCAACCGCAGTTTCCGCAATGAAGGAGTATCTACCCGGCATAACCCGGAATTTACAATGCTAGAGGTTTACCAGGCATATTCTAACTGCGCCGGGATGATGCAGTTAGCGCAGGATTTAATTGTGTCAGTTGCCAAAGAGGCCTTAGGTAAAGACAGCTTCACTTATCAGGGTAAAGAAGTCAGTTTAGTTACCCCTTGGCAAGAGCGCTCTTTCGCCCAAATGGTCAAAGAGAAGTTTGCTATTTTGCCGACGGATGAGGTAAATGTAATGCTGAAGAAACTGCAGGCAAAAGGCATTGCCCAGGATAAAACGCGTTTGAGCCGTTCGCAGGTTAATAAAATTATCGAGGATGTGTTGGAAGAGGATATGAATGTCAGCCCTACTTTTGTCACGGATTATTTTACCGCACTTTGCCCTTTGGCAAAAACTAAAAGCACAGAACCCGCGCTATCCGAGCGTTTTGAATTATATATTGCCGGTATGGAAATCGGCAATGCTTACTCGGAGTTAAATGACCCGCAGGAGCAGAAGAGGCGCTTTGAGGAAGAAATTAAAGATTTAGATAGCGCGGAAAAGAAAAATTTAGACGAGGATTATTGTTTGGCCTTAGAGCACGCTATGCCTCCTGCCGGCGGTTTAGGTATCGGCATTGACCGGCTGGTAATGCTTTTGGCTGACCAACCATCGATCAGGGACGTGATTTTATTTCCGCTTTTGCGTCCCGGACAAGGTTTGATATGAGCTTGGAATTATTTATCAGCTGGCGCTACCTGTTAACCAAAAGAAAAGAGAAATTCATTTCGCTGATCAGTGTTATCTCGATTGCCGGGGTGGCAATCGGGGTGATGGCGTTGATTGTAGTGATCGCGGTAATGACCGGTTTTGACCGGGAGCTGCGCGATAAAATCGTTGGCAATTATTCGCATATTACCCTCTCCGGGTATAAGCCGATAGAAAATAGCGTTTACCCTGCCCTCTTGAAGGAAATTACTTCCCATTCTCAGGTTTTGGCAGCCAGCCCCTATATTCAGGGGCAGACTTTGATTAAAGAAGCAGAAAAATTTTTTGCCGTGGGTTTGCGCGGTATTGATCCCGCCACTGAAATACAGGTCACTAAAATAAAAGAATACCTTAAGGAAGGAAGTATTGATGTTCTTTTGCCCGGCACAGTGATTATCGGCAGGGAGTTGGCAAAGAGCTTAGGCTTAGGGCTAAATTCGGAATTGACCTTTTATACGCACGCCGGCAAGGAGCATAAATTAAAAATTTGTGGGATTTTTCAGTCCGGGATGTATGATTACGATTTAAACCTGGTATTTATGCCGATGCGGAACGCGCAGGAGATCCTCGGCCTGCCAGGCGGGATCAGCGCGGTGGCAATCAAACTGAAGGACCTTTATCAGGCCAAAAAAGTGCGCGATGAATTGCTCCTTAGCTTAGGTTTTAAGTACAATCTAAGGACATGGATGGAAGCGAATGCCAATTTCTTTGCTGCTTTAAACTTAGAAAAATTCACCATGTTTATTATTTTGACTCTGATTATTTTAGTTGCCTGTTTCAACATCGCCAGCACTTTGATTGTAATGGTAGTAGAGAAGACAAAAGATATCGGCGTACTCAAAGCTCTGGGGATGAGCTCATCCGGTATCAGAAAAATTTTTACTTACGAAGGCTTGATCATCGGGTCTTTGGGGATTTTTTTCGGCGGGATTGGCGGCATCGGGCTGTGCGCGCTTTTGAAAAAGTATCAGTTCATCCGCCTGCCGCAGGACATTTATTATATTGACAAGCTTCCGGTGTCTATCCAATGGTGGCCGGATATCGCGGTGATTCTGGCTTCGGCAATGGCGATTGTGATTATCTCGACTCTATATCCGGCTTTCCGGGCGGCAAAGTTGCAGCCGGTAGAAGCGCTGAGGTACGAGTAAATGTTAGAAGCCAAGGGAATTCACAAGGCCTACATAAACGGAAAAAAACATTTAGCGATATTAAAGGGCATAGATTTAAGCATCCCGCGGGGAAAATTCGTGGCAGTGGTCGGGCCATCGGGCGCCGGTAAGTCTACCTTGCTGCATATTTTAGGCGGATTAGACAGCCCCACAGAAGGCAAGGTGATTTTAGAAGCAGAGAACCTTTATAAATTATCCGACAGCCAGCTGGCGGAAATCAGGAATCAAAAGCTGGGATTTGTTTTTCAATTTTATCACTTGCTGCCGGAGTTTACCGTGCTGGAAAATGTCTTTATCCCGGCGCTGATTAATCGGGGTTCCCGCCACCGAAACATTGGCGGGCAGGCAGGGTTAGGGGCTCGGGGTTCAGCAAAAGCGGCAGGAGATTTATTAAAACAGGTAGGATTAAGCGAACGCGCAAGCCACTTCCCTAATCAGCTCTCCGGAGGAGAGAAGCAGCGGGTGGCAATTGCCCGGGCGTTAATCAACCGGCCGCAGCTGCTTTTTTGCGACGAGCCTACCGGAAACCTGGACTCTAAAACCGGCAATGATATAATCGGTTTGATTGATCAGATCCATCAGGAAAACTGCATGACGGTGGTGATGGTGACGCATAATTTAGAGCTGGCAAAAATCGCTGATCAGGTGTACCATTTAAAAGACGGAATCTTGGTAAATTAAGTTTGCTAATTTTATTTAGTTACCACTGAAAAACCCCTCTGACCATGCCATATATTGTAGTTGCCCGATTTATCGGGCCTGAATAAATTGGGCAACTACAGGAGTTTTTCAGTATTAACTATTTAAGTTAACCTAACGAAGGGGGCGATTAAATGAAAATCTATATCAACGGGAAGTTTTACGAGAAGCAGGATGCGAAAATCTCCGTGTTCGACCATGGCCTGCTCTACGGCGACGGAGTCTTTGAAGGAATCCGTTCTTACAACCGCGTGGTTTTTAAATTAAAAGAGCACATCCAGCGGCTTTTTGAGTCCGCCAAAAGCATCATGCTGGATATCCCTTTAAGTAAAGATGTATTGGCAGGGGCAGTGCTGGCTACTTTAAAAAAGAATTCTCTTAAAGATGCCTATATCCGGTTAGTGGTTACCCGCGGAGAGGGAGATCTGGGGCTAGACCCGCGCAAATGCTGCGGCGGGGCTACGGTAATTATTATCGCCGATAAAATAGCGCTTTATCCGGAGAAATTCTATAGAGAAGGCTTAAAAATTGTCACCGTGCCGACGGTGCGCAACCTGCCGGAAGCGCTGAATCCGCAGATTAAATCCTTAAACTACCTGAATAACATCTTAGCTAAGATCGAGGCAGTAAATTGCGGCTGCGACGAAGCAATCATGCTGGATTCTTTGGGCTATGTGGCTGAGTGTACCGGTGATAATATTTTTATCGTTAAAGACGGCCATCTTTACACCCCGCCGCAGTGCATGGGGACTTTAAGGGGAATTACCCGCGAGTCGGTTTTAGAAA
>Ga0265296_1000689_pt1 | contig 46826 bp, 42 predicted proteins | sample MunlanPumphouse1_FD_189073 | JGI IMG/M metagenome (GOLD analysis project Ga0265296, IMG submission 189073) | Groundwater microbial communities from a municipal landfill in Southern Ontario, Canada - Pumphouse #1 | ecosystem: Environmental > Aquatic > Deep subsurface > Groundwater | place... | reverse complement strand
GTTGCAGCGGTACAAATAATAGCTCCAGTGGTCCGTTAGTCCGCGTTAAAATTGCCGAGGCATTGGCAAATGCGGATGTTGTTATCAATGCCAGCGGCTCGTACCAGCAATGCGACGCGAATAATAATTGTCAGAATAAAAGCGGTGAAACGCATATTCCTTATTCAACCTCAGCCTACGCCAAATTTGTCCCAAGTGGGAATTCAATTTTACAGGTTTCTTCGTACACGGATTGGAATTGGAATAACACTGCTAACTATAATCAGTTCCGCGGAAATATCGAAATAAAATATTCTTCCAAGTCGCAAAAATTATTTATTGTGAATGTTTTGCCGTTGGAAGATTATTTGAAGGGAATAGGCGAGGTGACGAATAGCGATGAATATGGGCATATTAAAACCCTGATTGTCGCGGCAAGAACATATGCGTATAATTATATCCAGCAGGGCGGGAAGTTTGGTTCAGATGAGGTTTATTATCTGGATAATACTCCCGGATGCCAGCTTTATAAGGGTTACGGCCGCGAAGCTTTGGCGCCGAATGTTGTTGCGGCGGTTAATGAGACGAAAGGTGAAATTATAACTTATAATGGCCAGCCGATTGTGGCGGCGTATTCTTCCGGCGCGCCGGAAACGCATGACACGGGAACACGCAGCGCTTGTTCTGTCTGGGGCGGAAAATATTGCCAGGCAGGGTTTGAATATTTGTCCGGCGGGGTTATGGATCCAGATAACGCGCCGTATACGCAGACAGTATGCGGGAGTTCTAATCATTGCGTGGGTTTATCAGCCGCGGGAAGCCGGGAATTCGCTGAAATGGGCAAGGATTATAAGTATGTTTTGACGTACTACTACAAGGGAACAGTCGTAAGCAAGGCTTACTGAAAATTTACAATTTTCAATTTACAATTTCCAATCAATTAACTAATTTTCAATTTTTAAATGTATTAATTGAAAATTTAATCATTGAAAATTCATTGTAAATTGATTATTGATAATTGAAAATTGGACTTATCAATAGTTATTCTCTCCTGGAACACCCTTAACTTAACCCGCAATTGTTTGCGGTCGGTTTTTGCTAATACAAAAGACATAGATTGCGAAGTTATTGTTGTTGAGAATGGTTCTTCAGATGGCTCGCCGGAGATGGTTGAGCGGGAATTCCCGCAAGTTAAATTGATAAAAAATTCTGAGAATCTGGGGTTTACCAAGGGCAATAACCAAGGATTTAAAGAAAGCGGGGGAGATTATATTTTGTTTTTAAATTCTGATACGATTATTCCTGGTTCTGAAGGGACTGAGTCCCTTTTGAGGGACTCAGTCCCTGTTAAAAGTCAGCTGCGGAAAATGGTGGATAAAATGAAAAGCGATAAATCTATTGGTATGCTGACTCCGAAACTGGTTTATCCGGACGGTAAATTTCAGGATGAATATTATAGAAAGCTGCCGAACCTAACTCAGACATTTTGGATTTATCTGGCGCCAATTAATAAGCTGACCCACAAAATTAAATTTTTGCGCCGGAGGTATTTGTCGGATATTGATCCGGATAAGTCATGTTATGTTGAAGCTTTTAACGTGCCTGGCGCCGCCCCTATGATTTCGCGCGAAGCGTACGAGAAAATTGGCGGCCGGGACGAAAATATTTTTTACTGGATGGAAGATATTGATTTATTCTGGTCCATGAAAAAAGCCGGATATAAAATGTATTATTTGGCGGATGCCACGATAATTCATTTGGGCGGGATGAGTAATATTATGTGGGATGATTTGCGCAAAATGCTGGATTTCCGCAAGGGGTATGTATATGTTTTCCGCAAGCATAAAGGCAAATTTCAGGGGGTTATCGTTAAGTGGATGTTTATTATTAACGCTATAATTATGTCGCCGATTTTGATTGTTCTGGGAATTTTTAAGCGGAAATATTTTAGAAAAGGCATAGCCGCGGCAAGGTTTGCTTTTAAATTTTTAAGCGCGTAGTTTTGCTGGAGTGATGCCCGTAAGGGCGTTATTATTTTTTGGTTTCACAGTAACATCCTTACGGATGTCATTCCAGCTAAAAAAAATCGGCGCAGGGAGCGCCGATGGGTTGGTCAAAGTTATTATTTTTTTTCGAGGTCTGCGCCGCAATGCGGGCAGGTTTCGCCAGGAAATTGCCAGCACCAGAAGCAGCCGCCCTCCAGGACGCAAGGTCTGAATGCCGTTCTTTTCTTGCCTGTTGCCATGTTTATGCGTTGGATACAGGCGCATTCTTCGGACAGGGGCGGATCCAGGGGGCTGTCGCGCCGCACAACTACATGGCACGTGCGCAGTCCGTTTGGGCAGGCGATTACCTGTCGATCTTCAAGAATGCAAAAAAATTTTTCAGCCACGGCCAAGTACTCCTGTATGAATCCCGATTGTGAGTATTCGAGCGTGAATGCAGTCGGTGGCCGCATTAAAGAGAAATAAGGAGAGTAGACCCACAAAAATCCACAGAAAGACACTAAAAGTCCGGAAGGCTGTGTTTATTTTCGCACATTTGGTCATGCTGATGCTCCTTGCCTCAATCACCAGTTGAGCAGTAACAGGCGTTGCTGGGGAATGGACCGGGTAATCGGTCGGCGGATGATCCATGGCTTGCCGCGGTGCCAAGCTTTGATGACCGCGACTTGCTCAACGATATCCGTCATTCCCTGGTTTTCCACGTTCACCCAGTGTTTTCTGTTTTCAATCCGGATGAATTTGCCTTTTTTTATGTCTCGGCATTTCCAAACGTGCGGGAAGACGTACTTATTCTTGTCTTCCAGACGCTTACAGTAGATTTCGTCTCCCAGGTTGAAATACACGGGTTCGCCAGGGCGAAACGTAGTCTTGTTGTAATTGATGTCCCCTGGGGCGGCAAAGGCCTGAGAAATCTGCGGGGCTATCGGCAGAAAAGAAAGAAAACCCAGGATGGCCAAGGCCATCAAAAACACCACAAACTTCATGCTTGGTGTAGCCGTGTAAGTTTTCATTACATGCTCCTTTGTAAGGGTTCTAAAGCTGTCAATAAAATAACACGTGTTGATAAAAATGTCAATGTTATTTGGCTTTTAGCAACGAGTCTTTTTTTGGTTTTGCACAGCTTTAAATGCTTGTTTTGCGAGGGCTTTTGTGGCACAATAAAGTTAGTCCTACTTTTCTGTAACCAGAAAAGTAGCAAAAGAGTTTTCTTGCGGCGATAAAGGTTTGAGAAAATATGGCTCGTTTCACGAGAAATAGCTATCCACCCCGCCTGCTGGCGGGGCCCGGAGGCATAGCACGCGATTTCTTAACGTTCAACTTGCCAATATTTTCTTGCAAAACTTTTCGCAAGCAAGAAGGTTTAAATAAATTTTTGAATAGTAAATTCGGGCACAATTGGGAACTAATCCGCGAATTGGCGGTTAACGATTTTAAGCTCAAGTACAATAATTCTGTTTTGGGCTATTTTTGGTCGCTTTTGAAGCCTTTGGGCTTGTTTGGGATTTTATACATGGTTTTTTCGGTTTTCTTGCGAATGGGCGGGGGAGACAAGAATTATCCCTTTTATCTTTTAATCGGCATTATGCTGTGGATGTTCTTTTTTGAAACTACTGTTTTAAGTATGCAAGCGATTGTCGGCAAGGCGAATTTAGTCAAGAAAATATTTGTGCCAAAAATTATTATTATTCTCGCAACCAGCTTAACCTGCCTGATGACTTTTTTGCTGAACCTGATTGTATTTTTTATTTTTATGCTGGTTTTCGGCTTGCATTTCCATTTCAATTTTATTTTGCTGCCAGTCTATCTTATTGAGCTGTATTTGTTTTCTTTCGGCTTGTCCTTAATCTTATCAACCCTGTTTGTTTGGTTCCGAGACTTGGCGCATATTTGGGAAATAGTTTTGCAAATGATGTTTTACGCCACACCGATTATTTATCCTGTTAGCATGATACCCGCGCAATACCAGAAAATTATTTTTATTAATCCGGTGGCACAGATGATCCAGGACATCAGGAATATTGTTTTAGGCGGGGGACAGGCAATGTCGTCCTATCCCTGGCTCGCTCCGGTTGCCACGGTTGTTTTGATGGTTTTCGGTTTGTTTATTTTCAGTAAGAAGTCCAAGTATTTCGCGGAAGAGGTGTAGGTACCTTACGAAATTACTAATCTTTTACGAATATTACGGATAATAAAATGGAGATTACACGGGAAAAAATTGTGGGAATAGTGAGGGATGGATTGAAAGATAATTCTGCGGTTTTGGCGATGTGGCTGGAGGGTTCCGCGGCGTCCGGGCACGCGGATGAATATTCCGACATTGATATTTGGTTGGATGTTGAAGATAGTAAAGAGCAGATGATGTTGAATAAAACAAAGGAAATTCTGGAAAAAATTGGCCCGCTTGACTATGACTACCAGCGCCGAAAACATCCACATCCGAAAATCACGCAAAGGTTTTTCCATATAAAAGGCACAAGTGAATTTTTATTGATTGATTTAAACGTGCAAAGCCATAGCCGGGATTTTTTCTTTACTAAAAATAAGGAGGGAGAAGATGTGCAAGTTATATTCGAGAAGGGTGGCTCGCTGAAATTTCAAGAATTTGATGAAGAAGAAATTAAGAAAGAAATAGACGAAAAGAAGCCGGACTTAGTAAAACTTTTCAAATTAACGCATGGCGTGGATGGAGAAATAGCTAGAAATAATTTTTTGGAGGCCCTGATGTATTACCACAAGTTTATTTTAGAGCCTTTAGTGGATCTGTTAAGAATTGAACATTGCCCGGCAAAGCATGGATTTTATTTAAAACATATCGGGCGAGATTTACCCGAAGATATTGTCGCGCGGCTTGAAGATTTGTATAAAGTTAATTCTGTTGAGGAATTGAGGCAAAAATTACAAAAAGCCAAAGAATGGTTTGATGAGATAGTGAAGGATGTGCAATAAAAAAATCCTTCTCAGCCGTTCGGCTGAATTCACGGTGAAGTCCTCCTTTGGGGAAGAAGGGAGAAAATAAAAAAAAGCCCGGGTGGGGCTAGGCTGTGTTATGCCTTATAGTAGGTTTTGATGGCAATTAGCGTCCAGGCGGCGATAAACCATGCGCTGGTGAGCGCAAATGCAAAATGCAACAAAAAGTCGGGCCTGGTTATGCTTGTTGCATAATAAACGAAACGAATATAAAGGATTATAAAGGCCAGGGAAAGGCCGAGAAAAAAGAGGTCGCTTTGTATAAATGCTAACAATTTTTTCCGGGCGAACCAAATGTTCAGGCCAAGATTATTTTCCATATTCCACCTTTTTGGTTTTTTATTAATATAAGATAAAAAGCGATTTGGGTCAATGGTTGTGAGAATGATAAAAACCTCACCCTAACCCTCTCCTTATAAAGGAGAGGGAAGAAAAATAACATGATAAGAGTTAATAACATATCAAAAACTTTTAAAATACCTTTGGAGAATCGCTATACTTTTAAGGAAAATTTAGTGGAGCTTTTTCGTGTGGCGAAATATGAGAAAATCAGGGCGCTGGAGGATGTCAGTTTTGAGGTCCAAGAAGGGGAATTTTTGGGGATTATCGGGCCGAATGGGAGCGGCAAGAGCACTCTGCTTAAGATTTTGGCAGGTATTTTGGTGCCGGATAAGGGAAATATTGAAATTGATGGAAAGATTAGCCCGTTTTTGGAGCTGGGGGTTGGGTTTAATATGGATTTAACCGCCAGGGAGAACGTTTATCAAAATGGCATAATTTTGGGTTTGTCACGAAAGCAGGTTGACGAAAGATTTGAAGATATAATAAAATTCGCCGAGCTTGAAAGATTTGTTGATACTAAAATGAAAAATTTTTCCTCGGGCATGCACGTCAGGCTGGCATTTTCAGTCGCCATTCAGGTTGACGCGGAAATTTTGCTGATGGACGAAGTTTTGGCAGTGGGGGATATGCATTTTCAGCAGAAATGCTTTGATGTTTTTAATAAATACAAAGAAGACAAGAAAACGGTTGTTTTGGTTACGCACGATATGGGCGCGGTGCAAAAATATTGCACCAGGGCGATATTCATCAATCAGGGGAAGATTGTCGCGGATGACGGGCCGGGTGAAGTGGTGGCGAAGTATACAGAATACGCTATGCATGGTTAGTCGCTACGAAATACGAAAAGATACGAATATACTAAAACTGTTTTCGTATTTTCGTAAGAAATTCGTATTTCGTAGCTAAATAATGAAGGTTTCAGTCTTAATTCCAACAAAAAACGGCGCAGAGTATTTGGAAGAATGTTTAAACGCGGTCTTCAAGCAGAGGGCTGTTTTTGTGAATAAAAAAGGCGAAAAAGTCCCATTTGATTTTGAGGTTGTTATTATTGATTCCGGTTCAACTGACGGGACTTTGGAGATTATAAACAAGTTTGCTTTTTCGCAAAGCTCAAAAGGGGAGAAGTTTAGAAAAAAAATCCACCCTAGCCCTCCTTTAGAAAAGGAGGGGACAGAATCATCCCTTTTACGAAAGGAGGCCGGAAGGGATCTGTGCGGCCCAAGTAATTTTAAATTTTCACAAATTCCGGCGGAAGAGTTTAACCATGGCACGACAAGAAATTTGTTGGCGTCAAAAGCCCAAGGAGAATATTTGGTTTACATTTGCCAAGATGTCATTCCTGTTGATGAGAATTGGTTGGGGAATATGATCGCGCCGTTTGAACAGGATCCGGAGATAGCCGGAATTTTTGGCAGGCAATCTCCGAGAAAAGATTGCGATCCGTTCCAGCGAAAATCTTTGGATGAGTTTATGGATTCATTCGGCAAAGAATTAACGGTTTACCAGTTAAAATCGGATGACAAGCAAAAGGAGTTTGAGGAAAATAAGCATGTTTTCAGTTTTTTTTCCAGCGCCAATTCAGCCATCAGGAAGTCTGTTTGGGAGAAAATTCCGTATCGCCATGTCGTGGCTTTGGGCGAAGATCAGTTTTGGGCCAAAGATATTTTGCTGGCCGGTTACAAGAAGGCGTATCAGCCGAGCGCGAACGCTTATCATTCCCATAATTTTGGGGTTTGGGGACAATTTAAGCGCTGGTTTGACGAATTCTATCATCACAGAATAGTGCAGAATTACATCGGAGTTTCTTCGCCTTATAAGATTTTTCCACTGGCTTTACGGCTGTGGTTTAATGATGTAAAATATATAAGACGGCGGAAGGAATATAACCTTTTGCAAAAAATCTATTGGATAATATGGATTTTTTTTATGGATTTAGCGCGCTTTTTGTCGGAATATTTGGGAGCGCGGTATGATAAGCTGCCCGGCTGGCTGCAGAGAAGGTTTAGCATGCAATATCAATTGATACATAAAAGGTAATTTGATATTTTTTTGGGTTATTAGAATAAGATAAATTTATAGGTGAAGATTATTTATTAAAATTACAAATAACAAAATCCAAATGACAAACAAATTCCAAAATTCAAATAACAAAATTTTGGAATCGAAATTTGCTCTTGTCTGCAAGGGGCTTGTTCTAATTTGGTATTTATTTGGGATTTGATGTTTGAGATTTGGAATTTATGAATATTATATCTAAAGCTCTCAAAACATTTTTCACTGAGGGTCCTGTGCCTTTTATTAAAAAAACCCTGAATTTTGTTAAAAGGGCGGTTTCGGGCGTGCCGGCGAGCGTTAATCCGGGAGTTTATAATTTTGTCGGCGATTATTCAAGGCCCGCTTTGAGCAAAAAGGAACTGAATGAAAGATTCAGAGCAATTGATAAAGACAAAATGGTGATCAACTGGGTTGTTCCTGACATGGGCGTCGGTTCCGGCGGGCATATGACAATTTTCGGGACAATCGGATTTTTGGAAAAATTCGGGCATAAAAACAGAATCTATATTTTCGGAGGAACCAAGCACGGTTCCAGCAAGAAGCTCAAAAAATTTATTAATGACAATTTTTTTAATTTGGAAGCGGAAGTTTATAATTCAATGGACAATATGAAGGACAGCGACGCGGTTATCGCGACTTCCTGGCAGACAGCTTATCCGGTTAGAGGAATTCAAAATGCTCGCAAGAAATTTTATTTTGTCCAGGATTTTGAGCCTTGGTTTTATCCGATGAGCTCGGAATACAAGATGGCTGAAAATACTTATAGATTTGGTTTTTATGGCATTTGCGCGGGTCCTTGGCTGGCGAAGACAATGAAAGAGAATTATGGCATGGGCGCTGACTATTTTGATTTGGCTTATAATCCAAAAATCTACTTCCCGAAGGAAAATAATGGCTCAGTTGAATTATTAAGTAAAGATGAACTTAATTCCGCTAAAAAAATTATTTTACCCGAGGTTAAAAAAACAAAAATTGTTGCGTATGTCAGGCCGGTTACGCCACGCCGGTGTTTTGAATTGCTGATGCAGGGTTTGAGAGAAGCGTATACGCGCGGCCTTGATTTTGATTTAAGTTTTGTGGGCTGGGATTTGACGCCTTATATTATTCCTTTTGACGAAGAATTCCGGAATTTGCGAATATTGAATCATAAAGGCCTGGCAGATTTGTATAACTGGGCTGATATGGGCATAGTATTTTCCCCGACTAATTATTCTTTGCTGCCCCATGAAATGATGGCCTGCAAACTGCCGGTGATTGAAATGAAAGGCCAGACTACCGAGGAGATTTTTAAAGACGGCGAGAATATAACTTTGGCGGATCCCGATCCAATCGCGATTGCGGATAAAATTGAAGAATTGCTGAACAGCCCGGAAAGAAGAAAACAGCAGGCAGAAACAGCTTATGAATATGTTAAACAGTTTTCATGGGAGAAATCAGCAAGGAAAGTGGAAAGCATATTAAAACGTGAATTGGATCAGTCAAATGGCGCATGAATTAAAGGGGTAGTAAATTTGATTTACGATTTAAGATTTACGATTTACGAATTATTCCTAAATCTTAAATCAAGATTCATAAATCGAATAAATGAAAATATTGGTTACTGGCGGGGCCGGATTTATCGGTTCTCATCTGGTTGATGAATTAATAAAGGAAAAGCATAAGGTCATTGTTCTGGATAATTTATCTACTGGCAGAAAAGAAAATATCAATTCAAAAGCTCTTTTTTATAAGGCTGATTTATTGAATTTTAAGAAGGTTGAAAGCATCTTTGAAAAAGAAAAACCGGCTGTTATTTTTCATTACGCGGCGCAAATTGACGTGCGCAAATCAACCGAAGATCCTGTTTTTGACGCCAAGACCAATATTTTAGCCGGTTTTAATCTAGTTAAAACGGCGCATAAATATAAAGTTAAAAAAATTATTTTTGCTTCAACCGGAGGAGCGATTTATGGCGACACGGATAATCGACCAACAAAAGAAACTGAGAAAGAATGGCCTTTGTCTCCTTACGGCATTGCTAAATTAACAATGGATAAGTTTTTATTTTATTACCGAGAAATTCATGGGTTAAATTTCACTTCGCTTCGCTATGGCAATGTTTATGGGCCGAGGCAGAATCCGCACGGCGAAGCGGGAGTGGTGGCGATTTTTATTAATAAAATGCTAGAGGGAATCCAGCCAGTTGTAAATGGGGATGGCAAGCAAACGCGTGATTACGTTTATGCGGGCGATGTGGTCCGGGCTAATATGGCAGCTCTTGAAAACTTTGATAAAAACGGAATATATAATGTTGGAACAGGCCGGGAAATAGACGTCAATTATTTATTCGGGGAAATTAACAAAAGTTTCGGCAATAAATTCAAGGAAAAGCACGGACCGGCTAAGATAGGCGAACAGAAAACAAGCTGTTTGAGTTATGCTAAGATTAAAAAAGAATTCGGCTGGAAGCCGGAAATGAAATTTGAGGATGGTATTAAAAAAACAGTAGAGTTATGGAACAAAACAGAGCGACAGAAGAAAAACCTTTAGTTTCAGTCGTAATATTGGCTTATAATGGGGAGCGGGTGATTAAAAGTTGCTTGGATTCGGTTTTAAATCAGACTTACGGCAATGTTGAGATTGTTGTTGTTGATAATGCGTCAACTGATCGTATGACGGAGATTATTGAGAAATTTAAAAGGGACTTAGTCCCTTTAAAAGGGACTAAGTCCCTTGGAATTATACGTAATCCGGAGAATATCGGACTAGCTGGGTATAATGATGGCATAGATGTAGCCAGAGGAGATTTTGTTCTTTGTGTGAATCAGGACGTCGCGCTTAATGAAAATTTCATTGCAATGGCGCTTAAATACTTTATGATGGATGAGAAGATTGGCGCGGTACAGGGGAAGATATTAAAAAAAGAAATAGGAATCGGGAATTTGGAGTCGGGCAGGGATGTAATCGATTCAACGGGACTTGTCGCATTTAAGAGCAGAAGATTTAGTGACCGGGGGCAGGGCGAAGAAGATAAGGGGCAGTATGACAGAGTGGAAGAGGTTTTTGGAGTAAATGGAGCAGTGGCGTTTTTCAGACGCAAGTGCCTGGAGGATGTAGATATTTGCCGAGGAACGACCTCGGCAATTGGCCGAAGTCGTTCCTCGGCTTGTGGCGAGTGGTACGATCCTGATTTTTTTATGTATAAGGAAGATATTGACCTGTCATGGCGTATCAGATTGTATGGATGGAAAATTGTTTATTGCCCTGAAGCAGTTGCTTATGCTGAAAGAACTTCTAGTCCGATGAGTGATAAGAGCGGCGCTGTGCGGGAAGTAATAAAAACCAGAAGGCGGCAAACGCAATTCGTTAAAAATTTGTCATTTAAAAATCACCGGCTGGCAATTGTAAAAAATGACTTATCTTGGCTTTTTTTGAAGCATCTACCCTGGATTTTGCCAAGGGAAATCGCAGCCTGGTCCTACGCGCTGGTTTTTGAGCCTGAGACTTGGCCGGCGATTGGAGAATTATTCAGGCAGTTGCCGCAAGCGCGCAAAAAAAGAAAAATAATAATGAAGAATAAAAAAGTTGGGGCAAGAGGGATGGGGAAATGGTTCAAATGAAGTATTATGTAGCAAGTATAATGTATAATGTATGATTTGAAAAAGTCTGGCATAATACATTATACGTTATACAAAACATGCAGGATTATCACGAACAAAATAATACTAACCTGGAGTATTCAAAGTATAAGGAAGGGAAACCTAAAAAATCGCTGTTTAAGCGCTTCTTTTTAGCCTTCGTGATTTTAGCTTTTCTTGTGATTGCTGCTGCTGCTTTTATATTTAAAACTGGTTTTACTTTTTCCCAGATTAGTGTTGATTTAAATGGGGCTGGCGGGAAATTGCCAATTGAGCAGCCCTATAAGCATAGCGACAATGACCGGATTAATATTTTGGTTCTGGGTTATAGAGGCGCTGATGATCCGAGTGGAGGGTTGTTGAGCGATTCAATTATGCTGGTAAGTATAAAAAAGAGCACTGGCAAAGTTTCCTTGATTTCTGTTCCGCGTGATTTGTACGTCACGGTTCCTGGAACTGATATTAAAGAAAAAATTAATTTTGCCCATGCGTATGGAGAAGAAAAAAAACCTAACGGCGGCGGCCTTGCTTATAGCAAAGCTATTGTTTCCGAGGTAACAGGCCAATATATTGATTATGCCATATCTATTAACCACGCGGCTTTTAAGGAAATTGTTGAAGCAGTTGGCGGAGTGGATGTTTATCTAGATAAGCCTTTTGTTGAAAATGAACAATTTACCAATGAGATAATCCTTAATTTGCCGGCGGGGAAAAATCACCTGGATAGCGCTACGGCTCTTTTTTACGCTAGATCTAGATACACAACTTCTGATTTTGACCGCATGCGCCGACAGCAGCAGATTTTGCTTGCCGTGAAAGATAAGATACTTTCATTGGGTTTTTTGGCTAATCCCGTTAAAATTTTTAATTTAATGGATATTGCCGGCAGGAATGTCCGGACTGACATGGGCACGGGCGATATTCAGAATTTAATCGGCCTGCTGCCCAAGCTGGATAAAGATAATATATCCAAAAAAGTTTTTGATACTTCCCCTGAAGGGCTTCTTCATTCAACAACCGCGCAGAACGGTGCTTATATACTTCTGCCAGTCAGCGGCAACTATGATAAGATGAGGGAGGTTTGCAAGAATATATTTAATTAAGCACCAAGCACCAAGCACCAAATCCCAAATAAATTTCAATGACCAAAATTCCAAATTATAAACAGTTTGTATTTTGAGGATTGGAATTTGAAATTTATTTGTTATTTGCAATTTGTTATTTGGAATTTAGCACGTGGAGCTTTCCGTTATTGTAACTTATCAACGCGATCCTCTTTTGAAAAAGTGCCTGCAAACCCTGCAGGAAGCTTTAGTTGGAATTGATTATGAGATAATTGTTGTAATGAGCGAATATAAACAAGAGGTCATGGAAAAATTTCGGGCGGATTTTCCGGATGTAGTCTTTTTGCCTTTTGCGGAAAATTTGTATTATGTACGGTGCGCGAACCGAGGACTTGAACGGGCAAAAGGGGATTTTATTTTGATAATGAATAGCGATGTTTTTGTTTCGGGAGAAGCGATACAGGGTTTGATCGCATTTTTGAAAAGTAATCCGGATGTTGGCCTGGTTGGGCCTAGGGTTTTATATCCTGACAGCAGTGAACAACCGTCTGCCTTCAGGTTTTATACGCCATTCACAGTTGTTTGCCGCAGGAGCTTTTTAGGCAAAGCTGGTTTTTGCAAAGGCGCTGTTGATAGATTTTTATATAGAGATAAGAATTTTAACGCGGGAAAGGGTTTTGAAGTTGAATGGCTGTCAAACGGCGCCGGAGCTATAACGACAAAAGAGTCTGTTAAAAAGGTTGGGCTGCTTGATGAACGATTTTGCCATTATTTCAGCGACGTTGACTGGTCACGAAGGTTTTGGGAAAAGGGTTTGAAGGTTGTTTATTCGCCGCAAGTTACTTTCTATCATCATCACGGCAAAAGGAGCGCGGGCGGGGCGATAAGCTTATTATTTAATAAAATCGCCAGGATTCATTTGATAGATGGAATTAAGTATTTTTGGAAATGGGGCTTAAAAGCGACGCCGATACACGGAAAGCACACGGATGACGCGGATAAAAATTATCCGGGTTATCCGAGTGAAAAATCTGTGTCATCCGTGTCGCATTAAAATGCCGAAATTAAATAAAAAACTAATTGTTCCAATTTTATTGGTGTTTGCTATCGCCGTTGGTTTTGGCGCTGGTCTTTTTATTGGCAAAAGCTCTAAATCATCTTTGGAAGAAATTAGTTCGCTTAATAATCCAGAATTAAATAGGCCGGGTAATGTTGATTTTTCTTTGTTTTGGGATGTATGGAAAGAGGTGGAAAGCAAATACGTTGACCGTTCCAGTGTTGATACCCAGAAAATGGTTTATGGCGCCATTTCCGGCATGCTAATCGCCTTGGGCGACCCGTATACTACTTTTATGCCTCCGGATGAGAATAAGAAATTTTCCGAAACTATGAAAGGAGAATTTGGGGGAATTGGCGCGGAGGTTAGCAGCCGGAATGGCATAATAACTATTGTCGCGCCGTTGGAAGGAACGCCAGCTAAGCAAGCAGGGCTTCAACCGCTGGATCAGATTATAAAAATTGACGACAAGTCAACAGAGAATTTAAATGTGGATGAGGCGGTTAATTTAATCCGCGGGCCGAAAGGCACGGAAGTAAAACTGATGATTATGCGGGATGGGTGGCAGGAACCAAAAGAATTCAAAATTACCCGCGATACAATTAGAGTTCCATCAATGAAATGGGAGATGAAAGACGGAGACATTGCCTATATCCAGCTTTATCAATTTACCGAGAATATTACCGTGGAATTTGAAAAAGCGGCTAATGAAATAGCTAAATCAAACGCCAAGGGGATTGTTTTGGATATGCGCGGCAACCCGGGCGGATATCTTGAGAGCGCCAACGAAATCGCCGGATGGTTTTTGCCGAAAGGGCAGCTGGTTGTCACGGAGGATTCGGGCAATGGCAAGAAAGTTGAATATAGGACTCCAGGCGGAGAGCAAAAGCTGGAGAATTATCCGTTGGTTGTTTTAATTGATTCTGGTTCAGCTTCGGCTTCAGAAATTCTGGCAGGCGCTTTGCGCGACGACAAAAATGTTAAATTGGTCGGCATGAAATCTTTTGGAAAAGGTTCGGTTCAGCAATTGAATGATTTGCCTGGCGGGTCGTCTTTGAAAGTGACTGTTGCCAAGTGGCTTACACCTTCCGGCAAGTCTATTATGCATGACGGTTTGGAGCCGGATGAGAAGGTTGAAGTTACCCAGGATGATATTGATAAGGGGAATGATCCGCAATTGCAGAAAGCGCTGGAGCTTCTTAAATAACGGATTGAACGCGGATTGATAACGAATTAAACACGGACACACAGAAAAAGCCGTTTCCATAGGGAAACGGCTTTTGTAATTATTAAATTAGTGTTTTTGTGTGAAATCCGCGGGTAATCTGTGGTTATTTGTGGATTATAACATATCGCCAGCGCTTGTATTGGTCGCGCTGGAATGAAAAGCCGGAATATTTGTTTTGTTTGATTAATTTTTCTATTTCTTTTTTTTGGCTGGAATCAAATTCCATCCAAATGGAGCCGCCGGGAGCAAGATAGTTTTTTGCCTGCTTGAGAAATTTGCGGATAAAGTATAATCCGTCTTGTCCGCCAAATAGCGCTTCTTGCGGCCAGTATTTCAACGCCCATGGCTTCATTTTTGGCTTGTTTTTTACCGGCACATACGGCGGATTGCCCGAGATGTAGTCATATTTTTCCAGTTTAATGCTTTCAAGGACATCGGACTGGGTAACGGTGTAGCGCTTGGGAGAAATCTTGTTGATTTTAAGATTGTATTTTATTTGTTCAACAACCCTCGGCTCAAATTCGCCGAAGTCAACATATGCCTTGCGCAAAGCTTTAAGCACCGAGATGCCAACGCATCCGGAGCCGGAGAAAACATCAAGGATTCTTATTGTTTTTTTATTTTCGCCATTTTCTTCTATTGTGTCGATGAATTTTTCCGCCCAAAATTCCGTTTCGGGCACGGGCGAGTGCGGCTTGAATGATAAATCAATTTTGCAATTCAAAAACGGCTTCCAGCCTATGATGTAATCCAACGGCTCATCGGCGATGAGCCGCTTAACGTCTTCTTCAAACTTTGCCAGCCGCTTGCCGGCAGCCGGTTTTTTGCCGTGATATTTATCCTTGATAAGCCAATAATAATCTTTTTTGTATTCTTGCGGTATTTTTGTCATAGTTATTGAATAATAAGCTAAATGCTTGAAAAACACAAATTTTCGCTTGCTTCTTCCTTATAAGATAGGAGCGTGCAAGAAGAATTGTGATTGGGGTCTTTGCAGCAGAACAATCTTCACAATCTTGCCTTTCGGGTGTATATTTTAATCAGGAGTTTAATGAAGCGGATGATTAACGATTAGCCAGTTTTATCTTGTTTTTTGCTAATTAGTCTGTTTTTAGATTATGAAAAATGAAACTCATTTTGATTTAACAAGGCACCCTGAGAAAAAAGGAGAATTTTTGGCGAGGCAGGATAACCCAGCGGAAAAAATTGCTTTGCCAGTTGAAGGGCTGATGCAAGCGCAAGAGGAAGCCGTAAAATATGCGGAGGAATTTGCTAATGCTCCAGAAGGCGCGGCATTTTGGGCTTTGACCAGTAATATCGCAAGGACTCAGGAAGCCAGATTTATATTTGATATGGAGTTGGGTGTTATCGCAAAAAGAATTGGGGACGCGGTTATAATTGATTTGGAAGGAAATATGCCAGATGAATCCGTATCGGAAAGAATAAAGGATGCCGGAAACAAAAAAATAATTTTGATTAACGGTCCTGTGCATCCGGGATTGGGGATGCATAAATATGATTTGGATGAATGGGCAAAAGCGGAAAAAGAATTTGGATCAGAAGAGAATTTGATTTCCAATTGGCAGAATAATCTGGAGATTGCGCGCAGGATTGGCGTCAATTATGAAGATGTTAAACACGGGTTTGAAGATTTATTAGAAGATATTAAAAGAACAAGCAAAGATATTTTTCCAGGCAGGGAAGTTTGGGTCAAAGGAATAGGCCATTCAAGCGAAATAGAAATTGGATTGGCTGCATATGCTGGAAAATCCGTTGGCGAAATATTGGAAAAAGCTGGCGGCAGCCTGATTAAAACAATGGAGTCGGCTCATATAATGATTAAGCCGGATGGGGAAACATCGGTAGGTTATCGGGAAGAAAAATAGTTATATTTTAAGAGCAGAAAAAGATGATATGGCGAAAGTTATAGATTTAGAAAAATTTTCAAATAAAAATGTCTCAATAGAACATGCCGATGCTTGTCCTGTTTTTTTTGAGATGACGATGGTCGGTTTTACCAGCCGATTATATGGCACGAAGCTGCCATCTTATGAATTGGGAATCAGTTATTTTAAAAAGGATGAGGTTGATTACATTACTTTATTGGACGACCAACAAAGAATCGGCAAGGCTGTTATTGAAGAATATATTAAAAATAAGGCAATTGTTTTGGATTTGTACGAAAAGTGGCTTGTGAATTTCAAGAAAATGATGGTTTTCTATTATGATTTTTTAATGGTGGATTTTTCAAAAATTTCAGACCGGGGAATTATTCAAAAAATAAAAGAACTTCATCATTTTTATAGTAAAGATGTTTCAATGCCGGGCTTTATTGATGGGTTTATGTTTTATGCCGAGAAAAGGCTTAACGCTTTAATTGGAGAATTTTGTGAAAAAAATGGACAAAACTCCGTGGAAATAATAACCGTTTTAACGGCGCCAACCAGCAATTCATTTTTTAATGAGGAAGAAAACGACTTATTAAAAATTTTAGCGCGTAAAAAAAATAAAAATTTTACCGCGGAAGTTAAAAAACACATTGAAAAATACTCTTGGCTAAAATGCAGTTATGCTGGCTATAAGGAATTTGCGGCTGAAGATGTTGCCGATGAAATGAGGAAGATAAAGAAGCAAGATAAAAATTTATTTTTAAATAATAAAAAGAAAAAGGCAGGCTTAATTAAAAAATTGGGGCTTGGGGAAGAGGCTGTGGCTATTGTTGATTTATCTGATATTTTAATAAAATGGCAAGACCAAAGAAAGCAGTATACCCATACCTATGTTGCCCTGAAAAATAAGATTTTAAAAGAAATAAGCAAAAGAACAGGAGTTGTTTTTAATTTACTGACTTATTTATTGAATCATGAGCTGGAAAATATTTTGAAGGGCAAATTTAATATCAGTGAGTTGGCAAAACGGCGGGAAGGGGTTTTGTTTGTCCATAAAAAGGGGAATCTTATAGATATGGTTATTGGAGAAGAAGCGGTTAATTTTATAACCAAAGTAAGTGTGGAAGGAAAAAGGGATTTAGAAGAGCTGAAAGGTAGTGTGGCTTCTGTAGGAATTGCCAAAGGCAGGGTGAAAGTTGTCACATCCGTAAAATATTTAGACAAAGTCAAAAAGGGCGATATTTTAGTCGCGCCTATGACACGGCCGGAATATTTGCCTGGAATGAAAAAAGCCGCGGCAATAATTACTGATGATGGCGGTATAACTTGCCATGCCGCGATAGTTTCAAGGGAATTGGGAATCCCTTGCATTATCGGAACAAAAATAGCCACAAAAACGCTTATGGATGGTGACTTGGTTGAAGTTGACGCCAATAGAGGTATTATAAAAATAGTAAAATAAATTATTGGGTAGGCAGTATGAATTTTTATATTGCCAACTAGCGTTTATTCAAAATTATGAGTGAAACACCAAAAGAACAATATTATTACGGAATAAATGAAGGAGCAGACGGGCCGGTTGATGAAGAGGTGAATGAGGAGATGCAACAGATGCTAAGGAGTATGGAAGTGCCGGAGAGTGAATTGTCGCCTGAAGAAATGGAAGAGTTTGAAAAACTGAAGAGAGGGGCTCGGAATGTGATTAAATGTTTTCAGTTGAAGCGGTCGGAAGATAATAAAAAAGGCGAAACTTTGCGCATTGTGGCTGACGCAGGAGTGGATAGCTTAATGTTGAGAGCGCTTTATGAAGAAGGAAGGGCAGCGGCAGGAAATGATTGTCGGTTGGTTGTCGTGCCGAAAACCGAGCGGCCTGCGACTCCGCTTGGCGAAGCTGTGGGCCAGCAAATACAGATGACTGACGCGGTTTTGTTGTTTACATCATTATCCAGAAGCCACGCACAGGAAACGGGCGCAGTTATTAATCCCCGCCACGATATGGAATTAATTGAGCGAATATTAAATTCCAGCCATCAGCAGGGCAATTTTCCCATTTTAAGTAATTATAAATTAGAAGAAATAGAAGAGAAAATAAAAGCTTTGCCAAGAGAAATATATTTAAAGAAAACTGGCGAAGAGCCGGGTGGTTATCCCACAAGAGCCAGGCTGATTTCCGTAACGAGTTCGCGCCGGGAAATTTTGTCCGAGGGCGGCGCGCTGGAGGATCCAAATATTATGAGCGAAAGAATTGATAAATTCGCCGAGGCTGTAAAGGGGTTGGAGAAAGTTAGGATAACAAGCGACAATGGAACAGATTTAATTTTAGATATTAAAACCTCGTCTTTGGAAGACGAAAAAGGCATAGTAGACAAGCCTGGCACTTTTTCCAATTTTCCATCAGGAGAATATTGTTCCGCGGTTGATTTGGAAGGCACAAATGGTGTTTATGTATGCGATGGTTGTTTAACTGTTTTGAATAGGCTGCCAGAAGGTGAGCCTCCTATTAGGCTAACAATAGAAAAAGGTCGAATTGTAAAAATTGAAGGTGGGGAATATGCGGTCAAGCTTCAAGAATTATTAAATGATGTTGAAGCCAAACAGAAAGAAGCTCATCCCGATGATGATATTAACAGCGCTTTTCGTTTGGCGGAGTTTGCTTTTGGAATGAATTCCAAGGCTTTTAGAATAGGTTCAGACGGCCAACGGATTGCCGCGCCTGTTCTTTTGGAGGCTGAAAAATGCTTGGGAACCGTGCATATCGCCACAGGCAGAAACGCTTCGTTTAAGGGAATGTCACCAAAAGATCCTGATTTTAATGATGTTAATATTCATATTGATTTTGTAGCTATGAATCCAAACGTAACTGGTTTCAGAGAAGACAATAGCGAATTTGAAATTATTAAAGATGGCGAAATTGTTTGCATATAGGTGGCAATATATAAAAAATAGATAAAATTTTATTATAATTAGCTTGTGGTTTTTGGAAATTTTTTAAATTTCAAAAAAATCATATAAAAAATATGGTACTAAAACATTTAATAACAAGCGAGGATTATTCCAAAGAAGATTACGATAAAATAACAAAGAGAACGAACAAATTTATTAATGGAGGCATTCCCAATGAAATTTTTCGGGGCAAAGTGACCGCGACTTTATTTTTTCAGCCTTCGACTCGGACAATGAATATGTTTCAATCAGCGATGATTCGGGGCGGCGGCGGGTGGATAGGCGTGACCGGTGAGGAAGGACTTTCTATGTCAAAAGGCGAGACATTGGAAGAGACTATCCGGGAGTACGGCAGTTTTGCCGATTGCATTGCTTTGCGGCATCCTGACGATGACGCGGCGGAACGAACCGCTCCGTATTCATTTGTTCCGGTTTTAAATTGCGGCTGCGGATCCAGGGAACACGCGGTTGCGACGGTTATTATCGTGGCTGAATTGGATCACTTATTAAAAAGACCTTTGGACGGAATTAAAATAGGCATTTATGGCACGCCGGAAATAAATCGCGCGACTAAAGCATTGGTTCCGGTTTTGGCAAGATATGGAGTGGAATTTTTCATTGATGATTTGGGGCACTTTCCCTTGCCGAAAGAAGTTGAAGAAAAGGCGAAAAACAACGGAGTAAAAAACATTCAGTATGGCAAATTAGACGATTTTATCGGCGATGTTGATATTTTATTTTTGACCCGAGGCTTGCAAAAAGGCATTATTCCGCCGGATAAATTTCCCAAGGAAAAAGAAGATTTAATTTTGAAAAGCTATAAGCCGATAAACACGGAACATATGAAAAAGCTGAGAGAAGACGCTATCCTTTATATGTTGAAGCCGAGAATTTTTGAAGTTGAGCGTGATGTTGATTCTGATCCGCGGGCTGTCTATTCCCAGCAGGAAAAATATGTGGAGATCGGAGTGGCGTTATTAACTCACGTTTTTGATATAGATATTTAGTTTAAGGAATTAATATTGGATAAAAAAGTGCCCTTGCCGCGTGATACAGCAAGGGCTTTTTATCTATTTAAGTATCTTTGATGGCCTACGAAGTCGCCAGGAGGAGCCAGAAATGAACTCCTCTCCAAAAGACTGACTCGTCCGGATTGAAGGTGGGGGTGTGGTGATCCCCACCGCTATTAGGGCCTCGGGCGCCGAGCATATATAAGGCGCTCGGAACTCGCATGGCGATATGAGCGAAGTCTTCACCGCCCAGAAGCGGATTAATTTCTGCGACTTGCTCGCCAGCCGCGGCCAGGAGCGCGTTGGTCTTTTCAACGACTTGGCGGTCGCAGATGAGCGCCGGGTGGCCGTGGATGAGTTTGACTTCCGTGATTTCAGCATAACACGCCGCTGCTATTTGATGGATTTCCCTTTCGATTAGAGCGGCCATAGCTTCGTGGCTGGGGCGGGAAAGCATGGTTCTGAAGCCCCACCACATTTCCGCTTCAGCCGGCATAATATTAGAGCCAGTGCCGGCGTTGAGTACGGCCGGTTCCAAGGTTGCAGGCTGGACCGGATTAAAGTGGCGGGCGATAAAACCTGACAGATGATTCATAATGGCGTTGCATACCCGCAGGGCGTTTACTCCCGCATGCGGCTCTGCTACGTGACCGCCGGATGATTTTACCTTGAAATTAATCCGGCCGCTGTTGCCTAGCATGGCTTCTGCCCGTGAGCGGAAAATGCCAAGCGAAGCATCATGCAGGTTGTCAATGTGCAGGGCATAAGCATTGCTGATGCCGTCGCACACGCCTTCCTGCACCGCGACTTCGGCTCCGGACTCGGGCCGAGGGTTGGTTCCAGGGTTTTCCTCCGCATCCTGAAAGAAAATTCGCAGGTTATGGGTCAGTTGGATTTTCTTTTGAGTGATTGCTTTGAGAAAACCCAACAACATTGCTGTGCCGACGTCGTGTCCGCAGGCATGGCTTTTGCCTCCCACTTTACTGGCGAAAGGCAGTCTGGTTTTCTCCGGCACCGGCAGTGCGTCGAAATCAGCCCTAAACAAGATTCGCTCGGTTACGCCAAGGAAATCGACATCGACAAAGATTCCGCTTTGCATCAACCTTGTAAAAGGACGAAGTCCCATTTTGCGGAGTTCGCCGGCAATGAATTCCCGTGTCCAAGCAGTTTCCCATCGCGTTTCCGGGTGGGCGTGCAGCTTACGCCGCATTTTGATGACATACTGCTCTATACTTTGGGCAACTTTGGCAAAACTCTCCATCTCATCCTCACTTTCGGTTGAATTGTCAATAAAAAACTGATATATTAGAGAAAACTTCTCTAATTTACTATTAAAATTACTTTAACATATTATTTTATATAAGTCAATATTTTAAGGGCGCATTTATTTAAATCATTTAGCTAAATAGTAAAAAAGTGCTAAAATATGGATAAAATAATTTTCAAAGCAGACAGGTTTTCGGGGATAGAGGGATGCGTTTTTGGCATCTCTTTTTTCTTGGAGGCTTTGAGAATGTCCAATTGCCGCCATTTGTTCAAGTTTCCCTTTTACGCCCTTACTTTGAAAACTGATCAAGAGCGGCTTGATGAATGGATTGACCAGGAAAAATATCAGGTTGTTTGCGAAGAGATAATCAGCTATGTTAAAAAGAATGGGTTTGATTATTTCAGAAAACTTGAAAGAACTGTGCTAAGCGAGACTAAGGAATTTTTGGATTATTCATGGAATGTCTGTTCGGCTGTTCCAGAGATGGCAGCGGATGAACTGGCTGGCGCTTTTCATAATTTTGTTTGCAAATATTTCTGGCATTACGGGCCGGGCTGCATAACATTTCTTTACGAGCATAATTTATCCGAACGGCTTAGTGATTCTTTGGCGAAAAGGCATGATAATGTGGCTGAACTTTTGGGCGGGTTAATGAAAGCGGAATACAAAAGTTTTATGGCTGAAAGCGAGGAAATGCTTTTTGAAATAGCAGGGGCAAAAGGAAACGTGAGAGATAAAATGGCAGATGGCTATATCCGGAAATATTTTTTTATTGATACAAGCTACCGGCATAAAATTGAATTGGACAAGAAAAAAGTTTTAGCTAAGGCAAAGGCAATTATTAAGCACGGAGAGCAAAAGAGCGGCGCGGTTGAAAAGCCCGTGAAAATAAAGTTGTCCAAAGAGGAGGAAATTATTGTTGGGTTGTTGAAATCGGCGGAGATAGTTAGGGATAAAAGAAAACAAGTGGCAATGGCAGGGGCGCATGTGATGCTGAAGTTTTTGGACGAGATTGTCCGAAGGAAGAAATTGGATTTGGATTTGGCAAAACGGGCGCATTGGTTTGAATTCCAGGATTTATTGGATCATCCGAAAGAAACAGTTGAAAGGCTGAAGAAAAGGGATTATATGTCTATTGTTTTGGATGGAAATAGTTTTCATTATTTGGATTATATAGCGATTGAGCCGAGAACCGTGGCGGATAGCGATGTTCAGTTTTTCAAAGGTACGCCCGCGGCCGCGGGAATTTATAAAGGTAGGGTTAAAATTATTGTTACAAAGAAAGATTTTCCCAAGATGAAAAAAGGGGATATTTTAGTGACAGATATGACAAGGCCCGATTATTTGCCAATTATGCGGCTGGCAGGCGCGATTATAACCGACGAAGGCGGCCTGACTTGTCACGCGGCGGTTGTCTCCCGGGAAATGGGTATTCCGTGCGTTGTGGGGACGAAAATCGGGACACAGGTGCTTCACGACGGGCAGAGAGTAGAGGTTGACGCAGATAGGGGGGTTGTGAAGATTGTAAAGAATTAATTTAAAAAATGAAGCTTCCCCTCCTAAGTTGAGGAGGGGAATTAAAGGGGAGGTGGTGTTTATTTGTAGTGTTTATCGTTCAGCACCCCTCCGCCCTAACGGGCACCTCCCCTCATCTGAGGGGAGGAAGAAATAAATTTATGCAAAAGTATCATTTTATACATGAGGGTTCTACTTACCCGCCGCTGGCGATAGAGGATATTATGAGTTGTTGGTGCGGGGATATTGAAAAAATAGTTGGCTTAAACGAAAGCCCGACTTTTTTGATATTTCAAAATGAGATCGGCCGTATGTATAGCATAGAAAAAAATTATCAAAAAACAGTTGATTTTGTTTTTAATAAGATTAATAAGGATAAAAAATATATCTTGAAAATTAAAAAAATATTTGAAGCGCGGCAAAAGAAATTTTTTGATTTTATCAGCCGGCTGAACAGCGCGAAATGGGAAAAAATTAGCAATAGGGAAATAATTAAAATAAAAAAGCAGTATGTTAAACTTTATCATTGGTTCGCGCCTTATGGCGAGCCATTGCCTTATTTTTTGAAGGAAAGGCTTGGCGAAACTCTGGCTGATTATTTATTAAATAACATTAAGGTTTTGCCAGAGGAATATGAGATTCTGACCATGCCCGCTTATCAGTCGTTTTTGGGCAGGGAGGAAGCATATCTATACAAAATTGTTAAGGGATATACTTTTGGCTCGGCAGATTTTTTGAAACAGGTAAAAAAACATGCCAGGAAATACCAATGGCTTTTGTTTGATTATGCCAGTCTGATTGTTGATGAAAAATATTTTTTTGAAAAAGCCAGGGAATTTTTGAAGAAGCCGCCGGTGGTTATTGGCTACAAGAAGCTGAAGCGGGATAGACAAAGTTTGATTAAGAAATATAAAATTAACGAATTGTATAGGTATTACATAAACTTGTTTGATGTTCTGGTTTATTTGATGGATAAGAAGAAAGAGATTTTTACGCAATTGCATTTCGCAGCTTTGCCTTTATTCGTTGAGGCGGGAAAGCGATTGGGGCTTCAGCTTGATGATGTAAGGTGGTTTTTATGGGATGAAGTTGAGAGCGCTTTGTCTGGCAGCAGAAAATTGGATATGAAAATAGCGGAGAAGCGCAGAGTATTTTCGGCTATAAAATTTGAAAATAACAAAGCAGTTTGGATGCCGGAGAAAATGCTTGAAATATTATTGAAAGAAATCGCTGAAGATCAGAAAACTGAGCTTAAAATAAATGAGATAAAGGGAACGGGAGTCTCACGGGGAATAGCCAAGGGAATTGTTTGTTATTTAAAAAGTCCGAAAGAAAACGGAAAAATTAAAAAAGGGGAGATACTTGTCGCAGGCAGTACGTCTCCAGATTATATGCCTGCCATCCGGCGCGCCGCGGCTATTGTGACTAATTCTGGCGGCATAACCTGCCACGCGGCCATTGTCTCGCGTGAATTGGGCATTCCTTGTGTTGTCGGAACTAAAACAGGGACGCAAGTATTGCGGGATGGAGATTTAGTAGAAGTTGACGCGACGCGGGGGATAGTTATGGTTTTGGAGAGGAAATTTCCCCCTTTGCAAAAGGGGGATTAAGGGGGATTTTTTACTTCGCGGTTGAAGATAAAAATCCTCCCCGACCCTCCTTTTTCAAAGGAGGGAGAAAGACTATGAATAAAATTGATATTTTCAAAAAAGAATTTAAGAAAGGCTGGTATGTTCAGGCTGGCAGCGCGGCGCCGCTTTTTATTTGCTTGGCGGGCATGAGCGGATTTATCATGAAAAAAGAACTTGGTTATGGTTATAGCCGTTTTATTTATAACGCGAAAAAAGGCCATGGGGAAATGTGGTATTCGCAGCCAGATTTAAAGATGTTATGGGGCATCATTAAAAGAAAGCTCGCGAAAAATCAGGATTATTTAGAAAAAATTAAAAATAAATATGAAAAGATTTTTGGCGGACACGAAAAGTTTTTCGTGAAATTGGAAAAAAATAATTTAGGCGGATTGGATGATAAAGAACTTTTGAAAATTTTTAAAGATTGCGCGCGGGCAATGACTGATTCAGTCGGCCTGGCGCATATCCTTGAGCCGATAGGCCTTTTAATTGAAAAGGAATTTGAGGCTGAATTAGCGAAAAATATTTTTGACAAAAAAGCGTTTCAAGAAGCGAGAGTTTTTTTAATAACTCCCAAAGAGCTTTCTTTTACGGCGCGCGAGGAAAACGATTTGCGAAAAATTGCTTTTCAGCCGGCTGAAAAGCAAGAAGAGGCCATAAAACATCATTTTATAAAATATTTTTGGGTTCATAACAGCTACGCGGGCCAGAAGAAGGTAAGCCTTAATTATTTTAAAAAGAGAATGCCGGAATTGAAAACGAAAAAAACGCCAGCGGTTAATGATTCCAGCGCGTTGAAAAATTTGGTTAATAAATACAAGTTGAGCAGCAAGTCAATTAAATTAGCCGAGATTATAAAATTCACGACAATTTGGCAGGATGAGAGAAAGGCCAACGCTTTAAAAACTATCGGATACCTGGAAAGAATTCTACAAGAGATCAGCCGCCGAACGAAAATCCCGGCAGAACTATTCCATTATCTCGGGCCGAGCGAAGTGGCGCGGTTAAATTCAACAGATGACCTCAAGGCCCTTAAACATGATTTAGCAAAAAGACTTAATGGAACTTATTTGATTTTAAGGGGGGATGGGGAAATTATTGTTACAGGAAAAGATTTTGAGGATTTGGGTTTCTATCGCAAAGAATTATTTAAGCGTCAAAAAAATCAAACAAATGAAATACGGGGCTCCATAGCTAATGGCGGAAAAGCCGTCGGCAGGGCTGTTGTCTGCAAAAATGTCCAGTCAATTAACAAGGTTAAAAAAGGGGATATTCTTGTTGCCTCAATGACCCGGCCGGAATACATGCCTGCTTTGCGCAAAGCGGCGGCTATTGTGACGGACGAGGGCGGTATAACCTGCCACGCGGCCATTGTCTCGCGGGAATTGGGCATTCCGTGTATTGTTGGGACTAAAATTGCCACGCAAGTTTTGAAAGATGGGCAAAGAGTGGAAGTGGATGCTGATGAAGGTGTTGTTATAATAATAAATTAGTGGCTTGTCCTTCCGAAGCCTTTGGCGAAGGAGGAAAGTGGATGCTAATGAGGGGCTCGTGAGGATTTTATAGTATCAATATTTGGATTTGTTCCCTCCTTTTGCAAAGGAGGGTCAGGGTGGATTTATTAATTGCAAATCATAAAAATCCACCCCCGCTTGCCAACGACTGGCATTGGCGGGCAGGCAGCCTCCCTTTAAGAAAGGGAAGTGTAAATTTTACAGGTCAGGCTTTGATGATTTTATAAAATTTGACAGATTTTATCCAGCCGCTTAAAATTACAATATGAAAAAGAAAAACATCACAATTGATGATTTAGCTCTGATGGTACAGAAAGGATTTGAAGAAACCGCGAAGAAAAAAGATGTGGATAAAAAATTTAAAGATATGGATGAACGATTTGACCGAATTGAGAAATTGATACTAGCCGACCATAAAAGAAGAATTGAGAGATTAGAGCAGGATGTGAAAGAATTGAGGAATTTATTGGCAGTGGGGTAAGGATTGTAAAAATTCCTCCCAGCCTCCCTTTAGGAAAGGGAGGAATATTAAAATAAATCAGGCCCCACTTTGTGTGGGGCCTTTTGAATTCCGCGCGCCGGAGGCGGGCGGGTTAATGTGCTTGTAAGAATGGGTAGTCTGGCGGGGGGATGACCTCGAAACACATAGTGTTCATGGCGAGGAAAGTCCCTAGAACCAAGGTTTTCTTTTCCAGCGGTCCGCCGATCTGTTTCTCAATCCAATCGGTCAGGAGTATTACCACTTTTTGCGGCAGAAGGGTAAATTTCATCTGTCGACGGGAATGGTAATAGCCGCGGCAGGTTTCTATCATCCGCTGCAGGAATTTCGGCATGTTCTTGGGCTGTATAAGCCACAGTAATGGACGCAGTCTGTAGTGGCAGGGTTTGCCCGTTTCTAAGCCGAGAAGGACTTGGGGGTAGTCAGGGTCGCCATCCAGAATGGTGAATCGATGGTTGGCATATTTTTCCAGTTCGGGAAAGGTTTCGAGCAGATCATTGCCCTCGTTTTTCCTTTTGAATCGAAGTAGAGTGCCTTTTGTAGGTGCAATTCTTTTCATGTTATTCTCTGTGGTTGATGGTGGTTAGTCGATGACGTTGAGAAGTTCAACGGCCGGCGTATTAGATGCCCATTTCTTGCGCATGTCGCGCACTAGAAATTGGACCAGCCTGACTTGGCCTTTGTCGACATCTGGCCTTGTGCCATATGTCGATTCAACCGACTGGCCCAGGCGCGTCATGCTTTCGTTAAGCCCCCAATCCAAGGGTCCGCCATGGCTAATGCCTACGCAGGCGACATAATTGTTGTTGAAGTTGTCACGCTGGGCTGCCAGTTGAGCGATTCGCTCGAATTCGTTGGCAACCCGAACGCCTTCGCATCTGGCGAATTGCCGGCGCAGGCGGAAGATTTCTTTTAAGGGCGGCGCGCTGCCATCTTCTAAGCAATACAAAGATGGTTCGTAAGTAAATAGCCCCCCCATACAGAACAATTGGTCTTCCCAGATTTTAGGCGGAATGCCCGCGGTTTCCAGGATCATCATGGCGGACATAATGCCGCGAATGGTGCCTGGATGAAACATCGGGGCGCCGGCACGCAGAGCATGGCCGTGAATGGCTACAAACTCATTAGCCAAAGGTTGGGCTTTGGCCATGTCCAAGCCGTCGGCGATGAAATAACGGCTGTAATCAGCGCCAGGCGCGACACCAATACCGTTAATCCCGCCTCCTCGTATTTGCTGGAAATGGCGGCACAAAAGTAAGTCCACATGGGTTTGATCGGACATGAGATTTCATCCTTTTCGTAGAAGTATTTAATTGACAAAGATTGTTTTGACTATAGCATATCTTAATGAAAAAGTCAACCCTGAACCAGGCGGTTCAGGGTGGCGCTTGAATTTTGGTAAAATGGCTTAACAGAGCTGTTTTTTTATGAGTTCTTAGATGCTAAAAATCTACCCCGGCCCTCCTTTAGGAAAGGAGGGAGCAAAAAATGGCTTTGTTGAGGGGTTTTGGGGCTAATTTTTCAATATTTTGAGGTCCGACCTCCTCTTGATTGCAAAGTAATTACAGCGAAACGGTTGGAATTATTGCGTTAATATCTGGAGGTCGGACCTCGGCAAACAGAGTCTTGTAAAAATCATAGTTTTAGGGTATTGTGAAGTTAATGAAAGAAAGAATTCTTCCTGATTCTCCCTTGAAAAGGGGGGGAATAAATAGATGGCGGGTTTATACCAGGGGAACAATACATCCTCACCGGTTTTCGATTGCTTTAACCGGGCATTTTAAATATTCGGCGGAATTAACCGGGCAGAAATTAGCGCGGGTTTTTTATTTTTGCGAAGGAAGCAAGGCGCCTGAAGCAAAAATTACGCGGCGCAAGCGAGGTCATTATAGCGAAGGGCCAAAACTATGGTTTGCCTGGCGGGAAGAGGATGTAAAGAGTTTCGGTAATTTTATTTATAGGAAATTGCGAAGTCCGAAAGAGCGGAACAGATATTTTTCTAAGATGGACTTATGCGCGAAGAACGCGATAAAAGCCGCTGAAAATATTTTCAAGAAAGATTTATCGCGTTGTCTGGATGATCAGCTGTTGAAATTGTATGATTCGGTCTTTGAGGCCGGCGCTATGGCGCATGGAATTTTTAACATTGACATTGATGTTTTTGATGCGGTTTTTGATAATTTTTTGCGCAAGCAGGTGTTGAAAGAGCTTTCTTTTTCAGCTGGCAGCCCGGAATTTGAGGAAATATACAAAGAGCTCGCGCCGCCGGCTCATAAGTCGTATATTTTAGACGAAGAGGAAGCGGCTATTAGCGCGGCCCTAGACCCAGAAAGAACTGACGCGGGCGCGGAAAAACTTTTTGAAAAATATTGGTGGATTAATTTGGGATGGGAAAATATGAAGCCGCATAATAAAGAATATTTTTTAAAAGCAATTTTAAAATTGCGAAAAAAGAAAGGAGTGGAAGTAAGATTGAAGAAAATAAAAAACCACATTAAAGATTTAGAGACAAAAAGGCGTGATTTATTTATAAAATATAATTTTTCTTCCAATATTAATTACTGGTTGGAATTTTTAGATAAATATGCTCATTATCATGATGTTCGCAAGGAGATACAGGTAAAATCTCTTTATGCTTTGCATTTAATTATGCAGGAAATGGCAAAACGGCTTAAGCTGGACGCTGCGGATTTGGAGTGGCTTTGGGCCGGGGAGTTAATAGAGCTATTTAAGGGAGGGAATTTTGATAAAGCTGAAATTGGCAAACGAAAACGCGCAGTTTGGGCATCAGTCAGTCAGCGAGGAATTGGGTTTTTAAGCGGCGAGAAGGCGGTTAAAAAATTCAGAGACGAGATTACTGTTCAAAACGAGAAGTTCGGCGAACTTAGCGGGTTTGGCGCCAGCCGGGGCATTGCGCGAGGCAGGGTTAAGGTTTGCTTTGGAATTGCCGAGGCGAAAAAGAAAATAAGAAAGGGCGACATTTTGGTTTGCGGGATGACAACGCCCGATTTTGTGCCGATAATGCGCAAATGCGCAGCCATTGTAACTGATGAAGGCGGCCTGACCTGCCACGCGGCTATTGTTTCCCGGGAATTGGGTATTCCTTGCATTGTTGGGACTAAAATTGCCACGCAAGTTTTGAAAAATGGCGATTTGGTGGAGGTTGACGCTAATAACGGAATAGTGAAGATTTTGAAATCTTAATATGCAAAAAGCTTTTAAATTGAAAAAAGGAGGAATAAATATAAGCTCTATAAAAGCGGAGGATTTTTTGATTTTTCGCGAGAGAAGCGATTATAATCCTTTTCCAGTTGCTTATTATTGGCTTGATTATTTTGGCAAGCGCGCTAAAAAGCATTTTGGCGGAAATATTTCCTCGGCGATGGAATTGTCCAGGGGAGCATATCATCAAGGCCGTTGCCGGACTATTCTGGGCAGCCTGAAACAAGTTCGTAATTGGAGAAAAAATCTTGTTAGAAAAATTGTTAAAAACCCCAGATTTGTCAGACAAGTTTACGCCAAATCAGAAAAAATCGGCAATGATTACGCGCGATTCGTGAAACAATTGCTTAGTTTAAAGGAAAAGAGTGTTCCAACTTCTGAGTTAATTGATTTACATAAAAAATGGATAGATTATTACGCTGAGTACGGTTTTTGGAACGTGATTATCTGGTTCATGCTGGGTGACGGTTTGGTTGAGTACGTTGTCGCCATTTTAACTAATAAATATAAGATGCCCTTTGCGGAACAACAGGAGCTATTAATGCCGATAAAGCCATCTTATCTTTTCAAAGAAGAAACAGACCTTTTGAAAATCGGCGCGTTAATTGATTTTTTCAAAAAAATACTTAGCGAGCAATCTGAGAGTATCAAAGATTTGTTTAAAAGACATGCTGATAAATGGCACTGGATTCCTTTTGATTATATCGGTCCTGCGGTTTGGCAAGCGGAAGATTTTTTTAAAAGGTTGTTGTCTTTGGTAAAAACGCAGGAAGATGCGGAAGAAGCGATAAGGCAAAAAAGGAACCATCATAAAAAATTATCGCGCGGGCAAAAAGAAATTTTGGCCAAATACCATGTTTCAGCCGGCCACAAAAGAATAATTGAAGATTTGCAGATGATAACGCTGATGCAGGATAAAAAGAAAGGAATTTGCACCTTGGCGCAGTTCGCTTTGCACGAGATAATTTTCACGAAATTTGCCGGTAAATTGAATATTCGCCCGGTTGATTGCATTAAGTTTCATCATGAAGAACTTTGGCGGGCTTTAAAGGCTGGCAAGCAGCTTGATAAAATTTTGCCACAGCGCTTGAAAGCAATGTGTGTTATCGGCACAAAAGACGGGATAAGTTTAATTTCGGGGCAGGAAGCGCAAAAAATATTCAATAAATTCAGCGAAGAAACAAAAATTTCGAAAGAAATAAAAGGCCAACCTGCTTCTATGGGAAAAGCCAAGGGGCGGATTAGGGTTTTAATATCTAATAAAGAAATAGGCAAAATGAAAAAAGGGGAGGTGTTGGTTTCGCCGATGACTACGCCGGATTTTGTGATGGCAATGAAGAAAGCGGCGGCAATTATAACCGATGAGGGCGGTATGACTAGCCACGCGGCAATTGTTTCCCGGGAACTTGGAATTCCTTGCGTTGTTGGCACCAAGATAGCTACTCGAGTCTTGAAAGACGGCGATCTGGTTGAAGTTGACGCGGATAGGGGGTTGGTTAAGATTTTGGAAAGAAACTAATGTGTCTAGAGATTCAACTTTTCTATAGAAGTTGAATCTCTTTGAGTGAAGCCAAATATTTTTGTGAAAACAAGTTTTTTTGAATAAAAATGAAAAAAGAAATAATTATATTTGATAAAACAGTAGAACGGGATAGCACCTTGGTTATGCAGGGGATTTGGGCGCGGGTTTTGACGGGGAATATTGAGAAAAAATTTGGGATAAAAAGTTCGCGCCGCCCGGCGATTATTCATTATGGCACTGAGGAAAATTTGCAGGTGTGGGAGAATAGAAAAGCAGTCGAAGAATGGCAAAACGAACTTTTAAAGAAGAATTCAAATGGAACTGATTTCATAGAATCGGTATTTAGCGAATATAAAGAGCATGTCTCTGAGCTGAATAAATTTTGGAACAAAGGTTATGTGGCAGAAAAAGGAGCGTTGGAAGAATATCTTGAGTTGATTGAAAAAGCGGTTTTGGGCTGTACTATATTTTTTTACGCGGGCAATGATGAAAGGACTCCGGATACGATTAAAGAAATAACTATTAAAGGCAGAGAGATTGCTGATCTTTTTTCTCGCAGCGATGAATTTATTAGGAATTGTATTGGCTATGCGGATGGAAACTTGAAGGGACTGGAGGATCTAGTTTTGCCTGGTGAATTTTTGGCTCTGCCCGCCCGCGCGGAACTATTAAAGAGAATGGCGGGAATAATTTTAATTGATGGCACGGAGGCGGTGTTTAATACTTTGGAAGAATTTTCAAAGAAATACGCGGAAGAATATAAATTTGAATCAATTGCTGCGGTAAATGATATAATAGAATTGAGAGGCCAGGCGGCTTATCTTGGCAGGGTGAGCGGCGTTGTAAAGATTGTGAAAAACAGAAGACAGATAAAAAATGTTGAGGAAGGAGATATTTTGGTTTCGCCGATGACAACTCCTGATTTTCTGGCAGCCATGAAAAAAGCCGCGGCGTTTGTCACGGATGAAGGCGGGATTGTCTGCCACGCGGCTATTGTAGCCCGGGAAATGAAGAAGCCCTGCATAGTCGGCACAAAAATTGCCACGCAAGTTTTGAAAGATGGGGATTTGATTGAGGTTGACGCGGATGAGGGGGTTGTGAGGATTTTGAAATCCTAATTTAATATGTCGAGACCCGACCTCCAAAACATTGCCGCGATAATTCCAACCGCTTCGCTGTAATTGCTTTGCAATTAAAAGGGAGGTCGGGTCTCTAAAATTTAATGGAAAAGAGTAAATTGGAATGGAAAAAGTATCTGACACGGGAATATTCTTTTCTTTATATTAGCTATGCAGCGGATTGTTATCGCGTGATGAGAAGAGAAGTTGGCGCGACGATTGAATTTGATTTGGCGCATGGCAATATGAATCTGGTTTCGCTTTATGGCATTGATGAGGACTTTGAAAAATGCTATCAGGATATTAATAAGGGGCTGGCGCGGAATTCAAAAAGAGGAATTGAAATAATGAATCAATTTGATATTTTAGAGAAAGAATATTACGAATTAGTTTATAAAGCGAAGAAGGCTAAGGACAAAACAGAATTAAAAAATATCTTAATTGTTCTAGATAAAACTTTTTTGCAGTTGCTCTGCTGCTATTTATATTTCGTTTATCTTGGCTATGGCGGCGATAAGCCGGCAATAAAAAAGTTTTTGCGTTATAACAAGAAAAGATTTGAGAAAATACGCAATTCTGGCGTGGACGCTCATATGGATAAGAATTTTCCAAAGCTTTTCGGAAAACTCAGCAAAGAACACCAAACGCTTATCCAGTTTATGGCGCGAAAAGAATTGTTAAGATTTTTAAGAGGGAAAGAATTTGATTTAGATAAGATAAGACAGAGAAAGAAAGAATATCTTTTAATCACAAAAAACGGGAAAACAAGAGAGTATGGTTTTAACAAAATAAAAAGTGTTTTAAGAAAAGAGTTATTAAATATTACTAAATCTGAAAAAATAAGCGAGCTGAGAGGAAGAATAGCTAATAAGGGTGTCGCCCGAGGCAGGGCAGTAGTGGTTTATGTGGCAAGGGATTATGGAAAGCTTAAAAAAGGAGATATTCTTATTACTCCGATGACAAAGCCGGACATTGTTCCGTTCTTGTCCAAGGTGCGCGCGATTGTTACTGATGACGGCGGAGCGTTGTCGCACGCGTCCATAATCTCGCGCGAACTGAATATTCCATGCGTGGTTGGAACTCGCTTTGCTACAGACTTACTGAAAGACGGCGACCTGGTTGAAGTTGACGCGGAGAGCGGAATTGTGCGGATAATAAAGAGAGTGGAGAGAAAATAAATCCACCCCAGCCCTCCTTTCAAACCGCTTCGCTGTAATTTTTTCAAAATTAACGAAAAGGAGGGAGTTGAAAAATGATTGAAAAAAATCACAAACCAGATAAATATTACGATCTTTTGCAGCGCGATTTTTGTTTGGGGATAATTGAAGTTAATGGCGTTGAGGGGGATTTTAGCCGCAAGCCTTGGATAAAAGGCACGCCTCATTTCAGTCCTCATTGCCTTTTTGAACGAAAGGATGGATTTGTTTATTATTTTTTCAGTGAAAAAGGAATTAAATGGTTAAAATCCCAGCTAGAAAAAAGATTTAAGGAGGATCAGGATTTCGCGAAAGTCATTAGCCGAGAATTCAGAAAGTATTTGAAGCCGGTTGAGAATATTTTAAAGGCTGAGAAGGCTTTGTCGTTGGCGAAGCTCAAAGTATTTTGCGAAGATATGAAAAACGCTTGGCCCTGGTTTGAGGCGTTATGGTGGGGGATTGAGCTGTTTGAAGAACAGAAGGATAAGAAGAATCTTAATTTATTGCTAGAATGCAGGAGAAAACATGAGAATTTTGTGCCGAGTTCTGATAAAGTTATTAGAAAATCACTAAAGAAAGCATATCCGGAATTTGAAAAATATATTGATGTGATTTTGCTGGAAGAAGCTTTTTCAGGGAAATTACCGGACAGAAAAAAATTAGAAAAAAGATTGCGCGATTATTTTTACGCGGGCAATAAATTATATGCAGGGAAAAATCGGGGATTTTTTGAGAAAAAATATAATATTAAAATCCAAGAACATTCTGCGCGCGGAAATGGCGGAGTGATTCAGGGAAAGACTGCTTTTGGCGGATATGCAAAGGGAAAAGTTAAAAAGATTCTTAAATTAGAAGACGTTAGGAATTTTAAAAAGGGAGAAATATTAGCAGCGCCAACCACGCTTCCAGAATATCTGCCGGCTATTAAAAAAGCTTCAGCTATTATTGCCAATGAAGGAGGTTTGTTGTCGCACGCCGCGATTATTTCTCGCGAGTTAAAGATTCCTTGTGTAATTGGCACCAAAGCCGCAACTAGCGTGCTTAAAGATGGCGATTTGGTTGAAGTTGACGCGGATAAGGGGGTTGTTAGAATAATTGATAGAATTTGATAATATTCATGGCAACAGACAAAACAATAAAAATTATTAAATCAAAAAGTTGGGAGATTTGCGTTACTAGGCCTGGCTACTTGCAGCCGAAGTTAATTGTTTTGCGGGCTGAGACAACTCCATTTAAAATAACTCCGAAGGTTGTTGTAAAAATTAAGGATGACTTGTGGGTGAAGGGCGCAAATATATTTAACGTCCAAAGAAGGAATGAGGCATTTGGATATTTTAAGAAAGGCTTTGAAGAAGATAAGAACTGGCCGCTAAAAATATACAAGCGATTTAAGTATGACGAAAAAGAAGCAGGCTTTTTTATCGGAAAGATCAAAAATTTAAAAGAGACTGATAAGGTCGGTATTTTTAGCGAATATAACAGTAATTTGTTGAAAATTCAGAATTATTACGCGATTGCTGAAGTGTTGGCTGATTATTGCGAGGATGAATTAAGGGGCAAGAACAACGATTTGTTAAAATTTGCTTTTCCGTACAGTAAGCTGGACATGGAAAATTTTGAATCTTCTTTGAGGAGGATTAAGAAAAGCAGAAACAAAGACAAGTTAATACAGAATCACGTGAAGGAATTTGCCTGGATTCTGACAGGATATAATATTGTTAAAATTTATAAGAAAAAAGATGTTTTAAATGAAGTTAAAACAGTTGGAAAAGAAGCTGTGAGGCTTGAATTTACAGGTGAGAGCCAAGAAGCTTATCTTCTAAAGTCGCTTCAAATAGCTATTTATATACGTAATAGGATTAAAGAATTGTCACAGCAACTGTGGTTTTATATAGAGCCAATCAGTGTTGCCATTGCAAAGGACTTTGGCATTTCAAGAAATGATTTTTTCCAATTGACTTATGAAGAAGTGGTAGAATCTATGAAAAAAGAGAAGTGTACGGTTTCGGGGAATGAAATTGCGCGAAGGAACGATGGTTTTATCTGTGGATTTTTAAGCGGCAAGGAAATTTTGATAACGGGCAAGATAAGCCGGGAGTTATATGATTATTTTACTCGGGTGGATGAGAAAAAAATAAGTGAAATAAAAGGAGTCTCTGCTTCCAAAGGTTTGACGAGAGGAAGGGTGAAAATAATAACAACGCCCCAAGATTTTAAAAAATTTAACAAAGGAGATATTCTGGTAGCGCCAATGACCACTCCTGATTATATTATTTTAATGAGGAAAGCGAGCGCCTTTATAACAGATGAGGGCGGTGTGTCTTGCCATGCAGCCATTGTGGCAAGAGAAATGAAGAGACCCTGCATTATTGGTACAAAAATCGCGACGAGGGTACTCAAAGATGGCCAGATGGTAGAAGTTGACGCTGATAACGGGATTGTAAAAATTTTAAAATGATTTATGAATATCAATAAAATAGATTGGCAAAAAATTGTAGGAAGAAGAGCGGATTTGCAAAAAGCCATTCAATTTTCGTGCAATGGCGCCGGTGGTTTTGGGAGATTTTTTGAAATTGAGGATCTTGCGCGTCAATTGTACTATTTTGACGGAAGAACTACGTCTATTTATTTTTCAGAAAAGGAATATGCGGGGTTTTTAAAGAAGGCCCACGACAAGCTTGATGACATTCAATTTGTGAAGAAATGCGGGACAGAAATTATAAATGTATGCAAAAAATGCATTGAGAGCGCGGAGGTTCTTTCAAAAACAGCGAGGGATGATGATATGGGAAGTCTTCAAAGAATTTTCGAAGGTTTTAACAATATTTGGAATGATTTTTATCCGATTGCTTGGCCCTTCTTTTTTATTGTCGGTTTTGAAACGGGTTTAAAGCAAAAGCTTATGGGATTGGGGTTTGGCGAGAAAGAAGCAAATGAAATATTGGAAATCAGCGCCCGGTCAGATTGTCTAACTCCGGTTTTAGAAGCTGAAGTGGAGATTCTGAGATTGGCTAAAATAATTAAATCAGGCGGGAAAAATATTCAGGAATTAGCTCAAGAGCTTTCTAGTAAATTTGGATGGATGTCGGTTTATAATACAGAGGATCAAATCCGACAACCTGATTATTATTTGCGAGAGGCTCAAGAGATAATAACAACTGATATTAACATTGAAGATAAGATACGTTTTATTGAAGATGATATAGAAAAAAATGAGAAAGCCTTTTCTTCATATTTGAAAAATATTAGCGATAAGCTTTTGAGAGAACAGCTAAAATTCCTGCATGTTTCCGGATATTTGAGAGATAAAAGAGAAGAAGCGAGAGACCGGATAACCATTCTTGAAAAGCCACTGTACGCCGCGATTGCAGGAAGTTGTAATTTGTCTGTTGATGAGGTTGTTTATCTTTCTAACGCGGAAATAATAAACCTAATCAGACATAGGTTGCCTAAGAACGAGTTGCAAGAAACCGCCCAAAAACGAATGAAGAAGTATGTTTTTGTTGTTGATCATGGAAATTTAAAGGTTATTGATAACGAAGCGGAAATAAGCGAAATAGCAAGATTATTCGGCAATATTGATAATTTTAGCGAGATTAAGGGGCAAGTGGCATACAAACAATCAAAGAAAGTGCGAGGTACCGCGAAAATTGTTTTTAGCAATAAAGAGCTGGCTAAAGTTAAAGAAGGGGACGTTCTGGTGGCTCCGATGACAAAACCGGATTTTCTTACGGTGATGAAAAAAGCCGCCGCATTCGTAACGGATGAGGGTGGCATTACATGTCATGCAGCCATTGTTGCCAGGGAGATGAAGAAACCTTGTATTATTGGCACAAAAATCGCGACGCAGGCCTTAAAAGATGGAGATATGGTGGAGGTGGATGCCAATCAGGGCATTGTGAAAATAATAGAGAGAGTGGAGAAAAAATAAATCCACCCTAGCCCTCCTTCGCATAAAGCTACGGACGGGCATACCCTCCTTTTTCAAAGGAGGGAGAGATTCATTGAATTTTTGTGGAGGGTGTAATATAATTTGGACATGGAGATAACAGAAAAGCAAAAACATAAGATTAGCGAAATAGCCGAAAAATACGGATTGCGGCTGATTTTGCTTTTCGGTTCAAGGGTCTCCGGGGATATCCATAAGGAGAGCGATTTTGATGTCGCTTATTTAGCCGAAAAGCAGCTTGATTTTGAGGAAGAGAATCGCTTGAATTACGAATTTACCAATGTTTTTCAGAATGACAAGGTTGATACGGTTGATTTGAAAAAGGCCAATCCGCTTTTGATGTTTGGAATTTTCCAGGATGCTCAAGTTCTTTTCGCGGGGGATGCTTATGTTTTTCCGCGGTATAGAACGTATGCTTTTAAAAAATACGTGGAAGCCAAGCCGTTATATAAATTAAAATTCGGCCATATTTAATATGACTTTTGACACATTATTTATTTCGCAAAAGATTGAAGAAATGCGCGGTTATTTGAATGAGATTGAAGAATTTTTTGTATCTTCTGATGAAGATATTCAGAAGGATTCCGCTAAAATGCATGTTGCCGAGAGACTTTTACAACTGATTGTTGACACTATGCTCGATATAAACCAGCATTTTATCAAAGAGCTTGGATTAAAGGTGTCGGAAGATTTTCAGGGAACTTTTTATATTCTTGGAGAGAACAATATTTTACCAGCTGATTTCGCGGAGAAAATCGCACCAGTGGTAGGATTGAGAAATAGGGTAGTTCATAGGTATGATGCCCTGGATAAAGAATTGTTTATCAAAACTTTTCGCGCGAATTTCGTAGATTTTGAAAAGTATATAGAACTAATTGAAAAAAATATTAACGCTAAATAAAAAGCGCGGGTAATTATGCCCGCGCTTTTTGGTTGAGGTTGACGCGGATAGGGGGTTGTTAGAATAGTTAAAAGAGCGAATTGCTAATAGCCGATAGAAAATAAAGGATAAAAATCCACCCTAGCCCTCCTTTAGAAAAGGAGGGAGGAGTTATATAAATATGGAGAAATTAATTTTAGAAGGAATTGCGGCCAGCGTTGGCCAGGCAACCGGGAAAGTCAGGATAGTTGAGTCCCGCGCAGATGAGCCAAATTTTCAGGATGGCGAGGTTTTGGTGACCCGACTGACAAATCCTACGATGATAATGATGATGGCAAAGGCAAGCGCAATTATAACCGATGTTGGCGGGATGATTTCTCATCCGGCGATAGTTTCAAGAGAAATGGGGACTCCGTGCGTTGTTGCCACGAAAACTGCGACAGAGGTTCTCAAAACCGGCATGATTGTCAGAGTGGACGGCACAAACGGCAAAGTTTATTTAATTGAGGAATAAGTATTATGAATACCCCTGAATGGGTTCAACAATTAGCCGATTCTTCTTATCAGCTTTTTATAAACCATGATCCCCAAAGCCATCTACCTTTTAACGCTTGGGGGCTGCTTCCTTATTATGGCGATTTATGGCTGAAAAAGATTCACGAGATGGTGATTGAATTTAAAAAGAGGGGATATAATATTAGTGATTATCTGGATTATTTTCCAAACCTATCGTCCACTCGATTCATTATGTTAATGAATGTTATTCATTATCATCTGTCTGATTTGGACGACCCGCGGCTTATCATGGAAATACAGGATTTTTTTGTTGCGTCAGTAAAAGCGCGCGCAAAGGAAGATTTATTCGCTACTGAGAAAAATGTAGAGCTTAGCGCTATTCAATTAAGCGAACTGCTGGAAAAACGGCCGATCAAGAAATGTAATTTGGAAGAATCAAAGGAAATCGGAAAAATCTTGGTTGCGCTAGCTTCTTTGACTCATGGCTTATATAACGATTGGTGCACGGATTTTAATTATGAAATATCAGGGCCTTATTTTAATAATGAAAAAACAGTTTTAATCCGTTCTTTTCCAGATACGCGCCCTATTGATATCTGGCCCGAAATCAACTGGTATTTTAAGGATTTTTCAATTATTGCTGAATACAGCAAATTATCAGTTAAAATTGCTTTTGTCGGGTGCCATATAACTTATTCTGAAAATTCTGTTGAAAATCTTTCAGGTTATAATTTTCAAGTGGATGGAAAAGATATTTCCGGGGTTGGCCAACTAAAGACCTTAAGAGAAAAACTGATGCCAATCGCAGCGGAACAGTACGAGAAATTTATGGGCATGGATTTTGAAAGCCAAAAAATAAAGTTTGTTTATCAGGAGCATTATCAGCTTAAAAAATTATTTGATTTAGCCGGCATTGGCTGGCAGCCATCGGCAAAGCTGCTTGATAGGATAAAAGGCAAAGAACTTGTGAAGGATGTTTTTACAAACTATAATGTGACTATAGATGAATATCGTGAAATTTTTGGGTTTAATAAATTAATTAAAGCGTATAATTAATAAGGAGGTGTAATATTGAATAGTTAAACACCACCCTTCCGCCCTTCGGGCACCTCCCCGCTCCTGGCTGGAGTAGAATCGGCTTCGCCGTAACTGAGGGGAGGAGGTGTGGTAAAAATTATGCATATAAAAACATTTAAACAAATTTCAAAAAATGATGTTGGAATTGCCGGGGGGAAAGGCGCGAGTTTGGGGGAGATGACTAATGAGAAGATTCTGGTTCCGCCGGGGTTTGTTGTTTTGTCCGCCGCTTTTGACAGGTTTTTGGAAGAAACTGATTTGGAAGCGGAAATTGAGGCAAGACTGGAGAAAGTTAATTATAAAGATATTAATTCTGTTGACCGCGCTTCAAATGAAATCAGGGACTTGATTCATGATGAAAAATTTCCTAAAGACATTGGTGATGAAATATTAGAATCTTTTGGAAAATTGGGCGCAGGTTATGTCGCGGTTCGCTCGTCTGCCACGGCTGAAGATTCGTCGGTCGCTTCCTGGGCGGGGGAGCTTGAGACTTATTTAAATACGACGAAGAAGACTTTGCTTGAGAATGTTAAAAAATGCTGGTCGTCTTTATTTACTCCGCGCGCGATTTTTTACCGTTTTGAAAAGGGGATGGCCAAGGAGAAGGTTTCTGTGGCTGTTGTGATTCAAAAAATGGTCCAGTCGGAAATCTCTGGCATTTCTTTTACCGCGCATCCGGTTACTCGCGATTTAAGCCAGATGGTGATTGAGGCTGGCTATGGCCTTGGGGAAGCGGTTGTTTCGGGGCAGATAACTCCTGATACTTATATAATCCAAAAGGCTAAAAATTCCAAAGTAGGCTACACGATAGTGGATATAAATGTGGCTGAGCAAAGCAGGATGCTGATTAGGGCGAACCCACGTACCAGCCGGTACGAGGCAGGAAATGGAGGCATTGAATGGAAGCCAGTTCCAAAAAACAAACAGGAAAAACAGAAACTAACCGGAGCGCAGATTATTAAGCTGGCAGAAATGTGCCAGAAAATAGAGGAGCATTATAACCATCCGCAGGACATTGAATGGGCAATGGAGAAAGGCAAGTTTTATATAACTCAGAGTAGACCGATTACGACGCTGTAAAACGATTTAAGAATTGCGATTTACGATTTATGAATAATACAAGTCTAGATGTTAAAGCTTTAACTAATGAAGTCCGAAAAGAAAAGTGGCGAAAAAGAGGGAAATGGCCGGTTCCTGTTTTGATGCATGAAATTGTCATGGAGGGAGAGGCGACATCTTTCGGAGTTTTGGCTGGTTATCCTTTTGTGCATACTATGGGAGTCATTTTGGATACGGGTGAGCAGTTTGATTTGGATAGGGAATGGGTCGGTTTACGCCAGACGATAAACAGAGAATATAAAAAGGACAAAAACTATTTGTTTAATTATGCCAATTGTTGCTTGAAGGCCGGCAACAAATTGATTGCCAATTCGCGGCGAATCTGCAAAAAAGATTTTGCCAAACAGGAAACCAAAGAATTAGGCAAAGAATTCAAAGAACTTATTTATAAATGCAAACTTTTTATGCCGTTTATGTTCAGTATGCATTTGGTTGACGAATTGCTGACGGAAAAATTTGAGGCTTTGTTGAAAGAATTCATTAAAAACGAAAATAAAAAACTGAGTTCTTTTTTTGATTATCAAGAGGCGCTGGCTTTTCCTTTTAAGAAGATTTATGCACTGGAAGAAAGAATTAATTTATTGCGAATTGCCAAGCTGGCGGAAGAAAAAGGCCATACTATTGCTGATCTAGATAAAGAAGTTGCCGCGCATACTAAAAGATTTGGATGGCTGAATGTTGTTAATTTGGAGGGTCGCCCCTTTGACGAAAAACATTTTTTAAAAAAGCTTAAAAAAACTCAGAAAGTCGATTATAAAAAAGAGTATAGATTAATTAAAAAGAATGAAAGAGAGGCGATAAAAAAGCAGAAAATAGCAATGGAAGAAATTTTTTTATTTACGGATCTAACACAGATTTCTAAAGCTGTTCAGTTTTTCGGTTTCTTAAGGTCATTCAGAGTTGATGCTCTTTCAATATCATTTTTTAATTCCTGGAATTTATTTACGGAGATTTCCCGGAGATTAAGTATTGATGTTATGGATATGACATATCTTTCTTCCGATGAAACAGACCTTGCGTTAAATGGCGATTTAAATTATAAAGAGATTATCAAAGAACGGAAAAAAAATTTAGTTGGTGTTGTGATTGGAGATAAAAGATATGAGTTGACAGGAGATGACCAAGAAGCTATTAAGAAATTTTTCCTTGATTCTATTGCGCCTCAAGAAGAGGTGGATGAAATAAAAGGCAGCGTGGCTTTCCCCGGAAAAATACAAGGTATTTGCAAGGTTGTCCATTCATTGAAGGAAATGGGGAAAATTAAGAAGGGTGATATTTTGATTATTTCAATGACGGATCCCAATTTTTTGCCGGCGATGGAAAGGGCCTCAGCATTTGTGACGGATCAAGGCGGAATTTTATGCCACGCGGCGATTGTATCAAGGGAAATGAAAAAACCTTGTATAATTGCCACTAAAATTGCCACGCAGGTTTTGAAGGATGGCGATTTGGTTGAGGTTGACGCGGAGAAGGGGACTGTGAGGATTTTGAAAAGGAAGTGAAAATATAGAAATCCCTCCTAGCCTCCCTTTGTAAAAGGGAGGAATAGACTTATGAATAATGAGGATAGAAAACAATATTTTGTTATAGGGGAGAGGAATTCAATGCTGTTGCACCAGTATGGGACTTTGGATTCATTCCGCTTTAAGATTCCTGGAACAAAATGGGATATATCAAAGACTTTTATTTACGCGAAGAATTTGCGCGGGGCGCATTGCTATTATAAGCCGACGCGCGAAAAAATGTTAAGAATTTTGAAAGAGGAAACAACGAAGGGAGTTTATACTGAAAAATTTTTTGATAAAATTCATATTTCTTTTCAAAAATGCGTTAAGGATATAAAAAAAATTGCCAATGATGATTTTTCAAAAAAGAGCAATAAAACGCTTTCTGAATATTATTTAAGATACTATAAAATATATCAGCTGGTTTTTCTTCCAATGATGGTCGCTATTTATTCATCGGATCTGCAAGAGTTTTTTGAAGAAGAACTTAAAAAAGTTTTAAAGTCCAGCGAAAAAGAACATAGCAAAATTATAGAAATTATCTCGTTTCTTTTAACGCCGCATAAGCTTACTGAGGTGCAAAAGGAAGAGCAAATGATGCTTGAGGTTCAGAAAAGAATAATAGGATCGTTAAAAGGCAAAGCGAATAAAACCGAATTTAAAAAAGTTTGTCAGAAGCCGGAAATAGGGAAAATGTTGGAAAAATTGGAAGATGAGCATGGCTGGTTTCACCAGGAATATGTCGGTGAGCCAAAGAAAGAAAAAGATTACGCTAAGGATATTTGGAAGGAAATTTTCCAGAATAAGAAGCAGTCAGGGCATCTGGCGAAAGAAATTTTTCCCGCATTTAAGATGAAATTAGCCATAAAAAAACAGGAAGAATTTTTTCAAAATCATTCAGCGGGCAAAAATTTAAAGAAATTAGTTATGGCCATGAGGGAGTTTTCTTTGCTTTTGGATTATTCCAAGGCTGATCTTATTTATGGAATATATCTGGCGCGGCCTTTTATTGGGGAGATTCAAAAAAGATTGGGTTTGGCATGGGTTGATGTTCATAATTTAACGCCGGAGGAGGTTGTGGCGGCGTTAGAAAGAGGCAGATTGACATCGCAAGACAGGCGGAATATCAAGGAGCGGAGAAAGGAGTTCGCCATGCTTTACGATCATGGAAAGATATCTATTTTTCAGGGTGTTGCGGCGGGCGGGCTTCGGAATCAATTATTGCATCAGGATGAAACAGAGGATGTGAAAGAATTTTCTGGATTAACAGCCATGACCGGGAGAGTCAGTGGAAACGTAAAATTAGTTATATCTTCCCAGGATTTGAAAAAATTTAAAAAGGGCGATATTATGGTTACCAATGAGGTAACTACTGAATTGACTTCGGCTTTGAAAAAAGCGGCAGCGATTATCGCGGATGGCGGCGGCATTATCTCTCATACTGCTATTGTGGCGAGGGAATTTAAAATACCCTGCGTTGTCGGGACAAAAATAGCAACTAAAGTTTTGAAGAACGGAGACAGAGTTGAATTTGACGCAAGCGGTTCAAAAGGAATAATTAAAAAAATAAAATGAACTTCCATGCGCCGTATGAGTGCGGCTGGAGATAAATAATATGAGCGAAAAAATATTTTTTGGCAGGCATACTGAAAGGATAACTGACCCGATAACAGGTGAAGTTATTAAGCCAGAGTCAGCGGAATATAAAGGCGTTACGCCTTCTGGAGTTGAAAAGGGGAAAGAAAAAGTGAAAGATTTAATAAATATAATTGACGAAGCGCCGGCCGGCGCGGTGGTTTTTCTTGGAGGATCGTCTGAAGAAGAGCGGACCAGGTCAACAATGGAAATTTTTGGTGCTTCCGCGGCTGATCATTATAAAAACGATTCGAATATTTTGGTTATTTCTTCAGTTGATAAAGAAGGCGAAAAGTTTTTAGATTTTGCGCGGAACATCGCGTTAGAAAATCCAGATAAAAAAATAATTGTCACTCGCCCGCTGTTTTTGAAAGAATTTAGTTTGCGGCCGAAATTCAGGGAATGCGGAACAGGAGAACATACTCAACTCAGCAGGAATATAAATGAAGAAGGCGGCAATACAGACACGGAAGGCATGAGGGCGTTTATGAATAGGCCCGGATTGGCGCAGGAAGAGGCTGAAAGGCAAATTAAAGGAATTAATAGATTACGCGATCTCGTGCGTGAAGTAGCGCCGAATAGATACTCTATAATCGGTTTTACTAGTCATGGCTGGATTTTGGATTCCTTGGCAAGTTATCTGGCAAATAGAGGAGAGGCTGGAAAAGAAGGTTATGAAAAGACGGGCGGAAAAATGTTTGAAGAGGCGGAAACCGGAAAAATAACAATAAGCGGAGATGGCATTATATTCTCTTTTAGAGGGGTTGATTACGAAGTTCCTCATAATATCTTGGAAAATAAATGAATAATAATATTGATAAAAATGATTATTCTTACTTGGGTCAATACAAAAGCCCTTTGATTTATCTTTGGATTTGCCAGCAATGGGTTGATAAAAAAGCCGCTAGGAAATATGGCTTTCCGAAGTTGGACGGGAGGGTTTTGCTGTTAGACGGACATTGGTTTTTTCGCAAAACAGACACGGACATTCTTAAGGATATGACAAAAGAAGCGATTGAAAGGAAGAAATATGAATTATTTTCTTCTGTTTTTAAAAGCGCCAAAGAAGAGATAAATAAAGTTCTATTGTTTTCCAGAAATCTTTCCAAAGCCAAAGAACTTGACGCAGCGCGGGTTAAACAGCTTTTTGATATGGTTCATTCCATGGAATTTCCATGGGTAATAATGATACCTATGGGCGAGGAACTGGAAGTAATAATAAGGCAGAAGCTTGAGGAATGCAATTTGCCGGAAAATTTTTTACAAAGTTTTTTCGCGCTTAAAAAAGACACTTTATTAATAAAACAAAAGAAAGATTTATTAAAAATTAAAAAAGAACTGGAAATAGCTGGCATTATTGGAAAAATAAAATCTCTTTCTGCAAATGAAGCTTTAAATTTTATTAGAAAAGAAGACTTAGGGTTATATAAAAAAATTAGACAACATGTTAAAAAATTTCAATGGTTTGGAATGATGCATTTTTGGGGGTCTCCTTTTGACGAGGAAAAATTCATAAATCAAATAAGAGGATCTGACTTTAAAGAAGGCAAAAACTCGGTGGATATTAAATTAAATAAAGAGCTTGAGATTATAAAAAAGTGGACGCAGGAGTTATCTTATTGGAGAAACCATATAGCCGAGGTTTGCGGAGTAGCGAGCCATGCGGCCGTGTCGCAATTTAAGCTTGCCGCGGAAAAATTGCAAATTGATTATAGCCAGATAAGATGGATGTCTTCCATAGAGCTTTTTAATGCTTTGAAAGGCAAAGGGGTTCCGGCTGAAAGTATTTTAAGCGAAAGAGAAAAAGCTTTTGGGATAATTGTTGAAAACGGGAAAAATATAATTATTACCGGAAAGAAGTTGAATGGCGTTGTTGAGCATTTGCTTGGAAAAACAGAGGTAATAAAGGAGTTTGAGGGTTTAATCGCGAATAGAGGAAGAGTGAATGGAGTCGCGAGAGTTATTTTATCGCCGGAAGAACTATCAAAAATAAAAAAAGGTGATATCCTGGTTGTTCCCGAGACAACTCCTGATTTTGTGCCTTCTTTGTATTTTGCAAAAGGAATCATCGCTGATATGGGAGGCATAATTTCTCACGCCGCGGTTATTTCCAGGGAATTAAATATTCCATGTGTGGTTGGCACTAAAATCGCTACGCGAGTTTTAAAAGACGGAGATTTGGTTGAAGTTGACGCGGAGAAAGGTATTGTGAGGATTTTGGGAAAATAAAATTATGATAAAGATACGAGGCGTTGTTATTAAAGGGAAAAACAGAGGGAAAGAACTGGGATACCCTACGGTTAATTTGGATATCGAGGGAAAGGGGATTGAAAGCGGGGTTTATGGGGGTATTGTTCACGTATCAAACACAGATTCCAGACGAATTAACACGGACCAATTGGCGGGTCCGCTCGTATCACCTTGCGAAGCATGGCGGGCGGGGATATTCGTCAGCTGGGATGAAAAGACGCTGGAGGCTCATTTGATAGGGTTTAATGGGGATT
>Ga0265296_1000686_pt1 | contig 46904 bp, 49 predicted proteins | sample MunlanPumphouse1_FD_189073 | JGI IMG/M metagenome (GOLD analysis project Ga0265296, IMG submission 189073) | Groundwater microbial communities from a municipal landfill in Southern Ontario, Canada - Pumphouse #1 | ecosystem: Environmental > Aquatic > Deep subsurface > Groundwater | place... | reverse complement strand
AACATGTTGTCTTTGTCATTTCGCGGGGGCCGAAATCTCTGGGGCCCCTGTTCCCGCCAAAATTATTTGATCCGTACATAATTCTTTCTCAAACAGTTCTGTTACAACTGTGCTTGAATATTGATCGTTTGAGCATAATAAATCCCACCTATGCCACGGGGCTGGGATAAGAAAAATGGTTACAGATAATTATTCTTGCGCAGCCAATCCGCCTGCGGGGGAAGGTAGCGGTACAGGATATCGCACTTCTCATCCTGGAAACTCCACGGGACGATGATCACGATATCGCCTTCGCGGATCCAGGCCCTCTTCTTGATCTTGCCCTTGATCCTGCCCATGCGCTCAACGCCATCCTCGCAGCGGACACGGATGTGGTTTGCTCCCATCATCAGTTCCGCGATGGCGAACTGCTCGTTCAAGCGTTTTTTGGGCAGGCGGACACGGACAACCGGGGTTCCGTCAGGATTGAATTCGCCTGGGCCGCCCGGGGTTTCAGGTTTTTTTGCAGGACTCGGAATTGCAACATCTCCGGAGATATAATATATCGACTTCAGGGATGATGAAGGTTTTTCAAAAATCATGTCTTATGAACAATCATCTCTTCGGTTAACGCCGCAAGGAACCGGGATAACAGGGCATGGCGCTCTTCTGCAATCTTCCGTCCGGTACCGGTATACATCAGGCCGGACAGGCTCAGCAGTTTCTCGTGGAAATGGCAAACTGCATCGTCCATGGTACCCTGGTGCTCGCCAGCGCGCATGAAGGTCCGGGCAATACCGACCGCTCCCATTGCATCGAGTTTATCGGCATCGGACAGGATCCGGGCTTCGAGCGTTGCGGGCGTCTCGGTTGAGCGGAAGCGGTGGGCACGGATCGCATGCGCAATTGCCGGAATGTCTCCGTCCGTATACGGGAGAGCAGTAAGAAATACTTCAGCCATCCGCGCTCCTTCCTGTTCGTGGGGAATGCCCTGTTCCTTTTCGAGAGGCCGGGCAATATCGTGGAGCAGGGCCGCCGGGATCAGGACTGCCATATCCGCGTGCTCAATTCTCCCGATACGCTCGCACATTGCCGTAACGCGTTCGATATGATCGAGACCGTGGGAACCGGCCGGGCCCAGTACTTCCTGCACATAAGCGCGGATCCGGTCGATATCAGTTGTCTTCATGTCGTTCTCCTTTTTAGATCAGGTACCGGTCTCCCGGCATAAATTCTCCGGACGAGCAGGGGTAACTCCCGCTCATCCGTTCGCAATCAGCCGCGAGATGTAATACCGGGCCCAGAGGAAGGCTACCGTGCCTCCGACAATGTCACCGGCAACGATCCCCCACCAGATCCCATGCTCCCCGTACCCGAGCACGATCCCGAACAGGTACGCAAAGACCGCGATGAACGCAAGGTTCCGCATGAAGGTGATGATGAGCGATGTCATCCCCTTGCCCGTTGCCTGGAAGATCGAACCCGACATGACGCCCGGGGGGATGAAGGGGTAGAAGAAGCACATGGTGGCAAGGAACAGGGCAATCTCCGGCATCAGGTGGGCGCTGTCCGCCGAATAGGAGAAGATGAGGGCGATCTGCGATGCGAAGACGAACGTGATGACACTGATGGCAAGGGAGATCGCAACCCCCAGTTTGACCGAGAAGGTGTGGATGACCCGGAGTTTCATGAACTGCCGGGCCCCGTATGCAGCCCCGGCAACGGAGATGACTGAGGTCGCAATGGCGATAAGCGGGATGACGGCAAAGAAGACGACCCGCCATCCTGCCGTGTAGACCGCGACCGCATCGGTTCCCGCGGTTGCGACCAGCAGGCTGTTGATGAAGATCGAAAGAATCGCCATTAAGAAGAACTCGACACTGGCCGGCAGGCCGACACCGAGGATGTCCCGTATCGTTCTTTTGTCCCACGAGAATGCTTTGTAGGACAGCGTAACGTACGTATCCTTTTTGACAAAGAACCAGTGGAGCATGATGAGGGAGACCATGACAAGCGAGATGATCATCCCCCATGCGGCCCCGGCGATTCCCATGCCAAGGGTGTAGATCAGGATCGGGTCGAGGACCATGTTCAGGACCGAGGACGCACCCATGACATACATGGCCCTCTTCGTATCTCCCTCCGCACGCAGGATTGCATACGCGATGTTGGTGAAGAGGATGAGAACCATGCCCAGGAAGATGACCTGGCCGTACGCGGTTGCAAGGCCCACGGTCTCCCCTGCACCAAAGAGAATGACGATGGGCTGGGTGAGGAGAATGAGCGGGAGCGTGCAGACTGCCGAGAGAATCAGCGTGATGAGGATTGCGTGGACTGCTGCATTGTCAGCGCCGGCTTTATCCTTTGCGCCGATGCGCCGGGAGATGACCGAGGCAACACCGGCCCCAAGGCCACTCGCACCACCCATCAGGATCATGAAGAGTGGCGTGATGAACCCGACAGCGGCCAGTGCATCGGAGCCGAGGCCCGCCACCCAGATGGCGTTGACGATATTGTAGGTGGACATCAGGAACATGGCCACGATCATCGGCCCGGACAGCTTGATGATCGCCTTCTTCGGGTCGCCCATCAAAAGCGAGATGCCTTCGGTCATATTCTTGTCAGCCGGGTTTTCCGGGTTATTCGTTGTCATCGGGATGACCTCCTGCTCGTTCCATATACGAAAAACTGTTCCGTGCAATCGTCTGCATCATGGTTCGTACCGCCTTTTTATCCTGCGGAGGAAGACCGCGACAGATCCATGTTTCCCATTCCCGGTTTATCGTAAGAATTACCGGAAGTGCCCCATCCCCTTTTTCCGTGAGGAAGAGCCGGACCGCCCGCCCGTTTTTGGGATCGGTGATCCTCCGGATATACCCGGCATCTTCGAGTTTTTTTACCGCCCGGGCAATCGTTCCCCGATCAAGGTGATAATGCCGGACAAGGGTCTCCTGCATAATGTTCTGCTCCTTTGCAAGCAGCATCAGGACCGGGACCTGGCCACAGGTAAGGCCAAGCGGTTTCAGCCGGTCATTCACAAACATATCCCTCCCACGGTTGGTGATGGAGATCACGGCACCAAACGGGATCTCTTCAGATGTACAGGAGCCTGTGTGCACCCATTCAGATCTGCGGGATTGGGAATAAATGTTGTCAATGCAACAATTAAAAATTTCATAATTCTAAAAAGGTGCCGGAACCATAAAACACGTAAAATTTCCAGATACGAATGAAAAACGTTTTCAGGAGCCAAAAACAAAAAATAAAAGATAATATATCCGCATGTACCGGTATGGATATCACCGGTATCCGCGGCAGTGGCAGGACCGGAATGAACACGTGTCCTGACCGGGCAGATCGTATCTATGACATCATTCAACATCCTGATATTTTTCTGTCTTCTCTCCTCGTTCACTGCCTGTGCACTGGGTTTTTTTGTCTACGGGAGGAACCCGGAATCCCGGATGAACGGTCTCTTCCTCTGTTCCATGATAGGCGCCAGCTACTGGGCACTGGGGGAGTTCTTCTTCTGGCTGGCACCGTCATTCAGTGATGCAGAATTCTGGCTGAAGTTCAGTTCATTCTGGCCGGTCGCCATTGCACTTTTTGCCCATTTCATCCTTGTGTATATCGATCACCCGCTTGCCCGTCCGGCAAAGATGCGGCTCCTGATCGTCGGCCTCTACCTCCCGGCCCTCTTCTTTTCACTGGTGAATCTCTGCACGGACGCAACCTATTATGTCACCACCCATGCCGGCACCACATTCATCTATGTCCCGAATGTATCCAGCGCCCTGTACCAGCTGGAATGCCTCTTTATCCTCCTGATAATGATGGGCGCCATCTGGGCGGGAGTTGCGGCATGGCAGCGGGCCGACAGCCACAGCAAAAAAACACAGGTACGCTTCATCTGTCTCGCACTGGGAACTGCCATTGGCTTTGGGGCCGTCTCGGGCATCCTCTTCCCCCTGCTCGACATCCAGACCCCCAACCTGGTCTTTATCGGGATATTCCTCTTCTCCATTATCATCACCTATGCGATCAACCGGTACGGGCTTTTTACCCTCACCCCGGAGACGGCCCTGCCCGAGATCCTAAAGACAATGCCCGACGGACTTATACTCATTGACAGAACCGGGCACATTATTACAGTGAACAGGGCGGCTGCCCGGACATTCAGGACGGACGAATCCCGCATGCAGGACCTTCATGCAACCTGCTTCCTTCCCAAAGCGCCCTATCATGAACTGGTCGGGCGGATCAGGGAACATGAGACCGTTCTGGATTTCGAGGTTACCCTTGACCCACCGTCAGATGCGGTGGTGAGTATTGCAGGTTCGCTGGTGAGGAACCCGGAGGGAGCCCCTGCCGGGGTTGTTCTCATCTTACGTGACATCAGCAGCCGCAAGCGGGAGGAGCAGGCGCTCCGCGTGGCAAAGGATAAGATCTCGCTGCTCACTCACCTCACCCAGCACGATCTCAATAACCTGGTGACCGGGCTCTCCGGATACCTGCTCCTTTTAGGGGAGATCACTACAACCCCCCCGGGAAGTGCCTATCTTAAAACCGCGACCGGACTGGTCGAGAAGATCAGCCGCCATCTCCGCTTCTCCAGCGAGTTCCTCAACATTGGCATCTACCAGCCGGACTGGCAACCGCTCCGGCTCCTGATCGCCCGTGCCATAAACGATCTCCCTCATGACGGTATTGAGATCACAACCGATGTCCCTTCTGTTGAGATCTATGCCGATCCGCTCACTGCCAAGGTCTTCTACAATATCCTGGAGAATGCACTCCGCCACGGGGTAAACACAACCGTCATCTCGATCATTGCCCGCGAGCAGGAGAATGGGGGAGGAATCATCCTGGTGGAGGATAACGGGGGAGGTATCCCGGAGCCAGAGAAAGTGCGGATCTTCAAGTACGGGGTGGGAAAACATACCGGGTTCGGACTGGCATTTGCCCGGGATATCCTTGAAGTGACGGGATTTTCAATCCGCGAGACAGGTACTCCGGGCAAGGGAGCCCGGTTTGAGATCCATGTCCCGGGGGGTGCCTGGCGGCAGGCAGAAACGCCGAAAGGGGAGCCGTCAGAATAAAACAGGTGCGGTAAAAGGAATGGGGATTTTTTTAACCGGGTACCGGGTTATAACCGGAACCCGGGCGTAGAGTCGAAGAGTTTCTGGTACAGGGAACTGAAGAGGGCAACATACTCGGCAGCTTTGGGGGTCGACTGGTAACTGGTCCTCTCCCCGTCCCGTATGATGGTGAGATACTCTCTCGATACAAGGAATTCCAAGTATTCCTGGCCCAGTTTTGAATTGAGATCGCACCGGCTGATGATGGCCGAAAACGAGCGGGGGGTTTTGCAATACACGAGGATCTCCCAGTAGATCTCGTACACCGTACGCCTTCCGCTCATTGGTCATCCAGCCCCAGTTTTTCTTTTAATGCGCACTCCGATGCTTCGATCTCGGCGATACGATGGTTCCATGCCATGGCGAACTTCGTAAAATAATGCGAGGAGAGAAGACTTGATACCACGATCGCGAGCGTAAAGACCTGGGCGAGGATAGTAACCCGGTTATTCAGGGTCAGGGAGAACCCGGTACTGGTAAGAGACATGGCTTCAAAGCCCGTCACGATACCAAGGACAAAGACACAGAGGCCGCAGAGAGGGCCAATCAGGATGATCGTGCCAAGCATCTGCCGGGTGTCCCGGTAATACGCGATCATCTGTACGATCAGGCAGGTGATGCGGTCATCCGTGACAGCCGGAGCTTCCCTCTCGAGCTTTTTCCTGATGGTCCTGACGCCCCGGGAGATCCTGAGCGTGACGTGGAGGACGCTTACCCCAAGCCCGAGTGAGATTAGGGCGATCGCCCCGGCAATCACCCGTAATTCGGGGTTTACCAGGCTTGCCGTGAGCCCGAGGATTGCCGCAATGATGTACAGTATTCCGGCTGCGATGGCAATGACACCGATGATGAGGTTCATGGACGCGACAAGCGAGAAGTGCCGGATCTCTTTCTGGAACTGGCTGAGTGCTGGTTTCATGATACTCCGGCTTATCTGTATTTTGGCGTTTGGCAAATAAAGAGCATGAAACTTAGGTACGTATCTGTATTTTGAATTGAAAGATCCGGTCCCACCGGCCCAAAAAAAGACCACAGGTACTTAATTTCCTTAACGTCAATACAAGTACACAGGTGAACGGATGTCAAAACGGGCAGTCGACATGACCTTCCAGGCAATCTATACACTCACGGACCTCCGCGCCCTCTTAAGGGAGACAGCGCCCACCCATGAGTTCGATGCAAATCAGAAGGCACAGGCAGAGCGCCTGCTGGAGAACCTTGAGCGCCAGATGGGGTCACTCAAGCAGGAGATCCTGAAATGAAATGCGGGAGCGGGATCGAGGCACGGCAGGTGGACGAGCTCTTCATCAACATCGACCCGATCCAGGCCGGTGGCCGGCTCACGGCCGATGCCATGAAGGCCGTTGTCGCGTACGGCGACGGGTACTCGGTCTGCGACAACTGCCGCAAGCCCAACCGTCTGGATTATATCAGCAAGCCGCCGATTGCAGAGTTCCACAAGGACGTGGCGAAATGGCTGAACATGGATGCAGTCCGCACGGTGCCCGGTGCCCGGCGCGGGTTCCAGGCAGTTGCGCATACCTACGTGAAGAAGGGTGACCCGGTCCTCCTCACCTCGCTCTCGCACTACACCGAGTTCCTCGCAGTGGAAGAGGCCGGGGGCGTTGCCCGCGAGATCCCGGTTGGCGACAACAAACTGGTCACGCCCGATGCTGCTGCAGAGAAGATCGAGGCCGTGAAACGCGAGTTCGGCAGGGCGCCCGTCCTTGCCTTTATCGATCATATCGATTACCAGTACGGCAACATGCATGACGTTGCCGGCATTGCAAAGGTGGCACACCAGTACGATATCCCGGTTGCCTACAACGGAGCCTACACGGTCGGCATCCTGCCGGTGGATGGGAAGGCAATGGGCGTGGACTTTGTTGTCGGCTCCGGCCACAAGAGCATGGCCGCCCCGGCACCCTCCGGCATCCTTGCGGCAACTGCCGAGCGGGAGAAAGAGGTGTTCCGGACCACGGCCATCGTGGGCGATGTAACGAACCGGAAGTTCGGGATCAAGGAGCCGGAGATGATGGGCTGCACGCTGATGGGCGCAACGCTGGTGGGGATGATGGCCTCGTTCCCGCACGTGAAAGAGCGGACGAAACATTTCGACCGCGAACTGGCAAATCATCAGATTGTGATGGATGCACTTCTCTCAATTGTTGGAACGAAGTGCCTCTCCGAATACCCACGAAAGCACACGATGACCCGGATCAATACCATTGAATCGTTCGACAAAGTGGCAGAGATCCACAAGAAACGCGGTTATTACCTCTCGTCTGCGCTTGAGGAGCACGGGATCACCGGCGTGATTCCCGGTGCAACCAAGGTCTGGAAGTTCAACACGTACGGGACAACAAAGAAGCAGGCTGAGCATCTCGCGAGTGCGTTTGTTGAGATTGCTAAAGAGAACGGGCTGAGTGTAAAGGGATAATTCGTATTTTTTTGTATATTGTGCATACAGTACAGGATCGTCATCACGGCGGCCAACATACTATTATCATCATAAAACCAGATCGATTGTACCTGAGCATGAAGACTCTTATCGAAGTCCATAAGGAAGGAAAATATTTTGTGGCCGTCGATCTTCTCACGAATGTTGCCGACCAGGGATTATCTGAAGAGGAGGCGGTACGGAACCTCAAGAAAGGCCTTGAGGAGCACTACCAGCTCTTAATTGAGCTGACGCCCAGCAACCACAAGCTGACCTACCTTGACATTGAAGTGGATAATCTTGTCGAAAATACCCCTGCTGTCAGCTCGTGAAATAATAAAGATTCTCTCCGATTTTGGGTTTACGCCGGTACGGCAGACCGGTAGCCATATCCATCTTTTCCATCACCAGAACCGAAGACGTATTGACCGTTCCGAACCATACGGAGATTGCCGCGGGCACATTGATCTCGATTCTCGAACAGGCAAATATCGAGAGAGATGAATTTCTGAAACGGGTGCAGTGAATATCAGAGGGGTCTGTCATGGCCAGACAGTTCCCGAATAAATTTTCATCAGGACACCGTCTCTCCTCCACACTAATCCGGGTACATAGCAGCCCCGGATGCCCGGTCTTTTCGTACAGGCCGGGAAATTTTTAAAGAGATGATGGCTGGAAAATTTTTCCGAATAGTTTATCCACATTTTTTTGTTGCAGAAAAATGCCGCTCCCAAGCGCCTATTAAAAACTGCAAGAGCAGGTTCTGCATTTTCAAGCCAGACCCTGCTGAAAAAATTTCAAGCAAGGTCCGGTTGATCGGCTCGCGCAATTCAAGCAGGGGCTGAGGGGGTGATGAAAATTTTTTGAGCAAGGTCCGGTTGAAATTTTTCAGGCAAGGTCTGCTTAAAAGTACTTCAAGCAGGGTCTGGTTGAAAGCATGGTGAGCAAGGTCTGGTTGAATTCCCGGATCTTTTTACGACGGCAAGGGTTTTTTCGGTTTTTGCGTTCAGGAAGATCTGATTAACTTTTTGCATGCAAGGTCTGCCTGAAATTTTTCACGCAGGGTCTGCTGAAAAAATTTCAAGCAAGGTCTGGTTGATCGGCTCGCGGGTTTTGAGCGGGGGCTGAGGGGGTGACTAATATTTTTTGGGCAAGGTCCGGTTGAAATTTTCCGGGCAGGGTTTGCTTGAAAGGGTTCCGGATTGGGTGGTTATGTGTGATTGTTGCATGGGTGGGGGCGGGTTGGCAGGCTGTGGGTATCAAGAGATTTAATATGATAAATTTAAAAAAAGATGGATTTTTATATCATGTTTCCAAATATGGCATATCCGAGATAAAATGAAAAAATTCCATCAAAAAAATAACGAGATTCGTAAGAGAATGCTCTTGAAAAGCAGAATGCGTTACAATACACGTAAGAATCTGAAATCATTAAGAAAGATCCGTACTACATCTGAATGTAAATTTACTTTTAAAAAATTTTTAGATGAAAATTTTCATCTCTGTGCAATTCTTGGTGTCCTTGGTGCGTTTATTTTCTATTTAATTCAGGTAATCTCTCTCAATAAAAAAACATTACTCTCGCAAGATTGCTGTAATTCATATGCAAACACTACAATTAATAATATTATAAATATTTCAAATGTGAATTTTACCGTCAATACAACACCGATCTTCCCTCATATTCAAGAGGGGAATAATATTACAAATTCTGTAAATGTGACGAATAATTTAACAGTTGTTTTACCACATATTCAAGATAACAGTAATTCGTGTTTAGTGGATGTGACTGGTTCAAACTCAACAATTCTATTCAGTAATATTTTTCCATTTTTAAAAACGCAACCAGATCTTATCCTTCAATTTCTTTTAATTTTTAGTTGTTTTTTATTTGTTGGGATTTCAATAATTATTTTAGTTCAAGTGATCGGATATTATAAAATTCTTAATAAGCCAGAATGTAATTTCACAAAATTCCAATTGTTCTTCTTCCAAACGGTATTGTTACTGATGATTTTCCTCTCTCTATTATTTGTCTGGATTGAATATTCAATTACAGCGTTTGCCGTTATAACGTTACTAATTTCAACCCTAATCATGATCGGAATTTTTTTAATCTTTTTAAATTTCTATATCAATGAAAAATGGCTTTTTATTGTCATATTAACTGCGGCCTGTTTGATCATACCATTATTAATGAAGTATCTAATCTTGGATATACCCCTTAACCCCACAGATATTCAAAATTTTAACGATCTGTTTAGCTCTTGGTATGCAGTTCAACAAATTGCATTGGGCCTAGCATATAGTTCATTCTTTGGGGTATTGTTTATAATGCTCATCCCATTCAAAAAATCCTTTAAAGATATTCAGAATTGGCTTTTACAACGAAAAAATAACAGAAAAATTCTTTGATTTTTTTTAATGTTGATCAATCGTTGATGTGGGGGATTGAGCCACGTATCTAGAATTAATAACATTTAGCAATCACAACACACCTATCAAGTAAAGAGATCGCCCAATACCCCCCATCGCAACATACAACGATACGCCGCCCCTGCCACATTATCATGAAGGCACCACCCAACAGTGACTCGTATCCACCCCCCTCCCGGAAACCCTTATCACCCGTCATGCCCTACGAACACGTGAACAACACCCCCTCTAGGGAACAGCAGATGCTCGACAAACTGGATCTCACAAAAACAGCCGATGAAAAAGAGTATGCGGAGACCCTCTCTTCGCTCCAGGAGCGGCTGGGTGTTCTCCAGCGGGCCCTCCGTGACCTGAATATTCCCACCCTCATTGTTATTGAAGGCTGGAATGCCTCGGGCATCACCATGAGCGTCCATGAGATCATCCAGGCCCTCGACCCCCGCGGGTATTCGCTGCATGCCATTGAACGACCAACCCGGGAAGAGAAAGATCACCAGTTTCTCTGGAGATTCTGGCTGCGCATTCCCCCCCGTGGCCGGATCGGCATCTTCGCCAGGAGCTGGTACAGCAGGGCGATCACCGAAGAGATGCAGAACCCAAGCTGGCAGAAATCCCTCAAGGGGAGAGCCAACCGGATCAACCGGTTCGAACGGCAGCTCGCTGATAATGATACCATCATCTTCAAGTTCTTTTTGCATATCTCAAAAGCGCAGCAGAAACAGCGGCTCGAACAGCGCGAGCGAAACCCGCTCACGGCCTGGCTGGTCACACCGGCCATCTGGAATGTCCATCGCCATTATGACGACACTCTTCCCATCATTGAGGATTTCATTGAGAAGACCGATACCGACTATGCCCCATGGACGCTGGTGGAGGCAACCGATCAGAAATTTACCATCCTGAAGATCTATCACACGCTGATCAAGACTCTGGAGAAGAGAGTTGCTCTGGCAAACTCAGGCAAAGTAAAAAAACCAAAAGAAAAAGATCTGCCCAAATCCCGTAAGAATACAATCCAGAGGCGAACTTCACCGGATTCAGCGGTCACCCGGGAAGAGAGCCAGCAGACCATGATGAATCTCCAGGCCGAGATGCTGGAGACCCAGTACCTGCTCTTCAAACGGAAGATTCCGTTAATTATCCTCTATGAAGGGTGGGATGCTGCAGGAAAAGGCGGGAACATCAAGCGGATGACCCAGCACCTGAACCCGCTGGGCTATTATGTTGTACCGGTCTCAGCACCCACAACAAACGAGAACCAGTTCCACTATCTCCGGAGATTTATCAAACGCTTCCCCACCGGGGGTGACATTGCGATCTTCGACCGCAGCTGGTATGGCCGGGTCCTGGTTGAACGCGTGGAGAGATTCTGCACGGAACCGGACTGGCAGCGGGCGTATTTTGAGATCAATGAGATGGAAGAGGATTTTGTCACATCCTCCGGTGGCGGGATCATAAAATTCTGGCTGGAGATCAGTAAAGACGAGCAGCTGAAGAGATTCAATCAGCGGGCTGAAGATCCCCTGAAGAAGTATAAGATCACGGAAGACGACTGGAGAAACCGGGAGAAGTGGGATCTCTACGATGAGGCGGTCGATGATATGCTTGCCCGGACCAGTACGGACATTGCACCATGGACCGTGGTGGAATCCGATGACAAATGGTTTTCCCGGGTCAAGACATTACAGACCGTGCTGGATACTGCACAACGCCTGCTCTGATCTTCGTATCGGCGAATCTCAGGAAATCCGGGCCGGTTCATCGGGAATGATCCGGCCATCCAGGGCAGTAACGACACGCAGACAATCACAGGCAGTACTGACGATCTGATCGATTCCCAGTTGCTCTTCGCATTCCCGGATCTCGGCAATCGCGGCTTTCGTGGCCGGCATCCGGGGTACCGCCCGGCAGGCAAGGTCGCCCGGATGGGCATCGAATGTACCAATCGATCGGGCGAGGGTGATGGTCTCTGACTTGTCATAGGTGATGAGCGGGCGCAGCACGGGTATGGGCACGGCTTCCGAGATCACAGCCATGTTGGGGAGTGTCTGGGAGGCGACCTGCCCGAGATTTTCGCCCGTAAGGAGTGCCTGGGCCTCTTCCTGCTCCATGAGACGTGACGCAACCTTAAGCATAAACCGTTTGCAGAGCACGCACCGGAGACGCGGGGCAATGCGGGTAGTGGCCATTGCTTCATAGAAGTGCTCACCCTGCACAATGAGCATCCTGAGCGGTTCTCCGGGACACCAGAGCGAGAGTCTGCGATGATTCTCGATGGCAGCTGAAAGCACATCCGCCCCCGCCCACCGGCCCCCGTCAATATGCAGGTGTACCACCTCGCAGCCCCGTTTCATGGCAAGCCACGAGGCCACCGGGGAATCGATACCGGACGAGAGCAGGCTTAAGACCCGCCCCTGGGTTCCCAAAGGAAGTCCGCCGGGGGCGGTCTTCCTTGAATCGTATACCACCCCGCCGAGATCCCGGATCTCCACAAAGACTTCGTACTCCGGGGTTTCGAGATCCACCGTGAGCCCCGGGATCACATCGTAGATGGCGGAACCAACCAGTGCGCCGAGTTCCTGGCTCGTTGGCCCGGTCTTTCTCTGGCGTTTCACCCGCACGGCAAACCGCATACCCGCATGCAGGTGATCCTTCGCGAGCGCTACGGCTTCCGCACAGAGCGAGTCTTCGGAGGTATCGGTGATGGTAGCAATGCTGACATCGACCACGCCAAAGACCCGCGAGACAACAGCCGCTATCTCGTCAGCGCGGTCGCCGTGGATAAGGATTCTTCCCCGGGGGGATTCACAGTGAGCGGAGATCTGCCCGGCAGCAAGCGCACGCCGGATATTCCGCAGGAGGATCCCGATAAAATGGTACTTGACCGGTTCGCTCTTTAAGAAGAGCTCCCCGTACCTGACCATGACAAGGCGTTCCTTTTTCGTGTCCACTGCCCCCGGGGAAGATGCCATTGTACCTTTATCTATTGAAAGGAGGGGATGATAACCGTTAGCGCCGGACCCGCAGGTTATGGGGGCCCGGCACATACACCTGATGAAAAACCTTTAATTCCTAACGGGATTAGTGTACTCAAATGGCGAAGAAGGCGACAAAGAAAGCAGAAGAAGAACCGCTCAAGTTGTTTTATATCTTTTACAACCAGGAACGCTGGGACAACTGGTTAAAGACTCTCGCGGAATCGAGTTTCGAGCCCGACGAAAAGAGCGAAGAGCTGCCCGAAGGGTTCCGCATCCTTGACGGATTTTCCGTTGACATTACCCTTGCGGCCCTCAAGATTGTCAAGCTCTACCAGAACAAACGGTTCTCCTTAGAGGAGACCATCACCCGGTTGTCTGATGTGGAGGCCATTGTCATGACCACGCCGCCCAAGGGCGATCTGGAAGAGCTGGTCGAGATCCTCCAGCTGCCAAAACTTGCGCTCTTTGCCGGCTGCCGGAAGTACCTGTCCGGGGAATTCGACAAGGACATCAAGACCCTGGTGAAGAAAGGCAAGGGCGAGATCGAAAAGGATATGGAAGCCGCGCTTGAGACCGCATCCAATATTGCCGCTGCCGTGATCGATGGCGCGGCCTGCTGCGGGAAATATGTCAAGGACGATCTTGAGAACCCGACCCTCTTCGACGAATGGCTCATTGAATGCGAGCGCATGAACGAGGCGATGGCCTCACTTAAGAACTTTGACGAGTCCACCGGAGAAGACGATTGATCGCTGACCGGGCACGGTTCCGCAACGCAAAGAAACTCGAACGGCTTGCCGGCTATCGCCTTCCCGAGCTGGCTTTTTCGGGCAACATGCTCGAAACCCTCTGTTCCCATCTCAATTACGATGCCCTTGATTATGGGGTGCGGGAACAGATCCTTGCATTTTTCAATGATTTTTTGCGCTGCACCTGTAAGGATGCCCCGCTCTGCGGCTGTCCCGAAAAAAAATTTGCCCGTAAAGTTCTCGAACTGCGGGAGAACGGGCTCGATCACCGGCAGATCGCCGGTTACCTGCTGGACGAGTACGGGATCGAAGTCTTCCCAACAGATATTCTCTCATTCTTAGAAGAGTCCGTCCATGTGCTTGAAGCAATGTCCGATGTTGCGCGCCTGCAGGGGCAGGGCGAACTTGCCAAAACGACCGATGAACATATCCGGCTGATAGAACGATGATATCCCGCCCATGATCTGGCAATACACGTCCTACCTGATCCCCTTTGTTGCCTGCGGGCTCATTCTCATTATTCTCGGCATCACCGGCCTGCGTAACCGCACCTCGGTCTGTGCCCGCCCCTATTCCCTGTTGATGTTTGCTGCCGCAGTCTGGGCATTCTGCACGGCTCTCGAACTCTCAAGCGCCGACCTCGCCACCCAGATACTGGCCATCCAGATCGAATACCTGGCCATGGTCATAGTCCCGGTCGGCTGGATCCTCTTTGCCCTTGAATATACCGGCCATGAGGAGTGGATCACCAGAAAAAATATTGCCCTGCTCTCTCTTATTCCCGCTTTTACCGTCATCATGGTTGCAACAAACAACCTGCATCATCTCTTTTACACGACCGTCTCTGAGATTACAATCGGGAGTCTCTCGTTCCATGTTGTCACGTACGGCCCCGCATTCTGGATTCACTCCATCTATTCCTATTCCTTAATCTTCGTCACGCTCCTCTTAGTCCTCCAGCGGTTCCTCTTCACCTCCCCGGTCTATCGCGCCCAGGTGACAACGATCCTGATCGCAACCCTGCTCCCGCTGGTCCTGAACCTGATGCTTGTCTCCCGGATCGGTGCCTTTGAACTGATCGACCCGACTCCCTTTGCCCTGCTCGTTTCGGGACTCGTGATTCTTATCGGCATGGCCCGGTTCCAGCTTCTCGATATCACCCCCATTGCTCTTGAGAAGATCCTGGATGAGATGGTGGACGGGATCCTGGTCATCGATGCCCGGGGCCGGATCATCCGGCTCAACCGGACCGCATGCCGCTACCTTGAGATTGAAGAAGAAACTTCGATGGGGAAGACCATTGATGCGTTTCTTCCCGATGCTGCGCTTGAATGTATCAGGAAGACCGGTACTGAGTCCGGGTCAGGGAACCTTCACAGCATCACTCGGGAGATCGCTGGAGTTCCCCGGTATTTCGAGCTCCGGTGCGTCCCGCTCCAGCGGCACGCACAGGAGATCAAGGGGCAGATGATCCTCATCCGCGACGTCACCCCACGAAAACAGGCAGAACTCGCGCTCACGGAGGCCCGTAAGAAGATCAGTTTCCTCTCCGGCCTCACCCGCCATGATATCCTCAACCAGGTGACGGGCCTCCTCCTGCATATCGATCTGGCCCGGTCCATGGAAACCGATCCCGGGGTTCACGTGTGGCTGAATAATCAGGAAGAGGCCATCCTGAATATCCAGCACCAGATCGCTGCGGCAAAGGATTACGAAGATCTGGGGGTCAATCCCCCCCAATGGATGGATCTCTCCCGGATCATGGATCCGTTCAGGCCGGATCTTGAGGCCCGGAAGATCTCCCTTGAGATGCCGGCAGGAACGATCGAGCTCTTTGCCGATCCCCTGCTCGAACGGGTATTCTCAAACCTTGTCACGAACTCAATCCGGCATGGCGGCCATGTGACAGCAATCCGTATCCGGTACGAGATCGCAGATACCCTCCTCACCCTCATCTACGAAGACAATGGCGTAGGTATCCCGCATGCCGATAAGAGCACACTCTTTGAACGCAGGGCCGGTAACCGCACCGGTGTTGGTCTCTTTCTGAGTGCCGAGATCCTGAAGATCACCGGCATGACCATCCGCGAGTGTGGCGAGCCGGGCCGGGGTGCAGAGTTCAGGATCACCGTTCCCAGCCAGAAGTACCGGATCCGGACCTGAGCCAGACACGGGTGACGATTACGGGCGGTATACTATCACTCTCATTGGGCATACTGCCTCCCTTGACAAACTGTCAAACGGAGCAATCAGCATTTCAGAGGATATGCAACATGACCGGGATCGGAATGAAGGTACAAGATTGCGACCAACTTGCGCAGATCAATCGCTCCTTTCAGATGTGGCAATCGCGCAATTGTGCGCAATTTTTGAGCGAGATTCCGGAGCGGTTAACCCAACAATCAACTTTTTTTACTTGGCCACTAACATAATATTATCACATAATTACCATGCTTAAACTTGAAATTAAGAATATTAAAGGCCATAATTACCTCTATTTCAAAGAGGGGCTTAAAGTTAACTCGAAATCAATATCTGTGATGCTCTATGGCGGCAGAATCGATAAAATAACCATAAACGACTTCGCTCAAAAATTATCTGAATTTACCATTCTCAAGTTAACAAAATATCTGGAATATGGGGCGGGGCATTACCGCTCCGAGTTCCTCGATAAGGAAAAGATCGCTGCCCTTGAAATGCTCCGTTTCTATCACGATGAGTTCAGGGATTACTATCCTGATGAGAGCACAAGATATATCGATTCCGTGTTTGTTCGATACGTCCAGGGAACAACGGCAATTGAAGGTAACACGATATCGCCTCAGGAGGCCCAAGAGCTTCTTGAACACGATATTTCCCCGGCGGGAAAAAAGGTTTCAGAGGTCTATGAGATCCTGAACTTTGTGAGGCTACGCGATTATTTAAGGGCCCAGGATGGTGAGGTCTCGGAGAAACTAATCCGAAAGATGCATGCGATCCTCATGGAGAACCTGATGCGGACGCCCGGAGATTACCGGCAGATTCAGGTCAATATCGAGAAAGTTGATTATGAACCCCCACCTGCAATTCTCGTACCGGATCACATGAAAGACCTGATCGTCTGGTATAAAGCCAATGCGAAGAAGATGCATCCGTTCGAGCTCGCTGTGCTCCTGCATACGCGATTCGAGCTCATTCACCCGTTCACTGACGGTAATGGAAGGGTTGGACGGGCGCTCATGAATTATGTGCTTGAGCGGGCAGGATACCCGACAATATATCTCGGGTTGCCCCATCGCAAAGATTACCTTGATGCGATCAAACCTGCAGATGATGAGAATTTTTGCCCGATCATTGCTATGTTATCTTCCACGTATGTTGACCAACACAAAGATGTGATCAAACAGGTTACAAAAAATACCCGGGAGCAACGAGCAACATTGAGGGCGGAGCATCCGATAAAGGAATTTGTCAATCTAAAGAAGAAATACGCTCCTGCAAAAAAAGAGTAACTGGGAAAAGTGCGAGGGATGGGATTCGAACCCAAGAACTCCTACGAGACTAGGCCCTCAACCTAGCGCCTTTGACCTGGCTTGGCTACCCTCGCATGGGGGTAAAATTTCTGAGGGGGATCTGCTTCATGGCAGCGATGCAGCGAATAAACCTTGTCCAAGGCTCTCAACCTAGCGCCTTTGACCTGGCTTGGCTACCCTCGCCTTTGTGCCATAACAAAGAGGTTGTCTATCTAATAAAAACTTGTGTAACCAATCCTGTCGTGTACCAGTTTGATCCCGCCGGAAAGTTTCCAAATCCGGTTACCACGCATGACTGTTTTTTGCTGCAATTATTTTTCCGGCACCGGTGTTCCCACAACAGCATCGCTGTATATTTATATGCGCTCTTCTTAAGTGGTGAGTATGTGGTCTGATATCATCCACGAGTTCGCCGACTCCCCTGCCCAGAGCCGCGTGGTCCGGTTCCTGCTCGAGAACGGGTTTGGCGTCACCGAAGACGGGAGGATCAGCTGCAATGGGATCGAGATGCCGGCAACCGCCATTGCAAAGACGATCGGGGCCGACCGCCGGGTCGTGGACTCCACGGCGCGAAGGATCCTCGATCGGCCCATGCTCCGCGAGATCTTCCTCAACATGCGGGCAACTCCGGACCTGAGCCGGGTGGCCGAATCACTCGGGTACACGGTCATCACCGTGATGCCCAAGAACGCGAGCGAGACCGGTATTGTCGGGGCTGCCGTCCGCGTGCTCTCGGATCACCATCTCTCGATCCGGCAGATCTTTGTCACCGACCCTGAGTTCTCCGAAGACCCCAAACTCGTCATCATCATTGAAGATGAACTGCCCGTGGGTGTCATCGAAGCGATCCGGGCGCTGCCGCAGGTAAAACAGGTCATCATCTGAAACAGTTTTCAAAATAAGCTGCCGGACCAACAATCCGATACTTTTATTTCCGGAACTCTTGTGCCGGAGCGTCTTCTTTCGGGCAGAGCCGCTCGACTTCCTGCGAGAGCGCGGCCATCCGCCGCCGTGCTTCTTCCGGCAGGTGGGCGGCCTTCTCCAGACACTCATCGATCGTCATCAGCCGGGTCCCGGCCATCAGGTTGTCGGCATGCGCAACGATCTTCTCTTCTATCGTCTTCGGCACGCAGTCGCGGGCGTCAAGCCCCAGTGCAACACATTCTTCGGCCGTGAGACCGGCACCCGTGTGGCACTCCACAATCCGGACAATATCTTCCGGGAATCCTTTGGTGCGCAGCAGGTCCGCACCGGCCTGGGCATGAGCAATCGAGTGCGTCACGCTCCGGCCGATATCATGGAGCATGGCGCCGGCCTCGACAAGTGCGATGTCGGCATCCTTACAGCGCCGGGCATAAGAGAGAGCGCAGTCACGGACTGCCTTGCAGTGGTCAATGACCTTCCTGCTGCACCCGGCAGTGCGCAGCAGGTCTTCATAGGATTCGGGAACCGGGTCAGGCATGCCCGAGCGATTTCTTGATCGCATCAATGCGACCCTGTAATGCATCTACGAGGATTTCATTGTCGAAATGTCCCAGCGGTTTGTCGCAGTCCGGGCACTTGAAATCCGTGTTCATGGCCTTCGGGAACGTCAGGATCAGGTGACAGTCATTGCAGATGAAGAAGTCGTTCTCGATCTCGTATTTGCACCGGCGGTCGAGCTTGGAGAGCACGACCTCCATGTCCTCGCGGATGGCGCCAAACAGGTGGTCGGGCCGGAGCTGCCAGAGGTACGTGAGCCAGCCGGTCTCGTTGTTCTTGATCCGGTGGTATTCGGCAAGGCGGCGCTCGTACAAGGTGTAGAGCGTGTGGCGCACCGAGTTTAGGTTGATCCCGGTGCTTGCGGCCAGGTCTTCATCGCTGTGCTCCCCTTCGGCCGGGAAGCGTTCAATAAGGTTGAGCCCTTCTTCACCAATAAGGCGGAAGAGATAGGAGCGGATTGCCGGGTCGTTCAGCATTTCTTCGGATGAGTCCATCAGCGCATATATTGTCGGACGGTAGTAATATGTTTATCCAGCAGGGCAAGCGCGAGATCGCGCGTGGCTCCGTCTGCGGAGACGCTGACGAGTGCCTGCCCCTCCTCAAAGAAGGTGCCGGGCCACGGGATATCGGAGACAAACTCTTTCAGGGGCGAGAGGTCCGCTGCAAGCGTCAGGTCGCGGTCGGCAAAGAGGATGCTCCGCGCCGCCACCCGTGCGGGTGCGGGCATGGATGCTGGAAGAGATCCTTTGCATGCGTTCACATGGAGATCGAAGAGATTGCACCCGCAGGCTCTCTCCACGGTCTCGGTTGTCCCCTGGAAGCGGGGGTTCACTTCAATCACCCACGTATTCTGATCGTCTACCATAAAGTCGATCCCGATGGTGCCACGGCAGCCGCTCGCTGCTGCAATCTTCTCAGCGCACGCGATCATCGGCCCTGCCTGCGGGTGGGAGAACGGCGTCACCGATCCGGAGAACCCGTACGCGGCCTCACCGCTCCCGCGGAGGATCTGCTCGTTCGTTGCAACCGCCCGGGCTTCCTTCCCATTTGTCACGCAGCAGACGCTGGCCGGGATCCCGGGCACGCACTGCTGGCGAATGTACGGCACGTCCGGGTAGAGCGCCTCCCAGTTCGCGAGCCCCTGCGCATCGTGAATCACGGCATTCCGCCATCCGCCGGCCCCGCGTCGGGGCTTGACCATCACCGGAAATTCGCCGGGCCCTGCAAGTCGCGGTACCGGAACATGGCACTTCTCAAAAAAATGCTGGGTGTCGAGTTTGTCCAAAAACGGCGCAATCTTTTCACGGGGCGTGCCCGCGAGTGGAATTGTTGTCGGGAGATCTTCTGCACCGGAAGTGGCGACAAAATAATCGAAGCGATGTCGCTGTGCGATCCGGTCCACGGCATCGGGCAGATCGTTCAGTTCGTCAAACTTCTCCCGGTCCGCGGTACACCATGAGAGGTCCTGGTCGCAGAAGTGATCGACTGCACAGACCTCGTATCCCGCATTGTGAGCAGACTGTGCAACGTGGCGTGTGGCAAAACCGGCAATGAGGACCCGGCCTTTCACAGTTCCTCCGTCTGTTTTCCGACTTTGGTGGGGATGATCCGGATATGGGCGCCGGGGAACTCATTTCTCATCTCGGTGCCCGAAAAGTAATGGTCCATGAAGAGCGCAAGGCTGGATATCTCCGAGTGCGGCTGGCCGGTCACGGCCACGTTGAAGTCGGCAAGGCCATAGATATCACCCGGCACCTTCTCGGCCCCGACAATCACGAGGACTTTCTTGTGCGGTCGGATCTCGCCGATGATATCCGGCAGGTTCAGGCCGTACATCGTGAGATGGGCGACAACGCCACCGGCTGCTTTCCAGTCCCTGATGCAGGAGCGCCACTTCACGTCATGCTCACAGAAGAATTTTCCGCCCCAGCGGTCCGTGACATCGGCAATGCTCTCGACAACGCCCTTGTCGGAGGCCGCGAGATACATTCCCTTTGCGCCGAGTGCCCGGGCCGTGAGCCCCACGTGGGTTGTGACCCGTTGGTCGCGTTCGGGCCGGTGGCCGATCCGTAAGATGACGATTTCTGTATCGGACATGATTTAATTTCTCCGCGCCTTGATGACGCCGTTCTCGATGGTATAGGGCAGGTCCTTGTCGTACTGGATCTGGTTGTTGATGAGCGCTTCGCCAAAGGAGAGGACGCGGACTTCCGTGCCGGTCCGGCTGATGAGGCAGTAGCGTTCGAGGCGGGCAAGGGACGCTTCCACAATCTCGGGCGCAAGGCCGCACGCGCTGGTGAGCGTCTCAAGGCTTGTGGGAGTGTTTGGCGGGATCGCATGATAGATCCGCCAGTCTGCATCCTCTTGTTTCACCTGTATGCATTCCATGTGGAGCCGAATAAGGATTTTGCCCGGTCACGTGCGGGCGGGTTTTTCTCGTTGCGCGTTGACATGATCCGTAATGGAGAGTACACAGCCGCGCCCGACATTTCCGGAACTGGTTGCTCTGGTTGACCGGATGCTGGATGACTGCGAGGAGGATGTGGAATGCATCGCGATCCACTTAGGCAAACTTGAGCCGGAGGTCAGGAACGAACTGATGGTCTCAGACCTCTTAAACGCGTGGCAGGTCTTCTATTATTGTTTCCGCACGGACCCGGGCGTTTATATCCGGGAGAAACTGGATCTGGAGCCGGCCTCGGTGCTCGGAAACGGGCTGATGCTTGAGGAGGTGGACCTTCTGGAACTGCACATGGCAGTCAAAGACGGGAAGGCGATCCTTGCGATCTGGGATGGCGAGCGATCGGTGGCATCGTTCTCGGGCAAAAATGCGTTCCGGGATGCCCGTAACTTTCTTGAGAACCCGGGCCATACCGGTTAGTTCTGCCAATATACTCCGGCCATCATACAATAATTTATATTTTGAAGAATAATTTTGCCGGAAACAACCGGGACAGTACCATGGATTCTGACTCCCCGCCATCTGGTTGAAGGGATGGCAACCATATCTGGTTCCGGTAAAAAAATGGAGACCCAGTTACGAACACACAAAACCGGAACATTCCCGGGCCCGCAGTTCACGCACCGGCATCCGCCATGGGCAATCGCACTGCAGCCGGGAATATACTTGGAGCTCATGTGCGATCGCTTACGGGCCCGGCCCGGCGCGAAGATCCGGCGATCACCGGAAATGCCGGGGGCCGGCCATGACCAAAGGGCGCATACCGGTCCGGGCCCTTGAGAAAGCGGAACCGATCGCAGCGAACCGCGGAGAGATCCAGCATTATGTACGCGAACCCGGCACGATCTGCAATTTTGAGATCCTGAGCCCGGGCATCGTTGCGAAGGTAGCGGTCAGGTGCATACGCCGGCTCTGCTGTACGGTATCGGAGATCGAGCGGGAATGTGCCGAAAAGATTGCAGAGCTCCGTATCATCGCGTCATCGAAAGAGATCTCCCGCGAGCTCTGGCTCTGTTCGCCCCGGTACGCGTACCGCTTCTTCCGGGTCCTGGACCGATCGATTGTGGAACTCGGGCGGGACGGCCGGCCGCTCCCGTCCGGAGATCCGGGGCCGGCGATGGCCGGGAGCCCGGTGAATCCTGTACAAGGAAAAACGGAAGAAGTCACACATGCCGGACCGGAAGCCGGAGCAGAGGAAGCGGTGCCGGGCAGTATACCGGATGACGTCATGGTCAAAATACCAGAAAATAAAGAATCCGTGAACCGGAACGAGCTCCCGTAATCATGATCCGGTATCAGATTATCCAGACCCTGCAAGACTGCCCTTCCCGGGGGAGCGGTCCCGGCCTATTTTCTCCCGTGTTCTGCACCATTAAGGGTGTCCTGTTCCTGTAACCATTTCCAGACCGGTTTTATGATGATGACCATATCCCGTTCTGTCCTGCGATCTTCCTGATTGCCGGTCAGGATGAGTCCTTTTTTAAGCCCGTATTCTTCGAGCGCTTCACAGAGTCCCCCGATCTCCCGTTCGGAATTTTCCGCATTCATTTCGTGGCAGACCTGGATAGCACAGGAAATTTTTCTTTCGTTCTTTATGATGAAATCGCATTCGCGGCCGGCAGAAAAATAATAAATTTCATATCCCCGACGCCGGAGCTCGATGTAGACGATATTTTCAAGCAGGCGCCCGGTATTGGGGGAAGACGAGAACCCGGCAAGAGTACTGAACGCGGTATCGATGCAATACATCTTCCGCGGGGAATTCAATTGTTTTTTTACAGAGAAATCAAACCGCGGAAGTTCGAAGAACAGGTAGGCACTGCTCAGGTACCCGATATATTCCTTGACCGTGATGGCATTTTTCAATCCAAGACTTTTTTTCAGTGCATTGTACGTGAACGGGAGCGATATGGCCGATGCAAGCATGCCCACGAGTTCCCGCACCAGTCGCTGCCTCCGTATGGAATACCGGGCAATGATGTCGCGGTAGAGGATATTGTCATAGAGTGTCTTCACGTAATCGGTGTCCTGATTCTTCAGGAACTCGGGCAGACCCCCGGATTCTGCATAGGTCCTGAATGCTGATGCCAGGACCGCGCGATCTTCCGACAGGTACACGGAATCATCATGGAGCCGGATTTTTTTAAACCGTAGGTATTCAGTGAACGAGAACGGGTAGATTTCGAACAGCTTGTATCTTCCGGTTAGCCGCGTCCCGAATTCATGGCTGAGCAAGGATGCATTGGAACCGGTGAGGATGACTTTTTTTTTGGCATCCTGGAGCCGGCGTACGAATGTCTCGAACTGCGCGATATTCTGGATCTCATCGAAGAAATAGAGGTCCACAGGTCCGTAGACTTCCATGAGGATCTCATTCAGGATTTCAAAATCTTCTGCACGGAACGTGAGCAGGCGCTCGTCTTCGAAATTCACGTAGCAGTACCGGTCTTTCGTCCGCATGATCTGTCGGAGGAGCGTGGATTTCCCGCAACGCCGTATACCGGAAAGGACGATGACCCGGTCATCGCTGAATGCATCGAGTACCTCATGCAGGATGGTTCGTTCGATGTAATCGTCATCTCTCGTAATACCGGCCTTCTGCTGGATTACAAGTTGACGGAGCACCTCCCGCGATGTCATACTAATTACTAATTAGTAAAAATAGTTAAATCTTCTCATTGGTAGTTAGTATACGCCGGGACAGGAGATCCCCTCACCACCGAGAATCCAAGGGGTAAAACGACATGTCTTCGTCGGAGAACACGAGGAGGGAGAGAGTATCTTTCAGGTCCCCCCGCATTTTCCCAAATCGGGCCCCTTTTGGCAAATGAAGTGCTATACGGGCGAATTGTTCTGTTTTACCCGGTTACGTGATTCTTTGGATGTGCGTAATTAGCGGAAACTGGATGTAAATTCATTTTCTATCGGGCCCGTACGTGCCCGGATTTGAAGAATTACGCCGCACGCCAAAAGTGCGTTAATAGGTTCAATTGGTTGAAAAACAGGTTTTTTTCCAGGGGGTAGCAGGGATTCTGAAAGGAACCCCTGTTTTCCGGATCGATCTTACGACGGCGATTGAGAAATCTCCGTCGGAGAACTATCTTGTATTTTTTAGGGTTCCCTGAGACGGGTCAACTGACCCGTGACGGGTATTTGACCTGTGACGGGTATTTTCGAGGAGGCCGGATCTGCACTATCTAATAGGGATTTTTGGGGTTGTATCAGGTCAGTATCCGATGGAAATACAGGCAGTTGTGGTGGTTGAAGTTCCATAGAAATTTTGCCGGATGTTGGAGGTTACCAGATTTTTTTCACGGTCCGTAAAAAATGTCCTGTGATGAGCGATGAGATCTTTTTGAAATTTATTTTTGGGATTGACAAGTCCGGAAAAATTCTGGAGGAACTCCGGATTGAAAAAAATTTTCGGAAAATAATTGTGATGCTGCGAATCCTGACAACCGGTTGAGATTGATCTGTTGATAAAAAAAATATTTTCACACGTTCATACACTTTCACGGTGCAGATCACCATATTTAAGGTAGGATACAACGCACGAGCAAATAATCAGAAAATTTGACAATATGGATAGAATTGGATCCAATAAAAAAAATCGTGATGCAATGTTTTACGCACATACTACACACAATCCCGATAAATCCGAGTCACTCCCTTCGCGGGAGTGTGGATTGAAATGCCCATGGGGTCCGCAAGCGGTACGCAGTAGCGGTCACCCCTCTCTTGCGCCACCAGTCCCCTGTGAGGGACGGGGCGCATTACGATGCCACAAGAATACACTATCAACACATCAATATTGTAAAATATATTCCGGTAATACAAAGGCATCGCAATGTGGGGGATGCCCACGCGGCGGGGGCGGAGCCCCCAAGAGCGTCACAATATAATCAAATGATTTCTACAGAGCAAAAAATTCATTCCATGAACCCGTTGGTTCAATTTCCCTGTTCTGCAATGGATCTGTGTTGCCGTCATTCGATATCCCACGATGGAATCCTTTTTAATTCCCGCACCCCCACTATCTCTTCAGGCATATGGCGCAACCGGATATTTACCAGCTGGTTCATACAAAGAGAGCCGAGATTACCCGGCTCGCAGGGATGTACGGTGCATCCCATATCCGGATCTTCGGATCCGTTGCGCGTCACACCGCTGATGAAAAGAGCGATATCGATTTTCTTGTTGAACTCGAACCGGGAAGAACTCTCTTTGATCTCGGCGGATTCGCATACGATCTGGAAAAACTCCTGGGAAGATCCGTGGATGTCTGTACCGCTCCTCTCTTGCGGGAACCAATCCGCACGCGGGTTATCCAGGAAGCGGTTCCCTTATGAGAGACGACCGTCTCCGTCTTCTGGACTGGCAGAGTCCATAAAAAAGATCGAGAAGTATACGTTATCCGGAAAACCGGTATTTGAACGGGACGAACTTATCCAGATATGGGTCCTTCACCATCTGCAGGTACTGGGGGAAGCTGCACGCGGTGTCTCTGAAGAAACACAACAAAAATACCCGCAGATCCCGTGGGGAAAGATTATCGGTTTCCGCAATATCCTCGTCCATCATTACTTCGCCGTCAATACGGATGAGATCTGGGCTGTTGTCCAGGTAAATATCCCTCCATTAAAGAAAGAACTGGAGAGAATTCTTGCACAGGATCCGGTAAAAGAAAGTGGCCGGGGATTTTGAGCGAGAACTATCCTTTTTTTCAGATCTCAACAGGGGGATACCACACCCCCCGGCCTGCATAGTATTCTGAAATCTGAAGATCCATTCTCTTTCACTGTCGGTCCCCGGCACTGATCAGCTGTTCATCCACCACAGCCCGGACCAGCGGCGGCAGCGTCCCCCACTGCACCGTAACATCTCCCATCACCGCAAAAATTCCGTCAACTTCCGCAGGATCGACCCGGTCAAGAATCGTCCGGTCATCCGGCCGGATTGCATTGCAGACTGCTGTTGCCCATGCATCCGAGAGCGCCACATCGTGCGAGAAGATCGTGACCGCATCCGCGATACCGAACGAGATGGACGGCCCGACCGTTGCCGATGACGTGCAGATCCCGAGCACCCGGTCCTGCGGGGGGACAACGAATGCAATCCGGTCCGAGACCGCCGCTTCACCGGCATGAACGCCGACCCGGACCGACCGGTCGCTGATGAGCGCAATGTCGCCGCCATTGTCGATCACGCCAAACGCAGCGCCGGCCGCCTGCATCGCCTCGATGCCGGCCCATGCGATCGTGCCGGCAACCGCTGCCATCGGCCCGACCCCGGCCTTCCGTGTCGCATCCGCCATCCGGGTGATGACCAGAGTGTCCGAATCCGGCACGTAAGGATCGAATGTTGCTGCAAAAAAGGGATCGCGGGCGATATACGCCTCCAGTTCCTGCCGGGCCGCAAGGATGCCGGCCTTTGCTGCAGCCACGTGTGCCGGGTCGTCCGCGAGAATAGTCGCGATCGTCTCCCGGAACCGGAACGGCACCCGGATCATAACGGGAGCGAGAGCGCACGGTGCGGGCAGGCGCTGATGCACTTCCCACAGAGCACGCATTTGTCCTCATCCAGTCGGAGTTTCCAGTCCGCATCAAGCGAGAACGCTTCCCGGGGGCAGATGCTGATGCAGGCCCCGCAGTCCACGCACTCGCTCTCATTGAGGTTCACGCCATGCTCCAGAATCCGGACCTGGGCACCGAGTTCGGTCATGGAGTCCCGGACCAGCTTGCACTGGTTGTCCGGGACCTCGATGAGCGCTTCGCCTTCGGATGAATCGATGTTCGCCCGCTCAACGTTTATCAAAACGCCCGTGTCCCGGACCACTTGGGCAATGATGGGCGTGCGGCCTTTGCCTCGCGAGAACGTCACCATGAGTTTCATTTCAGCCACCTCTTGCCCAGCAGTTTCCCCAAGTCCATCGCCGTGAGGAACGCGATGACATGGTTCCCTGCATCCACGACCGGCAGGCCGCTGATGTTGTTCTGCTCCAGTTTCTGGATCGCGATATCCACCGCCTCATACGGCGTGGTGGTGACCACTTTCGTCTTCATGATGTCTTGCACCAGCACGGCCTTGCCGGGGTTTGCCACCGCCTTCGAGATATCGAACGTGGTGACAATCCCGACAAGCACGTTCCTGTCATTTACCACGGGCAGGTGGTTGGTCTCACCCTTCAGGAGTTTCTTTGCCGCGGTGCGGATCTCCTCGGTCTCTGCAATGGTGATCACCGAGCGGTTCATGATATCGATCACGCGGGGAACTTTCTTGGTCTCGTGCATGGGCCGGGAGAGTTTCTTCGGATCGATCGCCCGGGTCGGGAGCGCCAGCTCCATCTTCCCGGATTCTACCCAGCCTTTCAGTTCGGCCGCTACCTCGCGGGCCCTGCGGAAGCTGGAGAGCGGGGATGTCCGCACCTCCTCACCCTTGATCTCGACAGCACCGCTTCTGAGTTCTGCGTAGGTGGCCTTCCGGATGACCGGGCGGGAGCGGCTGGGAATGCTGTAATCGAGGATGTCCACCGAGATGTCCTCATCGCGAACAGCCGTGGCCCGGACCACATCGAGATCGAGGACCGGAAGCGGTACGCCAAGACCGACGTACATGGTGACGCCGTAGCCGGTCATGGTTGCGGCCCGGAGATAGTCCTGCGACATCTGTTTCAAGTCGCCCGTCACCATCAGCGTCCCAAAGCCGCCGCCCGGTGAATGCTGGGTACCTTCCCCAATCACCATACCCGGCGCTCCGCAGAGGAAGATCGGAACACCGCTCCCGATCAGCCGGAGTTTCGGATCATTGGAGATGGGGTTTAAGACGCCGGCACCGGAGTACGTGACATTGCCCGTGCCGGGAAGCAGCGTACCCATGTAGGTATTGAGCACGCGGTCGGTTGTGTTGGTGGCCGCGTTGTAGCGCTGGTAGGCGTTACGCGGGTTGCACATGATCGCCTGGTTGAGATTCTCTAAAAGCAGGTCAGTCGTGATCGTCCGGCGCGGGTAACAGTCCGTGCCCCGGGAGCTGGCCCGGAGCTCCACCGATTTCCCGGCCACAAGGTCTTCGATGACATGCGCACCGCCATATTCTGCTTCCTGTGTATCGGACTGCTGGGTGGCACCGATGTAGGTATCGACTGCGGCAAGACCGCCATAGGCCTCGACATTGTTCAGCCAGATCCGCTCCATCCGGATGGGCGGTTCGGCATGACCGAAGTTCAAAAACGCGCCGGAGGAACACATGGCGCCAAAGGTCCCCGTTGTTACAACGTCAACCTCCTTCAGCGCCCCCTCTTCCCCGAGTTCAGCAACGAGTGCGGGCATCTCCTCTGCGGTGACGACACGGGCACTCCCCTCGCGGATGCGTTCATTGATCTGGCCGATAGTCTTGTGCATATTCAAAAATATGCTTTAATGCATATTTAAACTAATTGCTATTACCATTAGTAATAAATGGTTTTTAATCACGAAGAGCGATGATCCTGTATGGATGTGAAGACCTTCACTCTCGATATGGAGCGGCTGGCACCCCAAGAGCTTGCCGAGGACTTCGATACCGGAAGGATCGGCCTCATTGTTGAGGGATTCCCGGAGTTCAAAACAGTCTGCTGTGCGCTGGATGCAACACCAAAAGTGGTCCACGAGGCCATCCGGCTGAAGGCCGGCATGCTAGTTGTCCACCACACCCCGCTCTGGACCCCGATGACCTCCCTCACCGGCCCGACCGCCGGCCTGATGCGGGACGTGCTCTCGGCCGGCCTGAACATCTGGGTGATGCATACCAACTTCGATCATGCCGAAGAAGGCGTGAACGATGCGCTCGCGGAACTGCTCTCCCTCACCAACATACAACCCATGAGTCTCGGGCTTGTCGGGGACTGCTCAATCTCGCCGGATGATATGGCAGCAAAACTCTCCTGCCCGGTCAGGTTATGGGGAACGATGAAAAAGATTCATCGTCTCGCGGTCGTGGGAGGCAGCGGGTTCGATCCCGCACTGCTTGCGGAAGCACAGGCACTCGGAGCTGATGCATTCCTGTCGGCTGAACTGAAACATTCCGTGTACCGCTCCGCCCCGCTTCCCTGCATCGAAGCCACGCACTATGCGCTCGAAGCCCCGGCCATGAGGCGACTTGCAGCACGGAAAGGCTGGCATTATATCGAAGATACGCCCACCATTCGTACGATCTCATGAGCGAGCCCGGCATCTGGCAGCACCTTGCGGAACGGAAATGTCTTGATCCGGATCTCCGCACAGAGATCGAGACGGTCTTTGGCACCCGCGGGAAAAATGCACTCGTTGCTATCGATGAGCGGAAAATAAAAAAATATCTTGATTTTTTTGTGGTGGAAGGAAAGACAGACCGGTATATTGTAGATGAGGACTTCTGCACCTGCGGGGATTTCCTGTACCGGAACCGGACCTGCTGGCACCTGCTGGCGGTACAGATCGCGTCAGTCACCGGGACATTTGAACCGGTGAACAGCTGGTACCAGGACCAGATGAAGAACAGCGAGTGAGCGAACCCGGGAATAATGTTCGCACGTGAGTACGCAGACGTACATCTCCGGTAAATTCCCGATGACCGGCCCGCTGCCGTATTTTAGATTGGGCGAACACCTAAAAAATTAAAAAAAAGGAGATGTGGCACGATTCCCGCGAGTATGGGCGATCGTGCAGTTCAGGAAACTGACTCAATATTGGTGAGCAGCTGCTTGAGATCGATCCAGATGATCAGTTCGTTCTTCTCCTTGTCTTTTACCTTCACCTTGCGTTTGATGATGCCGATGATGGACGAATCATCCTTATTGACGGATGCTGAGGTGTAATCCACCCGGTTTCCCTCAAATGTGGTGACCGATGTCACGTCATCGACAAGAATTCCCATCTTTGAGGCAGCGATCTTGTCATCGAGGACTATGATCCTCGATGTCTCGAGGGAGGTTTTACTTGCTTCCGTGATGTTCATCCGTTGCTTGAGATCGATGATCATCGTGATCTCCCCGCGGAGATCGATGATGCCCCGCACGTGAGACGGGACATTGGGCAGCTTGGTGATCGTGGTGTATTCCACGACCTCCTTCACATCAAAGAGATCGATGGCGAAATGTTCGTTCCCGAGAACGAACTCCACGATCTGGATCGAGTCCGGTTCCTGTTGTTTTTGCGCAGGCGCAGAAGTATTCATTGCTGCACCCGGAGGGCTTACCTTGGCACTCATGGGTAACTCCCTTCATTCCACCTTGAATCTCTTGTTCGCTTCCATGGCACCAACGGCAACCTCATTGACCGTGTGGATCATGCGGAAGATCTCATCAATGGCTGCTGCCGACTCTTCGGTTGCGGCAGCCGCATCGCCGGCCTCTTTTGCCGTGTGTTCAATGAGATTTGCCACTTCGCTGACGCTTGCCGTGATCTCTTCGGTGGTTGCGGCCTGTTCCTGGGATGCGGCAGCCACCTCGGATGCGCTGTTTGCCACGGTCTCTGCCGCCTTCTGGATGGTCTTGAACGCATCGAGCGCCTGGGAAGACTCCTCAAATCCCTTGTTCACGAGGGTCTTTGACAGCTCCATGGCATCGGTGGCCTTCTTGGTGGCAAGGTTGAGCTGCGTGATCATCTCCTCGATCTTCTCGGCACTGGAGCGGGACTCCTGGGCAAGGGATTTGACCTCAGAAGCTACGACCGCAAAGCCCCGTCCGTGCTCACCGGCCCGGGCCGCTTCGATGGCTGCGTTGAGGGCAAGCAGGTTGGTCTGGCTGGCGAGATCGCGGATGAGCACGATGATCTTGCCGATATCGCTCATCTGTTTCCCGATATCTGTTACAATTCCGTACACATTATTTGTCGATGCCGTAATCTCTGTCATGTCCTTGTTGACATTCCCTGCAAGAATGGCACCACTCTTTGCAGAATTGTTGGCATTGTTGGCCTGGGACGAGACGCTCTCCATGCTGGAGGTGATCTCTTCGACCGCTGCGCTCATGTCCTGCATTGCCTTGGCCATCTGTTCGATCCCTTCGGTCGCCTTCTGGGCATTCTCAGATACCATGCCGGCATTCTTCGCGATCTGGTTCACGCTTTTTGAGGCATCCTCTACACTCCGGGTCGCACCATCGGAGGTTGTTGTCAGGTTCTGCATCCGCTTGTTGACATCCGCGATATTTGCCTCAAGGCTGGTGACAATGCCCCGGACTGCGTCGCGGAGCGTGACCAGCAACTCATAATTCTCCTGTGTATCGGCATCCGGTTTGGTGAGCGAATACCGGGGTGTCAGGTCCCCTTCTGCCATGAGACCATAGATCTTCGCAAGTTCGTCAACCTCATGGGCCATATATTCATGGACTTTTGTCAGTTTCGTGATGTCATTGTAGGTGATATAGACGTACTCAAGATCGCCTTTCTCATCAAGAAGGGGAACGATTGTCCGCAGGACTTCTCTCTTACCGGCCGGGGTTTCGAGCGTTGACTGCCCATGAACAACGCGCTTCTTTGATACGGCATCTTCGAGAGTCTCTCCCGAATCCTTGAGATATTTTAAAACGCCCCGGTCCTTGAAATCGGTTATTTTCATGGACAGGACCTGATCCCGTGAGACTCCGAGCAGCCGACAGAGTTCCTGGTTCGTTTCAATATTCCTATAGTTCTTATCTACCAGTAATAACGCAAGCGGGGTCTGTTCAAACATCATCGCATAGTTTCTGAGGTCAACCATTTTTTACACCTTTATCTGTTGTACCATTACTTTTTACTCAAATAATATTTAAATATTATCTTCAATAGTGATTATTGATGCCCGCCATCAATGATTACCAACAATGATAAATATCGTGAATTACAGAATATTCAATAGCATATGGGAGCACCATGGGACAGGATAATGAGCAGACCCGGATACGTGATCTCTTAAAGGACAATCCGAAAGGGTTGACCATTGAAGAGGTTTCAAAAAAGCTCTCGCTCAACCGGGCAACCGCAGCAAAATATCTCAATTCAATGATGATGTCAGGGCAGGCCGAGCTGCGCGAACTGGGCCGGGCAAAGATCTTCTACCTCTCGCAACGCCTCCCGTTAATCAACCTGTTGAGTCTTTCATCAGATCTGATCCTGATACTTGATCGCGATCACTTCATCCAGGAAGTGAACGAACGATTCCTCTCATTCTTTCGCCAGACAAAGGATGACCTGAAAGGAAAACGAATCGAACATTCCGGCATTGCACCTCATTTCACGGATACCTCTCTGGAATCCCTTGAACAGGCACTTAACGGATCCGAAGTTTCCCATGATGCCCATATTACCATTGAAGGTGATGACCGGTACTTCAGGATGAAATTTATTCCGCTTGTATTCGATGGCGGCAACCATGCAGCCGGGATAATTCTGGAAGATATTTCCGAGATGAAACGCTACCAGATTGAACTGGAAGAGCGGATAGCTGAGAGGACCGTAAAACTGGAGAGAGAGGTCCGGCAGCACAAACAGGCGGAAGATGCTCTCCGCAAGAACGATGCTGTACTGCAGAGCATGCTTAACGCAACCCCGGTGGGTGTCGCGCTTCTCATTAACCGTGAATTTAAAAAAGTGAACAATTCCCTCTGCGATATTACCGGATATACAGTAGATGAGCTGACGGGCCAGGATACCCGGATACTCTTTCTCGATGACGCCGAATATCTCCGCATTGGTCAGGAGTTGTACAAGTCACAGGGGGACAGAGTTGACGTGCTGGAATCCCAGTTCCGAAAGAGAGATGGTTCGATCATTGATGTCGTGCTCAACCTGAGCCCGTTCGATCCCGTGAATCCAGATGCCGGCGTAACGGCAACCATCATGGACGTAACAGAGCACAAGAGATCCGAAGAAGCACTCAAACGAGCAAATAACCAGGTAGCCATATTAACGAGTATCACCCGCCACGATATCCTGAATAAACTGACCGCTCTCCGAGGGTACATCCGGTATATGAGAAAACAGACAACCGATGAATCCCTTGCAGAAATAATTCAGAAAGAGGAGGATCTTGCAGTACTGATTGTAAATCTCATCAATTTTACCCGTGATTTTAAGTTTGTCGGAATTTCCCCCCCAGAATGGATTGATGTTGCAGATACCATCATCACACTTCGGAAATCCTTGGAGATGGGGCCGGTCTCCCTTCATGTGAACACCGATAGCCTTCAGATTTATGCAGATCCCCAGATCCGGAGAGTCTTTTCCAACCTGCTCGACAACACGTCGCGGCACGGCGGCCCGGTCACCGAGATCCGTATAACATTTGTTGAGAACGAGGATCACCTGGTTATCCTTTATGAGGACAATGGGGTGGGGATTCCGAGTGATGAGAAAGAATTGATCTTCGAACGGGAATACCGGCGAAATACCGGATTCGGGCTGTTCCTTGCCCGGGAGATTCTGGCAATCACTATGATGACTATCACCGAAACGGGCAAACAGGGTAGCGGGGTTCGCTTCGAGATCACAGTACCAAAACGGGCATACCGGTTTAATGATCTCCAGTAAACCCGGGTTTTGAATTCACATTGACGGGCCTTTTTTGTTAACCCGAGCATACCAGATATCTCTCGCTGGCGATCATGATTGTGCGATAGAGGATCTTTTTACCCCAGTGAATTGCTGATTTTGAGGATCTCCTATAAAAAGACCCCGAGCAAAACCTAGATTAGCGTTTGTAGTCTATAGTACTGACGATACGTGATTCTGATGCTCGAAGAGGAATACCAGCTCGATTATTTCAAGTCGCAGGGGTTCACCCGCAAGGTCTGCAAGGCCTGCGGTTCGGCCTTCTGGACCCGCGATCCTTCACGGGAAATCTGCGGCGACGCTCCCTGCGAACCCTATACTTTTATCGGCAACCCGATCTTCAGGCCCCATACCCTCGACACCATGCGCGAGGCATATCTCTCGTTTTTTGAAAACCAGGGGCACACACGGATCGAACGCTACCCGGTAGCGGCACGCTGGCGGGATGATATCTACTTAACCATCGCTTCCATCGCGGACTTCCAACCGTTTGTGACCGGGGGTATCGTCCCGCCACCGGCAAACCCGCTCACCATCTCCCAGCCCTGCATCCGGTTAAATGATCTGGACTCGGTAGGAAAATCCGGCCGGCACCTGACCACCTTCGAGATGATGGCGCACCACGCCTTCAACACCCCCAATGAGGAGATCTACTGGAAGGACCGTACCGTAGAACTCTGCGACCAGTTCATTGCATCCATCGGCGGCGACATCAATCAGGTCACCTACAAGGAGAACCCGTGGATCGGTGGCGGCAATGCCGGTCCGAGCGTGGAAGTCCTCATTGGCGGCCTTGAGATCGCCACTCTGGTCTTCATGAGTCTCGGTCGGCAGAAGACGCAGGAAAAAGGGTACGATCTCAAAGGCGAGATGTACTACCCGATGAAGCTCCGGATCGTCGACACCGGTTATGGCCTCGAACGACTGGTCTGGGCCTCGAAGGGTTCGCCCACCATCTATGACGCGGTCTTCCCGGAGATGGTCAGTCACGTGATGAGTGCCGCCGGGCTCACCCATATGCTGGACAACAAGGAGTATACCAAGATCCTTGCCCTCAACGCGAAGTTCGCCGGCCTCATGGATATCTCGGGCACGAACCTCTTCAATCTCCGGAAGAAAGTGGCGGCCGCGATCGATATCTCTCCCGAGAAACTCGACAAGATGATCACACCGGTCGAGAAGGTGTACGCCATTGTCGACCATACCCGCTGCCTTGCCTTTATGCTCGGGGACTGCATTGTTCCCTCCAATGTCCGCGAAGGCTACCTTGCACGGCTCGTCATCCGCCGCACCCTTCGCCTGATGACCGATCTGAAGATCCAGGAACCGCTTGCGGACCTGATCGAACAGCAGACAAAGATCCTTGGCAACAAGAAGTTCGAGCAGGACATTGCCGTTGTCCGCGAGATTGTGGACCGTGAGACGGAAAAGTATGCCCAGACTCTTGAACGGGGCACCCGCATTGTCCAGAAAGTGGCAAAGACCTACAAAGCGAAGAGCCAGCGGGTCCCGCTTGCCGAGATCATCACACTCTACGACTCGCACGGCATTCAGCCCGAGATGGTAAAAGAAATTGCCATGAAAGAAGGGGCTGTCGTAGATCTTCCCGATAACTTCTACTCCGTTGTCGCGGACATGCACTCCGAATCCAAGAAGGAGGTAGAGGAGGACAAGACCGCAAAGTACGTGGAACGGATGCGCATCCTGCCGCCCACCAAGAAATCCTACTACGAACAGCCATCTGATATCGAGTTCGAGGCCGTTGTCCTGGATTATTTCGACGATTACGCGGTACTGGACCAGACCCTCTTCTACCCGGAGGGTGGCGGCCAGCCTGCCGATACCGGGACACTCGTCAGCGCTGAAGCGATGATCCGGGTGGATGGCGTTGTCAAGGTCGGTGAAGTGGTCCTTCACCACATCACCGGGGGAGTACTGCGGCGCGGGGACCGGGTCAAGGGAATGGTAGATGAAGAACGGCGCTGGTCGCTGATGCGCCACCACACGGGAACCCATATCCTCCTCCATGCCGCAAAAGAGGTGCTCGGCGCCCACATTCACCAGGCCGGAGCACAGAAAGGGGCGGAGAGCTCCCGCGTTGATATCCGCCACTTCAAGCATATCACGCAGGACGAACTGCACCGGATCGAGATTGCGGCAAACCGCATGATCATGGCAAGCCAGCCGGTCGAGATCTCCATTGAGGACCGGACAAAGGCCGAACAAAAATACGGATTCTCACTCTACCAGGGGGGTGTCCCCCCGGGCAAGGATATCCGGATTGTCAAAGTTGCCGGGGATATCGAAGCCTGTGCAGGTACCCATTGCCGGAACACCGGCGAAGTCGGCATGATCAAAATCATCCGGGTCGAACACATCCAGGACGGCATCGAACGTATTGAATTTGCCGCTGGTGTAGCCGCGATCTATTACATGCAGCACATGGAGGGACTCATGACCGCTTCAGCGGATACACTCTCGGTCCAGTTCGAGAACCTGCCCGCAACCGTGACCCGGTTCTTCACCGAATGGAAGGACCAGAGGAAGGAGATCGAGCGGATGAGCGCCCAGATGGTAGAACTGGAGATGCAGTCGCTGGTTCCGGAATCTATCAATGGCATCGATGTCATCGTGCGCCGCATCGATCTGCCGCAGAAAGAGCTCTCGGCCATTGCCGCTTCTGTTGCGGAGAAAGGCGGAGTGGCCCTGATTGCCGGCGCCGGTGAGACCGCCCGCGTGGTACTTGCATCCGGCAACCCAAAGGTCAATGCCGGGGAGATCATCGGCCAGGTCTGCGAACTGCTGGGTGGCAAGGGAGGGGGCAAACCTACCCTGGCTCAGGGTGGCGGCCCAAACGTGGCCCAGATCGATCTTGCACTGAATGTCGGACGCGAACGGATCATTGCTTCACTCCATGGCTGATAATGTCGTAGTGCTGGAACCCGGCGATATCCGGGCACAGAAGATCGCAAAGGCAATGGGCAGCCCGACTGCCGGGGATATACTCCAGCTGCTGGCAGAGAAACCCCAGAGTCTCTCCGACATCACGGAGCGGCTTTCGCTTCCCATGAATACGGCAAAGTACCATATCGAAAATCTCATTGACGCCGGTGTCATTGCGGTTGCCGACACCAGGTACAGCGTCAAGGGGCGGACCGTCAAAATCTATTCCCTTACAGACCAGCTCCTGATCGTGGCCCCGCGAAGGTCCGATATCCGGTCGATGCTCACGAAATATGCAGCCCTCTTTGGGGTTGTTGCAGTTGCATCGCTCGGCATTTCATCCATCCTGCCCCTGCTCTCAACGGGAAGCACCAATGAAATCGCATTCACTGCTGCTGCGCCGACCGTTTCAGATGCAGCCATTGGAGGGGAGGGAAGTCGGGAAGTGGTCCTGCAATCCATGAAAACCACGACCGATACATTTGCCGGAGGAGTACCGGCAGCCGGGATCGATCCATCTCTGGCATTCTTCTGTGGCGGCCTCATGGTCATCATTGTCCTGCTCTGCTACGAAGCCTGGCTCTGGAAAAAGAGAAGATAACTGATCTTTTTTTAATTTTTTTACCAAAAATTATTGGGGAGTTACTGATCCCGTCGGGCGATCAGGAATGCTATAAGGCCGGCTCCTGCAAGACCACAGATTGCTGGCAGGGGGGATAGGGGCGACTGCGCTGTTGTAGTCGGCCAGGGTGTCGGGGCGGTGGTGAGAGCAGTAGTTTTCGTCCGGACTGCAGTCACCGTTGTGACGGGAATTGCCGTTGTCTGGACGGTTGGCGCAGCAACCATAAACATCTTGGTGCCAACGTATCCGTTTGCATCACTGAAATCTACCGTATATTCCCCGCCGGTTTTCACGGTCACTTTCTGGGTGAATTTGCCTGCATCGTTACTGACAACTTTCGTGGTCCCGATCCACTGGGGACCAAATATCCTCCCGTCAGGTCCGTTTACCTCGATCTCAATACCATTATTGCTGCCTTTCTTGAGGCTACCCTCGATCCTGAGTGCATCCGCAAGATCCTGGGTCACCGGAGAGGTGATCTCAATGTCGCCGGACCGGTCGATGATCGTGACCAGCTGCATGGTCTTGGAGTCTGAGCGGTAACTCTCATCAGCTTCGCTGACAGCCTGAAGTTCTGCTTTGTAGGATCCACCGGGAAGACCCGTTGTATCGTAATTGATATTCTGCGTCTTGTGATCCGCCTGAATGGTGATCGGCATCTTGTTCACCTGCGTGGCGGTGTAGCCGGACTGGTACAGGACCAGGTTGAATGTTGTTCCGGGGGGAAAATCGCTGTCCACCGTGCATTTCAGGGAAACACCGGCCTGCACGGACTCAGGGCAACTCAGGTAGACACCGTATGCCGAAACGGGGACTGCCAGGCAGAGCAGGGATAGTGCAATCAAGAGGATCTTCTTCATACTTACAGGGTCATTTTGCGGCATTAAAAGTGTATCTGTCTGAATCGGAATGCCCGACTCACGGTTCAGACAATGCCAATGAAATTCCGGAGCATCCGGAGGCCGGCTGCCCCGCTCTTCTCCGGGTGAAACTGGGTTCCACAGACATTGCCGTTGCAGACAATGGATGCAAACCGGGAGATATACTCCGTTGACGCAAGGGTATAGGCCGGTGTCGTGTCAGCGTAATAGGAGTGAACAAAGTAGAAGAATTCCCCGGGCCGGATCCCGGCCATAAGCGGGTGGTCCGGCTGTACCGGATCGAGCGAGTTCCACCCCATTTGCGGTACCTTGTATCCGGGGGTCTTTGGGAATTTCCGGACGCTCCCCGGGACCAGCCCGAGCCCCCGGTGAATCCCGTGCTCCTCGCTCGTCTCCATGAGCATCTGCATGCCAAGGCAGATCCCAAGCAGTGGCACATCCTTTGTAGCACGGGTGACGGCATCCTGCAGGGGGCCGAGCTGGTCCATGCCTTCATGGAATGCGCCAACACCGGGGAGAACGAGCGCGTCGGCCGCGGCAATCTCTTCAGGCTGGCTTGTGATAACGGTCCGTGCCCCGGCCTTCTCAAGTCCCCGCATCACGCTGCGGAGGTTGCCAAGACCATAATCAATAATGGCTATCTGCGTCATCGCACCCTCCTTCTTTCAGGCGCCACTTTCCTTCAGTTACCCATGCGGGAGGCAAGCCATGTGCCTCCTGCCATGCCGACAACTTCCCGGCCCAGCTCTGCCAGAGATCCGGGTAGTCCTCCTCGATCATGTGTATCAATGCCATATCGCTGGACGGGCACATGAAACAACCGATCCGGTCGAGACGGTGCCCGTACAGGGTATTGTACGGCGCCCTGCTCGCGAAGATATACAACCAGACATGCAGCGCGGTCCAGTTCTGGATCGGGGCTGCCGAGAGCTGGCACTTCACGTTCCGGTTCCGCCAGACCCGGTCGCTCTCGGCCCGGGCGGCCGATTCGTACCGCCGCTGCCCGATAAAGGAGAGGCATTCACCCCACCGTTCGCGGATCAGGTTACCGACCGGCACAAGCTTGCAGACCCCGCAGCACCAGCGGGCGTTCACTGCAGGGGGTCCCTGCTTGGCAAATGTCTCCCAGAAGGTATTGTTGCCATCGGTGCGGAGCACCTCAAGACCAAATTTCTCCGCAATCTCCTTCACATTCGCATAGGTCTCGGGGAATTCCAGGCCGGTGTCAGCAAAGAGCAGCGGAACGTTACCCATCGCCTTCATCACCACGAGCAGGGTCGCGAGGCTGTCCTTCCCCCCGGAGTACGAGACATTCGCAACAAGAGCCGGGTTCCGTCCCGCAACCGCCTGCACAAATGCCACCGCTTCCGCCTCGGCATTCTCCATCACGCGGGCATTAGCCCGTATTGCATCGTCCCAGGATGCCGGTGCCGGTACGATCTGCGAGGCAATATTACGCCGTGTCCGCACAATGGATCCTTTCTTCATCCCGCGTGCGATCTCTGCATCCACCTTGGCCCGGCCGACTCCGATACATGACCCATCCGGGGCCAGGATAAAGACTTCATCACCCGCCCGGACCGCATCATCGATACGGACAAGACCGGGTGCAAGGACGCTCATGCCCTGGTCGCGGATGAACGGGACGGCATCGTCGCTGACCACCACAACCCGTTTGGTTGGCGTAAAGAGTTTGCAGGCTTCCGGCCGGGGAACCGGTTCCCATGCCTTTCGTGCCGGGAAGTACCGGATGATCCCAGCATTACCGCCACCCACGATCACCTCTTCCATGCGATCGTCATCCGGTACTTTATTGAGAAGCGCGATGTGGCCTTCCGGAATGAGCGGAGCACCGAAATGTTCGGTATAGATCGCATTGATGAGCGCAATATCGGCAGGAAATGCCGGCCGGGCATCGCCCGGAGGCGTTACTGGGACTTCGCGGGTCTCTGCCCCGCAGGCACAGTGCTTGGAGAGGACCGGGACGTGGCAGGTGTCACACCAGCGCAGCAGGATCCGGCCAAGGTAGGTGGGACGCATCGTCATCATATATGTGCCGGAAAAATAAAAACACGCGGGCGCCGGCATGGGGGGAGCGGGCCGTTTGTCACAGGACCCTCACCGACGCGATTCAGAAGGTGCGGTGAATGATGGAGTATTGATAAATATCCATCATTCCCACAGGTATTGTACACATGATCGACACCTGGCTTACTGTTGCCGTTCTGCTCGCACTCATAACGGTGGGAGCACTCATCCGCCTGCTAAAGGCATCCGGACGGCACGACCGGATCCTTGCGGCACTGCTAACGGTCACGTTTGGATCTGCCGCAGGCCTCATGCTCACCATCAGCATGGGCACTCTCTTTATTCTCGATGCAACCATCGTCATCTCCCTGCTCTGTTGTGCCGGGATTGTCGTATGGACGAACAGTAACGGAGGTACCGGAGCATGAGCATAGGTATTGATATCCTGATCTGGTTCCTGATTTTGGTCGGGATCGGTTTTGCGCTGCTTGCATTTGTCGGACTGCTGATCTTTCCCGATATCAGGAGCCGACGGTTCACCGCTTCACGTGCGGCCCTGATCAGTACGAGCCTTTTTGCCGGTGCAGCGCTTGTGTTCGGACTGTACAGGTACCCGGACGGCGGAGCGGATTATCTCGCACTGGTCATCCGGACAATAATTCTCTGGCTCATCCTGACCCTCACGTTGATCCTGGTTTCCCGGAAAATTCTCCAGCAGGTTTCAGGTACGCAGGCATGCCCGACCGCAGATGCACCGGAACAGACCGGTACGGAAAAGAACTGAGTGCACTTCACGCAGTCAAATTTTTTTTTCTTTTTTCATTTTTTTAAGCAGGTCTTCATACTTAAAAAAATACTCATAAAAATGTGAAAAAAAGTTGTATGCCCTGTTGCTCCCGGCATCCGGATCTCAGAAAATTATGCATCCGGTTCTGCAACAACTTCTTCCGGTTCCATGAAGCAGAGAACGGCTGCGATTCCAAGGATGATCACGGCCGGCATGTACAGGAAGAGCAGGTTTAAGGAGCCGGCCAGCGGGACCGAGAGCGTGATGAAGACGGCCGCAAAGAGGAGCATCCACCCGGCAAACCGGGTCTCCTTGTTGGCGATGGCAGCACCCATCAGCGCAAGACTGGAGAACAACGCAGTCTGGACCCCGGAGAGTGTCTGGTCAGTGCTGACTGAGAAGAAGAGCACGTAGACCGCAGTGACGATACCAAGAACGCCTCCGACAAGACCCAGGACGAACTGTTTTTTCATGGTTTAGGGTAGATGCGAAGGCGAATAAAGGTTATTGTCACATTTTTTGGCGCAGGGTCGGGTTTCCGGAAGAAAAAAATGCGGCCACCCCCCGTAAAAATGCGCGGCTATCCCCGGTAAAAATTGCTTTCGCCAGAATATTTAATCAGATATTTAGGGATATTTTAGAAATCCAGACAAAATCTGAAGGATTGCGCATTTCGTGATGGAACTCTTTGATTCGCGGATTTTTGGAAAAACTTGCCCGTTTTCATGCAACAAAGTGGAAGTTTATACCAATTCTGGGCTTCAAAATGCCATTCCGACCAAAATATTTATTAACGGTCAAAATAACAGACAATATAACCCTTTCCGGTAGGAGGTGGATACAACCATGGCAGCAGCAAAGAAGGCGGCAGCTAAGACGCCGGCAAAGAAGGCCCCAGCAAAGAAGGCCGCACCGAAGAAGAAGTAATCTTCGGATTAATGTCCACTTTTTTTGAGGTATTACGTTCAGTTTATGCTTTTTAATTCCACGATTTGTCCATATGCCGGGATCGTATCTGTTGTAAAGCGGCCACCGGGTTACAGAAAGCCATGCTGAAGAATTTTTGAATTTTTTAATGAAAAAAAATCCGTAACTTTCAGAAATTGTTCCGGAAAATTTTCAATGATGAAAAAATCTGAAACCGTTTTGGAAAAAAATCTGACAATTTAAAAAATATTTCCTGAAAGGGGTCTACGGGAAAATTTGTGGATTTTAGAAGTTCGAAACCTCTATGAATATTCTCGTTTCTCGGATCTGTGAGCCCCTTGAAATCTCAAAAAATTATTTCCCGGCAAACAGGTTCCTGAAAAATCCGGCAATCGAATCCATGAAATTCACCGGTACACCGGCATTCCGGCTCGTTTCTGCAACAACGGGTGCTACCAGCGTTGCATTATCATCCGCGGTGGGTGTGGGAGCTGGAGTTGCAATGGTCGTCTGGGATGTAGGTGGTGCGGTCGTGAGACTGCTGGTTGGCGTAACCGGCGGTCTTGTCCGTTCTGTAATAACCGAGAATGTCGTGTGCACTCTCGGGGTGGATGCAGTCACATACGTTGGAGAACGAGGCCCGAGTTGCCCGATCGTCCACCGGGTGCCGGATTGCCAGAGTGCGTAAACCGTGCCGGACGAATCTGTGGCTAACGCATAGTTTCGCCCACCGGTTTCGCACGATGAGATAAATTCCCCGGCCGGGCTGAACTTCTGGATCCGGGAGGTGGCATCAGATACATAAATATTGCCCCAGTAATCAAGAGCAATGCCGGAAGGTGAGGTGAACTGCCCGTTCCCGGTCCCCTCGCTCCCCCATTTCGCGAGTACCGTGCCAGCGGAATTGATTTTCTGTACCCGGTGGTTGCCGGTATCCGCCACATACATCGTGCCGGACGAATCAATCGTGATCCCCTCCGGTGCAATGAAATGCCCGTTCAGGGATCCATACGATCCCCATGTTGAGAGATACGTGCCGGTTGAATGGAATACCTGTATCCGGTCGTTTCCCGTATCCATCACATACACATTGCCGGACGAATCAACTGCGATACCGGTGGGAGCGTCAAATTGCCCAATTCCGGTCCCCTCACTGCCCATGATGGAAAACCCGGTTCTTGAGCTGACCTTCTGGACCGTGTGATTCCTGCTGTCGGTCACATATACCGTGCCGGACCGATCGATGGCAATCCCCCGGGGGGCATCGAACTCCCCGTCCCCGGGCCTCCCACTCCCCCAGGAACCATAATATTCCCCGGTATCACTGAATGTCAGGACCCGGTGGTTTACGCTGTCGGTCACATACACATTGTCGGATGGATGAATGGCAAAACCCGCGGCTGTTGAATTGGATAACCCCTCCCACGATCGGATCACCGTGCAGGACTCTGCCATGACTCCCTGCACCAGTACGAAGAAGAGGAGTATCAAAACGAGGATCCTCACTGGATTCTTACTAACCAAAAAATTCTGAATAATCATTAAGCCCCCGGATCTGCCTTTATCCGGAGAAGGTGATGGGCGATTAAATATATTCTGATTTAATTTCGATCCGCGCAACCGGAATCAGTTTTATTCTCCGGAAAATTTTCCATAAACCCCGGTTGAATTTTTTTAAAACTCCGGTAAAAATTCCCGCCCGATCAGGGCCTTCAGAAAAGTACCGGCATCATAACCCGCTGCGGATTCCCCAACCGCCATCTTTATTATTAGGTAAACTCTAACTAACGAAGGAGCGGAGTATGAGGGCGCAAGACGAGCATCTGCTGGAAGTATTCGAACACCTGCTCTCGATCAAGAACGAATGCTCCTGCAGTATCTTCTCCGAGTGCGGACTTGCGGATATGACGGTCAAACAGATCGCGTATCTCAAAGTCATCGATGCACAGGGAGATGTGACGTTCAGCCGGCTCGCCGAGATCACGAAGAACTCAAAGCCCACCATCACCGAGATGGTGAACCGGTTTGTCCGGATGGAGTGCGTGTACCGGGAACCCTGCCCCGATGACGGCAGGATCCTGTATATCCGCTTAACCGACAAAGGAAAGAGAATTGCACAGGCAGAACACGATGCCTTGCGCCGGGTGATTGAACGAATGGTCGAATCGCTGGATGAACAGGAACAGGAACTTCTCTTAGAGGTCCTGAAGAAAGTCCGGTAATTTTTTTCTCCGGGATATTAGTTAGGTAAATTCGAACTAAATGAATGAGGAAACCATGCAGTCAGAAACTGATCAGCCACAGGAAAAACTGGTGATACCGCTCTACGAGATCGTCGTCTTCCCGGACAGCCGGACAAAGTTCCCGGTCGATCATGCAACGGGAGAACTCCTGCTGGACGCAATGAAAGATCCCAAAGGCGCTCATGCCATCGGCCTCACCTTAAAGAGCGGGACCCGGATCGCGGAGCTGACCGCCGAATCGCTGTACACGATCGGCAACCTGTTCAAAATCTCGCACGTGCAGCCGGCCGATGATGGCTACCTGATCTGCGCTGAGGTTGTAGAGCGGGTACGGGCAGTCTCGCTGTCCGAGAAAGAGGGCCGGTTCTATGCGTCGTACGTGCCGCTTCTTGATTCGCTGGATCTCGAAGAGGATTTACAGCAGCGAATCCTCTCCGATATCAAGCTCACCATCCACGAGATCAGCTCCCGGTTTACCGGCTCCGAACAGTTCACCGAGCCGATCGACCGGATGGAGTCCATCGACCAGATCATGGGATTTGTCATGCCCTACCTGCCGATCCATCTTGCCGAGAAGCAGGCGCTTCTCGAGATCGTCTCGGTCCGGCAGCGCTACATCACGTTCCTGGAGGTCCTGGTTAAGACCCGCGAGAACATCAGTATCCGGATCGAGATGGCAAAGAAGGTCACCGACAGGGTGAGCAAATCCAACCGCGAGGCGATGCTGCGCGAGCAGCTCAAGATGATCCAGGAAGAGCTGGGTGAGACCGATGGCACGAGCGGCGAGGGCGGGTACCGCGAACGGATCGAGAGTTCAAAGATGCCGGAGGACGTGCGCAAGAAAGCCCTGACTGAAGCAAAGAAGCTGGAGACCGGCGGCAGCCAGAACCACGAGAGTTCCGTGATCCGGAACTATCTCGATCTCCTGCTCGATCTCCCGTGGGTCACGGAAGAGAAGAAGAGTATTGACATCGCGGAGGCCCGCCGGGTGCTTGAGAGCAACCACAACGGCCTTGAGAAAGTCAAGGAGCGGATCGTCCAGCACCTCGCGGTCATGAAACTGAAGTCCGAGAAACAGGGCTCAATCCTCCTCTTCACCGGCCCGCCCGGCACGGGAAAGACGAGTCTTGGCAAGAGCATCGCAGAGGCGCTCGGCCGCAAGTATGTCCGGGTCAGCCTGGGCGGCGTCCGGGACGAGGCCGAGATCCGGGGTCACCGGAGGACGTACGTCGGGGCCCTGCCCGGCCGGATCATCCAGGGCATCCAGAAGGCCGGCACCAAGAACCCGGTCTTCATCCTGGACGAGATCGACAAACTCTCCCTCTCGTACTCGGGAGACCCGGCGAGTGCGCTCCTTGAAGTGCTCGACCCGGAGCAGAACAACACGTTCTCGGACCATTACCTTGAAGTCCCTTACGATCTCTCCGATGTCCTGTTCATCGCGACCGCGAACTCGCTCGCAACGATCCCGGCCCCGCTCCTTGACCGGATGGAGCTGATCGAGATCTCGGGCTATACCAAGAACGAGAAGTTTGCGATTGCAAAAGACCACCTGATCCCCGCGATCCTCACCGAGCACGGCCTCGATGCCGACAAGTTCCGGGTGGACGATGAGGCGCTGAAGGTGATGATCGAGAAGTACACCCGCGAGGCGGGCGTCCGGTGGCTCAAGAAGCAGCTCGCCAAAGCGGCGCGGCACGTCTCCGAGAAGATCGTCTCCGGGACCGCTGAACTGCCGTTCATCGTGACCACCGACAAGCTCGATGCGATCCTGGGAAAGGAACTGATCCGGCAGGAAGTGGCGAGGAAAGAGCCGGTGCCCGGCGTGGTCACCGGCCTTGCCTGGACACCGGTGGGCGGGGAGATCCTCTTCATCGAAGGCACGTTCATGCCCGGTACCGGCAAGCTCACGCTCACCGGCCAGCTCGGGGACGTGATGAAGGAGTCGGCAACGATCTCGCTCTCCCTCATCCGGTCCCGGCTGGCAGGCACCGAGAACGGGTTCAACTTCATGACGAGCGACATCCACGTCCACGTGCCCTCGGGCGCAACCCCGAAAGACGGCCCGTCCGCGGGCGTCACACTCTTTACGGCCCTTGCGTCCCTGATCACGGGAAAGACCGTTGACCCGAACCTTGCGATGACCGGCGAGATCACGCTGAGCGGTGCGGTCCTGCCGGTGGGCGGGATCAAGGAGAAGATCCTTGCGGCACACCGTGCAGGAATCAAAAAAGTGATCCTGCCGCACGAGAACGTGCGGGACCTGCAGGATGTGCCGGAGGATGTGCGGGGCGAACTCGCGTTCGTGCCGGTCGAAACCGTGGAGGAAGTCTTAAAAGAGGCGCTCGGGATCGAGCTCCCCCGGATCATTCAGATGAACATGGGCAACAGTTTTGTTCCCGTGCAGAATGTCTGAAGGCCGGGTGAGTGGGCCGGGATCACTTCGGCAAATGGCCGGGTGCTCGGCCTGATGCCCCACCCCGAGCGGGCCATGGAATTAACCAATCTTTACGACTGGCCACTCATCCATGAACAGGCGCTGCGCGAGGGACGGGCGCTGCCCGATGAGTCACTCAACATGCGGATCTTCCACAATATCGTTGCCTACTTCTCGTAAGCTGGCTTTTCTTTTTTTTTGCTCTGTAGAAATCCTATCGAAAACAGATGGTATCGATGATCGGAAGATCAAAGGTACATAGTCTCCTTACCTGAATGTGTGTTCAAAAAGCAAGGAGACAACAAGAAGATTGGCGAGC